>Ga0207813_100016_pt1 | contig 177357 bp, 182 predicted proteins | sample A23E3SouthBayCA_2_FD_187730 | JGI IMG/M metagenome (GOLD analysis project Ga0207813, IMG submission 187730) | Aerobic enrichment media microbial communities from Eden Landing Ponds, California, USA - A23 E3 (4) (SPAdes) | ecosystem: Environmental > Aquatic > Marine > Unclassified | place...
CCCCCGCCTCGACGGTTGACACCGTCTCGGCACTCGTCGCCCTCACGGGCGACTGGATCGACGGCTGACGCCGTCTTCGCGACCGGGGACACCTCCGGTGTCCCCCGCCCGGCACGAGGGTTTCCCGGCCAACCCGGCACACCGCCAGGGATGAGGTCGGTCGTTAGTGTTCCGGGCGTACATTTCGATTGCTTCGAGCGCTTGCTTCGCACGCCGTCCCCTTGCCAAACCCCCAGCCAAACACTCAAGAATCGCGTACACGTATCTCGGGTATGGCGACGATAGAGATCGACGACGACGTCTATGAGGCGCTACAGCTCCCGGAGGGGGAGCGCTCGCCCGCGATGAAGCGGGAGTTGGCGGTCTCGCTGTACGCCCGTGACGTTCTCTCTTTCGGGAAGGCGCGTGCGCTAGCGGACCTGTCGAAACGTGAGTTCCAAGAACTTCTCGGCGAGCGTGAAATCCCTCGTCACTACGGCGAACGGGAACTCGAAGAAGACATCGACTATGCCGAGTAGCGGGCTCGTCGTTTCAGACACCTCGCCCCTGCTGAACCTCGCGCTCATCGACCGTCTCGACCTTCTCCGAACACAGTTCGCCGACGTTACCGTCCCACGCCGCGTCTGGGACGAACTAGCCGAGGGGGAGGAGGGCCTGGAACCGCTTCGAGAGTTACGCGATGACAGTTTCTTGAGCATCGTCGAGGTAGAGCGTTCGAACCTGTTCGTCGAGATTTTCCACGAACTTGATCTCGGGGAGACAGCAGCAATCTGCTATGCAGTCGAACACGACGCTGACCTCGTTTTGCTTGACGAACGGGACGGACGACGCGTCGCTCGGAGACACGACTTGGAGGTTACTGGCGTCATTGGTATTCTTCTTCGTGGAGCGAAAACCGATGAGGTAGATTTGGAGCACGAACTCGATGCTCTCCGCGAAGTCGGATTCTGGATTTCCGACGACCTCTATTCACGCGCACTCTCGGAAGTAGACGAGTAGCAGTTCTGTCTGTCGGCGGCCAACCGACGGGGACGATTCCACTTCCACCGGGCCTACTAGTAGCTTCTCGCCCGGTAGTGTTTCGGGCGTATATTTTGCTCGATCCACAACCAAACTCCGGCTGCAATCTACTGTTCACAGCCAGTTTCGGCTCACGTATTCGAGCGTCACGTCGGACTGATCGATATATTCGGAGAGTTCGTGTACAATGTCTCCGACCTCTCGGGCCGAAAGCGTCTGATCCTTCTGAAAGAGAACCCCAGCAGTGTCTTCGACATCTATCCGGGTGAAAAAGTCGTCATCTTGAGTGAGAACGAGGCGGTTCGTCTCGCGTCCATATACAGTGATTTCCTCGTCATCAGCTCCGAGGCCAAGTCCGCTGACATCTCCGACCCATTCGACATCGTGACCGAGTTTCCGCAGGTAGTTGATCGTCGCCTGCTCGACGTTTTCGTCAGCGAGGATACGATACCCCATTAGTCACGTACATCGTCAGGATCGGTCGTCAAGTGGTCGTGTTCTTCGATTGCGGATTTCCGCTGGCGTTCGATCGTACGCATCTCTTCAGGATGGTCGTGGTAGTACGTGAGCGCCCGATAGACATCGGCCACATCAAGGTCGTGGCGATCGGCAACCGTTCTCGGGGAGAGCTCCCGTTCTTCGACCTGTTCTTTGAGGAACTGAACAGTAATCCGTCGGCCTTCGAGATGCGGCTCGTCGTGGAGTTCCTGCACGATACGTCTCGTCACTTGGCTCATACCGCACGCTACGCCTCCATCGTACTTGAACGTCTGGACTGGAATTCTGTCGACTTCACTTTCACCGGGCCTACTGGTAGATTCTCGCCCGGTAGTGTTCCGGGCGTACATTTCCAATATACTATTAATATCACCTGATAATAATATAAATTGCTTCAATCATATCCGCCCGGTGAATGAGGGTCGCCTGTATTGACGGCTACTTTGCCCACGCCTTTGGAAATGGTCGGTGATGACGAGCCCGGAATGAGGTCTGCCGGGAGTACTGGCATCTGTCAGCTTCAGATGGCCGTGCTGCACACACACCGCAATTCTTGCACGATGACTCGATCTGTTCGAGGCAGTTCAGCCCGGGCAGTACATAGGGGAGGTTCTATCACAAGGGTTACGGCCGAGTCGGACTACGACCAATCGGCAGGAAGTTTGCCCTCGTGGTCACCCACGAGTTCCAGCAGAGGGTTGATTTGGTCGAAATTCGGACCGCAGGTGATTTCCCCGGTCTCTTGCACCCACTCGCAATATGAGGCCGCTTGCCTCGGTCCAGATTCGCAGGCACAGTTTGCTCATTGACAACGGGTACTACTTCGACCGCTTGAACTCGAACCGTGCTCCGCCGTTTGTTCCGTCTGTCACCGAAACCGTCCAGTCGTGTGCCTTCGCGATGTCGGCCACGATTGAGAGCCCGAACCCGGTTCCCCCTTCGCTGGATGTGACGCCGTGGTTGAACACGTCATCTCGCCTCTCTTTGGGAATCCCGCTGCCGGTATCCTCAACGTAGAATCCGTGGTCCTCATCTAGTTGGCCCACGGTCACCTTGACGTCAGCACCCCCGTGCTCGACTGCGTTCCGGAACAGATTCTCGAAGAGTTGGGTCAGCCGCCCTGCGTCGCCGGTGACTGTCGGAACTCCATCTGCAACTGTAAGCGTTGCCTCCTCAGTGTCTACGTATCCCCATGCCTCCGTCGTAATACTCTCGAGGTCGATCTCTTCTGCATTCTCGATCGTCGTCTCCCCACGTGCCAGCGTCAGGAGGTCCTCGATGAGTCGTTCAATTCGGTCGTGAGCGGATTCTACTTTTTCAAAGTGCTCCGCGTTTTCCGTTTCTTCTGCGATTTCGAGAAACCCCATTGCGACGGAGAGCGGGTTTCGCAGGTCGTGGGCAACGACACTCGCGAACTGGTCGAGTCGCTCGTTCTGTTGATGTAGTTCTTCCTCCCTGCTCGCTCGTGCGAGTGCTGCCTCGACAGTCGCACCGAGAATCCGGAACAGGTCGACGTCCGTCTCAGAAAAGACCTGCGTGGAAACCGACCCCGTCGACATGAGCCCGTACTCACCCAGTGGGACGAGAATCTCACTCCGAACCTCTGTGTTCGGATTGTGGGGTTGCCCCTCGGTCTGGACATCATCGTATACCCGGGTTTCTCCGGACTCAAACACGTCCCAAGCAAGGCCGTCACCGGCGGTAAACCGGGGAGATTCGCCAAACAGGTCTCGCGCTGCGGACGTTTCCGTAATTGGGACCAGCACGTTCTCCCGTTTGTCGTACTCCCAGATACCGGTGATATCGAAATCGAGTATCTCGGCCGACGCATCGACGGCGATGGCTCCGATCTCTTCGCTCGATTCAGCGCCGCTCAGCTGCTGTGCCGTCTCCTGAAGTGATCGAAGGTGGGCTTCCAACTCTTTCTGTTCGGTGATGTCCTCCAAGACGGCAAGGATGCTCGTGGGTTCCCCGTCGGGGCCTGTAATCGGAGCGACCGACAAGAGCAGGTCCAGTTCGTTTCCGTCTTTCGTCTCCCGCCGTATCTCTTTACCACGGATTCGCTCGCCGCTCAGGGCGCGCTCCCGGAGGGATGCGAACTCGGCCTGTTTGTCGTCCGGCACCATCGGGTTGAACACGCCGAGCACTTCTTCGCGCGACCAGCCGAACATATTCTCAGCCTCATCGTTCCAGCGGATGACGGTCCCGTCCGTGTCGATCTCCATGACGGTGAGTGGCGTGGCTTCGATGAGTGATTTCAGTCGCTGGTTCGTTGCCTCGAGTTCGCGCTCTCGTTCGACCTGCTCGGTAACGTTTCGAGCGATGCCCACAATTCGAACGGTCTCGCCATCGACGACAACCGGTGCGAGGCTGGTCTCCCAGAATCGAGTATCGTCACCGATGTCTAGTTCTTCGCGATACGAGATCGGGGCACCCTGCTCGACGCAGCGAGTGTAATTGGTCTTGAGTTCAGCACCTTGCTCGTCGCCGAACACTTCTCGCGGCGTCTTACCGCGAACTGCCTCAGTTGTAAGTCCGGTCTGTGTTTCGTATCCGGGACTGAGTCGGGCGAACTCGAACGACGGATCTTTTCCACCGGTATCGACGTCAAGCAAGAATATCGCGTCCCCGGATGTTTCGAGCAACGCCTCGTATTCCTCCGCGAGCTCTCGATACTCGCGGCGTTCCGCTTTTCGCTCCGTTATATCCTGAAAAACGCCTCGAAGTGCTGAGTCACCGCGCTGTGTGTCGTCGATGTATTCTCCCCACGCCCGAACGTTACGCACCTCGCTGTCGGTTCGCACGATTCGGAGGTCGAGGTCGTACGGTTCCCCGTCTTCGATTGCGTGGTCAACTGCTGCGGTAATCGTCTCTCTATCGTCGGGGTGATAGAACTCGAGTCCGTCGTCGAGAGTCGGCTCGTAATCGTCCTCGACACCGTGAATCTGGCGGACACCGTCAGACCAGATGAGTTCGCCGCTCGATGGGAAGTATTCCCAGATACCGATGTCTGCGATGTCCTGAACGCGGTCGAAGAGGAACTCCTGCCGCTCGAGTTCGGCACGGTCACGTCGACGCGAGAGTTCGGTACTCACGAGTTGCGCTACCAACTCGACGAACGTCCGTTCGAGTGCTCCGAACGGCGCGACTCGCGTCGTCGGACTCGAGAAATTGACGGTTCCGTAACGCGTGTCATCGACGACGAGTGGCACGCCGATGTACGATTCCAACTCAAAGTCACGGTAGGCCGGATGCGTCTCTTTTCCATCGCTAACGGCATCCGCGAACGAACAGACCGAATCCGTGTCGATGACTTCTGCACAGTACGTCGATTCGAGATCGAAGTGATCGCCTGCCTCGATATCGGCTTCCGGTGCGTGAACTGCTTCGACCGTGTAGTCGCTGTCCTGAATTCGCGAGACGATGCCGACTTCTAGTCCGAGCGTCTGACAACCGACTTCCAGTAGATTCTGGAGGCGTGACCCGACCGAGACATCGCTTTCTCCCATGACGGCTTGGAGGTCCTGGAGTGCGTCCCGCTCTCGTTCCAATTGACGCTTCACCTCGCTTTGTTCGGTAACATCTCGAGCGACAACGAGTACCTGCTTACTCTTTCGACTCTGGAACGGGGTTACCCGGACGTCGAACGTCCGCTCGCTGGTCCCGGCCACGACATCGAGTTGTAGGTCTGCACCGTACAACCCGGTGGACCCACCATCGCTCTCAATCTCGTCGAGCGTCGATTCGACTGCCTGGGAGAATCGCGTTGCATCGGAATCGCTAACGCGGTCACCGACGACCGTTTCGAGCTGTTGTCCTGTGAGCTGGGCCGATTGATCCCCTGCGAGCAACCGCTTTGCGGCCCTATTCGCGAACTCGACGTTCCTCGTCTCGTCGAGGACGAACACGACGTCGCGGATGTTCTCCAGAATCGCGTTACTGCGCTCTAGCCTCCGTTCCCGTTCTCGCTCGGCAGTAATTTCACGCGAAAAGACAGTCAGCCCGTCGTCATCTGGGAACGCTCGCACTTCGACCCAGTAGTCGAATGGCGCTCCCAGATGCTGTTCGAACGATACTGGTTCACCGGTCTCCATCGCCGTTCGATACTTGTCTTCGAGTTCCGTCCCAACGATCGACGTGAACTCTTCCCAGATCGTTTCGCCGACGACCGCGTCCGGGTCACAATCGACTCGTTCGGCCATTTTTTCGTTCATATACTCGATGCGCCACTCGGTATCGACAGCGTAAATCGCGTCAGTTGCGCGCTCGAGCGTTCGTCGGAAACGTCGTTTCGTCTGCTCGGCCTCCGTGCGTTTGCGAGCAGCCTTCGTGAGCGTTCGAATGCGGGCCGCGAGCAGTGTGAAGTGATCACGCTCCGAATGGACTGGGATGTAGTCCGAGACGCCAGCACGAGTCGCTTCGCTCGCGATTTCCTCACTCCCCCCACCAGTAAAGAGGATTATCGGGATATCATCGTTCTGCTGGCGAATCGACTCCGTAAGCCCGATACCATCCGAATCTTCGAGCGAGTACGCCGTTACGATACAGTCGATCCGGTCCGTAGCAAGATGGTGTAAGGCTTCGTCGATACCGTCGGCAGGTACACAGTCGATCTCGGTACTCGTTTGTTGGAGCTTGGTCTGAACCAACTCCGCGAATGCGGGATCGGAGTTCACGTAGAGGACGCGGATTGGATCGTCCAGCTCGTCAGTAGTACCGAGCACAGTTACAGAGAGTTGACTGTCTAACTGGTTAAATATTTCCTGCGAGACACCATCGTGGGCTATCGAAGTCGCTGACGAGTAAAAAGCGCAATGACCGTGCTGAATACACCGCGCTTATCGCTCACTGATCAAGATCGACGTCGGTGAACTCAAACCGTGCACCGCCGTCAGCCCCATCGACGACCGCAACCTGCCAGCCGTGGGCCTCGGCGATCCGTTTGACGATCGTCAACCCAAACCCCGTCCCGCCGCTTGCCGAAGTGTGTCCGGGCTCAAACACATCCTCACGGGCCTCCTCGGGGATCCCCGGACCGGTGTCTTCGACGTAAAATCCGCTGTCGTCGATTTGGCCGACGCGAACGGTCACGGCTGACCCGCCGTGTTCGAGTGCGTTCCGAAAGAGGTTCTCGAAGACGTGCTGGAGTCGGCTCCGGTCACCAGTGATCGTGACCTCGTCCACGATCTCGATGGTTCCCTCGTCTGTTCGGACGTTTTTCCAGCACTTACCGACTATATTGACTAACGCTATCGGTTCGGGGTTCGAGACGACTTGGCCCTGTCTGGCGAGTGTAAGTGTGTCTGAGATGATTTCTTCCATCCGATCGAGCGACTCGACTACCGGGGCAAGATGCTCGCTATTGCAGTCGTTGGCGAGCAGTGCCGTCCGACCCTGTGCGACGTTGAGGGGATTGCGCAAATCGTGGGACACCACGCTTGCGAACTCGTCAAGTTGCTCCTTCTGGCTCCGGAGTTGTCGTTCCTGTTTGACCCGCTCGGTGATGTTTCGTGTGATACCGATGATCTGGGTCACCTCCCCGTTCGTGATCACTGGCGTGAGGACCGTCTGCCAAAACCGTGCGCCCGTCTCAACGGGGAGTTCCTCCTCGTACGAAATCGGTTCACGGGCTCGGACACACCGGCGGTAGTTAGCCTGGAGCTCCGCTCCGATCTCCTGACCGAACACGTCGGTCGGGGTCTTCCCCCGGACCTCAGCGGTTGTGATCCCGGTCTGTTCCTCGTAGGCCCGGTTCAGGCGCTCGAAGCGAAACACGTACTCCGTATCCTCTGACTCGACGGTCAGGAAGAAAATACTATCCTCGACGGTCTCAAGGAGTGTTCTGTACTCTTCGGCTAGCCCCCGAAACTGTCCTTGCTGTCGTTTTCGCTGGGAGATGTCACGGCTATTCACGAGGATTCCGCTGATATCCGGATCGTCGAGCCGATTTTGTAGCGTTGCCTCTATCCAACACCACGAGCCGTCGGCACGACGAAACCGCGTCTCGATCACCTGGACGTCATCAGGGTTCGTCTGAATGGTCTCGATAGCATCGGCAACGGCATCACGGTCGTCGGGATGTTGATACTCGTAACCGACCTCTCCGATCAACTCCTCAGGCTCGTATCCGAGCGTCCGAGTGACCGAGGGGCTCACGTACGTAATTATCCCATCCGAATCGATTATAGTCGCAACGTCCGAGGATTCTTCGACGAGTTTCCGATGTAAGTCCGATTCCATATGAGTGCTATGGCGGGTCCGTACATAACTAACAGCTCCGAACATAGAGTCCGATTTCACTTCCACCGAGCCTACTAGTAGTTTCTCGCCCGGTAGTGTTCCGGGCGTACATTCTACGATCCACGAGTCGCGACGAGATTTCAGTCCCCTGGCTCGACTCGTTCTACGAGGCCGTCAAAATCATCGTCGAAACTCAACACCGCGTCGATGCCACGCGAGTCACACAGGTGGATACTAGATGCGTCCGTGAAACTAAGCTCCTGATCGCTGTATCGCCGAAACGTCTCTAGCGACGCCTGCACGTCGTCGGGCCCGAGATGGATCGTTTCGAGTACGTTCGGAAACGGATCCTCACCGAGGATACGGCTAGCCACGGTATCCGCGGCATCGAACGAACCGGTTCGGACGCGGGTGAGTGTCACCGTCTCGTCCAGCACGTAGTCGCTCGTGTACGGTTGTCCGTACGTCCCATCGAGAAGACCGTCAAACGCGGCTACGGCGTCTGCGTGGCGTTCGGCGTCGGTGTCGTGATGCGCAAAGAAGACGCCGGTATCGACGAAGACACTCATCCGTAGAGAACGTCGTCGATGTCTTCTTCGCCCGTCGATGTCCCGGACGATACCATCTCGTCGTGGAAGGCCTCACGGTCGGTCTCGGGGACGGGAACGCGTTCTTCTCGAAAGGAATCGACGAGATCCGCCTTCGATTCGGTCGCTCGCTCGACGAGTCGGGACAAAACTTCCTGCTGTGTGACTCGTTCTCCTGTCTTTAGCCGAATTTCCGCCTGCAAGCGCTCCAGGCGGGCCTTAGTATCGTCGTCCATCTTCACTGAGGTAGCCATGCGTTAGAGTAGAACGTTCCACTGGGTAAATGTTACTACCAGTTCTGCGTCGTTCACAGCTACTAGTATTTCTCGCCCGGTAGTGTTCCGGACGTACACTTCAGAACTACAGGCGGATCAGGCCGATACCGTTCACCCTGGCGTAGTCGCCGCGTGACGGATCACAGAGTTCGACAGTTTCTCACCGACTTCGGACCGGCCAGAGTCCGCCGAGTACAGTTCTCGACCGATCGTCCCGAACCTGGGTCGGAAACCAAACACTCGGGGAAGAATCCCATGGACGATTGGCAACGATAGAGCGGGAACGGGGCGTTTTATACTCGCCAGCCCGAACGTGTGGGTATGGCACAAGCGACCGAGACGTACGGCGAGTGGCCGCTCAAACGGCTGATGACCGAGGTCGTCGGCTCCGGGCACAAGTCCGCCGAGGACATGGATCGCGAACAGGCCCGCGACGCCTTCGAACGTATCCTCGCGGGCGAACCCGACCACACCACGCTGGGCGCGTTCTGGCTGGCAAACCGCTGGAAGCGCAACACGCCAGAGGAACTCGCGGCGTTCGTCGACGTGATGCGCGAGGAGTCCGTCGAGACCGCCGCGCCCAGCGCCGACCCGGTCGACTGTGGCGCCAACTACGACGGCAAGGGCCGGACCGCGATCCTCGGCGTCGCGGCGGGCGCCGTCGCCGCCGCCGCGGGCACGCCCGTCGTCGTCCACGGCGGCGACCGCGTCCCCACGCAGAAACAGGACGCCTACAAGCACGTGCTCGACGAACTCGGCGTCGAGACCGACCTCCGGCCGGGCGAGAGCGCCGACATGGTCGACGACACCGGCTTCGGCTTCTACTACCAGCCGAACTTCAACCCCGGGATCCACAGTCTCTTCGACCGCCGCGACCAGATGGGCGTGCGTTCGTTCGTCAACACCGTCGAGACACTGGCCAACCCCGCGGACGCGGACGTCCACCTCGGATCGTTCTACCACCTGGCGTTCGCCACGAAGATGACCGAGACGCTCCAGCGGTCCGAGCGCCAGAGCGTGTCGCGGACCCTCTTCTTCCAGGGCATGGAGGGGTACGACGACGTGCGCCCGGGAACCACGGTGGTCGCGGAGTGGGGGTCGGTGCGGAGCACCGACGAATCGTCGAGCGGGGAGCAGAGCGACCCGCGAGACGGCGACGAGGAACTCGACGACTTCGAGATCGAAACCGCAGAGTACGGCATGGACTTCGAGAGCGAGGATCTGGGCGTCGAGGACGTCGCCGCCGAGTCGGCCGCGATCACCGAGGACGTCCTGACCGGCGATCGGGACGATCAGTTCGCCGACGCCGTGGCGCTCAACGCCGCGCTCCGGATCTACGCCCGCGAGGACGCCCCGACCATCCGCGACGGTCTCGAAGACGCTCGCGCCGCTATCGACGACGGGAGCGCCGCGGCGGTGCTCGACGACCTCCGCGGAGTCTAATCCGTGAGTGGCGCCCGAGTCGCAGACGGGGGCGAGCGCGGCCAGTTCGCGGAGCCGGAATCGTGGGACCACCGCTACGCGGGGGTCGGCGGCGCGGACCTCCACTACGTCGCGGCCGGGCCCGAGGACGGCCCGCTCGTCGTGTTGCTCCACGGCTTCCCGGAGTTCTGGTACTCCTGGCGGGGCCAGATCGGCCCGCTCGCCGACGCGGGCTACCGCGTCCTCGCGCCTGACCTGCGCGGGTACAACCGGTCGAGCAAACCCTCTGGGGTCGCGGCCTACGACGTGGCGGAACTGGTCGCGGACGTGACGGGCCTGATCGATCACGCGGGGCGCGAATCCGCGGCGGTCGTCGGCCACGACTGGGGCGGCCTCGTCGCCTGGCACGTCGCCAGTCGCCGCCCGGCGGCCGTCGATCGACTGACGGTCCTGAACGCGCCCCACCCCGACCGCTTCGAACGGGAACTCCGCGCGTCTCCCCGACAGGCTCTCCGGTCGTGGTACGTCTTCCTGTTCCAGGTGCCGTGGCTCCCCGAGCGACTGCTGACGGCCGACGACTGCGCGGCGGTCGCGTCGATGCTCCGCGAGGGTGCGACCCGCCCCGACACGTTCACCGACGAGGACGTGGCCCGCTACCGCGAGGCGTTCGCTCGTCCCGGCGTGGCGACGGCTGCGGTCAACTACTACCGCGCACAGGCCAGGCGGACCGTCCGCGAGTCGCTCTCAAGACGGGGACAGCGCCACGACGTGTCCGTGCCGACGCTCCTGCTGTGGGGCGAACAGGACCCGGCGCTGGACGCGTCGCTGACCGAGGGCCTCGGTGAGTGGGTCCCGAACCTGCGGGTGGAGCGCTACCCCGACGCTGGCCACTGGGTGCAGTTCGACGCGCCCGACCGGGTGGCCGAGGCACTGCTGAGTTTTCTGTCGTGACTGCCGGGCGGTCCGGACCGGACCCGAGTCGGTAGGGTTTTGGCCGGGCGAGCGCAGAGTTGACGTATGAGCGATCTGACAGCGACGCTGCACACCTCCGAAGGCGACATCGAGATCGAACTGTACGACGAGCGAGCGCCCGAAACCGTCGAGAACTTCGTCGGCCTGGCGACCGGTGCGAACGACTACGAGAACACCGAGGTCGGCCGCGGCACCGGCGCCTGGGAGGACCCCGATACCGGCGAGAAGCGCATCGACCCCCTCTACGACGACATCGAGTTCCACCGCGTCATTGCCGACTTCATGCTCCAGACCGGCGACCCGACCGGCACCGGCCGGGGCGGCCCGGGCTACACCTTCGACGACGAGTTCCACCCGGACCTGCGCCACGACTCGGCGGGCACCGTCTCCATGGCCAACCGCGGTCCCGATACAAACGGCTCGCAGTTTTTCATCACGCTGGACGCCCAGCCACACCTCGACGACAAACACGCCGTCTTCGGTGCGGTGACCGACGGCATGGACGTCGTCGAGACCATCGGAAACGTCGAGACGGACCCGAGCGACCGCCCCGTCGAGTCGGTCGTCCTCGAATCGGTCGAGATCCACGACTGACCCGTCGACGCTCACTCGGACCGTTCGGGGCTCACGACGCCCGCGTTCCCCGACCCCATCTGTTTTGATCGTGGCGCCGCTATCCGGTGGTATGTCAGGGCAGGCGTCCGTTCTCGAAGACCTCAGGCGGCCGGAGTACACCGGGGAGAACCGGTGTGTCCCGTGTACGATCGTCAACGTCGTGATCGCAGCGGTCGTGAGCGCACCCCTCGTGGCGCTGTTCGTCCCCGTCGGGGTCGGTGTCTTCGCCCTCTCGCTGGTCCTCATCTACCTCCGGGGCTACCTCGTCCCGGGGACGCCCGCGCTCACGAAGCGGTATCTCCCCCGTCCCGTCCTCGAACTGTTCGACAAGAACCCCGTCGCCGAGCGCACCGAACCCGAGTTCGACGAGGACCCGACGAGCGGCGCGAGTGCGGACGGGTCGGGCGAGGACGGGGCGGCCGACGCCTCCGACTACGAGTTCGAGACGCTCCGGAAGGTCGAACTCGAGCGCCGGAACTCGGTCGACCCGGAGACGTTCCTGCCGGAGGTCGGAGCGCTCGAACCGACCGACGACGGCGAGGAGTTCCGCTTCACCGACGCGTTCGCGGACCTGGTCACCGAACGCGTCGAGGACAGCGCGGACGACGCCGACGCCGCCGTGATCGCCCGCATCTTCGAGGCCGACCCGGACGCGGTCGAGCGGAAGGACCGCGACTACCCGGCCTACAGCGTCGACAACCGCGTCCGGAAGTGGCCGTCGACGGCCGCGCTCGCCCTGGACGCCGCCGCCGACGGCGCGCTCGGTGAACTGACCGATCGCTGGGTCGACGTGCCGATCGAACAGCGCCGCCGGATCCTCGAATCGCTGCGCGCGCTCCACGAGGCCTGTCCGGACTGCGGGGGCGCCATCGAACTCGACGACGACGCGGTCGTCGAGTCCTGCTGTGGCCGCTACGAGGTGATGACCGTCTCGTGTGCCGACTGCGGGGTTCACCTCCGGGAGTTCGACGCCACGAAGGTCGGGAACAGAGAGGATCTCAAGGGGATCACGCCCTGAGACTGGCAGTCGCACGGTCTCCCTGAGGTCGGCGTTCACGGGGTATCGTATCGGGGGACTCGCGGGCTGTCACCGCCGTCCGGTGTCGACGCGCGGGTCGAGGACCGTGTAGGCGACGTCCTGGACGATGTTCCCGAGGACGCCGACGCCGATGACGACGATGCTCCCGCCCAGCAGGATCGGCAGGTCCCGCGAGTCCACCGCGTCGTACAGCAGGACGCCGAACCCCTCGATGCCGAACAGCACCTCGATGACGAACACCGCGAGCACGAGCAGCGCCAGCGCCTCCGTGAACAGCATCGAGAACACCGGGATCGCGGCGTTGCGCAGGACGTGCCGGGCGACGCGGCCGTCGCTCGCGCCCTTCGAGCGCACGAGTGTGACGAAGTCCGCCGAGGCGTACTCCGTGGCGTGAGCCCGCGTGTAGCTGACGTACCCGCCCAGCAGCGTCGTGGTCGTCAGCGCGACCGGCAGGAGGTGGTCGAACACCAGCGGCGACCGCCCGACGACGTCGCCGTAGGTCAGCGAGACGAGGAGGCCGCCCACCCAGAACGACGGCAGGGCAAAGAGGAGGTACGAGCCGCCGCGGCCGAGGTTCGCCACCCTGCTGTCGGGTCGGAGCGCGGCGTAGAGGCCGACGAGCAGCCCGATCGTGATGCCCAGCACGATCGCTGGCAGGACGTACGTCGCCGTCCGGACGACGGCGTCGACGACAGTCGGGAAGACGGGGTCGCCGGTCGCCAGCGAGTTCCCCCAGTTCAGCGTCAGCATGTTCCCCATCCAGTCGACGTACTGCTCCCAGAGCGGCCGGTCGAGTCCCCTGGACGCGAGGTAGTCCTGTCTCGCTGCCTCGACCACTGCCTCCTCGGCCCGCTGATACCTGAGAAACCCCACGCGCCGGGCCAGCACCCAGTCGTCGGTCGCGGTGAACATGAGAAAGACCGTCGTCAGCACGCCCCAGGCGGCGACGGCGCCCAGCGCGATCCGCCGCGCGAAGATGCGCGCGAGACTCACAGCGACACACCCGGCCGCGTGGCCGTTCCGGTCACCGAGTCCGGCTGTCCCGTCCCGATCGCTACCGAGTAGCCCGGGCGCCTGCACGCGCCTGAGCTGCTACTGTCGGCGGAGGGCATAGCATGACTGTCACTCTCTATCGTGGAAAAGTCTGGTGGTGGTTCGACCCCGTTACGACACGGAAATTTATGGGACTGTGCGACACGGTATCGTGTGTCCTCCCATGAGTTCGCCCGACGGTCCTCCGCAGTTCAGGCGCGTCGACTGGGACGAGGTCGACAGGTCGCGGTCGCTGGTCACCCCCGAACGGGCCGCGCTGGTCGGTGGCCTCCTGTTCGTCGCCGCGCTGTACTGGTACGACACGTCCATCGCACACGTCTACCTGATCGGCGAGTGGAACGTCGACCCCCTCGACTGGGCGCTCCTGGTCGCGCTCGTCGGCCTCGCCGCGTACGGCGTCGTCCCGACGGTCCGGCGCCGCGAGCGCGTCGCCCGGGTCCTGGGACGACTGCGGTCGCGGCCCGTGACCCTGGCCGCGGGCGGGTACCTGTCGGTGGTCGTCCTCGCGGGGCTGCTCGGGCCGCTCCTCTACCAGGATCCCGGCCTGCAGTTCCAGTACGCCAACCACCCGCCCGTCGGGTTCGCGACCGACGTCGGGGTCGACGAGTGTCTCGGGACGGTGACCGGCGACGTGTTCGACCGGACCTGTCACGGCACGCTGGCGTTCCCGCTGGGGACCAACGAGCGGGGGCTCCCGATGAGCTACCTCCTGCTGACAGGTGCGCGTGTCGCGGTCTACGTGCTCGCGGTTACCGCCGCGTTTGTCCTCCCGCTGGCGACGGTCGTGGGCGTCGTCGCGGGCCTGCACGGCGGCCTCGTCGACGACCTCCTGATGGGCTACGTCGACCTGCAGCTGTGTCTCCCGGCGATGATCGTCTACCTCGTCGCGAACACCTACTGGCACACCTCGCTGTTCGTGTTGTTGGTCACGTTCGGGCTGTTTAGCTGGGGCGGGATCGCGAGACTCGTCCGCAGCGAGGTGCTCCAGCGCCGTGAGGCGGGCCACGTCCGCGTCGCGCGCGGGTTCGGCGCGCCGTGGCGGTATCTCGCCCGCCGACACATCCTCCCGAACGTCACCAGCACGCTCGTCCCGGCGGTGTTCCAGCTGCTCGCGCTCCTGTTGCTCGTCGAGGCGGGCGTCGCCTTCCTGGGCTTCCACGACGTCTCGCTGTACTCGTGGGGGGCGACAATCAGCGGGGGACTCGGGGGCAACGCCTACCGGGTCTGGTGGATGTCGACGTTCCCGGCGCTCGCGCTCGTGGCGGCGATGGTCTCGCTGAAACTGCTCGGCGACGGGCTCAGGGACGCGCTGGACCCGCGGGGTGAGCGATGAGCGACCCGCTGCTCGCCGTCGAGGGCCTCCGGACGCACGTCGACGCCGAGCGCGGGACCATCCGGGCCGTCGACGGCGTGGACTTCGCCGTCGAGCGCGGCGAGACGGTCTGTCTCGTCGGCGAGTCCGGCAGCGGCAAGAGCGTCACCTGCGAGTCACTGACCGGCATCGTCCCCCAGCCACCGGCCCGGATCGTCGACGGGACGGTCCGCTTCGACGGGACGGACCTGCTGACGGCGACGGAGTCCCGTCTCCGGTCGGTCCGCGGCGACGGCATCGCCCACGTCTTCCAGAACCCACAGCGCGCGCTCGACCCCGTCTACCCGGTCGGCGACCAGGTCGTCGAGACGATGACGATCCACCGCGACGTCTCCGGGGACGCGGCACGCGAGCGCGCGGTCGAACTGCTCGACGACGTGGGCATCTCGCGGCCCCGCGAGCGGTTCGACGAGTACCCCCACGAGCTCTCGGGGGGCATGGCTCAGCGGGTCGCGCTGGCCGTGGCGCTGGCCGCGGACCCGGACCTGCTGATCGCCGACGAACCCACGACGTCCGTCGACGTGACCGTCCAGGCCCGCCTGCTGGAACTGCTCTCGGACCTGACCGACGACGGGACGGGACTGCTGTGGGTGACCCACGACCTGCGGGTCGTCGCCGCGGTGGCCGACCGGGTCCTCGTCATGTACGGGGGGACCATCGTCGAGCGCGGGTCCGTCGAGTCCGTGTTCGACGCGCCGGGCCACCCCTACACGGGGGCGCTGTTCGACAGTTACCGCGAGTCGACCGCCGCGGGCCAGCGGACCGCCCGCGAGGACGTCCCCACCGACGGCTGTCGGTTCCGCGTCGAGTGCCCCCACGCCGTCGCCGACTGCGCGGGCGGCGAGCAACCGCCGTTCCGCCCGGTCGACGAAGCCGACGGGAACCGCGCTTCCTGCGTGTACTACGGGCCGGGCTACGACGCCGACCAGATACTGGCGGACGCCGACGGCGTCGCGGGAGGCGACGATGACTGACGACGGCGCGGCGGACACGAGCGGAGGGTCGAGCCCCGGCGACACCGGGACGGGCGCGACGACCGGCGACCCGCTGCTGGCCGTCGAAGACCTGGAGAAACACTACCCGATCACGCGCGGGATCCTCCGGCGGGAGGTCGGCCGGGTCCGCGCCGTCGACGGCGTGAGCTTCGAACTCCGCGAGGGCGAGACGCTCGCGCTCGTCGGGGAGTCCGGCAGCGGGAAGACCACGACGGCGCTGTCGGTCCTCGGGATGGAGACGCCGACCGGCGGCACCGTCTCGTTCGACGGCGACCCCGTCTCGGAGCTGTCGGGGGAGTCGCTCCGCGAGTTCCGAAGACGCGCCCAGCTGATCGTCCAGGACCCCAACGACGCGTTCAACCCCCGGACGACCGTCGGCGAGGCCGTCGCCGAACCGCTGGTCGTCCACGGCATGGACGACGCCGACCGCAGGGAGCGCATCGTGACCGACCTCTTCGAGCGGGTGGGCCTGTCGGCCGCCGACGCCGACCGCTACCCCCACGAGTTCTCCGGCGGGGAGAAACAGCGCCTCGCCATCGCCCGCGCGCTGACGGTCGACCCCGACCTGATCGTCGCCGACGAGCCCACGAGCGCGCTGGACGCCCGCGTCCGGTCGGACGTGCTCGGCCTGCTCGCGGATATCCGCGACCGATTCGGCGTCTCGATCCTGCTGGTCAGCCACGACATCGACACCGTCCGGCGGTTCTGTGACCGAATCGCGGTGATGTACCTCGGGGAGATCGTCGAGAAGGGACGCGCCGAGGGGGTGCTGTCGGCGCCCGAACACCCCTACACCCGCGTCCTGCTCGACTCCGTGCCGGACCTGACGCCGGGCGAGCAGACGTTCGCGCGACCGCTGACCGACAGCGTCCCCGACCCCTCGGACCCGCCAGACGGGTGTCGGTTCCACACCCGCTGTCCGGCGGTGATCGCGCCCGTGGACGCAGATCTCTCTCGGGAGACGTGGCGGCGACTGGCTGCGTTCCGGTTCGCCGTCGAGACCGGCGACCTCCCCGGGGTCGTCGAGGACCCGGACGAGAGGGTCGACGCGGAGCGCGTCCGTGCGGTCTTCGACCTCCCGGACCGGATCCCCGACGAGGCCGCCGACAGCGCCGTGAGCGACGCCGTGGCGGCTCTCGCCCGGGGAGAGGTGGATGGCGCCCGGCAGTCACTCGCCGACACGCTGGGGACCGTCTGCGAGCGCGAGGCCCCGAGCGACACGTCGGTCGACGGCCGGACGGTCCGGTGTCACCGCCACGACCCGGCCGTCGAGACCGACCCGCTGGAGTGAGCGGGTCACGAGCGGGCGCCCGTCGAGACGGACGGCTGACGAGCGGTCGTGACGATCGTCCGTGACCGCCCTACTCCCTGCTGGGGGCCGCCCTACTCCCTGCTGGGGGTCGCCCTACTCCCTGCCGGGGACCAGTCGGACTGTCGTCTCGTCGGAGAGTGACCCGTCGTCCGCAACGTTGAGACCTGCCTCGATGACGTACTCGCCGGGCGTCGCGGGCTCCCACTCCGATTCCGAAACCTGGAAGGAGCCGTGCCAGCGCTTGCGGAAACGCTTGCGCTCGCCGCGATCGAAATGAAAGCCCGCGGAGTCGTCGGGGGCGTCGTGTAGCGAGATCCGCGCGGCGTCGGTGGCACCGTCGACGGCCCACGTCCAGGGGCGCCGTGACTTGAGGGCGACCGTGACGGGGAACGGCGCGGCGTTTTTCATCGTCACCTCGAACGGGACGGCCGTACCAACTGGGTACTCCGGGCGCGGCGTCGAGACGTCGACCGTGATGGCGCGGTGGCGCACCCACGTCGGGACGAGCCGACGGCTCAGTGCCGACGCGTCGAGCGACCGCATCGCGCGCGGCTGGACGTCGTCGCGCTCGCGGGGTGAGAAGGATTCGTCGTCGTCGCGGTGGAGCGCCCCCGACTCGTAGATCCGGCGCATCACCGGATCATGGGGACAGGGCGGCTAAAGCGTTTGGTGCCCGATGTCGAGATCCGGACGTGATCGACGATACTCCGTCTCAGTCGTCGGCGGCCGCGCCGCTGGTTCCCTCACCGGTGAGCCGCGCCGACCCGTCGGGGTAGTCGTCCTCGTAACGGAGGCAGGCGATCTCGTGGCTGGTGGTCACCGGAACGAGTTCGGGGTGGTCGTGCTCGCACGGTGACTCGAAGGCGTCTTCGAGGAGCGTGCGCACGCCGTCGAGGTCCTCCTCGTAGAGTTCGTCGACGACGTCCGAGAACGTCGATTCCGCCTCGCCGCCGATCGGCTGGGGGAGGTCGAACTCCGCCCGGACCAGTTCGTCGAGATCGGCGCGCGGGACCTCCGTCGGGTCGACGCGGTCGGTGTCGCTCCCGCCTTCGGCCTCGACGGTGGTGAACGATTCGATCGTCTCGGCCGTTCGGGCGCGTAGCTTCAGGTCCATCAGCGACCGGAACACGTCCTGGTCGATCTCCCAGTCGCTGGGTGGGATGACGCTCGGACAGCGGGTGTGGAACCGACAGCCCGAGGGCGGATTGATCGGAGACGGGACGTTTCCGGACAGCAGGGTCCGGTCGCCCTCCCAGAGCGGATCCGGCTCCGGGATCGCCGACAGCAGCGCCTCCGAGTAGGGGTGGTACGGCGGCGTGAACACGTCCGGCGTCGGCCCGACCTCGGCGACCTCACCGAGGTACATCACCGCGACGCGGTCGGAGATGTGTTCGACGACGCTCAGGTCGTGGGCGATGAACACGTACGACAGCCCCAGTTCCGCCTGGAGGTCCTCCAGGAGGTTGAGGATCTGTGCCTGGACGCTCACGTCGAGCGCGCTGACGGGTTCGTCACAGACGATGACGTCGGGATCGACCGCCAGCGACCGCGCGATGCCGATGCGCTGGCGCTGGCCGCCGGAGAACTCGTGGGGGTACCGGTGGGCGTGGCTGGGGTTGAGCCCGACCATCTCCAGCAGTTCGTATATCCGTTCGGTCCGGGCCTCGCCCGTGGCGATGTCGTGGATGTCCAGCGGTTCGCCGATGATGTCGCCGACGGTCAGCCGCGGGTTCAGACTCGAGAAGGGGTCCTGAAAGATGTACTGGAGGTCGGTCCGGAGCGATCGGAGACGACCGTCGGACACCTCGGTAAGGTCGATCTCTTCGCCGCGTGCGCCGCTTTCCTCGTCGATCTGGCGGTAGTAGACCGATCCCTCCGTCGGTTCGATCAACCGGAGCATCGCCCGGCCGAGCGTCGTCTTCCCGCACCCGCTCTCGCCGACGACGCCGAGCGTCTCCCCCTCGCGCAGTTCGAGGTCGATCCCGTCGACGGCCTTGACGTACTGGGTGCGCCCGAGCAGGTTGTCGACGAACCCCTCGCTGGCGTCGAAGTACTTGGTCAGCCCCTCGGTCCGGAGGATCGGATCTCCCCGTTCAGACATTGCTGTCACCCTCCGGGCGCGCCGGTTCGGTTCCGGAATCGGGATCGCGGATCTCGACGTCGTAGTCGAGACCGCCGGTGAGTTCCCCGGCGTACTCCAGGCAGGCCGCCGCGTGGTCGGCCTCCACGGGGCCACCCTCGACGCTCTCCCCGGTTTCGACGTCGAGGAGGGCCGGTTCACGCCGCGTACAGGCCTCCTCGGCGTAGGGACACCGCGGGTGGAAGCTACACCCCGGCGGCAGTTCCACGAGGTCGGGCATCTTGCCCGGGATGGTCTGGAGGCGGTCGCGCGTCTCGCCGACCCGCGGGATCGAACTCATCAGACCGACCGTGTAGGGGTGTTTGGGGTCGTAATAGAGGTCTTCGACCGAGGCTTTCTCGACGGCCCGCCCCGCGTACATCACCATCACGCGGTCGCACACCTCGGCGATCACACCGAGGTCGTGGGTGATCAACTGGACGGCCGTGTCGTACTCGTCCGCGAGGTTCTCGATCAGGTCGAGAATCTTCGCCTCGATGGTCACGTCCAGCGCCGTCGTCGGTTCGTCGGCGATCAGCAGGTCCGGATCGCAGGACAGCGCCATCGCGATGACCGCGCGCTGTTGCATCCCGCCGGAGAACTGGTGGGGGTAATCGGAGTAGCGCGTCTCCGGTTCGGGGATGCCCACGTCGTCGAGCAACTGGATCGTCCGCTCGCGGGCCTCGGCGTCGCTGTAGTCCAGATGGTGGCGGATCGCTTCCGAGATCTGTTCGCCCACCGTGTAGACCGGGTTGAGCGCGCTCTGGGCGTCCTGGAAGATCATCGCGATCTCGTTGCCCCGGATGTCCCGGACGGCCGACTCGCTCAGTTCCATGATGTCCTCGCCTTTGAACCGGATCGAACCGCTCTCGATGTAGCCCGGTTGCTCGATGAGTCGCATCAGCGACAGCGCGGTGACGCTCTTGCCCGCGCCGGACTCGCCGACGATTCCGAACTTCTCACCGCGCTCGACGCGGTAGGAGAGTTCGTCCGCTGCGGTGACGACGCCCTCCTCTGTGTAGAATTTCACCGTCAGGTCCTCGACCTCGAGCAGGGCCATCAGCCGCCACCTCCGCGGCCGACCGAGCCACCCTGCTGGGCGTCCAGTGCGTCGTTGATGCCGTCACCGATGAGATTCATCGCCATCACGAACAGGAAGATGGCCCCGCCGGGGAACACCGTGGCCCACCAGGGGATGCTCCCGCCGGGCCCCTGGATGAGCGTGTTGCGCGTCTGGTCGAGCATCGTCCCCCACTCGGGAGTCCCGGGGTCGAACCCGAGACCGAGGAATCCGAGCGCGGCGACGCCGATGACGACGGTCCCGATGTTCAGCGACGCCTGGACGACGACAGGCGCCAGCGCGTTCGGAACGATATGTCTGAAGATGACCGATCGGTCTTTGGCACCCAGTGCCTTCGCGGCCATGACGTACTCGTTTTCCTTCACGGAGAGGATCTCGCCCCGGATCAGGCGGGCGTATCCGGCCCACCCGAACAGGCTGAACGCCAGCACGAGCTGCCAGTAGCCGCCGCCCAGCACCGAGATGATCACCAGCGCGAGCACCAGTCCCGGGAACGCGAAGATCACGTCGAGCACGCGCATCATCAGTTCGTCCACCCACCCACCGTAGTACCCGGAGACGGCGCCGTAGACGATGCCGACACTGGCGGTCAGGGCGACGACGATGAATCCGATCGAGATGCTGTAACGGCCGCCGAACAGCACCCGCGAGAACATATCCCGGCCGGAGCCGTCGGTGCCCATCAGAATGCCCTGTGAGAGGTCCGGCGGGTGGTATCGGCCGAGGTCGGCGTACTCGGGTTTGAGATAGAGGATCGCGGAGGGTTCGAACGGCGCGATGGCGAACGGCTGGACGGTCACCCCCTCGATCGAGATCGGGCGGGCGAAGATCGTCAGCAGCGACATCGCGACGACGACGGCCAGCCCGAGCATCGCGCTCCGGTTGCGCCGGAAATTCCGCCAGGCGCGGATCCACCGGCTCTCGGTCGACATCTCGGTCTCGTCGACCCACTCGGACAGCGATTCTCGCTCTTCGACGGCCGCCGGGTCGAACCCGGTGATCCGTATACGTCCTCGTTGTGTTGACATCGTTAGTCGTAGGATATCCGCGGATCCAGCGCCGCGTAGGCGATGTCCGCGAGCAGGTTGGCGATCACCAGCGCGACGCCGGTGAACAGCGTGATGGCCATGATCAGGTTCACTTCGCGGGCGGTCACCGCACGGACCAGTTCGCGGCCCAGGCCGGGCCAGTTGAACACCGTCTCGACGACGACCGACCCGGCGAGGATGCTCGCCGTCAGGAACGCCGCGACGGTCGTCACCGAGATCAGGGAGTTGCGAAGGACGTGCTTGAGGATCACCGTCCGCTCGGGGAGCCCCTTCGCCCGGGCCGCGGTGACGTACTCCTTGTTGATCTCCTCGACCATCGACGAGCGCATGATCCGCATCAGCGTCGCCGACGACGCCGTCCCGATGGTCACGCCGGGCAACAGCAGGTACCACAGCGACTCGGGGTGGAGCACCGACTCGCGCGGCGCGATCACCGGGAACCAGTTCAGCCAGACGGCGAAGATCAGGATGAGCATCAGCCCCAGCCAGAAGTTCGGCAGGGAGATGCCCGACAGGGCGACGAAGCGGCTCACGTCGTCGCCCAGCTGGTCCTTGTTGACCGCGGCGTAGATCCCCGTCGGGATGGCGATCAGCAGGGCGATGACCCAGCCGAACAGGCCCAGCGCGATGGTGTTCGGGAGCCGTCTGACGATGATCGCGTCGACCTCTCTGCCGGTGGAGATCACGGTCCCGAAATCGCCCTGCAGGACGTTCGAGATCCAGATGAAGTACTGCTTCCAGATCGGTTCGTCGAGCCCGTACTGGGCCCGCAGCCGCGCGATCTCTCCCGGTGAGATGTTCGGATTGAACCCGACGATCAGCTCGATCGGACCGCTCGGTGCGAGTTTGATCATCCCGAACGTGATGACCGAGACGCCGAACAGGATCGGGACGACCAACAGGAGTCGTTTGGCGATAAAACGTCTGAGACTCATGGACAGATGGTGGATTGAGAGCCGGGTGGTCGGCGGGGCGTTACTCGCGGTCCAGCGTCGCCATCACGCCCTCGGTCGGACCGTAGAGTCCGAAGCTCAACAGTCCCTCCGGGAACGGGTACGCCTCGAAGTTCTGGACGGCGTTGTTGTGGACGGCGGTGGTCAGGTCGATGTTGACGTAGGAGTTGGCGCTGCGCTCGACGATGGTCCGCCAGACCTCGTCGTAGCGCTCGGCCCGGAGCTGGGAGTCGTCGAGGACCTCGGTGCCGAACTTCGCCTCGTCCATCATCTGATCTAAGTCGTCGAAGGCGATTCCCTGAGAGTTACAGCACTGTCCGATGTTCCGCGAGTGGTGGGTCGCCTCGCAGAAACTCCCCGGGTCGAACGTGCCCGACAGGCCGATCAGCAGGATGTTGTTCGTCTCCGGGTAGTCCGGCCCGAAGATCCGGCCGAGGAAGTCACCGAACTCGTAGGTCTCCAGTTCGACGTCGAACAGCCCGGAGTTGTTCATCGCCTCCTGGATCAGTTCGGCCTTCCGGACGCGGTCGGTGTTGTCGGAGTTGGTCTCGATGGTCGTCTCGATAGGCGTCTCGACGCCCGCCTCGTTGATGAGTTCCTCCGCCCGGTCGGGGTCGTACTCGTTCATCGGCTTCAGGTCCTCTTCGAGGGCCTCGGGGTCGGTCGTCCCCGCGCCCTCCGCGATATCCGGCACGGGCGTCCACGCCTCGCGCGCCCAGCCCTGCTCGATGTTGTCGACGATCTGGGTCCGCGGGATGAGGTGGTTCGCGGCCCGCCGGACCTCCTCTTGGTCCCACGGTTCGACGTTGACCGAGTACTGGAAGAACAGGTAGCCGCCGGTCTCGATCGAGGCGGTTCCGTAGTTCTCGGACTCGTCGAACTCCGTCTGGGCGTCGGCCGTCAGCCCGTAGGTCATGTCGACTTCGTCCTCCTGGAGTGCCGCCGACCGCGAGGAGTCCTCCGGCAGGATGTCCATGTCGACTTCCTCGACCGCGGGCGAACTCGGGAAGTCGTCGGGCCCCTCGAACCAGTCTTTGTTCTGGATGCCGTAGTCCTCCATCCAGTAGTCGTCGTACTTGGTGACTACGAAGTACTCGGCGTCCTCGAACTCGCTGAACTCGTAGGGACCGGTCCCGACGGGGGTCGTCCCCTCGCGCGGGTCGAGCTCGCCGTCCGGGAGGTCGATGTGATCGGTCGGGAACACCGACCACACGATGTTTCGGAGCGCCTCGGCGCTGGGGACCTGCGAGTAGAGGTTGACGGTGTAGTCGTCGACCTGCTCGGCGTACAGGAAATTCTGCCAGACCTGTGCGGAGACCTGCGAGTTCTCGTAGCGCTCGTAGGACCGGACGACGTTCTCGGCGGTCAGTTCCTCGCCGTTGTGGAACTCGACGCCCTCGTGGAGCGAGAACTGGTACTGCATCCCGAAGGTACCGTCCTCGACGGCGTCGCTGGCCTCGTTGACAGTGAGGATCTGTGCCTCGTCACCCGCCTCCGGTGCGGCGGGGTTGTCGGGGTGCCGGACGACGATCTGTTCGTCCGTGTCGATGAACACGTTCCCCTCCTCGTCTTCGGCGTACGGGGCCGTGGTCATGTAGTCCGCGTAGTCCGCGGCCTCCGTCTCGTTCGTCTCGGCGAGTTCGTAGCTCTCGGCCAGCCAGGGGTAGATGTTCCCTCGCCGGTCGGTCGTCGTGAGCGCCTCGTAGAAGAAGTTGTGCGCGATCGACGACGGGACGCCGCTACTGTAGGGCGGGTCGAAGGAGTTTACGTTCTCCGACAGCGCGACCCGGAGGGTGTTGGCGCCAGCTCCGCCGTCACCGCCGTCGCCGGTGTCGGTGCCAGCACCATCGCCAGTGTCGGTGCTGTCGCCGCCGTCGCCGCCGTCGCCCGAACAGCCTGCCGCTGCGATCGGAACGCCAGCGGCACCGAGTGCTTTGAGTATCCGTCGCCGAACCGGATCCGCGGGGTCAGAATCCTGTGACATAGAACGATAATCGTACGTAAAACACAAAAGCGTTTGGCAACCCTTAGCATATTCACCCGAGTTTTCGACGCTTACGGCATAATCACCGTCAGTAATCAACAGCCAGAAACGTAAGAACGATTTTATGTTGAATCAACTAACAGCTCGTTTTCATTGCCGGTAGTTCACATGTCCCTCGGATGATCCGGTCGAGGGTGACGCCTATGCCGCGGTCCGTGTCGGGACACAGTGACTGTTCGACTGTCGCCTCGCTCCGACCGACGACACCCCGATGGCGGTCCGGTATCGGACCGGTTTTCCCGTCAGCCGAGCCACGTTCCGGGATCGAGGTCGACCCCGGTTTCGGCCTCGATCCGGACGCCGAGGACCCCGCCAACCGCGCTCAGACCGACCGTGTAGACGAGAAATAGCGCTCCGAGGACGGCCAGAAACAGACCGTAGCCGGGTGCCGACGGTGGGACACCGAACCCGAACGCGCCAGCGATCCACACCGCGGGGACGAACAGGACCGCGAGCGGCACGGCCGCACCGACGCCCGCGAGCGCCCCGACGAGGAGGCCGTCGAGGTACCCCCCGTCGTACCGGGCGGCCGCCACCGCGCCCCCCAGAACCGACGAGCACGGGAGCATCGAGAGGACGACTGTCACCGCCGCGCCGACCGCTCCGCAGTACGCTCGCCCCTTGCGGTCGACCAGTCGCGTGTGACTGCGGTTCCCGGTCGCCGGTTCGTCTCCCGGAGCCATCTCCTCAGAGATCGACGTCGGTGTCGTATTTCACGTAGTTGCCGAGCCATCCGCCCAACGCGCTCAGACCGACGACGGTCAGGAGCGCCACCGCGACGACGAAGACGAGTCCGATGACCGAGAGGACGGACAGCGCCAGGACCCCCTCCAGACCCGTGTACCCGCCGAGGAACACCGCCGACACGAGACTGAACACGAGCAGGCCGACAGCGAACCCCGGGACGAACGCGACCGCTCCCGCGTAGGCACCCACCCGGATCCCGTCGCTTCGATCGCCGCCTTCGAGGTAGCCAGCCACGGCACCCCCGAACAGCGGCGAGAACGGGACGAACGCCGTCAGTACGACAGTCACGACGCCGCCGACGAGCGCGTTGACGACCGTGTTCCCCTCCTCCATGCCGTCCCGTTCGACGGGGGCCAGTAAAGTGGTTCCGTCGACCCGAACGGCCGACCGCACCGTCCGTCAGCCCGGTGCGACGATCACAGCGACACGCTGACGCCGTGCCACCCGGTCGACCCGCCGGGGTGAGGGCCGGTCTCCTCGGCGGTCTGTCTGTCCCCCTCGCCGTCGGTGGCGCGCACGACGACATCGAGTGAGCCCCGTCCGGCGTCGCCCAGTGTCAGCCGCCACCGCCGCCAGGCGTGTGGGGACGGCGGTTCCTCCAGGTCAGCATCCGCCCACGTGTCGCCGCCGTCGACGCTCACTTCGACGCGGTCGATCCCGCGCTCGCCACCGTAGGCGACGCCGCCGACGGCCACTCGCTGGCCGCGACGTTGGACCGCGCGGACGTACGAGAGCGTGTTGACGACCGCCTCCTCGACCCAGCCGCGCTTGTCCCAGTACCCGCGGTAGTCCGAGGTCCGCAGTTCGATCCGCTCGATCCACTTGGTGGACTTCATCCCGTAGCGGCCGGGGATCAACAATCGCGCCGGGAACCCGTGTTCCCGGGGAAGCGTCTCCCCGTCCATGCCGACCGCGATCGCGACGTCCGGTCGCTCGCGCACGACTTCCCACGGGATGGCCTCGTCGTAGCCGTCGGCCGCGTACGTCACTACTTCCGTCGCCCCCTCGGTCACCTCGGCCTCCGTGAGCAGCGCCCGGAGCGGGACGACCCGCCACTCGGCGGTCCCGATCAGGTCGCCCCCGACCGGGTTCGAGATACACGCCGTCGTCACCGTCATGTCGCGGGCGGCCTCGTGGTCGAGCAGGTCGGCGAACTCGTAGCTCCGACGGACGCGTACCGCCCCGTCGACCGTCAGCGTCCACCGATCGGCGTCCACACGGGGGTTCTCGACGTTCTTGTCTACGACGTAGTGGGCGTCGGCGGACCCGACTCGCTCGGGCATCCCCTCGAAGTCGAAGCCGAAGTCGACGTCCGTCCCGGCGACGGAGACGACGACCTCGCCCTGTGTCCGCCGGGTCTGGACCCCCCCGTCGTCGGCCCCGGGCGTCGGCGACTGGGTGACACGCCCGTCGGACCCCGTCGGTGTGGTCGTGCCCCGCGCCTTCTCGCGGACGGCGTCCAGCGACTCACCGGGTCGCGGACCGTCGCCGCCCGACGTGCTGGACGAGCCGACTGCCCGCGAGAGGGCGCCCGCACCGAGAACGGCCCCAGCGGCCGCCCCGACCTGTCCGAGCACCCGACGGCGCGCGACGGTCGGTCGCCGGGTCGTCCGCGCCCAGTAGACCGCGGCCGGGGGCATGACCGCCAGGACTGTCGCGGCGACCCACGCGACCGATATCGCGCCCGCCGCCAGGAAACACAGCCACGCCGTCGCGACGACGACAGCGGCGGCTAGCGCACGTCGAGCGCGTGCTCCGGTCCCCCGTCCGCGAAACGTCTCCCGTCGGGCCGCCACTTTCCCCACCGCCGCGCCGACACCCACCGCACTCGTGGCGACGCCGATCATCAGCGCCGGCTGTGCCCGCTTGCCCAGCGTATCGATAGCCAGCGTCGCGACCGATCCGGGCGCGGCCTCGATGATCGACTGTGCGACGACGGCCAGTGGCGTAGCCCCCAGCAGTGGTACGACGGCGACGGTTCCCACTACCCACGCGAGCGTCCCGACCGCCCAGACGGGGGGACCGGCGGCGCGTCTGCTCATGGGGCTACTGTGGACTGGACGGGCCTAACTCCTGGGTCCGAAACCGATCGCGAAAACGAGCCGTCTCAGATCTCGGTCTCGAAGTCCTCGAGCGAGTAGGCCGGTTCGGCCCCGCGTCGGTCGAGGGTCTCGTTGGCCAGCAGCCAGTAGACCACCGACAGCGCCTTGCGCCCCTTGTTGTTCGTCGGGACGACCAGGTCCACGTTCGAGGTGGTGTTGTTGGAGTCGCACATCGCGATGACCGGGATACCGACGGTGATGGCCTCCTTGACGGCCTGGGAGTCACCGATCGGGTCGGTCACCACGACCACGTCGGGTTCGATGTACCCCTCGTAGTCGGGGTTGGTCAGCGTCCCCGGGATGAAGCGGCCGGTGCGGGCGCGAGCGCCCACGGCGTCGGCGAACTTCTCGGCGGGGAAACGACCGTACTGGCGCGACGACGCCACGAGGATCTGCTCGGGGTCGTAGTTGGCCAGGAAGTCCGCCGCGGTCCGGATCCGGCCGTCGGTCGTGCTCACGTCGAGCACGTACAGGCCGTCGGTCCGGACGCGGTGGATGAACCGCTCCATGTCGTTGGTTTTCTGCTGGGTCCCGATGTGGACACCCGCCGCGAGGTAGTCCTCGACGGGGATGAGGAGGTCCGCCTCGTCGTCGGGCATGACGTCCTCGTCGAGCGCCGGACCCGCGTCGTCCGGTTCGCCCTCGTCTTCGGGTGCCGTCTCGGTGTCCGCGGCGTCTGCCGACGCCGTGGCCCCAGCGGCCGATTCCTCGTCTGTCTGCGCCTCCGCCGCCTCGTCGACGTCCTCCGGATCGACGTCCGACTCGGCCGCGTCGAGGCCTTCGTTTTCGTTTCCACTCATACTGCGTTGTCCTCGATTCGGATGAGTTCGTTCAGCTTCGCGGTTCGCTCGCCGCCGACCGCGCCCGTCTTGATGAACGGGGCGTCGGTCGCGACGGCGAGGTGTGCGATGGTGGTGTCCTCGGTCTCGCCGCTCCGGTGGGAGACGACGTGTCCGTAGCCGTTCTCGACTGCCAGCTCGATGGCGTCGAAGGCGTCGGTCAGCGTCCCGATCTGGTTGGGCTTGACGAGGATGCTGTTGGCCGCACCCTGCTGGATACCCGTCCCGAGCCGCTCGGTGTTGGTCACGAACAGGTCGTCGCCACAGATCAGCGCCCGGTCGCCGACTCGATCGGTCAGGTCGGCGAACCCCTCGTAGTCGTCCTCGTCGAGGGGGTCCTCGACGTACTTGAGGTCGTACTCGGCCACGAGGTCGGCGACGTAGTCGATCTGCTCCTCGGTGGAGCGCACTTGGTCGCTGTAGACGTAGCCACCTTCCTCCTCGTCGTACATCTCCGCGGCGGCCACGTCGAGGCCGAAGCGGATCTCGAAGCCGACCTCGTCGGCGACGGCCTTCGTGGCCTCGTCGACGAGGTCGAACGCCTCGGCGTCGTCGATGGAGGGCGCCCACGCGCCCTCGTCGCCCTTGCCCGCGGCGATGCCGCGGTCGTGCAGGCGCTCCTGGATCTCCTCGTGGACCGCGGCGTTGGCGAAGACGGCCTCCGTCACGGAGGGCGCCCCCACGGGGACGGAGAGGAACTCCTGGATGTCGGTCGCGTCGGCGGCGTGTTCGCCCCCGCCGACGACGTTGCCCAGCGGGATCGGAAAACTGTTCCCGCGGAAGGTCCCGCCGAGGTGCTGGTACAGCGGCGCGCCCAGCACGTCCGCCCCGGCCTTGGCCGCGGCCATCGAGACGGCGACGGCGCTGTTGGCGCCGATGTTCGAGAAGTCGTCCGTGCCGTCCGCGGCGTGCAGAGCGGCGTCGACCTCCCGCTGGTTCCCGGCGTGGGCCTCGCCGACGAGTCGCGGGAGCGCCTCCTCGCGTGCGGCGGCGATGGCCTCGCTCGCTGGCCGTTCGACGGCCTCGTACTCGCCGGTGCTGGCGCCGCTGGGTGCGGCCGCGCGGCCGAACCCGCCACTCTCGGTCAGCACGTCGGCCTCGACGGTCGGGTTCCCCCGGGAGTCGAGGATCCGGCGGAGCCGAACGTCCGTGATCAGCGTCACGCGTTCTCCCCTCGCTGGACCGTGAACGGGAGGACGCCCTCGTCGTACTCCTCGGCCGCGATGAGGATCGGCTGGTCCTGCTCGGTGTCGATCAGCACCGGCGCTCCGTAGGCGACCTGCAGCGCTCGCGCGCCGATGATCCGGGCCTTCTCGTAGCGGCTGTATCGCTGCCCGCTCATTGGTAGGGTGCGACGATGTCGACGAGGTCCTTGTGCGAGACGAGCATCCGACGACAGCAGTGCCGTTCGAGGCCCAGGTCGTCGAGCACCTTCTCGGGGTCCTCGCCCTCTTCCTGGGTGCGAGTCTTGAACTCCTCCCAGTGTTCGCCGACCACTGTACCACACGTGAAACACCGGACCGGGACCATCATGGCTAGTTCACCTGTAGGACTTCTGGTAGCGGGCCCGCGCACCGGGGCCGCCCCACTTCTTGGGCTCGCTCTGACGCACGTCGTTGACCAGCAGCGACCGGTCGAACTCCATGTAGGCGTCCCGCAGTTCGGCGTCGTTCGTGTGCTGGACCAGTCCGCGCGCGATGGCGGTACGGGCCGCGTCGGCCTGCCCCATCACGCCGCCACCCTCCACGTCGATGTCGACGTCGACGTCCTCGCGGAGGTCGTCGTCGGCCAGACGGAAGGGTTCGAGCATCTTCAGCTGTGCCAGCTCCGGTTCGACCAGTTCGACCGGCCGCGCGTTGATCCGCACGCGGCCCTCGCCCTCGCTGACCGTCGCACGGGCGACTGCGGTCTTTTTCTTGCCTGAAGTGTTCGTTACCATGTTACGTTCGCTCCCAGCGTCTCGCTGATCTCGCCCAGCGTGACGAACTTGATGTTCGAGAGCCGATCCAGCGACGTGTCCTCGAGGACCTCCGCGTCCTGGTCGTGGGGGTTGCCCACGTAGACGCGGACGTTCTCGAAGGCCTCGCGGCCGCGCTTGCGCTTGTGGGGAAGCATTCCCCGGATCGAGCGTTTGAAGATGCCGTCGGGCCGCTTGGGGTAGGCCGGACCGCGGTCCGAACCGACCGCGCGGCGCGTCTCGAACTTCTCGGTGATCTGCTCTTCGGAGCCCGTGATGACCGCCTGCTCGGCGTTGACCACGGCGACCGATTCGCCGTCGAGGGCGCGCTCGGCGACCTGCGAGGCGACGCGACCGAGGATGCAGTCGCGGGCGTCGACGACGACGTCCGCGTCGAACTCTGCGATGCTCATCGGATCACCCGCACGTTCGATCCCTCGGGGTTGTTCTCGAGTGCCTGTTCTAGCTGTGTGGCCTCACCGACCTGTTCGATCTTCGTCCGGGCTGTGCCGGAGAAGTCGACGGCGGCGACGGTGACGTCCTTCTGGAGGACGCCGCTGCCGAGGACCTTGCCGGGCACGACGACGGTCTCGTCTTCCTGTGCGTACCGCTCGATGCGGCCCAGGTTGACTTCCGCGTGCGTGCGCCGGGGCTTCTCGAGTCGCTCGGCGACGTCGCCCCAGACGTCCCCGCCCGCGGTGCGGGCGGCCTGTTTGCAGTCGTCGATGAGACTGCGGAGTCTCGGATTTGTCTTGCTCATACGTTCCTCCTGTGAGAAAAGTGCAGGGAGCAGGATTTGAACCTGCGGACCCCTACGGGACAGCGCCCTGAACGCTGCGCCGTTGGCCTGACTTGGCTATCCCTGCGCGCATTCGATCGTTCTGCGTGGCCCCTCAAACCGCTTTCGATTCGACCGCCCTCCCCGGATCGGGGTCGCACCGCTCCGGGCGCCGTCCGCGCGTTTCCAGCCGGACGGGGGCGGCCGTCGGAATGAGGGGTCGTCGTCATCGTTACAGTTGAATGGCGTCTTTCAGTTCGTCGGCGCGCGACCGGATCGTCCCGACGCCGCGCGTGACCAGTTCCTCGACGGGCAACGAGCCGTCGGTCTCGACGTGGAAGACGAAGGCGTTGGGTACGTCCTCGATCTCCAGTTCCTTGCCGGGGTAGCGGTTCGTGAGGTCGTTGTCGAACTCCCCGGTTGCGACCAGTTCGCCGTCTCGCGGCTCGTCGCCGCTCGACCCGGTAGCGGCGTGTTCCGCCGCCCGCTCTTCGATGACACCCCGCAGGATGTGCGGGTCGTCGTCGGCGAACTCGCTTTTGTCGCCGACGACCTCGACGCGCTGGAGGTGCCGGTAGCCGACCGCGACGCCGCCCTGGTGTTTGGCGTGTTCGCGGCCGCGATCCAGCACCGCGTCGGCCTCGACTTCGAGGCGCTGACCGGCCTTGAGGTCGATGATCGGGATGCCGTCGTCGGCGGGTTCGACCATCGGGTCGCTGGAGACGATGTCGCCGGAGTAGGCGGTCACCGTCTCGGTCGTCTCCTCGCGGGCCGGTCCCTCGACGTCAAGCGAGAGCGTCACGGTGTCGCCGACCTCGAACTCGCCTTCGGGAGTCGTCAGCGGGACGAGGCCGAGGCGGTGTCCGATCTGCTCGTCGAACATGACGCTGGAGTTCTCCACGATCCGGACCGTCTCGACGGAGAACGTCGGCACGTCGGCGATCATCGCCCGCCGGATGCCGTTGGCGAACGCCGGCGTGATCCCTCTGACGAGGAACCGCGCCTCGCGGTCGGTGCGTTCGACGAACTCGACCTCGTAGTCCCCTGCCATCGTTAGAAGCCCGCGTTCTTTGGTCCGCGAGTCCCGTCGTGGGGGATCGGTGTGACGTCCTCGATACGGCCGATCTCGAGGCCCGCTCGCGCCAGTGCCCGGATCGTCGCCTGCGCGCCCGGACCGGGGTTGGTCTGCTGGTTACCGCCGGGACCGCGAACGCGGACGTGGACGCCCTCGACGCCGCGGGCCTGTGCCTTCTCGGCGACGACTTCGGCCATCTGCATGGCCGCGTACGGCGAGGCTTCGTCGCGGTTCTGCTTGACGACGGTCCCGCCGGAGGACTTCGCGAGCGTCTCCGCGCCGGTCTCGTCGGTGATCGTGATGATCGTGTTGTTGAACGATGCGTGCACGTGGGCGATACCCCACTTGTCGTCCTGACTCTCGCTCATGTTAGGCTTCCTCCGCGCGTTCGGGGTGGAGTTCGTCGGTCAGCGGGCTCGACGAGTCGAACCCGACGGCGCCGGACTCGGCGACGGTCAGTTTCTTCGAGGGGCGCGTGACGCGCTGTCCCTCGACGGTGATGTGACCGTGGGAGATGAACTGGCGGGCCTGATCGACGGTGTTGGCCAGCCCTTTCCGGTAGACGACCGTCTGGAGTCGGCGCTCGAGGATGTCCGTCACGTCGAGCGACAGGATGTCGTCGAGCGCGTCGTCCTCGTTGAGCACGCCGATCCGCTTGAGCCGGGCGAGGAACTCCTCGGCCTCGTCGTCGTTGGCCGTCGTCCGGCCCAGCAGTTTCCGCGCCTCGCGGCGGTAGTCGCGCAGTTCGGACTGGGCGCGCCAGAGCTCTTCTTTGTTCTTGAGGCCGTACTGGCCGACCAGACCACTCTCTTCGCTGATGCGCTCGCCCTGATAGGGGTGGTTCGGTGTCTCGTAGAACTTGGTGTTGCTACCGAGTGCCATTACTCGTCACCCTCCTCTTCGGCGGCCTCCTCGGCCTGTTCTTCCTTGATCGCCTCGACGTTGACGCCGATGGTCCCCTCGCTACGACCGGTGGACTTGGTCCGCTGACCGCGCACCTTCTGGCCGCGCTTGTGGCGGACGCCCTTGTAGGAGTTGACCATCTTCATCCGGTTGATGTCCTGGCGCCGCGTGAGTTCGAGGTCACTCCCCAGCTGGTGGGTCGTCTCGCCCTCGAAGAAGTCGTTGCGGTGGTTCGCCAGCCAGTCGGGCACGTCGTCGGCGAAGCTCTCGACGATCTCGACGATCTCGTCGATCTGATCGTCGTCGAGCTTGCCGAACACCTCGCGGCGGTCGACGTCGGCTTTCTCGGCGATGATGCGGGCCGCGCGATGGCCGATCCCGTTCAACTCCGTCAGCGACCGCTCGAGGGACTTGGTCCCGTCGAGGTCGGTCTGTCCGATGCGGACGAAATAGCGGATGTCTTCGTCCTCTGTCTCGTCCGCGTCTGGGTTCTCTGCACTCATATGTGGGTAATCGCTGTGTGAGCGTCGTGGCGGGGATTTGAACCCCGGAGGCTGTACGCCACAGAGTTAGCAACCCTGCGCCTTGGGCCATGCTTGGCTACCACGACACGCACTATCGTGTCGGTTACTGTCGCCCTCCCGGACTCGGGGTCGCTACCCCTACACGAGCGTGTTCACTGATCCACTCCGGCTGTATTTAAACGCAACGGTACGGCCACAGGGTGGTCGTCTGTGCCACACTCGCGTCCGTGTGCGCTACTCGTCGTCGCCCGTCGCGGGCGACTCTATACCTCACCGCACCGCCGCGTTCGTAGATGACAGAATGCCGTCATATCTTTGTTGTGATGTCGAGAGTAGAACCGGCGCGTCGGCGATCGTATCGTCGCCAATCCACTCGGAACTGCTCGATAGAAACTGCCCGAGGGCAGTCTCGGCACGCGGATCGAGAGATGGTTGGGACCTCGAAGCCGCGTGCCAGATAATGGTTCGCGCCCCCGGGATATAGTCTTGTTGTGATTAATCGGGTAAATGTAGGAGAGTAACAAATTCCCCAGTATCTAATCTAATATTCGAGGCTAATTGTTTTAAATCGAGACGAAGAAGTCTCAGAAGGCTACCGGTACGCCGGTAGATGGTTGGGACCAATGAGTGATCTATCATCTCATGAGGACGCCGTAGAATCGCTGCAGGAACTAGGGTTGAAGGAGTACGAGTCGAAGTGTTTCGTCGCGCTGTCGCGCATCTCCAGCGGGACGGCCAAAGAGATCAGCGAGATATCCGAAGTGCCGCGCACCCGAGTCTACGACGCGACTGGCGTTCTGGAATCGAAGGGTCTGGTCGAGGTCCAGCACTCGAACCCACAGCGGTTCCGAGCGGTCGGTGTCTCCGAGGCCGCGGAGATACTGAGGGCGGAGTACGAACAGCGAATCGACCGGCTCGTCGACTCTCTACACGATCTCGAACCGGTAACTCTCGACGAGGGGTCGGACGATCACCATCAAGTGTGGTCGCTCTCGGGCACCACCGCCGTGACGAGCCGGACGACCGATCTGATCGACAACGCCGAGGACGAGGTGGTCATGGTCGTGGGCGACGGGTCCGTACTGACCGACTCGCTGGTCGAGGCGCTCGATTCGGCCGCGGCCGACGGTGTCGATCTGCTCGTCGGTGTGATCGACGACCGGACTCGGGAACTGATCGACTCGGCGGTCCCGGACGCGACGGTGTTCATCTCCGGCCTCGAATGGCTCCAGGAGACCGACGACGGTTCGAACGTCGGCATCACCCGCCTGCTGTTGGTCGACCGTGACGCCATCCTCGTCGGCTCTGTCACTGGAGGGTCGACCCACTCCGGATCCGAACACGCGGTCTTCGGACGAGGGCTGAAAAACGGCCTCGTCGTGATCGCGAGCCGACTGCTCTCGACCGGTCGGGTACCACAGGAAGCGGACGACTGATCGTATTACTGTAACGATGTGCGGGGACGCGTCGACATCTGTCTCGACGCGGTCCGCAACGGAGTAGTCACGTAACGCATCTGCGTTTCCCCGCGCCGATCCGGGGATCGACGACAGTTCGGACTGCTGACCGGGCCGTCAACTCTCGACGTAGTCGTCGTTGACGACCCACTCGCCGCCCTCTTCGACCATATACTCGCCGTAGAAGGGAACGCGGTTCGCGACCGTCTCGTGGAAAGTGTCGCGGATCTCCTCGCGGGTCATCTCGCCCATCGACCGGAGGTCGTCGTTGCGGTTGAGACACCCCTTCAGGTATCCTTCGTGCGTGACGCGTACGCGATGGCAGTTCTGACAGAACGTCGGATTGCCGACGGGGTCGACGATCTCGACCATCCCCTCGCCGTCCCCGTCGTCGCTTTCGATCCAGTAGCGACGCCGGTCGTGCATCTCGCGGCGCTCGATCCGGTCGGCCTCCTCGGCCAGCCAGTCGTGGACGCGCTCGATGTCGATGGCCCACTCCGGGTGGCCCGCGATCTCGGGCATGTACTCGATCAGCTGGAGCCGGAGCCCGTCGTTCTCGGCGACGTGCTCGACCATCTCGGGCACGTAGCCCGCGGTCTGCTCGAACACGACCATGTTGAGTTTCACTGGCGCCAGACCCGCCTCCAGCGCCGCGTCCACGCCGTCCATCACGGCGTCGTAGGCGCCCGCTTGCGTGACCTGTTTGAACGTCTCCCGGTCGAGCGCGTCCTGGGAGACGTTGACCCGTTCGAGGCCCGCGTCGACGAGGCCCTCGGCCCGTCCGGGGAGCATCGTCCCGTTGGTCGTCAGCGACACCTCCATCCCGTCGGGCGTCCGGCGGACGATCTCCTCGAGGTCGTCGCGCAGCATCGGTTCCCCGCCCGTGAGTTTCACCGCGTCGACGTCGAACTCGCGGGCGACCTCCAGAAAGCGGACGACGTCGTCGGTCGACATCTCGTGGTCGCGGGGCTCCATCGGTCCGCGCGTGTCACCCAGCCCCTCGTTGTGACAGTAGACGCAGTCGAAGTTACAGCGGTCCGTCAACGAGACGCGGACCCCCGTGACCTCCCGACCGAAGTCGTCCTCGAGCATGCGCGGTGGTTCGCGCTCGCCAGTAATAAGACCGATGACGAACGTGGACGGGTGTAACCTCGAGCGGTTACGCCACGGGTAGCTCCTGCGCGCGTCTCTGTCTGGTGGTCACGGCGGGACCAGCGGCGGCCGCCGGTGTCAAAACCCTTTTCGCCGGGACACGCGGAGGTGAGTACATGGACGAAGGGGACGTACGCGACTTGCTCCGCGGGATCGAGGATCCGAACCTGGGCGAGGACATCGTCTCGCTGGGGCTGGTGAACTCGATCACGATCGAGGACGGGACGATCCACGTCTCACTGGCACTCGGCGCGCCCTACTCGCCGACCGAGACGGGGATCGCAGGCCGGGTCAGGGAGGTGCTGGCCGAGACGGACTACGAGATCGACCTCGACGCGGACGTCGACAGCGGCCTCGTCACGGAGGGGTCGGTGCTCCCGGGCGTCGAGAACGTCATCGCCGTCGCCTCCGGGAAAGGCGGCGTCGGCAAGAGCACCGTCGCCGTCAACCTCGCGGCGGGGCTCTCGCAACTGGGCGCGCGCGTCGGTCTGTTCGACGCCGACGTGTACGGTCCGAACGTCCCGCGGATGCTCGACACCGACGAGCAACCGAAGGCCACCCGCGACGAGACGCTCATTCCGCCCGAGAAGCACGGGATGAAACTGATGAGTATGGACTTCCTCGTCGGAGAGGACGACCCCGTCATCTGGCGTGGGCCGATGGTCCACAAGGTTCTGACGCAACTCTGGGAGGACGTCCGGTGGGGGTCGCTGGACTACATGGTCGTCGACCTCCCGCCGGGGACCGGGGACACGCAACTGACACTCCTCCAGAGCGTCCCCGTCACCGGCGCGGTCATCGTCACGACGCCTCAGAACGTTGCTGTCGACGACGCCCGCAAGGGACTGGAGATGTTCGGCGAACACGAGACGCCCGTCCTGGGCATCGTCGAGAACATGAGTTCGTTCCACTGTCCGGACTGTGGCTCCGACCACGCCATCTTCGGATCCGGGGGCGGCCGCGCGTTCGCCGAGGAGGTCGAGATGCCGTTTCTCGGGGAACTGCCGCTGGACCCTGCGATCCGCGAGAAGAGCGACGCCGGTGAGCCCATCGTGCTCGACGAGGACTCCGAGACCGGCGAGGCGTTCCGCGAATTCGTCCGCGAGGCGGCCGACAAGCAGGGTATCGTCCACCGGAACCGGCACAGTCAGCGAGCCGACCGCTGATCGGCTCCCCGGGGAAACTCTATCCTCACCGCCGTCCCGTGGCTCAACCGACCGTTTGAGCGTCCCGGAGACACTTACCGGTCGCTCCCGTCGCTAGCGGTATATGAACCGACGGAGTTTCCTGCGATCGAGCGTCGGGGCGACGCTCTCGACTGGTGTCGCGGGCATCGCCGGTGTCACGGGCGTCGGCGCGGCCGCACAGGCGAGCGGTATCGTCTGGTCACAGCGCGGGTCGGCCCCAGGCACCCAGACGCTGCTGGACGTCGTGCCCGGGACGGACGACGCCTACATCTGCTGTGGGTACACGGCCCGCTACGCGAGCGAGTCGACGCTGGTCCAGACCGCCGACCGGTGGGGTCGCGTCCGGAGCTCCCGCGAGGGGAGCGAGGCCAACGAGCGCGGCCACCGCGGTTACGAACTCCGCGCGCTCGACGAGGGGTTCCTGCTCGCCGGCGTCGAGGACGGCGCCCCGAAACTCCTGCGGACTGCCCACCCCATGACCAGGGCCGACTGGGCCCACTCGTTCGACGGCGAGGCCGACGGGGCGATCCACGTCGCCACCACTGGCGCGACCCACGCGGTCGGGTGGACCGACGCGGGCGACCAGTCGGGCGCCGCGGTGGCGGCGACCGACGCCGAGGGAACCGAACAGTGGACCGACAGCCTGGCCAGCGAGCGGCGACTGACCGCGCTCGTCGCCACCGGCGGCGACGGGACGGAATTCGCGGCGGTCGGGACCGGCGACGACGGCGGGTGGGCGGTTGTCTTGGCGGCCGACGGGACCCGGGAACGCGACCGGACACTGACGACGCCGGGCTCCGGTCCCGAAGCCGCAGTCACCGACGGCGACGGCGTCGTCCTCGCGGGCTCCGGTCCCGAGGGGTGGTGGCTCCAGCGCCGCGACGGCGAGTGGGCCGTCGACTGGACGCGGACGTACGCCGACGACGGGGCGACCGCCGAGGGCGGCGTCGACGACCTGGTCGTGCGGTCGGACGGCTACGGACTGCTGGCCCACGAGGGGAGCGGGGCCGTCGTCGTGCGGGCGGACGGATCGGGCGAGCGACGCTGGCGCGCCCGGTACGCGCCCCAGGACGGCGGGGGCCACCGCGGACACGCGCTCGTCCCCGTCGACGGCGACGAGTTCGTCATCGCGGGCGCGACGACGGCGGGCGAGGGGGGCCCGGACTGGTGGCGCGCCCGCGTCGGTCAGCCCGGCGAGACGACGCCGGTCGAACCACCCGAGCGGACCGCCACGCCAGGGCCGACGACCTCGCCGCCGCCGATCCACGCCCGGACGACGGAGGAGGGTTCGGCCACCGACGACACCGCTGGCGAGACCGACGCGTCGACGCCGGTCCCGGTCGACGGGACCGAGCGACCGACCGGGACGGGGACGCCGACGCCCGACGGCGACGCGACGACGGCCAGTTCCGGGGACGGTCCCGGGTTCGGGCCGCTCGCCGCCCTCGCCGGTCTGTCCGGGTGGCTCGCGACCCGCGTCCGGGACGAGTGATCCGGATTACTGGAGATCAGTTCCGGATAGCGCCAACCCCAGGGTTGGCGCGTACCGATACATCGCTACAATAACCCGTATGAGCGGGCGGGGAGTCGGCCCGGAATCACGCCGGGCGACCGTGACCGATCCCGTCCGAAAGAAACGCTTTAATCGTGCCCGCCGGGACTGTGAGACATGGATACGGGCGAGCGATTCGACCTCGTGACGCGCAACACGGCCGAGGTCGTCGAGGACGACGAACTGGAGACACTGCTCGGAGAGGGGTCGCCGTCGGCGTACATCGGCTACGCCCCCACCGGCGAGATGCACATCGGCCACTTCACGACGATGCGCAAGCTCGCGGACTTCATCTCCGCAGGGCTGGACGTGACGGTCCTGATCGCCGACCTCCACGCTCACCTCGACGACAACAAGAGCCCCTTCGACCTGCTGGAGGCCCGGTCGGCCTACTACGAGGCGACCATCGAGGCGATGATCGACGCCGCGGGCGCGGACGCGAGCGAGATCGAGTTCGTCCGCGGGAGCGACTTCGAACTCGACGAGGAGTACACGCTCGAACTCCTGCGGATGGCCGCCGACACGACGATCAGCCGCGCCCAGCGCGCCGGCAGCGAGGTCGTCCGCGAGTCGGACTCGCCGAAACTGGGCGGCCTGCTCTACCCGCTGATGCAGACGCTGGACGTCGACGCGCTGGACGCCGACATCGCCTACGGCGGGATCGACCAGCGCGGCATCTACATGCTCTCTCGGGAGATCCTCCCCGACCACGGCGGCGAGGCGCCGGTCTGTCTGTTCGCCCCCCTGCTGTCGGGGCTGTCGGGCGGGAAGATGTCGGCCTCCGACGCCGCCTCGAAGGTCAACCTCACCGACGACGAGGACGCGGTCGTCGAGAAACTCGAAGGGGCCTACTGCCCGGCGGGCGAGCGCGAGGACAACGGCGTCCTCGAATACCTGGAGTACCTCGTCTTCCCCATCCTCGACGAGCGTGGCGAGACGTTCGTCATCGAGCGCCCGGGCGAGTACGGCGGGAACGTCACCTACGAGAGCTACGACGCGCTCGAAGCGGACTTCCTCGACGGCGACCTCCACCCCGCGGACCTCAAGCCCGCCGCTGGCGCGTACATCTCCGAGGTCATCGCGCCGATCCGCGACCGTCTCGCGGGACAGGAAGACCTGCTGGCCGAGGCCTACCCCGAGACGTACGACTGACCGGTGCGCGACGAGGTGCCAGGGTCCGCCGCCGACGCGGCGTCGGTCCGCGCGACCTACGATCGGATCGCCGACCACTTCTCGAAGACCCGCGAGTACCCCTGGCCCGAGGTCGAGGAGTTCCTCGCGGACCGCGAGGGCGCCGTCGGCCTCGACGTGGGCTGTGGCAACGGGCGACACACCGAACTGCTCGCCGGGCGCTGTGTGCGCGCGGTCGGCCTCGACCTGAGCCGCGCGATGCTCGCGGAGGCGCGCGAGCGATCGCGCGACGCGAGATTCTCCTTCGAGACCGCCCAGGCCGACGCGTCGCGACTTCCGGTGGCGAGCGACAGTGTCGACCTCGCGGTGTACGTCGCGACGCTCCCGCATCTGCCAACCCGCGAGGCCCGGATCGGGAGCCTCGACGAACTCGCGCGCGTCCTCGCGCCCGACGGCCGGGGGCTCGTGAGCGCGTGGTCGACCGAACACGACCGCTTCGACGCCGAGGAGGGGTTCGACACCACCGTCGACTGGACCCTGCCCGGGGGTGAGACGGTCGCGCGGTTCTACCACATCTACGACCCCGCGGAGTTCCGGGCGGACGTCGGTGCGAGCGCGCTGGAACTGGTCGAGTTCGAGCTATCCAGCGGGAACTGCTACGCCGTGGTGCGACCCGAAGGGAAAGGTCCTTAATTCGGCGGTGGATACGGCGAGGTACACGCTTCGTTCGCGGTTCGGCGCCGTTCGCGGCGGCCGACCGGGCGCGCCGGTGATGAGCAAACTCGGAGAGTTTGCGAGTCACGGTGCGAGTGCAACGAGCGCCGGTGGTGAGCGATTTCGGAGAAATCGCGAACCTCGGCGCGCGAGTGAACGAAGTGAACGAGCGCGCCGGTGGTCTAGTGGTAGGACCTGAGCCTTCCAAGCTCATGGCCCGGGTTCAAATCCCGGCCGGCGCATGCCTACAGGCTTTCTACGGCCGGTTTTCACGGGTTTCTAGGAATGAGTGTGTTCGATGATTCGAGCTCAAGACCTGGGTTGTCGAGTTGTACAGGGCTGCCTTACCGCGATTAGCCTTCGTTTCAGGCTTAATACAGTTTCTTGTTGGGAGTGTGGTGTTGTATGAGTGATTGGAAGTATCGTGGTCTCTGTTTGTGTACGGAGAAGTCTGAGGATGTGTTGGGTCGTGTGGAGTTGGAGGATTACTGTTGTTTCCGTGAGGGTTTGGCTGATTGGGTGTTGGACTTGGGTAAGGAGCCGAAGCGTGGTGAGGGCTATAGTTTCGTGACTGCGAAGCAGCGTATGTATCGTTTGGATCGGTTTTATCGCTGGTTGTGGAGTGAGAACGGTGGTTATACGTTGGATGTATCTGATGTTGATGCGGACGGTTTTATGCGGGAGATGGCGGTGAAGGACTGTTCGAGCAGTTACAAGGCGAGTATGCAGAAGTCGTTGAAGATGTTGTTCAGCTACTTGGAGTGGGAGGAGGACCGGGAAGTCTGTTGGGAGCCGGAGTTCAGCTTCGATAGTACCGGTTCCTCTGCGAACCCGAAGGACTTCCTGACCAAGGATGAGAGACGTAGTCTTCGTCAGGCCGCGTTGAGCTACGGCAGTATTCCCGGTTACTCCTCTGTATCGCCCGGTGAACGCGGTCGTTGGAAGAGTTACTTGGCGCAGCGTTTTGAGAAGCCGAAATCCGAGGTATCGAAAGCTGATTGGCGGCGGGCGAACGGTTTCAAAGAAGCCTCGATTATCTGGACCAGCTTGGATGCTGGCTTGCGGAACGTGGAGGTGAAACGCGCCCGGACTGACTGGGTCGACACAGAGAACGGTGTGCTTCGTATACCGGAAGAGGACTCGTCGAAAAACCGGGATAACTGGATCGTCGGGCTTCAGGACCGGACCGTAAACATCTTGGAGAATTGGCTGGAAGAACGGCGGAACTACGAAAAATACAACGACAGTGATAGGATTTGGCTTACACAGTACGGAAACCCGTACAGCAGCAAAGGCTTGAACCGGTTGCTGGACCGGATACTCGAACAGACCGGTATTGAGCGCATCGACGAGATCACCTGGTACAGCATCCGTCGAAGCACTGCCACCTACATCGCCAACCAACACGGGCTCTCCGCCGCACAACGCCAGCTCCGCCACAAATCACCGAAAACCACCATGCGCTACCACCAAGTACCTATCGAAGAAATTAAAGATACACTGCAAAACATAGAATAGAGCTCCGCTAAAAACACTCTATTATTCGAATAACAGGTATCAACAGTTCAGTAGCTCAAAGGTTCTACCAATAGACTGCGATCGGGTCAATAATGACGGCAGGCCCCTCGACCGACATGTCCTTATCATCAATATTTATCTTCACCTTATCCACTGATTCGTTTTCAGGAACTCCTTCAGACATCTCCTCCAAGTCCATCTCGGAAACGTCGGGTACCGAAACCCCTTTTCAAAACCGTCGATCTTCTCAATCAGATCTGAAATCAATGAACGTATAGTAGCCAATGATCCGCCACCGACCACCCGATTGACTCGCCGGCCAGATCACTCCTACAACACCGCCGCTCACCGGAATCAAAAAAGAACTATAGATCGGAATCGGAGATTTTGGGCGGAAGAGTCCGCCGAATACCGGCTTCAACCCTCAATACAGTGCCTTATAAAGAAACATCTCTCTGGAACTAAACCACTGCTCCAATTTACGACAAATGTTATAATAATAGCGTAATCAACCTATCCTCACACAATGGACCCTCTGGACAACTACTCCCGCCGCGAGATACTACTTCTCTCCACTCTCACTCTGACCGGCTGCCAAACAGAATCAAACAGAGGAGCAAGTACAACAACAGTTACAGAAACCACTGCAAGAATAGAAAGACCTGGAACTACTGACCACACCGATACAGTTCAAAAAACTTCAGAAGAAACAGCTAATCCGGAAACGGATGTCGAAGATCCAAGTAGTCAACCAACAACAGAACAAGAAACCGCTACCTCAACTACAACACCAGAAAAACCTAAAGAACACGTAGTAGACCTAAAAGATGCTCAGGGAAACAACATAGGAAACACTAATACGGAAAGAGAATGGGACAACCACAGGTTTAATCGAGAAGAACTACACGAAGAATACATCTCTGACTGGACTGACGAAGCAGCATACGACCAAGTAATGCAAGAAATACAAGAAGAAAACAGCGAAAAATATAACGGAGAATCTATTAACTCTTTATATTCGAATAGTGATAATAAACTAGGAGAAGAAGATGAACTAGGACACTGGGACCCAGAATGGTACTCAGACCGAAACCAGTTAGAACACATAATTAGAGATGCACAAAACGTAGTAAGAACACATCAAAGAGAAGTACATCCAGACGCATACTCAAACTGGAACAACAGATTCGCAGCAACGCTACAAGAAATTGTAAATAATCATAACGAATATGCAGAAAACTACGAAGGCGAACGAAAAGCATTCCACGCAGGATTCATAGATGAAAACCAACACGGAACAGTTATAACCTACACAGACCTAGAAAACACAGAAATAGAAGGAAAACATCCATGGCAGTTCGTTGACACAACAAGCTGGGCAGTAAATCCAGTAACCGAAGATATAGATACAGGCGGAGTCTTCAACCCGTTTGTCGATGGTTACGAACCAGAATCACAGACCCGACTTGGTTATGAAAGTGAGAAAAAAGAGCTATCGGTTCATTGCAAAGCTTTATAGTCCATAAAGAATCAACTGACGAATTCGAATGGCAAAAGTTATCTATCAACGATGGTCTACTTGAAGATATCTTCAACGAGCATATTCCTGATGGTGGTTCAATCGATCCAATACTTGACATGGTGGAGAAAGCAACAGACGTACAAATAGAAACAGGCCAGTATGTCCACGTCAACGGAGAAAGCCTAGACGACTACCAGATAATCCAAGAGGACGGCGGGCTTTACGAAATGAGTATGGATCCAAACATCAAAGTAGGAGAGGCAGAAGTAAATGACTACCTCTCCCAAGTTTCTTCGTAATGCCGAATTCCATAGTAAACACTCAATACCATATTTTGGCGGAATACAATGGATGGAAAAGAATACGGCAGAAAGAAAAGCGGCTTTCCAAAACAACTGGATGAATTATTTTTCCCTACTTCCTCTTTTGAACTACTCGGTCAAATCACTACACAACGGTAAGTCGTTCCCGAATTATGGACTGATCTAAAGCTAAATCGACGGCTGAAACATCTTGGTTTTGGGCTGATCGAAGACTGTTTGAAACGACTGTATCTGATTTTGTTGTGCCGATCGTTAGCATTGGTTATTTATCACTTGCGTTCAGTTTGGAACGTATGTCCGCTGAAGACGGTGACGATTACTTTCTAACTGACTTCCCTATCGACTCAATTGACGATGATGAGTTCCGGCACGAGGAATACGTGGATACACTGGAAAAGATCGTTCGATCCGCTGAATCTCCTTGGAATATCGGTGTCTTCGGTGAGTGGGGCTCTGGCAAAACATCGATCATCGAGATGCTTTACTCCCGGTTTCAAAAGTCAGACAATGATTTTGTCTGCGTGCAGTTTGATGCGTGGAAACATGCTGAGGACTCTATCCGTACCGATCTCTTGCTGAATTTAGACCGAGCTATCGGAGAAAGTGCCGGAAAAACGGTCGATGGAACTCCCGGTGTTCTGGGAGAAGATAAGATAACTCGGAAGCTCTACGACGTGGAAGAAGAGGACGACGGAGAGGATCTTTCCGCATGGGAAGAAGCAAGGCGGATATACGAGGTTTCTCCACTGGTCGGTGGCGGAACGCTTCTCATACTTGCTATTATCTTGATCGGCGCATTTATAAACGCACTCACGATTTTAGGTCTCCTACAGATTGGAGATACAACCCTTTCGTCTCTGAACAGCATTCTCAGTGCTTTCCTCTTCCCGCTGTTTGTGTCGGTATTCGTCTTCATGGCAGGAGAAGTCCGGAAAGCCACGTCCTCACTTCGGAGAAAACATCCTCGAAAGGAGTGGAGCGGTGCATACGAGCAACTGTTTGAAGAGATACTTGCTGAACTTGATTCTGAGAGAGTGGTGATTTCGATAGATAACCTAGATCGTTGTGAGAGCGAGACGGTGTATGATGTGCTTGTCTCTCTGAAGACGTTCTTGGAGCACGACGACTGTATCTACCTGATTCCATGTGATGACAAAGCTCTTCAAAGCCATATCGAATCTATCGATGAGGAGGGCGAATACTTTGGACAGCAGACCAACGGTCAAGAGTTCCTGAGAAAGTTCTTCCAGACGCATCTCCGAATACCGCGGTTTATTCCCGAAGATATCGAGGAGTACGCAGAGATACAAAACCAGGAACTCTCCCAACCCTTCGACCAAGACGTGATCGACGTGATCACCAAGGCTTACATAAAGAACCCTCGGCGGATCAAACAATCTCTCAACCGGATGGCTACCCTGAGAATGCTCGCGGAACAAATGGAGACCGAAGACTACCTAGACTCCGGAACTCTAACAGACAACCTTGCATTTCTCGCCAAAATCACCGTCTTAGAGGAAGACTTCCCACAGTTCTACTCCCAGCTTCAGGACGACCACCGCCTCTTAGAAGACGTGAACGAATACTTCCGAGGAAACTTGGAAGGCGACAAAGAGCCCCGTATAGAAAAACAGCTACACGGAGATGAACAGTCTCAAACCGTGGAGACAGGACTTGAAGAATTCTTGCGCTCAACTCTTCCATACACAGTTGACAACCCCAAGCCCTTCCTCAAACTTGGAGAACCAGCTTATGCATCCGAAATAGAAGATACTGGCGGGTTCATACAGAACTTGAGGGCCAGCCAAGTATCCAACGTTACCGATGAACTGGAATCGATAACCGCTGAAAATCAAGATATCCAGCCCTATGTAGACGCAATCGAATCCGCTCTCGACGAATACTACACCTCTGGACGGACAGGAGCGCTCATTAGCACTATCAACACCACCGTCCAAGTATACGACTCGTTCGACAACCAGAAAACCCTGATAGCTGAGGTACTGGGTGAAAAACTGGTACTAGGGCAGACGACCCGGTTCTATCAGGACGTAAACCCGGACGACTTCTTCCCAGTGGTCACCGACATCCCAGAAGACAATCGTACAACGGTTTTCAAAAGATTCGCAAAATCTGCGGTCTCAGACGATGGATTACGTGAAAACACGCTTGAAGCATTCACTGAAAACGCTGACCAAGTGCCCCGTGAAGCAGCAAAACAACTCAGCCAATCTCTCCTCGAACTTAATGGAAATGAATTCACGGAGGCTCTTACGATCTTGGATTATAGTCAAGAGTCTAGACAGCTTCCGACACCCGAGCTTCTGGAAAGAGCAGCTAGCCAAGTTACGTGGAGCAGCCGTCAAAACCAGTTCAGTGCCACTGACCATTATCTTGCCTTCGATAATGAAGCAAAACCTAGATCTAGAAAACACTATGTCAACCGACTCTTAGAAGTTGAAAGAAACGTAGACAACGAAAACAATGAGAGGAATCAGTATTTCCACCGACTCAGCGACGAACTAAAAAACTTGTCCGGACAAGTGGATAGAGAAGTCGGACCCAGACTTTTCGATAAGCTGAAAGAGGCATATTCCTCTAATCACGGTTCCAGAATTCAACTAATCAAACATGCCATCACTTTCTACCCATCCTACGATCCAAAAACACGGGAAGAGTTCCAAACTTGGGTTGCGAACAACATGAATAGACACAATCAGAACCAAGTAATTCAGATAGTTAACCACGCAATAGAAGAAAAGGTCCAAATATTAAACCACAAACAGACCGTTGAATCTATCCTCTCTAAGATTCCCGACAACCTGAGCAAGTCGGACTTCATCAAAGACACACTGATCCCCGCAATCCCTAGAGATCAGGACCAGCAAATCATCTCGTTGCTCCAGCGTCTTTCACAAAACAACAACCATCCTGAGAATGTCTTAGCCGCAGAAATCTATGCTGAGCACCCTGATCGACTTGATGAAGCACGAGAATCTGTTCTCGAACGTTGCCACGAGCAATTCGATACTGCGAACAGTGCCCAACAGAACACAGCCTATCTAATGCCAGAGGTGGAAATTTACGACAGATTGTCTGATTCGGAAAAAGAAGGGTTCATCAATAACTTCACTTCCCTTCTATCAGGCGACCCAAATGATCACCAAGCTTTCAGAGACATCTGGGACCAGATAGAGGTCAAGCTCAATTCAGACCGGAGAACCTCCGTCGCACGAGAGGTCCGTGATCGCTTGGAACAGGAGATTAGAAGCAACAATGTCCAAGTAAACCAGCTATTCCCTCTTATAGATGTCTTCGGAGACCTAACCGAGTCTGATAATGTCGACCAAGATGACGGTGAATGGGTGGTTGAACGACTGAGCACCCTCTTCGAGGGTAACGATATCCATAACAATCGGGTTCCGGACCTCCTTGATAAGATATCCGGATTTGGCCGCTACTATGGCCAAGAGAAAACCTTACTCTCTCGAACAAGAAGCTTGGTCTCAAACCAGGGAGGCAGTGATATACATCAGTCAGCAGAAAGGCTGCTTGAGCAGTTTGAACAAACCGATGACCTCCCAGAGGACAAAATTAAGGAAGCAAAGTCAGAGGTCAACCAATAGTGCTTTCTCTGACTTGATTTTTTTAGGTAATCATCATTCCAGCTTTTCGAAGACCTGCTTCCGGAACGTCTCTAAACTTCTCTCCAACGTATCTACCCGACTTTCAAGGCTTCTAACCGTTTCCACTAGTTCTTCCCGGTCCATGTCCTCATAGCTTTCCAGCACCGCTCGCTCCGATTTTTGTAGATGCTGCTCTCCCTCCTTCGTTAGCTCGGCCTCCACAGGCGCTTTGAACACCCGCTTTTGACCCTCAACAGACCGTTCAACCATTCCTTCCGGCTTCTCCAACACCAACAACCCCTGATCCTCCAACTTCTCAAGACTATAGCCGATTCTATTGTTGCTGTATACGGTGTTCATCTTGATCTTATGTGCATCATCGTAACCCTGCTCTACTGCCTCTAAGACCGCCTGATCTATCTCTCTCAGCGAATCAGTCATCGTTCAACAGGACACACTCCGTTCCCAGTTCGCTGCAGTACCCGTCCTCCCGATAGAAACAGAAGTTCTCCAACTCTTCCCGGTCGTTCGACGGAAGCTCAGGACAGTCCCTTCGATCAGCCGGTCCCTGCTGGTTGATCTCGTCACCGATTTCCAATATCCGGTAGTCCGCTTGCCGGAAGCCCTCAACTGCAACCCGATCCAAATCATCCGTGTAGTAGCTGAAGCTGCCGTCCGTGTCCTCCTGGCTGTTTCCACGCCGGTTCACCGGATCAGAGAGAATACTTTCCAGCTTCGAACCCTTCCCTTCCTCTACTACAAAGAACACCTCACAGCCCTGCTCAAGCCCGCGCTGAAGATTCCTCAACACCTTTCCGGGCTTGGACAACGTCGAGTGCTCGGCCTCTAAATAAGCGGTCTCTCCTGTTGGAAGCCGCACACGGCCATCCGGCTTCTCATCACCATGATCCTGGTAAAACAGATCGACGTCGAAACCCCGACTCTCCAACCTTTCCTTCGCCCTCACCAACAGCTGCTTGTGGACCTCTCCGCCTGCATTCGACATCTTTCCCAGTGATGGATTCAAATTTACTGGTTCGCTCCGCTTTCGAGCTACAGTCCCTGCCTCTTTCCGCATCTCGACCTCGTCACAGTCCGTTTCCCACGGCGGATACGTATCGAAGAAAACAGCGTTTTGAAGGCTCTGTTCTGACGGCGTCTGAACTACAGCACGGTACCTTCCCAGACCGGCCAAATCACTTCTATCGACACCCTGCAACATTCCTGCAATACGAGATACGTCCTCGCTTCCACCCAGATTAAATACGATCTTGGTACGGCAGTTGTTGATCACCGCTCTCCGAAGATCCGTATCCAACTGATGCAGATACTGTGTCGCAAGCCAACAGCCCAACCGGTACTCCCGTGCCTCGGACAGAAGCCGCGTGAAGCTGCTTCCCTCACCCGCAAAGTTCTGAAGCTCGTCGACATACAGGAAAAACGGAGTCCGATCCTCCGGCGACTGAGAAATCCTGCTCTGCGCCGCAGCCCAAACCTTAGTGATAATGATCGATCCCAGACGCTCGGAAACAGTCTTCCCTAACACCCCCTTCTGCAGATCCACCAAGATAATCTTCTCACCGTTCACAGCCGACCGGAAGTCTACACCCGAACGTTCTGCACCAACAACCCTTCGAACCGTCGAGTTCATCACAAAATCATTCAACCGTCGCTGCAACGGCTCCAACTCCGAGGTACTGAGATCCTCCTTCATCCGTACAAGCTGTTCCCTGACAACAGGATCTTCGGCACCATCAATCAACTCTGAAAGCTCCTCTGGCTGAGTCACACAACGAAACACATCGACCAAGCTCCTCGACGATCCATACCGTATATTCTGATCAACGGACGCAGAAAGAAGCGTCTCAAGAAGCCTTCCGAAACGATCACCCCAGTTCCTGCTCTGCCTCCTAAACAGATCCACAAGATCCGAGACAATGATCTCCTTCTGACTCTCTTTTTGAGCCCTGGTCATCCCCTCCGAGATCTCGGGTTCGAGCACATTGATAGGCGTCACCGGCCTCTGCCCCGGATTGATATAAACGAGGTCTTCAACCCGGTCCTCAGGAAGCTTAGCTAAGAACTCATCGATCAGGCCGCCTTTCGGATTAACGATGCAGAGACCGTAACCTTTCTCCGCATCCTGCAGTGCTGCATGCACCAACAACTGGGACTTTCCATAGCCGGTCGGCCCATTGTTCAACACATGGGTCAATCGGTATTCGTCCTCGACACCAATCTTCTCCTCCACACCCAGTATACTCGTACGACTTCCCAACTCCGTTCTCGACCGATCTCCACTGTTCTGTATCCGTTTCCGTGCTTTCTCAGAATTCATGGCTTTCCGGTCTGAATATTTCGCTGCGACCGATCCGGAACCGAAATCATACCTGCCAGTTCCGCAGCCGAGCACCTGAACCGCCTGCTCCAGCCGCCAAACCTTCGATCCACCACCGCTCTACCGAAATCAACGAAAAGCGGCCTCCGAAGCCTCCGCAACACAACCATGTTGAAATACTGGCCGGTCTCCGGATTCTCGAATCGGTTGAACCCTCCTGCTAACTCTTTCACCCGGCTAAGCGTAAACTCTCCGGCACCCACGACCAGAAAACGGATACAAACCCAGAACCGACTGGTACCGATTTTGGTATCGACTGCATCAGCTTGCCTCTTCTCTCGCCGAGTCGGACTTCTACTTCCCCAGATCTTCTCCTTCTCCCGCCTCAAGTAGTCCCGTTGCTTTACTGCACGCCTTCTCCACAAACGATTTCTCAGACTTCTACTGGATAACGGCTGAAACAACACCTGGGCTACTACATTCGTATCCCGAATCGCATGCCGGTGAAGCAAGGCAGCCAACGCATTGGTCGGCGGCGAAGAAAAATCAGTTCTGAACGGATACCAGTCTTCTTCACCCGCGGTAAGAAGCCCTCCACCGATTGAATCTCCCTCAGAGATCGGAAGCCCGCCGAGACCAGAATCGAAACCCACGTCCGGTATCTCGTCCGACAACTGCGTACGGACCTTCCTCTCCAAACGCTTCGTCGGAACCACAAACTGAAACCGCAGACTCTCAGAAACCGGTCTCACAACTTCAAAAGCTATGATCGGAGACGTGTTCCTCAACCCGAACCAACGCGTCTGAATCTCCAGAATACTCTGTACAAAATCATCTAAAGTTCCCGGACCATCAGAACTTGGAGGCGGGCGAACGCCTACAGTATAACAGGTCCTATCTGGAGTTTGCAGCCTCGCCGCCTGCTCTTCCGAAACAACGGTATACGAACTGAGGAAACGATCCTTCCAACTCATCAATCAATCAACTCTTCGCTTTCTCTCTCATCCATCTCGATACAGAGCGTGGTATTGACCGGTCCACGGACTAAACCTTGAGAGAAACCGGCATTGCTTCCGGTCGCAAGGTTGTGTAGCTCGGCCGACTCCGCCTCTGATAGATCGAAGAAATCGATAGCCTCGGTCTCTACCGACTGATGCCGCATGAAAATATAACAGCCCGTATTCCTCAGGATATTCCGGCCAGCAACCGACTGAGTAAGATCCTCCGCATTCTGCGTCAGAAGCGAGACACCGACCGAGCTAGAACGTCCCTCCCATACAAGCCTGCTTAATGCATCAGCACCCTCAGAAATCTTCAGCAAACGGTGGGCCTCATCCACCACAACCAAACACTTCCGATCATCGGTGCAGCACTCCCTGTGTATATGCCGAACCGTCTCGACCAAACGCTCCGAGTTATCCCGTGAGGGATCATCTACAACATACCGACAGACACTACCCGGCTCATACGATTCTAAGTCTACCTCGTCGACAACACACGTCTCGCCTCCTAACAGCTCCACCAACCGCCCATAGTCTGGCTTCGGATCTAAGATACGGATATCAATACCTCGATCCACCTGGAACGAACGAAGCACCTCAAGCATCGTCCCCACGGTCTTCCCGCTCCCGGTCATTCCCATCCGGGCGATATGAGGAGAGTCCCAGGAAAACCGGTCCAGAACCACAGGCATCCCGTTACGCGAGTCCGTTCCCAACGTTACACCACCGCTCTGAATACGATCATACGTATTGAACGGGAACCCGGCCGCCGCAGCCTCTGCCGGAACGACCAATGTCTCACCTAACAGATCCCGGGCGAACGGAGACTCCGTTCTCGCCGCCTTCTGCATCCGGAACACAGGCTTCTTGAATTCAATCCTCTTTTTGCGCAGCTCCGTCTTCACCTCTTCCAAGCCCTTCTCTAAACCCTCTCCCTTGACAACGATATACACGCCGTAGTTAACCAAGGACCCGCCCTCAGCCTCGACACCCAACATATCCTCCGCATCTTGCTTTGCCCGCTGCAGTTCACTCTGATTCCCGGGATCTAAAGACGATGAATGCTCCAACCTGAGCTTCCCCGCAGTATGTGACAGCTTCGAACGCTGCTTCTCCGAAATCGGTTCCACAACCTGAACCACATCAACCAACCCCTCGCAGTTCAGCACATCAGAGATCCATCCCAACGCAACCTCACGAGGATAATTTGAGACATAGAGGACTTTACGCCATTCAGGACCACTCAAACAGCTTACGCCATAACCGGTCCAATCCGTCTCGACATCACAACAACCCGGCTTCGAGGAACCGATTCCTTCGACAGACATATTCACTACTTCAGCCCTGATATCACCCGTCGAAAGCATCTGAGCAATCATCCGACAACGATCAGCCACCACCTGCTCCAAGTCATCCTCAGAACCCGAAACACGTACCACAACATAATGACCCGTCTCCTTCCCCATCGACTCCGAACCCGGAAACTCGGATAGATGCTTCCACGACTGGATAGAATGAATCTCTACAGGGAAATCCAATGCCTCAATCAACTCCCGTACCGCTCCACGGTTCGCACGCTGAACCCGTTCAGAAACCAGTTCTATATCACACGGATATACCCTTACAGCACCCACAACAGTCCCATCCTCAAAAACCGAAACTGACCGTACGCTATCGTTTTTCGTTTTCCAATCAGACCCCGAAGAATACCGTTCAACAACCAAGTTCCTGAGATGGTTCTCAACCGGAATACCGTACGGCTTCACGAACACCGAGAGAGCACCTACAGTCAAACCCATCGCCGCTCCCAACAGATCACCGACCAGTACACCAATAGAAACCGCAACACCAAGCCGTAGAACATCCCGGACAGTAAACCGATCTAAGAAACGGACCGGGATATCAATATCACGTGGAAACGGTGAACGGATCTTGTCCGACATCTTCACCGCCTCCTCTCGGTAAATCGGTTCTCCCGATAGCTCTGCTCTGAACGATACATCTCATTATCTTGCTCAGGACCCGATCGTCCTGCTAACTTCTTCAAACGAGATACGTCCGCGCCACGTGTAAACGACAAAGCCGGACCTGCAGCTTGCAGCCCGGAAGACAACACCACATAAGGAATACCCAGCATCAACACTAACCCTCCTAACCCCCAGATCCACTGAGGAAGTTCACCAGCTTCCGTACTGTAGAAAGTCAGCATCAGCCGAAACACGATCATATTCAGCGGCCCGATCAACAGGAAGCCGCCGACAGCACCCAGCAACGAAGCCGCATACCTCCGAGTATACGGAAACACCAGCAAAAGACCGAGAAACGGCGAAGACACCGCCACAAACATCAGGAAGATATCACGGACCACGAACACCGTCACTATCGCCAGCAACAGAGACGAATTCACGATCGTCACTACCACTAATCCGGACCATATTCCCATTATCTCGGTTAACCCGGTCTCAGCCGGCCGCAACGACAGCGCTACCACACTAGAAAATCGAGCTAAGTAATCAAGCAGCCAAGGAGAAACACCTCCAACCACCAACGCCGTCAAAAGATATACCGTCGGCCGAACACCGTGAAGCCGACCCGCCACATGTAGAAAACCGATCCAGACTAAGAACGCCCCTCCAACCATCAATGAAAGCCTGAAAATCTCTGCATGCAAATCCAATAACCTCTCGGAAGTCAGAGACGGATAGTTCACAAACAAATAGGTCAAACTATCAATCAAGATCTCCGCCAACCTCTGAAACGTATCCGTAACCACCGAAACTAACGCATCCGCCAATATCTGGTCGGAGTTACGCAGAAAATAGGCTATCTCCTCAAGCGCTTCCCTGATCGCCTCCAAAACACCGGAGTCCGTCTCCTGATCCTGCTGCAGCAACAAAAACAGGAACAGAGATTCACTTTTCCACATAGATATCAGGCACCTCCACAACCTAACACCGACTTCAAGAACTCCACCAGTCCCGAGGCCAACAAAATAATCACCAAACCTATGGAAGTGTCCCGAAACACCCTTTTCGCGTGCTGCTGGCCGTCAGCAGTTCCCCGCATCCAGTTGATACCTGCCCAAATATACATCACGGCCGCAAGCGACAAACCGAGAGCTACACCTAACTGCTCAATACGGGTCAAAAGCTCAGCAATCGCCTCAAACTGAGCAGGCACCTCCTCACAACCTGACTCCTCGGACTGGGCGGCCGCCGGCCTCGACAAAACACCTATTAGGAACAACCCCGATATATGCAGCCTTCGTCTAATCAGGTTATACAGCGTCTTAGAACGCGAATTTATCCACATCGTCATCGGGATTAATGAGCGGGTGATACAAATCCTATTTTAGCTGCTACAATGAAAAAAGGTGAGAAAAATAACATAATCAATCGGTCTGTTCCCGATCCATACATATACAAACTCAGATCGGTAGACCGAGCAAGCGGAACCTATTATAAAACAAGGCTTCCTCCGAAAATAACCGAACTGGACAGGCTTAAACCGGAGATGCAGAAGATGCAGAGGTTAAAACAGTCAAAATCAGCAGATGAGGATCCTGACGAGTCAAAATCTGACTGCCTGTTTCCTAAGATAGTCACAACGGATATAGAGAGCAAAAAAATATCATACATCAGGGTAGATCTGAAGCCGAACGATAGCCGTCATTCCTATGTACTACAGACCAACAGCGATGATGGCAAATCCGGATACTACATGACCATTCCAAAAGAATACATAAACAATGGAGATAGATCGCTCACCGGGATGAATCCCGGAGATATGATATACGTTGAAGTGAATTACGATGACGAACACCTCCGGATTTACACTCCTGAAGGCTACCAACACAGAGATCGGGAGCTAGACGAACAGGGACGGAAACCGATAATAAAACGGCCCGCGACGGCTGCGCTTCTAGGGAGTCAGACCGGTGAATACACCGACCTCTCCGGATTTGCCACCGGTAAAAAATATCGAATAATTCCGGTGAAGACACAAGATGTGAAACCTAATCGGGCTTATCCGCCTAAAGCCCGGTCGAAAAACGTTCCTGTTGCTGTAGATGCCCACTGGACGAAAGTCGATGATTATCTAACAGCTAAGTATCTGAGAAAGTATTATCACAGAGGGCTAATCCGTCAAACCCAAGCAGAAGAGATCAGAATATTCTGGTACCCGAAAAAATTCAAACTCTCTGCAAACGGTGAATACACCAAGCTAGGTAGCTTTCACAACACTGATGAGCTGAAGGTTGTTCTCCCGGTTGACGGATATATAAAAATAGTGATATCGGATGGGATAAAATACGCGGGTACTTGGATACGCCGACCGACTTCTGACTGAACCAGAAAACAACCGAAACCCGGTGTATAGATTGATTGTAACCGATCCCGGCAAAGAATATTTTTCTGTGAGGTGAAACACCGATTTCAGATTACGACGACGAAGAACCATTGGCTTCCTGGGAAGCCGCCTTCCTTCCTGACTGGGAGTGGGAGGCATACGACAAAGAGGAAGACGGCCTCTACTTCGGCCGGGTAAAATCCCCAAACACGTACGGTAGATGGGAGTACGGATATTTCTCCCGCGAACAACTGGAGAAGGCTGGTGCTTACCGCACCGATCTTGAAACAGACAGTGATGCACCTCTGTTCCCAGACGGTGGCCTACCGGAGGACTACGCACAGCTCTACGAAACAGAACTAGACGCACTGCTTGAGGAGGTGAACCGATAATTTCCCCGGTTTCTCAGATCCTGCAGGAATACATCGAGCAGAAAGAGTACGTAGAGAACCGGAAGCCGGAATGGGTCTTTCTCGATACCCAGGGCGAACTCTCCTACAGCCTCTTCAACTACTTCCCGGATGCCCACTACCAAAGAGCGGTAGAACAAGCTGCTGAAGAAACCAGACCAGAGCTGTATCCGGATGGAGGGAAACGAACTCAGTACTACTGGGTAGGAGATGAAGGCGTACTATACCATACTGAAGCAGAGGGAAACGTTGCGGACCCGTTCTTTGACAACGTCGCCGACGCGGAACGATTCTTGGAACAACAAGCGGAAGAGTACAGTACCGAACAGTACCGAGGAATGTTCCTCAGGAAGACGGGCAACCAGAAAGTAGAGGAAGCGGTCGAAGTACTCACGGATCAAAGCGGACTGGCCGATTTCTCCTTCGATTAGGGTGGAGTAGGCTGGGCTTCTACTCTTCCTGGATTGAAGAAGACTACGTCGACTGCCGCTGGCAATACTATCTCGACGAAAGAGACCATAGAGATAGTCCGCCGGAAACCTACGTGACCGGGTCAAAGGGATCTATATCCTACGAACTCTTCGAATATTTTCCACACCATCACTACCAGAAGGCCGTCGACCGATACAGAACACTCCTGCAGGACTGAACACCCTTGGATCAGATAGACCAAAATGTAACTGACAGCTAGAAGACTTATTACTGATAGAACGGAATGATCCGGCTGTGTCACGACTTACATCCGCACAGCAGACACTGATCAACCTGAACGATATCGATAACCAGAACTTCGACCGGATCTACAGAAAAGTCTTAGAGGCCGTTGAAAACCTTCAGAGCGAAGCAGAGCATAGCGGCGGCAACCAACGCCTCGACGAACTACACCAGCAACTGCAGGGACAGGAAAATGAACTCACACCGGACGAACTACAGTCGATCGCAGATGAAGCCTGGAGCATCTCAAAACAGATCCGAGGACCCGGATTCGACTACGAAATCCTCAAACAGTAAAAGCCACATCCGACAGAGCCACTCAATCTAAAGCCTTCCATCTTTGAACCCGCATTCGCAACAAGGCCTATACATCCCGTAAAAAACAGTTGAAACCATTACTGTTTCTCGGTGATAAGATATCACACATGACGACTTTGAAGAACCATTCGACCTACTTACCTCAGACACTAAACCTGAAGACCGAGAACAAGTATATCTCTCCGCAGACCGAAATGAAGAACTCTCCTACAGAGAGTTCAGCTACTTCCCTCACGCACACTACCACCAAGCGATCGACCAAGCTTTCCAGGAAACCGAGCAGTTAGAAGGCAGCAGACAGGAGGCCTTCTTCTGGTACGATCCACACACCAACGGTGTGATACAGGTGGAGATAGAGCCGTTTACCTGGGCCGGCTTGTTTGATCAAGAAGAAGAGGCAGTAGAGTTCCTTGAAAACTATAGAGAACAGTACATGCTTGACGACACCTCTCACTTCGAACTCTACAAAGCCGATCTCGAACTCATTGACAAAGGTGGAAAATAAAAAACACCTATCTCCATCGGGTGAAAACCTGCTTTGGCACAAGACAACCCTGATCGACCGCTTAGACTGTTGGAAAAACTCGATAAACCGGATTCAGCTACATCAAAACTAGCGAGGATAGCTGCCACCACTTCTAATACCCACCTCTCTACCACGATAAACCAACATTTGGCGACCACCGCCATTCAACAGAACCGGTATCCGTTCAACCATCCGGTTCCTAGCGGCGATCTACGGATCGGAACAGCGTTCACCGGAGAACCGGTCCTACTCGACTCCACACAGCTAACGAAGCATCTGCTAGCAATCGGCCAGTCCGGATCAGGAAAGACCACTTTCTTCTACAACCTGATGCGGCAACTCAGGACTCCATGGTGGAGCTTCGATTTGAAACAGGACTACAGACATCTCCTGCAACACGACCCTGATCTACTGGTTCTGCCGTGGACCCAACTTAAATTCAACCCGTTAAAACCGCCGCCAAATACCTCTCCTCGAAGATGGATACAACTGTTCAGCGAGATCTTCGGACACGCCACCGACCTCCTCTCCGGATCAAAAAACTACCTCATCAAACAACTCACCACACTATACAAACTGTACGGCCTGTTCGACGACGTCTCCCCACCCTTCCCCAGTCTCCACGAACTCCAACGCCTAATCGAAGAGAACCCGGTCAACTACGTCAGAAAAACATCCAACTACCGCGACACTGTTCTCAACCGGCTTGAAGCAATCAACTTAGCTGCCGGAACCATCTTCGACTGCAGCACCGGCCACAACATCATAGAATTACTGAAAAGAAACGTCGTCTTCGAACTCGACGGACTCAACCGCGATATCCAAAACTTCCTGATGGAGACACTGCTCGCATACGTCTACGAATACCGGCTCAACCAAGACCACCGCAACCAAGGGCTGAAACACGTCTTCTTCCTTGACGAGGCCAAACAAGTATTCAGCGTATACAAAGAACGTCAAGACGCAGCCGGAATCCCTGAAATCGACCGGTTGACCGCTAAAATGCGAGAGTTCGGAGAAAGCCTCGTAGTCGCAGATCAGGAAGCCTCTAAACTCACCGACTCAATCAAAGCCAACACCCACACCAAGCTCCTGCTACCCACCGGATCACAGAAAGAACAATCCGCCATCACTCAATCAATCGACCTCACCCACCGTCAAAAACAGTTCCTACAACAGCTCAGCACAGGACAAGCCATCCTCCAAACCGGAGACCAAGAACCCATACCGGTCGACCTCGACCGCTACCAACTCGACAAAAACATCTCCGACCGAGAACTCGAAAAACTTCAAACCCCTCATTGGAACCAGCTTTCCCACCAACCCCGAGATACCACACCCCGTTTCAACGAAGCAATTCTCAACCAACCCAGCCAAGAGAAACAGATCCCGGACGACCCTCAACCAGAGATCGACCTCTCCGATAACGCCGACCGCCTCCTGAAAGACATAATCGAAAACCCGTTCCAACCGCTTACAGAACGATACCAACAGTTCTCCTCCACATACAAAGGAAACCAGGCTAAAACTGAACTTGTCGAACAAAGCCTTGTAGCCGAACGCAGAGTCAAAAACGGCGAAAACAGGAAGCTCTTAGAACTTACCGACAAAGGCCGTAGCTACGCCGAAAAACAGCTCGGACTCGACGTCGAGCATCAGGGTCGAGGTGGAATCGTACACCGATACTGGCAACACCGAATCAAAGACCGGTTTGAGGAAGCAGGCTGGGATGCTTTCATCGAAAAGTTCGATGCGGACGTATACGTCAACATGGGAAACACTGAGCTAGCCGTCGAAGTAGCGATGGGCGACAACCCAAGAGAAATTGAGCATGTTGAGAAACATCTTGACCGCGGCTTCCAAGCCTGGATAGTTTGTAGAAGCAAGCAGATCCAACAAATACTGCAAGAGAAAACTACAAAACAGGGATTAGACGTAAAATCCGTGTCATTTAGGCTGTTTTGTGAAATGTTCTGAAGGTGTGTGGTATATTTCGGCTAATTTGGTTATTTTCCCTCAGGTGATTTAATACTATATACTCTGTTGCTAGCTGAAATCGGTGACCGATGTTTGCTCCTCAATTTCTTTGTCTATTTCCTTCTTTTTCTCTATCAGATTCGCAATTAGCTCACCAGTGTTGGTCAAGCTGTATACATTATCCTGCTTATTCGTTATCCCACTTTCTTCTAATTGTCTTGCATATCTATGATAACGCTGAACGATTTTATTTCTTTCAGACCGGTCTTCCTTTGACGGATCATCAGATATTTCACCAATTGAGACCAAGAGATCAGTTACACCTATTGGATGGTTATCCAGAAGATACAACATTATATCATGCTTCTCTTTTGCGGTAGGCAGTATGTCCGCCATCTGTAACATCTCGAAAGTAGCCACCTCAAATGACTCTGCTACCCCATAACTCGCTACAGTACCGTCCTCTTTTCTCTCATAGTTCTCAGCAGGAAAGTAGACCGGTTTACTTGACTCACTTAATGCACAAGCTACCCAGAGCGCGATAGCCATCGGCTTGGTACCTCCTGAAACATTCGCAAAAACCTGATTCCCATTCTTCATTTCTTCTTTATATATTAGCTCATATGACTCAACTAATGCCTCACCAAACCTATAGAAATTGACCCCCACATTATGAATTTCACCATGCTCTCCACACATAGTTCTCTCTTTGACCAGTTTTTCTACTCCTTGACGGATCTCCTCATTTATATCGCCGTGAGTCTCAAGAGGGTCTTTATTATATAAAATATAAACCCGGTCAGGCATCTGTTGCTCAAATATTTTCACCACCCGCTCATGTGCACGAGCAATCGGCAATATATGAACCCGCTTCGGCATCTGGCTAGCCATAGCCGATAAACAAGTCAAGCAAACATATTTTTTTCTTAAACAAAACGATAAGACTGTGAAGGGCCACGAAATTTTAATTCACACTCTAGATATACCGTATGTTCCTATCTGTGCTAATTTTATTGCCATTTGGAAAAGCAACAAAATTTACTCTGTTTAAAACCGGAGTGTATTATACTGCTGGAATATAATCATCGACATGTATGGCCCAATCGTTGTGGCCCAAAGCTGGTTACCAGAAGAGTCGCCGGTCTCCTCACTTCAATTCCGAAATGACCACTTGGTTGCGTCAGTATCCCCCTTCTAACATTGAAGCCGGAGATCGTTCCATCCTTTACAGGAAATCGGCCCTGAATAGCCGAAGGACTAAAATAGACAGATGCATAACTAGTGAGTCCTCAACCCTCCTTACGCTCTCAAAGCACCCTACATCGGACCATGACGAGTAAAAAAAGACGACAACGTGGCAGCCGGACGCATGGTGGCGGTAGTCACAAAAATCGTCGTGGTGCAGGCAATCGTGGCGGCCGCGGTAGGGCAGGCCGTGACAAACACGAATTTCACTCATACGAACAGAGAGAAAAGAAGGGATTTAACCGAGATAACTTCCAGGAAGACTTCGCTGAAGTGGATGTAAGGACTCTGGATGAAGAGGTGAAGTTCTTTAAAATGAGAGATGTGAAGGCCACTAGCCCTTTCGATCTTTCCATTCAAGAGAAAGATCTGAAAACAGATGGTGGTATTACCACTGCGCCAACGTCATGTATAGAAAATATTCAATTTTCTCCAGAATCATCTGCTCCTCGACTTTGGCAACCAGAAGAGAGTGATGCAGTTTATGCAGATATACGCACATTTGATAATGACGCGAAAGGAGGCACCAAGTTACTCAATACTGGCAGTGTCACCAACAAAGTACGTGTTATAACTGATTCCTGCTCAAAGGCTGCAAAATATGAAATTAGGTCCAAAGGTGGTAATGTGATATTCACAGCAAAGAGAAGAGATGAACAATCAATAGTTGAGGAACAGATCAGTAAAAAATATTTAAATCACATATCAGAATGGGATAATGCGGAGGATGGTCGACAGTTGACTGAAGACTTAGATGAGTTAGAATTTCCTTTGGAGTTTTACCAAGTTGATGACCTCATGAGGCAAGTGGATTCGCAAGAACAAGCTAATACAGCTTATGACATTATGTCAAAACAATCTGAGGCTATTGATAACCCCTCAGAGCTTGACGCGATTGGATTTATGATGGCCCGAAGTATGTCAAATGAATATGGTTTTGACAACTCTATTTTCACCAGGGTGATTGACCAATACTTCGATGAATTTTCTCTTCCCAAGGGAATTACTGAACACCACAGATCTAGATTTTCCTCTCCTCCTTCTGTTGAGAGAGTGCTGAACATAATAGACCAGATATATGATGACTATGAAACTGGCAGCTTTGAAGATCAAGAAGAACTTCGCCAAAACAAGATACAGAAGCAAGTAAAAACCTTTCTCTACTCCATGGACAGCTATGCTGATTGGTTCTAACTATATTTCTTTTAACCAATCTTTGAGGGATTCAATCACCCCTTCATTTGTTTCAAACCCATCACGAAGAACGATGTATCCAAGAAAATACTTAGACTGGATTTTCAAACCTTCTTGACTATATTCGTCGGAATTATAATCCCAATCTTCCTCATATAGGCCTTTGAGAGATTCTGTTTCGTAATTTGGATTTTTCTTCACATTTTCTATAAATGATTTAGATCTCGAAGGCAAATGTACTTTATCATTGTAATTTGAATACTGATCGTCAGCAAAATCCTCCATATCCCCAAAATCATCCTGCAGAACTTCTATACATCTCTGCTTAAGACTTTCTGGTAGATCTGGCTTGATCATTTTCAAGCAACTATTTATCTCCTTTATTGCTTCATCATGCTGTGAAAGGACCATCTCTTCTCTCCTCTATTTACTTACGTCATATAAAGTTCATGGAATTAAAAATCTTGGTTTAAAAATAGTATTGCAAAAATTGAAAACGACCAAATGACTATACAAGCTGCTATTGATAGATTTGACCAGAACAACACAACCTCAGTTACAGAGATACCATAAGACAAGAATCCAATCATCGAAGAAAGGATTCCGATTTTAGAGAGACCACGTACTACTTTCCATCCTTCTACGCTACCACCTTCGCTGATTACGTCTAATGACTTGAAATAAAATCTCGCCGAAAAGGCGCTCATCGGGATAAATACAGTAACACCCACAAATGGAGGCGCTTCTGCTGAGAGCAGACACAAGATCTCTTGAAACAAAGTTGGGTCTGCCATCCACTGGTTTAAACCCCACGCTCACATAATAAAATTTACTAACTTATCAGATTGGGTGGTTTCTACACACCTAACAGTATATCGTCTTGAATATAACAGAACGAAATAGTTTTTTAAATAACGCAAGTCCAATATTCACTTGAAACCCAACTGAAGAAAGGTGACTCGGAAAGTACGGCAACAGAACCCTCATAACAGCTAATTTTCCGGGCGTCGAGCCCATTCTACAATCCGTTCAATGGGTGTCAATCGAGGCCGGGACTAGACCTCAAATGAAGCCGTGTCTCTCCACGTCCCTTTCCAAAAATCGGAACGAACTCAAGACCAATGTCCTCAACACAATATGTAGACGTATCTCGAAGCCTGCAAAACCTTGAAAACCATGTCCACCCCGAAAACATCGAAGCCATACGTGACTTCGTCGACCATCAGGCGGCCGAAGGAATCAGCGAGACACAGCAGACACGTCAGATCCAATCATTCAAAACACTGCTAAAGAAGTTTGCACCTGACGGCTTCCGGCTCAAAGGAGCGACCGAGTCCGAACTCAAGACCATACTTGCCAAAGTAAACCGGAGTAGCTACGCCGACCCAACCAAACACAAGTTCAAAGGCACCATCAAGAAGTTCTACAAAGTGATAAACGGCGGACACCAACACCCTGACAAGGTCAACTTCTTCAAAGTCACCCGGAAGAAAGCCTCGCCCGTCACACGGGATGAACTCTTCACCGAGGAAGAATTGAAACAGTTGCTTAACGGATTCTCATCCATCCGAGACCGGGCATTCACCCTAGTTCTCTACGAAACCGCGGCACGTCCCGGAGAACTGCTTGAAGCCGATATCAACGACTTCACCTCAAACGAGAAAGGCGACTTCATCTTCCTTCAAGGCAAGAAACATACACCTGACCGCACCAACCAGTTGGTCCGCGGCGGAAGAACACTGAGAGAGTGGCTTCTGCAGCACCCGTTAGGCGGCGAACTCGGAAGCATCGAAGATTCCAGTGCTCCGCTCTGGGTGAAGACCGAACAGCAAGCATGTAAGAACTGTGGCGTGATCCCTCATCACCACGACGATAACACCTGTAACTACAAAACTGATCTTGGAGACCGACTGACCTACAACGGGTACTACCGCCGGTTCAAAGACGCATGTAGAAACGCGGAGATACCTGAAAACAAGCGTCGGCCGTACAACCTTCGGCACACTCGATTGACAGAGGTCGCCACGTTCATGGGATACGAACAGTTGAACAAGTTCGCCGGCTGGAAGCCCGGATCGGACAGAGCCAAAGTCTACGTACATCTCAACAATGATGATGTGAACCAAGCGATTAGAGAGGAATACGACCTAGAAACCGGTGAAGAAGAGGAGAACCGGTGTCCTTACTGCAGCACGGAGAACAAAACCGGTTTCACCGAGTGCAGGAACTGTGGAAGACCGCTGAACCTGGAACAGGAGTCGGAACGGAAAACCCGGAGAGAAGTCTTGGACCGTCTCTCCCAGCTAGAGGAGGACGGAGTCCTCGACCGACTGGAACAACTGCAGTAACCTATAAAAAACTACGTCACTAAAAGTGACCTGTGTCTCTATGAGTGACGAAAATGGTGGTGTGTGTTTGTCCCTTCCGCTACCTCAGGAGCAGGTGTTCCGATATCAGGCCACAGGCGACATACTAGAACTACTGTACCGAAACCCGCACAAAGAGTTCACTGTAACCCAGCTCCGGGAAACCACAGACCACGGTGGAAAATCAGTCGACAACGCACTCCAAACCCTAGAAACACTTGACTTAGTCGAAAAGGAAAAGAAAGGCCGAAAGACACTTGTCCGGATCAACCAGGAAAAGATAAGCAAGCCGGACGATCCTATCCTAGAAATCCCTCAGAAGGAGTTCCGAAAACCGGTCAAACAGTTCCTCGACAAAGCCATAACCCGCCAAGACAACCTAGTCGGAATCATCCTCTTCGGAAGCGTGGCCCGCGGAGAAGCCGACAGAGCCAGCGACATCGATATCCAGGTCATCGTCGAGGACGACTTACTGGAAACACGCAGAGAACTTCAAGATCTGAGACAACAGGTCGAAGAACAACGGTTCGCCGGAAACAGATACCGGTTCCAGCTACTGGTCGAATCCACGGAAACCGTAGAACAGTACGGCGACAAACTCAGAGAGATTTTCTCTCAAGGAATCATCCTCTACTCCACAACTCTGATGAAAGATGTGAAGGAGGCGGTGTTCCATGGATAACAGTTCTATCGAGGACACCTTGGAACAGGTACTGGAAGAGTTTCGCAGCGGGATCGAAAACCCAGAGGAAGGACTTGACGTCGACGAACCCTCACTGCTACAACTCAGGAAGGCCTGCCGGCTTCTCGAAGCCGCTCACCTGCTTCAGAGACAGGACGGCTACTATACAGTAATAATCGAGGCGTCCTTCGCCGCCATCGAACGAACCATCCAGTACTACCTCTTGGACAACAGCTATATCCATGAGGACGAGTTCGTCGACCACACCAAAGTCTACGAAATGGGAGAGACCGCCGGCCTCTACAGAAACGAGTTCAAAGACAAACTCATCCACCTCTGGAAAAACAACCGATCACGCACCTACTACCGCGAAGGAATCGGCACCCGGTCCCGTGCACAACTCATGCTACAACTCGCCTCGGAAATACACGGACACATCCTTCAGCTCTCAGGCGAAAAACACGAATGTGTCTGCCAAACCCGGTGAACGACCTTTTTACCAGAACGGAAGGATATCCGCATCCCCATTCCTGAACAACTGGAGAAGCGCCTGTGCCACCATTATATAGGCAGCTATCGTGAGCAGAAAACCAAAGATAACCCCGCCGTTGAATACCGTCCTCGTTATCCCCTCGGTTCCGAAGAACGCGCCGAAGGTAGCAAATATATACGTCAAGCCAGCCCCGAGAAACCCTGCGCCGACGCCTTTGATACCGTAGCTAACGGGATCTTTGTTGAAGAACTCCTCGACAGTCATGTCATTACCGACAGGTTCCACGTCCGGTGGCATCGGCCAATCCGAGTGAGGGCTATTCATGTAGTAGTAGTTCACCGGCTTTTCCTTCTCAGGGTTCACTGGCTTTTCATGTATCAAGTTCTTTGCTTCCAGTCCTCGAAGGCGTTTCCTCAATGTATTACGCGACACATCCAACTGCAGCCGGTGCTCAAAGTCCGAAAGGGAGAGAAAAGGGCGCTCGGCCACCTCAAGAACTTCCAGTAGCTCTGCTTGTTCCGGTTCCAACTCACCTGCTTCCTCAGGCTTCTGCACTGACTGAGACATACCTTGGCCAGAGGCAGTACCACCGTATAAACACTTGTCACTGTTCCCTCAGTTAGAGGTTGATCATCCCGGTTTAGAATCTACTCAAGCAACATCGAAAACCTAGTTACAAAACTCTAAAATCCTGTTTAGAGGGTTCTCAACCCGTAGAACAGTAGATACAATTAAAGTACACATATCCCGATAGATCTGGCTGTGATGCACGCTGGAAACACAGACAAAGGAGGCAACAATGGATAAAGCCGCTGCAGCACTCGGAATCGGAGCGATGCTACTGCTCTGGCTTTTCTGGAAACAGATCGCCGGATTGGCCGAGACCGGATTCACATCCCTAACACAGACGACCGTCCTAGCCTTCTGCTTCGTAATGGGAACCGCCCTCTACATCGACCGAAGAAACGTCTAATACCATATCTCGGACCAAATTTCATCCGTATCGAACCCTTTGCCCTACATCCTTGTCTATCAGACCTCAACAAGAGGTTATGAGACAGGCTTCACAGCTTCAGGAAGCAGAGGAACTTTTGGAGAAAGTCCGGTCTTGGACAGATGAGGAGGTAGAGGAGTTGCCGATAGTCTACAGAAAGAAAGCCCGAGAGTACAGAAACCGGTTCTTTTCTAACGCAGACGGGTGAATACTGACCGGTTCAAAAGTACGGTTCCATCTCTATTCTCTGTGGACTACTTCGACTACAACCAAGCGTTCGATGTCAAATCCTTCCTCGAAAAGTCCCGGAAACGACAACAAGAACGGATAGACCGCGAGCTACAACGGATTGAGGAACAGCTGGAACAGCGTGAATCACTTCACACAGAGTCTATCGACGAACTGGAATCGAAGCTGGACTGGTACATAGAACGGTTGGAAGATCTGTATCGCCGGTCGTTCGATACTTCTGAAGAGGCCGAGAAAGTCAAGGATCGGATTGAGGAATTCTACCGCGAGATACGTATAGAGAAGCGGAAACGCTGGCAGGACAGACAGAAGCTTCAACGGGAGCGGCGTGAACTGTTAAGAGAGCGAAGCCAGGTAGATCTCGATGAGTGGGTAGAGGAACTGCTCTAAACAGGTTTCCGAACTCGGATCTCCCTTGTCTTTCCTTTTTCTCCGCCGTACCTGTACTCCGCCTCGATCAAGCCCTCAAACTCCAAGTGTTTGAGATAGTCGCTGACACGTCTATCGCTAAGCGGTTCGACCGAAGCTTCCTGACATCGCTCCTGGTACTTCTCGTAGACCTTTCCAGTGTTTACCTTCGAACGGTCTTCCGTAAGCCGTGTCAGAGAGTCGTGTAGCAGTTGGTGATGCAGAGAATGGTTTCCCAAGATCTCTGCGGTGTACGATTGGACGGATTCGCTGTAAGCGTCTTTCACGGCCGATTCCCGGATCGTATCTGAGGCATTGGCCGCAGCTACCCGAAGCCAGTGTAGTGCGAAGCCGGCATTGGCAACTGATGAAGCGATATATGTCAATGCGTTCCTGTGGACCGAATGTGTAGTGAACGCTTCACGGGCACGTTCGCTTAGGATTCTGTAGATCTCCTTGCTTGTGTACGGATTGAATACGATCTTCTGCGGCTGAAGCGAACTGTATGTCCGAGACTCCACTGTGTTCCGCAAACTGTTCCGATAGGACGTGATCAACACGATACCCAAGTTTTCCGCTCCATCAATACGGGACAACGAGTAGAGAAGATCGTCACCGTCGTTTTCCAGCAGGAAATCAGCATCATCCAGAACCAAGACCGTAGGTACGGCACCGATCCGTTTCTCAAGTCGTCGAAGCAGGTCCGATGCATGGTAGCCGCTGCTCACCTCTTCACCGGTCAATCGTTCCAGGAATCCTTGAAGCACCTTGTAATGGGTATTGTACTTGGTACAGGAGAGAATACAGGACTGATGTCGTCCCTCCAAATTCTGTAGGACCTGCTTGGTGACGACCGATTTCCCTGTTCCGTGTGATCCGTGTAGAAACAGGTCTTGGACATTAGTTTCGTCGCCAGAAAGCATTTTCAGCATTTCCTCGGCTTCCTCTGCTCTGTTAACGATGTTTTCCGGGTGATAGCTGGGTTCGAAAATCCTGGGATCATTGAGAAGGTCAGCGGTCATAGCAGTCCAGATTTGAGAGATCGAACGTTAGGGACATTTCCAAACTCCGTGTTTCAAATGACATAAACCAAGCAGAGAACCGCGTTGTCACTACTAGGGAAAGAAAACACAGTAACATTGGATTCCACGGCATAAGAAACATCATCCCGACTATTGTTTTTGAATCTTTCTTGAAAAAAGCAGTAGTACGTGACACGCAATATGTTCGAAAACGACCCCTCCTCAGGAATCCTTCAAACACAGAGCTATCTCACCACAACACACGAACCCCGGAAGATAGTCGGCCGACAAAACGAGAAAACTGAGATAGCTTCCGCCCTCAAACCACTTACCAAAGGCCAACAGCCACAGAACATTCTAGTCTACGGACCTGCCGGCGTCGGAAAGACCACCACCGTCAACAAAGTTCTGGACCAACTCGGCTCACAGACACGAGTCAAGACAGTCCGAATCAACTGCTGGCAGTACAACACCCGTTCATCACTGCTCACAGAGCTCCTGATTCAACTCGGCTACCCCGCACCCAGAAAAGGAAAGCCCGTCGACGAACTGCTGCAGAAGATCTCAGAATGGCTGGACAAAAACCGGGCGGTAGCACTTGCACTCGACGAGTTCGACCAGCTTACGGACAAAACCGAAGTCGCCTACGATCTCTACCTACTCGACCAAAAATCAGATAACCCGCTCGGACTCGTAATGATCTCCAACAACGACCCGGATACACTCGACCTCGATCCACGGTCAGACAGCCGCCTCTCATGCACAAACCTGCGATTCGAACCATACGATACCGACGACCTGAAATCCATTCTCAAAGAAAGGGCGACACAGGCGTTCGCATCTGGAGCAGTCCCCGACACAGTCATAGAACAGATTGCACAGACCGTCACAGAAGATAGCCACGACTGCCGGGAAGCTCTGGATCTACTCCGACAGGCAGGACAGTACGCAGACCGAAACAACAAATCAAAACTCACACCGGAAATCCTCAAAAAAGTCCTCAAAAGGTAGAACCCGTATCGACCGCTCCACATCCTACGTCGACACACTCTCACAGCAACTATCCCGATTCCCCGACTCGGACCTAGCATTTACCCTCGATATTCGCTACAGCGAAGATCAGGCTCTCATCCTCTGCAACGTACGGATCATCGACGAAGAACACGCACACTACGAACTGGACTCAACCCTGACCGCCCGGAACCAAGATCCAACCGAACTCTACCATCAAATCATCCAACAGATACAGCAGCGGTTTGAACCGGCAACAATCGAATACTGCACTCAAAGTACCGACTGAAACCCGGCTTCCTTCTTTCCCTCCATCTGAACCGCTTCCTACCTGTTACGGCATATCGATCCGGCCGCCAAACCCGGGATATGGCTACAGAGATCCGCAGAACCGTACAGATCAAATGCCGATTCGAAAACCACGCTAAATCACTTCTCAAGAGAACTATCGATGAATACCGACGGGCGGCCAACCACGTCGTCGACACCGTCTGGAATCCCGAGTCCGACCAGCCCTCGACCCTGAACACGAACGAAATCCACGAACAGACCTACGGACCGGTCCGCAGTCAAACCGATCTACACTCAAGCCACGTCCAGCTAGCGCGCGACCGAGCAATCGAAGCCATGACCGGTGTACAGGAACAGAGAGAACAGGGAACGGACACCGGCCGACCACAGTTCTCTTCTGACTTTCTCGACTACCACGACCGCTGTATCACCTACGGCACCGACTCGGCAACACTGGCTACCGTAGACGGACGGGTCCACGCCGACTTCGTCCTACCCGAGGATAACGACACACCGCACCACCAATACTTTCTGAACCCGGAGTACAGCCCTGCCCGATCCACACTGGTCCCGAAACAAGACCGATACTACCTCCACACGGTCCTGAAAAAGCCAGCAGAACACAAAAACAGAGAAGACGGAACTATCCTCGGCATCGACCTCGGGATCTCCAATATTGCTGTAAGCTCCACGGGTCGATTCTGGTCAGGAGACCGGATCACACACTGGAGAAACGAGTACCAAGAAAATCAACGCCGTCTACAGGAGCGCGGAACCCGTTGGGCGCACCAGACCCTGAAATCGGTAAGCCGCCGAACCCATGACAAGGTCCAGCAGTACCTCCACACCGTCTCCAACGAAATCGTCGAGGAGGCAGCCGAACACGACTGCTCGATCATTGCGTTCGAAGACCTCTCCGGAATCCACAGCAAGGTACAGGAGTGGCCGAATATGCGAAGCTGGGCCTACCGGACACTCATTCAATATACGGAATACAAAGCAGAGACAGAGGGAATCACAGTGACCCAGGTCGATCCGGAGAACACGAGCAAAAGATGCTCCACATGCGGTCACACCGATCTCAAGAACCGGACCTCACAGACACGGTTCCACTGCCGGAACTGCGACTACGAAAACCACGCCGACTACAACGCAGCCAAGAACATCGGTCTTACCTCGCTCCGCCGCAGCCAAAACGGAAGTAGCGGAGGCGCACCCGCAGGCGTGCGCACAAACAGCGGGATCATCACACAGAACGGCTACAAACCACTCTGATCAATCCACGCTGAACCCCTACACTGGGAGCTTCTGCGATGGGCGGTTCTGGTTACCCTTTTAGCCGTCCTTTCCTCTTTGCTCCCAACTACAATTACCCTTATTACATTTCTGCCTACTGTACTAACTAACATGGTAGACGATTCGAACCTCATCTCTCGCAGAAAGCTTCTCTCCATACTCTCATTGACCACTACAGCCGCAACCGGTTGCATCGGACAAGACCAACCTACACAGACAACTCCAGCCGGAAGCAGTACTTCGACACCAATAGCCACTCAAAGAGATACTGCTACAGACACACCTACAGATAATTCGTCTGCAGAAGAGCTACCACCAAATACAACAGAGAATCCAACTACTGATAACCCGCCTACAGATAATCCGCATACGGAAGAACCGCCGGCAGACACACCAGAACCAACGCAGACAGAAGAACCAACAAGTACAGAAACAGCCACACAGGCACCAGAAACATACCAACTCGAAATACATACACTGGAAAACGGACAAACACCCTCCGGAGAACCCGCATACAACGAATTCTACCACGACCCACAAAGAATCCAAGCACAAAGACAACAATGGATAAACGACTCAGCATGGAACGAACTAGTCCGACTAATGCAACAAGACAAACCAATTAATGAAACAGAAACAGAAAGTTATCCTAACAGCGAATCACCTTGGGAATATGATAGCCACTGGGACCTACAGAAATTCAAAGATACTACAACACTATCCGGACTGATAGACTGGACACAACCAGCAACACAAAACTACCAACAAAGAGAAGACGTTGACGGCGGATACCCGTCCACTACAAACGACCACATGGCTGCCACAATCAAAAAAATAACAGAAGAAAAACACCCAGACGCACAGATAAGGGTAGCTCACTTAGATCAATATGGAAGAGAGAGAAATCACGGAACATACATAGTCTACAGCTCCCTAGAAGATTTAGAAGGCGAACACCATTGGCACCTAGTCGAAACAGTAAGTGGAGAACATGACCCAGTGCAAGAAGCCGAACAAATAGTAGGAGATGAATACTACAACCCGTTCGTCGAAGGATACACACCACAAAACCATGAATTCTTAGACTACGACGAGGTCAAAGTAGAAGCCTTGATAGGCTTACGTACTCTTACAGCAACAGGAAGAGACCCTGAAGATTATCTTAACAGATTATCTACCAATGATAATTTTGAAGAATCTGCATACAACGATACTATATTGGAAAATGAAGAAGGAGATCCATTGTTCGATACTCTAGATACTGCAGTAGATCGCGTGCTTGAAACCGGAGATTACACAGTCGTGTATGGATCCGTGGAAGATCCTAAGATAGGAAATGGAGACGAATACCTCCACAACGCTCTGATGAATGAACCAGTTTCAATCAGTGATGAAGAAATAGATATGTATTTGGAAGGAGACGATCAAGCCCTTCCAGTTTCTTCTGCGTCAAATGATTCTCCGGCTAGCCGATCTAGGCTCAGGTATTCTTATTAGATTTCCTTCCTGATACGGGTAATACTGATGGCAGACGATAGTCCACAGTGGTTTTCCAGACGGCGATTGCTCCACGGTCTTTCGACCGGGTTTGTTGGGCTGCTCGCAGGGTGTTCGAACAATGGTGGAACTGAAACCACTGATTCGGCTGAGCCAACGGAGACGGATACGATGGACATATTAACGACAACGAAACTTCAGCCAACATCAACACCTACACAGACGGATGAGCCGACTTCCACCCCGGCTTCAGAACCGGCAATCCAGATACAAAATCTCTCACTAGCCCAGACCGCAGACCCACTACCACCCGTCTGGACACAGGGCACTGATCTCGAAGCATTCCAGACCGTTCTCTCAGCCGAGATCACGGCCCGAAACAGTCTGACAATCCGGCGGATAGCCCTCAGCAGAAACGAGACGGAACTTCGAACACTCAATCCCGGTCAGAAGTCATGGAACAGTCAACTCCGACTTACTCCTGACCAACTCACTACATCTACTGCGAATCTACAGATCGAAGCCGAAGCTAGCAATGGTTCGATCCAGTCTGACTTCATTGAGATCCCTGGAAAGGATGTACCGGAGACCTACAAAGTAGACTTCATATACGGAAGAAATGAAGAAATCAAAAACAGTATTATAGAAGACAAGAAAGAGAGAATACAGGACTCAAATAAAGAAATAAGCGAACAAGAAGCAAGAGAAGAAGCAGAAGAATATGCAGAAAATTATATACAACAACACGGAGACCAAGTAACAGAAGATCCTGTAATCACTTCATATGAAACACCGGAAGAAATTGAACATAATAAAAAAGAGATCGACTTAGCAGCATTAGAATACTGGCACGACAACGATTTTCCACAAGTGGCCGACCAACCTGAAGAAGCCAGAGAATTTGTAGAATCAATAAGGCCACTCGAAGAAGCAGAAGGCATGGCCAGGGAAGCAATGATAGAAGGTTTTTATCCTAATAGAGACGAAAGCTCACACGAATACGGACATTTCGATTACGAGGAATTCTCTAATTCTGAATCTGCAGGAGAAGCCCTAGATTGGATACATAGGTATCTTTTCAACTGGCAAACAAGATATCCGGGTTCAGGCCCTATATCGACTGAAGATGAGCAGTATGCAGCAGTCCTTCAAGAAGCATTAGACGAGCATACCGATATCGATAGTCATTTCTGGGCATTTGACCTGCCTTCAAACGAAGGTAACGCAACACACGGAAATGGATTGGTCTACGACGAGGATAAAAATGAACTTCGTGTGATGGAAACTATAGCAGGTCCTGCAACCTGGGAATCAGAAATTAGCCAGTATCACTGTAAGATAGAGGATTCTAACTATCTTAATCTGGAACACGAAGCATCTGATGAGTACTGGCACCCACTCAGATTCGCAGAAGAATATCAAAGCGAACATAAGTCAGTCGCAGAGGAATTTGATAATTTATCATTTAAAGAAGCTAAGGGTTGGACTGCTTCACTATTTAGGGGTATTACAACAGGATTTGGAGATGAAGACATTGAAGAGACTGTATTTAGTTCAGGAATAACAATATCGAATGAATACCTTGCTGATGTAACTAAAAAACTTAGAAACTGGAATAGAAAAGATGAGTACGACCAAGAGCTATTTAACAAAATTAAAAATCAATCAAAAGTCTATAATAAATTATACTCCATGGATGAGAATTTCGTAGTTTGCGGCAATGTTGAGAACCCTCAGTATGCTAAGGTTGAGGATGAAGGACTTATTGAAGATATTTGGGAGGATGAAGAAGGAAGGTATGATGAATTTAATCAATATTTAACCGGAGAAGTAGCAGCTTAAACACCCAGTTGTGAAATAATGATCTAAAGCCTGTTTTGAGATGTTGTTTCACCTGATTTGTCGCTCAGCCCGTTCTAATTGGCCGTGAGCAATTTCCGGGTCTGTGCAGGGATCAGCTCAATCGCCACAAGGTTGATTCTACAGTGGTTCACCTTCTGGTTCCAGTCAAAGGATGGTAGATTAAGTCCTATGATGGTGGTTCAAGCAGATGAGGTGAGGCAGATATAAGTCTCCCTATCGGGAATATGGGAAATATGGGTTTTGAGGAGTTTAAGAAAAACAGGCAGTATAGCCCGTCTGAAGCAGTTGTAACGGTCCGCAAGTCCAAGTCAATTGGTGTTAGCAGCGCTGTAGTTGATGAATACTTTAGCGAGGCGGACGGTGCTGTTGTCTATTACGATGAAGGTTCTAATCGGATCGGCTTGGAGCCGGTGGGCGCGGGAGAGGATCTCGATGCGTACACTCTGACCGTAGCGAATGGTTCTGGAAGTATTGACGTGTCGGAACTGTTGGAACGTTATAACCTTGTGCCTGATGAAACCCGAGTTTATGATCCAGAGTGGGATGATGATCGAGGGATGCTGATCATTGACTTGGACAATCCGAAGTATTGACTGCCGGTATTTTTTCTGCTCGGTCGGAAATCCGGTTGAGAGCCGGTTATTCCAAGGGCTCGTCTAAGTCGAGTACGATCAACCCTTCTTCTTCGTTCCATTCTGGTCCGTAACTGGTGGTTTCCTCCGGGACGATCCCGTTTCGTTTGGTGAATGAGTCGGCGTTAACCGTTCCTGAACCGGAATTCATGCTCATCCGGTATGCGTTAGGATTCTCTTCGGGATCTGCGGGTTCTAAGCCTACTAGGTTGTTCTCTTCATCGAAGTACAGTACTACTCCTTCTTCGTCGTCGAAGAACTCCTCGTAAGCCGCTTTGGATACACCTATTGATCCTGTTGACCGAATCGAGATTCTTGGGACGCTTGTTGCACCTCTAAAGCTTCCTTTTTCGAATTTCTCAAATCCCATGTTCGGTTAATGGTTTTTTAGACAGATAGTTGTTTTGCATCTTTTCTTCTGGATCTGTATATCTGGAATAAGTTTTCCCTCTCTATTGGTATTTCTCTTCTTTCCAACCCTTTTTCAAGTTAATCAGGTTCCGCCGGGATAGGTCTATACCGGTTTCGGAGATCGATCCGCCAAAAAGGGTTAGTCGTCTATTTCTAGTTTGACGGGTTTTTCGGAGTCTTTGGCTGAGAACATCGGTTGGTCTATCTGTTCTTCGTATGACTTCCGTTCGTCTATCATCTGTTCGAATCGGCTGTTTAGTTTTCCGAGGCAGTTGTTGTGATCGGTGTTTTCCTGGAAGTAGGTGATGAAGAAGCTATACCATGCTAGCGCGAATGCCGGGTTTTCAGCGTCTTCCAAAACTTTGCCGCATTCGACTGCGATTTGCGACATTAGTCCGGATTCAAAAAGCGCTTCGGAGTGGACGGAGTCGAACAGTTCTCGGCCGGTTTGAAGCGACAGCTCTCTGAGTTCGTAGGTGTCAAGGCTGCTGGTGACTGCTTGCTGCAGCTCTGTTTCCAGCGAGTCGAAGTACGTGTCTAGAAGTTCCCCAGCTTCATCGCTGAACGAGCTTTCGACCAAGATCGTTTTGATCTGTTTTCGAAGCTGTTTGAGCACCTCTGGTGAGATACCGTACCTCTGGAAGGTTTTCTGTGCGTAGCGGCGGTATTCTTCGGTTTGATGCGGTTCCTCTTCGAAGAAGAAGCTGAGCATATGTTGGAGGCCTTGATGGAGGTGCTGTGCCTGTTCTTCGCTGATTTCCATGTCCTCAAAAGTTTGGTCCGGTAGGTCGTCGAGGCTGGCTTCCACCTGGATCTCCTCCAGATCCATCGAATCTTCGTCATCGAACTGGCTGAGGAACCAGGCGGCGAACTGGCTGATAAGCTCTGCGACCGGATTGTCTTCAGTCTCCTCCAGAAGCCACTCAGAGAATCGACTGTGTTCCAGCTGTAGGAACGATATTAGATCGGTTCCGAGTATGGTGAGCGCGCCGTAACCGATTATAACTGCTCGTTCCGGGTATTCGATCTCTGCATGGTCTAGCTCTTTCTGCAGGTGTTCCGGTTCCAAGTCGTTGTGGAGTTCGTTGATATGGTGTTGGATGTTGAATGCGTGCGGCAGCGAGGATATCCACGCATCATCTACATCGTTTTGGCCGAGTTCAAGGACTTGTCTGAAATGGTGGGAGATCGCCTTTCTGCGTATCCGTGGCGGATCAGAGTTTTTCCGGAGGAGAAAGTCTCGAAAGTGCTGGTTGACTTTATATACTCTATTTCCGTCGTCAGTCCGGTTCACCTTCTGAAGCACCGTCTTCCGCTCCAACCCGCGGAGACACCGGCTTACCTCGGTACGTGACCGGTCTTCCAACACTGAGGCCACCAGCTTTTCATTGAGTTCAGGAAGCGGCGCAACCCTCCGAAGAAAACGCTCTGTTTCTGCAGGTAACGATTCGATGTACCGGCGTTCAATCGTCTCAAATACCTTCTCTTCAGGAAGATCGAAGTCACCCTCCTCTTCCGAGGAAGCAGTCAACATATCCAAGTACAGCGGATGGCCGCCCACCTTCGAATGAACCTCCCGGATTGTTTCCTCTGAGAGATCTCCAAACCGGGCTTTGAGAAAACGCTGTGTCTGCCTGTACGTGAAGTAGCTGATGTGGATCTGCTCCACCGAAGGAATATCTAATGCGGAGACCTGACCGGCTGAAACCAAGTGGACATTCTCTCCCAGGGCTGAAGAGATCTCACCGATTATATCACGGACCGTTCTCTCGTCACCGGCAATCTTGTGAATATCATCGACACAGAGAACCAACGGCTTACCGGACCAACCCTCGGTCAAGTCCTCCAACTTCTGAATATCACGCACACGGTCATCAACGGCACCGCCGCCACTGAAAGACGCGAATCCCCCGGAAGCACTGATCAACTGATTCGGCTTGGAGTCACGCTCCACCGCCTCCCGCCGAGCCGTATGTAACAGGTCGCGGAAAAGATCTGCCCGCCCATGTTGACGCCGTACCCTCTTCTCCTCTACATTGTAACCGTCCAAACGATCCTGAAGACTTCTCAGAAACCGGGTCTTCCCGATACCGGGCTCACCCGAGATATGCAGATCCTTCCCGTCCTCTATAACCTTGCTTTCCGCCTGCATCAGCTTCTCCTCCCGGACCTCAACCATTTTACAATCAAGACTGCGTTGTGACACCCAATATACCTATCGCCGCCGCAGTGAAAGTAAAAATCCACACCCGTCTACAGGTCCAATAGAAAATCCCTGTAAGAACACTTCCGGAGAGACGGTCTAACCGAAAGCTCAAGACCCGGCACAATTAAGACAGACGGCTTTCATTATGGGAATAGAAACCCGAGAAAGCCGAAACCCGTAGAAACACCCGTTTCAAACACGTCAAACCCTGAAAATATGGGTAAAATCCAAGGCGGTTTGGGTTGAAAAATGGCGGTAGAGCGGGTGTACACGGAGGGCACGTAGATCTGAGCCTTCCAAGCTCATGGCCCGGGTTCAAATCCCGGCCGGCGCAGTGAGGAGCGAAGCGACGAGCGAGCAGCCGGGATTTGAACCCTACCAGTCGCGCGCAACGAAGTGAGCACGTCTGGGTCCGGTTCAAATCCCGGCTGGCGCATGATTGTCTCGAACGAACGTGAGAGACATCTGTGGAAGGACGGGATTTGAATCACGGCAGACCGACCGCAGAGAGGTCTGGCATCGGGTTCAAATTCCGGTCGACGGTGTCGACCGGTGTTCGCGAACGCTCCGCGTTCGCTCACTCCCGGCCGGCGCATTTTGCTGTGAGCAAACCGCGAGCAGTGACTGTCGCGTCGAGGCACCCTCAGTGATCGTTAACTGCCGTCGAATCCCGCCACGAACTCCTCGCGGGCCTCTTGCCACGCTTCGATCAGGCGATCGTCGAACGGCACGTCGTCGCTGTCTTCGATCCGGTCGTGGTCGTCCAGCCAGTCGACGGTCCGCCGGACGCCCGTCTCCCAGTCGACCGTGTACTCGAAATCGAGGTCGCGTTTCGCTTTCGAGTTGTCGAAGACCGTGCTGTACTGGAAGAAGTCGACCAGTCCGTCGGTCCGATCGGGCGCCGCCTCTCGCAACACGTCGGTCGGGATCGACACCAGTTCGGGGTCGGGGGCGTCCAGCGCGGCGGCGACCGTGCGGTGGTACTCCCGCCAGGACATGTTCTCCTCGCTGGTGACGAGATAGTCCTCGCCGTATGAGCGCTCGTTGCCGACGGCGTTGACGAACGCCGCGGCCACGTCGTCACGGTGACACGGCCCCCAGACGCCGGTACCGCCGTCGTGGACGACGATCGGCTTGCCCCGGCGGATCCGGTCGACGTAGTACGTGTCGGTCCCGAAGGTGTGCCAGAGGCCGCTCCCCTCGCCGTAGGTCGCCCACGGGCGGAGGATCGTCGTCTCGAAGGCGCCGTCCCGATGTGCGTCCATGAAGACGTCCTCGCACTCGGCCTTGTTGCGGCCGTACTCCGTCGGGGGGTTCCGGGGGGCGTCCTCGTCGATGGGCATCGATTCGACCGGGCGGGAGAACACCGACTCGGTGCTGCAGAAGACGAACTGCTCGACCTGCCCCTCGAAGGCCCGGACTGCGCTGCGGGCGTCGGCGGGGTCGAAACACACCATGTCGATCACGCAGTCGGCGTCCACGTCGGCCATCCGCGACTCGAACTCGTCGTAGTCGGTTCGGTCGCCGTGGAGATGGTCGACGGCGTCGGGCAGGTCGGCGTCGGTCTCCCCGCGGTGGAAGGCGGTCACGTCGTGGCCCGCGTCGATCAACTGTCGCACGATGCCGGTGCTGATCAGGCCCGTCCCGCCGACGACGAGTACGTCCATGCCTCCACTGGCGTCGGCCCGGGGATAACGGTTCGGACGGCAGACGCGCTCTCCTGAACCCTCCGGTGTAACCCGGGGCGCCGTGTTCGGGACCCGGGGGTTGAATACCGGGCGAGCGCTAGAGCGGTGCGTGAGCGACGACGTGACGGCGGGGGCCGACGGAGACGCCGACACCAGTACGGACGCCGCTGGCGCCAGTGCCGAAGGGGAGACCGACGCCAGTGACGCGAGTGCCGACGACGGAGGCGGCGTCGGACGACAGAGCACCCGCAACGAGCGCCTCGCGCGCCACCCCACGCCGGGGCCGGGCAACTCGCTGGGCCACTGGCCGGAGGCGAAGGGGCCGCTCCGGGTCGTCGTCAACTTCCTCGCGGTCTGGACGATCAGGTACTCCCCGAGTCTCACACTCAAGCGATGGCTGCTGCGGCGCCTCGGCGCGACCGTCGGCGAGGGCGTCTCGCTGGCGCTGACGGCCACGCCGGACGTGTTCTGGCCGGAACTGCTGACGCTCGAAGACGACGCAATCGTCGGCTACGACGCGACCCTGCTCTGTCACGAGTTCCTCGAAGACGAGTACCGCACCGGCGAGATCGTCGTCGGCGAGGGGTCGATGATCGGCGCCGACGCCGTCGTGTTACCGGGCGTCGAGATCGGCGCTGGCGCGCAGGTCGCCGCCAATTCGCTGGTTACCGAGGACGTGCCACCCGGGACGACCGTGGTCGGCGTCCCCGCGGAACCGGTCGGCGGGGACGACCCGGCTGGCGACGAGGCGGCAAGCGGCGAGGAGTGAGGCGGGCTGGCGTCGACGGTCACCGACAACTACGAGCGGATGCGGACGATGCTCGATCTGAGGACGAGGCGGTTCGGAACGATGTACTCCCGACCCTCGTTCTCGATGCGCGTCTTGAACATGTCGACCTCCTGGACGACGCCGGTGTGTTCGTCGATCCGGACCTGGTCGCCGATGCTGTACGGTTCCGACAGGAGGAGGTAGATACCCGCTGCGCCCGACGCGAGCAAGTCCTTGAACGCGAGGCCACCGAGGAAGACGATGGCGAAGGCGTAGACCGCAAGCAGGATGAGGAGGGCGCTGGTGGCGACGCCGATCTGTCCCAGCGCGATCAGCGCCGCGATGTAGAAGACGCTGTACTTGACCAGTTCGGGGATGATATCGACCTCGGGGAGCTTGATGCTTCGGAGACGCTCGCTGACCAGCAGTTTCGCCTTGTCGCCGACGACGAGGCCGGTGATGATCGCCAGCGCGGCGACGAACAGGCGGGGGAAATACGCTGTGAGTTGCGACCAGAACAGGTCGGGGTTGCCCATGCGGGCGATGCTCAGCGCGAGGATGATCGCGGCGACGTAGGCGAAGATAGCACCGAGTGTGGCGATGATTCCCACGGTCGAGGTGTTGAAACTCCGCGCCGTCCGCTCGAAAGGCGTCCCCTCGACGACGTCGTTGATCCCGGCCTGGTCGAGCACGCGGTGTGTCGCCCGCCAGACGGAGTAGGAGGCGACGACACCGAGGATCAGGATCGCGATCGAGAGGGTAAAGGCGGTCTCCTGAGAGAAGAGACTCCGGACGAGCGTGGGCCAGTCGATCTGTGTCATCAGTACTCCTCCGGATCGAGTTCGAGGATCAACTCCCCGGCTTTGAACGCCCGCACTAGCCCATCGCTCTCGCTCAACACGATGGCGACGGCGTTGGAATCACGCGTGATCGCGCCCGCTGCCATGTGTCGCGCACCCAGCCCTTTCGGGATGTCGACGCCCTCCGCCGAGGGTTCGAGGTAGCGATAGGCCGAGACGATCTTGCCCGAATCGGAGATGACGAAAGCGCCGTCGAGCCGCGAGAACTCCTTGAGCATCACGTTCACGATGGGGTCGCCGACGTGGACGTGGGATTTCTCGAAGGGGTTGTACGAGAGCGGTCGGGACTTGTTCATCACTTTCCCCGCGTCGCCGACGACGAACAGCGCGCCGACGGGTTTCCCCTTCTGGCCTTTCTTCCCGAGTTCGACCGCCACCTCGAGGACGTTACGGATTACCGACGGCTCGGCCAGCGAGTCGGCGAACAGATCGTAGACGCCGGACTCGGGGAAGTCGGCGGCGTTGACCCGTGTCACGGTGTCGATATCGTCGTCGAACACCTGCGCGAGACAGACGATATCGGCCTCCGGGTCGACGTGGCCGGACTCGCGGGCCCCCTCGACGCCGAAGCGGACCCGTTCGGTCAGGTCGTTGAAATCCAGCGGCAGTTCGACGAACGCCTCGGCGTCGACCTCGTTTTCGGCCCCGACGACGACCGGGTCGTGCTCAGCTAGCCGCTCGTGGACGCTCGCCGTCGGCGAGAACAGAAACACCGCGTCCACGTCCGCGACCAGCTCTTCGACGAAATCTCCGAGGCCCGTCATTGTCGTATCAACTCATCCGACAGGAAAAAGCCTTGCGGACCGTCGGACACGCGGCATGCGACCGTCCGACGCGTGCTACGACAGTTCACGACGGTCCCGGCTCCGGTCTGGAAGTGAAACGATACGTTCAGGTATCGGGTTCGGCACCGAGCCGGTCGGCCAGTTCGACGGTGCGCTCGCGGAGGTCGACCATCGGGATACCGGCGCGGGTGGCATACGCCAGCGCACCGCCCATCGCGACGCCCTCTTTGGCCTCGCCAGCGGCGTAGGCCGCCAGCGCTCGGTGGTCGTGTCGATCGAATCCGGGGTCGGTCGTCACGAGTTCGAGGTCGAAGTCGTCGGCCATCGCCCGGAGATCGACCGTCTCGTCGTCGGCGACGAACGACGTCGTCGTCCACCGGAGACGGCCGACGACGCCAGCGTGGCGGACGAGTGCGGCGACCGTCGCAAGCTGGGTCCCGCCAGCGAGTGTGACGGCCGTGTCGGTCTCGACGCAACCGACGGCGATGCCCGCCAGCACCGCTTGCACCGGATCTCCCACCCGCCGGATCGCACGCTTCGGGTCGCCAGCGGCGTCCCCCGCCGACAGCGAACTCGCTGACAGGCCCTCGTCGACCACCTCGCGCTTGCGGTCCAGGGGGTTCTCCGGCAGCGACGAGGAGACGGACCGCTCCTCGCCGAGTGCCGTCAGCACGCCAAGCGCCGTCGTCGTGCCGCCGGGGATCGACTCCCCGAGCAAGACCTCGTCGTCCGGGAGCGACCGCCCGAACCGCCGCGCGGCTTCGAACACCCCGGGCGCGGTCGGAACGGGGTCCTGCTCTCTGATGTCGGCCCCCGCTCGCGCGCCGACCGTGACCGTCGGCGCACCCGTCGGTTCCGCCAGTCCCGCGTCGATGACTGTGGGTGTCAGATCGGTCAGTTCCGCGACAGCCCGTGTCACGACCGCGGGCGTCGGACACCCGGTCGGACTGACGGGGACGACCGGCGCTCTGATCGGTTCACCGTATGTGAGTATCTCGGCGTCGGCACTCGGCGTGTGGACCAGCAGATCCGGGTCGGCGCCAGCGGCACTGATCCCATCGATCGCGGCCGTCCGTGTCGTCCCGACGGCGAGTATCAGTCGCATTCGTTCCCTCGGATCCAGCGGGCCACCCGGCCGATGCGTGCGTCCATGTCTCTCCTTGTCCCCGAACCGGGGACATGATTTATGGTTTCTCGGGGTCCGCGTACTCGTATGGACGATCTCGACGAACTCATCGCGTACCTGACGCCACGCGAAGACAACGAGGCGATCACCTCCTACCAGAACACGACCGCCGTCACTTGCCCGGCCTGTGACGAACCGTTCGACGACCTCGTCGTCTGTAACCAGGAGTTCACGAGCCTCGAACTCGACTACGAACTGGACCTCTGTACGACCGTCCACGACGGCAACGTCTTGCTTTTCACGCACAAACCCTGACTGCGACCCGCCGCCTCCTCGGCCGACACACCTCGCGACGAGCCCGGTAATTACGAAAATGAGGGAAGACAGAATATTGGTGGTCAAACAGGCACCAACCAGGCGGTAAACAGGACGTATATAGAGAATAATAGGGGTAGGTAGGTCGTATGCACACAATACTTTTACCGATGTCCGTGTGAGTGAGACACATGCACCGAGACGGACGGACGGACGAAACGGAAGCCCCGAACCGATCGGGCGTCACGCTCATAGACGGCGCGGACCGGCGCTGCCGGAACTGCGACGCGGTGGCGCTGGTGTTCGACGTCGACGCGAACAGCCCCCGCTGTCGGTCGTGTGGCTCGCTCGAAGACGGCAGAGCCGCGGCGCGCTGAACTGATGACCGTCAGCGAGCGACGACGGGACAGACTCGTAGGTAGACGACCCGCTGTGAGTGCCGCGGACTCCCGTTCGAAGACGGCCGACGCGACACCACTGACAGGGTGGCTGCCGCTCGGGACCGGTATCGCGCAGTGATTACTGCGACTGTTTTCGCGGACGGTGCCGAAAGACGCCGGTCCGAGGGCCCGGACCACCGAGGCGGACCGACACGGCGTACCGAAACGCAAATCAGAGATCGGTCGACGGTTTCGGTGGCTGGTGACGTTTGTGGCGCGTTTCGGCGCACCACCGCTTTGCTCGACGGACCGTCGCCGCGGGAACGTCGAGTCGGTCCGCGACTTCGGTAGCCGCTCGCCCCTCGTCGATGTGGAGTCTGAGAAGTCGGTCGAGTGTCTCCGGCGGGACCTCCAGTCTGGTGGCGGACGGCGTCCCGGTCTCGAACCCGTGGGAACTCTGACTATCGAGGATCCCCTCGGGGATGTCGAGTCCCTGGGCGAACGCCCGGATCTCCGTCCGGTAGAGGTCACCAAACAGGAAACAGTCGGCACCCGTCTCGCCGTACTTCGTCGTCGATCCGAGCAGTCGCTCCGTGCGATTGGCCGTCCCGACGACGATACCGTCGACGGTGTTCGACACGTAGTAGGCACAGACGGTTCTGAGCCGCGCCTCCGCGTGTTCCGTCGCGACGAGGTCGTCGGCCGGACTCCCGGCCGCGTCCATCGTCTCGCGGAACGCCCCGACGACCGGTGCGAGCGGGAGCCGTCGGTACTCGATATCGAGAACGTCGGCCACGGCCTCCGCGTCGCGAGCCGCCGCCTCGCCTGCCTTCCCCGCAGGCATGACGAGCCCGACCACCCTATCGGCGCCGACTGCGTCGACCGCCATCGCGGCGCCGACGGCCGCCTCGACGCTCCCGTCGAGGTCGACGACGAGCCGCTCCGCTCCCGCGTCCGCCAGCGTGTTCGAGAGAAACGTCGGCAAGAGTTCCTTCAGACGTCGCTGTGCGGTCGAAGTCGTGGCGAGTCCGTACTCGTCCCGTGGCAGTTCCAGTACTCGGGGGTGGCGTGCCGCGTCGCTCACGTTCTCACCCGCCCGTTCGCGTGTGCTCGGTCGGTGACTGAAGGGGTCGCCCGGCCCGCTCGTGGCGTTCCGCTCGCAGTACCGATCGACAGCGTGTCGTCCCGTTGGTCGTTCACATGTGGCAGGGGTGACGAGCGACGGTTAACGCTTCCCCACTAGTACCTTAAATGGATACCGGTAGTCGGGGACTCGTTATACGGTCGAACGGACCGACCGTCGCCCGTCGGCGACTGTCGTCACGGCCCAGCGCTCGAGACGACGGCTGTCGTCGCCGTGACGGCGACACCGTCGACAGACCGAGCGAGAGAGTCGCCTCCAAATGATCGGATCCGTCGTATCGGACGGGAGCCCCGGCGTACCGGTCGTGTCTCGCGGTAGCCACCCAATACCTATTGATGCCATCCCACGCGGCCTAACAACCATGACAGCCAATGGTGACGGCGGGCAATCGGACCGGCGAACCTACCTCAAGCCCCTCGGAGCGCTCGGGGCGGCGGGAGTGGCAGGATGTACCGGCGACGGTAACGGCGACGACGGCGCGGCCACGCCCACGGGCGCCTGGTCGTACGACGGGAACATCGTCCTCGGGTTCGTCGTCATCATCGCCGTCGCGATGTCGATGGACCGCCGGAAGATAGACATCGTGAAGTGATCGGCCCCGGTCCCGGCCCCCGGCGGTCGGTCACCTCACGCTGTATGACGTGTCGCTCCCGAGGAATTTAAACCAGTGCCGAGAGAACAGTCAGATGACACTACTATGACACTGGATCGAGTGCTCGTGTCGATCGGGCCCAACGACCGGGAGCACGTCGAACGGCTGACCGACACCGCGATAGATATCGCTGGCGACGACACGACGGTGTATCTCCTGCACGTCTTCACCGAAGACGAGTACGAGAAACTGTCGGGACTGACGGGCGAAGTGCCGACCACCGAGACGCCGTCGCCGGACGAACTGGCCGCACGCCACGAGAGCATCCAGGGCCCGGTCGACCGGATCGACGCACACGGACTCGAGTACGAGGTCCGGGGTGTCGCCGGTGGCGAAGCGACCGAACAGGTCCTGCGAAAACTCGACGAACTCGGGGCCGATCAGGTCGTCATCGGCGGCGAACAGCGCTCTCCAACCGGGAAAGCCATGTTCGGCGATCACGCTCAGGAGATCCTTCTCAACGCCCCCTGCCCGGTCACGTACGTCCGCCGGGAGTGACACCAGCTGCTCGAACCCACGTCTCCGCACACGGCGTGTGCCCTCACGTCAGTTCGCGCCTGGAAGTGTGCCCGGATTCGAATCGGATGGAGACGTGCTCACTTCGTTGCGCGCGACTCGCAGGGTTCAGAATCCGTCGGCCGCAGAACACGACTCTCACGTTCGTTCGAGTCGGTTATGCGCGGGACCGGATTTGAACCGGACCGAGAAATGCTCGCTCACTCCGTTCACTGCGCGTTTCTCGTAGGGTTCAAATCCGTCCTGCTCTTCGCTCACTGCGTTCGCTCATGCGCGGGACCGGATTTGAACCGCGAGGACTTCGCTTCGCTCGTCCTCTGGGCCGCAAATCCGCTCCGTCCGCTATCCGTCCTCACTATCGTTCGGACAGAATATGCGCGGGACCGGATTTGAACCGGCGGACCCCTACGGGACAGCGTCCTAAGCGCTGCGCCGTTTCCTGGCTTGGCTACCCGCGCGCCGTCGACGCACGGGATTTTTGCGGCCGGTTATTTAAATTCGTCACGTTCCGGCCGCGCCGACTCGTCGAAGGATATTTTTCGCCACCGGGCAACCATCTCGTATCGACACGTGTCGCCGCTCACTACAGGACTCGTCGGGCAGACGGGATCACCGACGACGACGCCGCCCGGCACGAACGCCTGGAACCTGCTTCCGGGCGTCCCGTGGGCGGACATCGTGCTGTTCCTCCAGGTCACGACGGCGGTGGCCGCCGCGCTGTTGGCCTACCACAACCGCCGCCGCCTCGTCGCGTACATCGAGTTCGCGATCCTCCGTCGCGACTTCAGGGCCGGACTGCTGTCGACCCGCGAAGCGAACATCGACATCGGCGGCGCCTCCTTTTTCCGGTCGATCGACTCCTCGAACGGCGTGACCTTCCACGACCTGGACGACACCGACCGGATCGAACTCCAGTCGGACGAGGAGGAACTACTGGTACTCGTCGTCCGGTACAACCACCTCACGTACTTCAGACCCTTCCGCTGGTGGGTCCACTTCTGGCCGCCAGAGACGTTCCGGGTCGTCGCACCCGGCGACGACGATGACCTCCCCCGACCCAGCGAGACGACCCACCACGACGCCGACGCCCTGTTGATCGACGACGGCCCCGAGGAGACGGGGGCCTACGACAACCTCGCGTACAGCCCCGGCGGTGGCAAGCGATTCACGCAACTCCGGCGCGGGAGCGCGCGGTTCGAACTGGACAACTACACTTCGGGACACAACATCTTCATGCCTATCTGGGTGGAGACGCCCGCCGAGACGGATTCGTTCGAGTACATGGACGACTGGGACACCGACCGGATCGAACACGACACCGTCCGGACCCACCGGCTCAGGATCGTCTTCGACCCGCCGGACCTCCCGATCGACCCGCGGGTCAAGACCGTCGAGATCGCGTTCCCCGACGACGGGGCCTCCGAAGACATATGTTCCGAGGGCGAGTAGTCTGCACACGTATCTCCGTACATGACTGGCCCGCTAGACGACGTCGAGTATCCGACCGCCCGCGGCACCGATCGAGAGGGTCGCGAGGTGGCGGTCGTCGTCTGCTCGCACGGCAACGAGCGCAGCGGGAAGGTCGCAGTCGACTGTCTCCTGCGGGCCGACCCCGAGTTCACTGCCCCGGTCAGGTTCCTGGTGGGCAACGAGCGCGCGCTGACCGCCGGGCGGCGGTTCACCGAGGGGGGGACCGATCTCAATCGCTCGTACCCCGGCGACCCGGCGGGCGAGACCTACGAGCGACGGCGCGCGGCCGAACTCCTCGATACGGTCGCCGGGGCGCGAGTGCTCGACGTACACGCGACCCACTCGACCCCGACGCCGTTCGTCACGCTCCAGGAGGTCACGGCCGAAACTGTGGCACTGGCGCGAGCGACCGGCGTCGAACGGGTCGTCGACATCGGCCACGTCGGGGGCGCACTCATCGGCCACGTCGAGGGCGTCGCTCTCGAAGTCGGCCCTGCGGGCACGCCCGAGGCAGTCGCGGCGGCCAACGCTCACCTCTGTAACTTCCTCGGTGCCGTCGGTGCGGCGAACTTCGACGGCGTCGAGACGGACCCGACGCTCTTCCGCGTAGAGGGTACCGTCGGCGACGGCACGGAGGAGTTCGTCGGGACGAACTTCCAGCGAGTCGAAGTCGGCGAGACGTACGCCGTCGACGACGGCGGTCCGGTCCGCGCCGAAGAGCCGTTCTATCCGGTTTTGATGTCCGACTCGGGCTACGACGACAAACTCGGGTACAGCGCCGTGCGCGTCGGTTCGCTCTCGTCGGTCCCGGTCGAGTAGCGTCGGATCAGTCGTCGACGAACTCCAGCCCGCGGAACTCGAAACGGGCACCCCCGTCCGATCCGGCAGTGACGCCGACGTCCCACTCGTGGGCCTGTGCGACCTGTCTGACGATGGTCAATCCGTACCCGGTCCCGTCGGTCCCAGTCGTGTATCCCGACTGGAACACCTCGTCGCGGCGCTCGGGGGGGATCCCCGGACCGTCGTCCTCGACGTAGAGACAGCGCGTGTCGTCGGTCCCGACCCGGATCTCGACCGACGCGTCGTCAGTACTCTCCGTGGGATTCGCGGGCGCATCGCCGTCCGTCCCGCCGTTCGCGGTGCTGTGATCGACGGCGTTGATATAGAGGTTCTCGAGCAGTTGTGTGAGGCGGCCGCGGTCGGCCTCGACGGTCGCGTCGGTCTCGACGACGAGCGTTGCGTCGCCCGTCGCGACGTGCTCCCACGCCGTCTCCGCGACCGCTTCGAGGTCGACCGGTTCGGGGCGGCCGATCTGTTCGCCCTGCTGTGCCAGCTGTCGCAGGTCGCGAAGGAGTTCGTCCATGCGATCGACGGCATCCAGTGCCTGGTCGAGATACGACTCGTCGCCGGTCTGTTGAGTGACCTGGATCCGGTTTTTGATGACCTCCATCGGGTTCCGGAGGTCGTGACTGACGACGCTGGCGAACTCGTCGAGTCGCTCGTTCTGGCGCTGGAGCGTCCGCTCGTGTTCCTTTCGTTCGGTGATATCGATGTACAGCGCGTACCCGTCGGGACCGGCCGTCGGCGCGTCGACGGTGATGTTCCGAAAGAGGAAATCCCGGTGCCCGGTCGTGGTCTCGCGGGTCAGTTCCGCCTCGACGCGCTCCGCAGTCCGCATCTGTTCGACGAGCGCGCGCGACTCGTCGCGTTTGTCCTCGGGCACGATCACGTCCGGGATCTGTTCGCCGATCACGTCCGCGCGGTCGTACCCGAACGTCTCGGTGAACGCGCGGTTGACCGCGAGGATCACGGGCTGTCCGTCGTCGTAGCGGTACTCGATAGCAGGGTCGGCGATGTTCTCGAAGAGGGCGTCGAACCGCTCGTTCGATCGCGTGTCGCCGGTCCCCCGCCGACCGACCGCCGCGCTCTCGGCGACAGCGGTGCCCAATCGACCGTACGCACCGTCACTCTCGCGCGGGACGAACGCCGATAGATCCGCCGCGACCGCGTCCTGCACCTGCTCGGGGCTCGTCAGTGTGTCGAACAGGACGATCGGTACCGACGGATCCGTGCCGCGAACGGCGCCGAGAAACGAGTGCCAGTCGTCGCCCTGCTCCGTCCCACCACAGACGACACAGTCGAACGACTCCGCTGCGAGGCGGTCCAGTGCCTCCGGCCCGTCCGCCGCGCTCTCGACGTCGAACTCCGGCCCGAGTGCTGCCGACGCGCGGTCACACGCCGCGGCGCTGTCGTCCACGTATAGCACCTTGACCCGCCGGTCCATCGAACGAGTGTTGCTGACGGGCCCGCTTGTTTGTTCCGACATGGCGCCGCCGCACCCACCCGGTGGCCCGACGTCTCCAGGCCGCCAGACCCGTACGCGCCCGGTCAGTCGTCCGCGCCGGGGTTCTCGGTACTCTCCAGACAGGGCGGCTCCGGATCGATGTGGGCGTATTCGACGGCGCGGCGACCCAGCGTCGACACCCGTTCGGCCGCGCTCTCGTCGACGAGTTCGCCGTCCTCGAACAGATCGCGTGCCCGAGGGAGCGCAGCCTGGTGGGGCAGCACCCACGCGTCGAGCGACCGGCACACCGACCGGAGGTGATCCAGCGACGTGATCGGGAACCCGCCGCCGGAGACACAGAGTAGACCCACCGTCGTCCCCTCGAACTCGTCGAACCCACAGTAGTCGAGTGCGTTCTTCAGCGGCGCCGAGAAGGATCCGTGGTAGACGGGCGTCCCGAGCAACACCGAGTCGGCCCTGGCGACACGCTCGGAGAGTCGCGCGGCGTCGGCTGGCTCGTCCCGATCGGGGGCGAAGACGGGCAACTCCAGTTCCCGGAGGTCGATCAGGTCGACGCTCGCACCGTTCGCCGCCGCCGAATCGAGCGCGTGCTGGAGCGCTGGCCGTGAGTAGCTCCCGTCCCTGAGACTGCCACAGATCGCCGCGACGTGCGTCCGCGATGGCATACGCGCTCTTCCGTGGCGAGCAGTAAATGTCCCCCGGTCGGGACGGCGGGGGTCAGTCCGAGGGTGTACCGGCCTGCGAGTCCGCGGCTGACAGCCCGGTCGGTGCCGTCGGTAGTCTACATTTAACACAGGTGCGACCGATGGGTTCGGTATATGAGCACTGACACTGCAGACGCCACCGACGACGGCGGTGAGTCGACAGGTGGCGTCCGCGAGACGTTAGCGGACGCCTACCGGGAGTACGTCGGGGAACCGGACGAGGAGCGCGACATCTACGTCGGGTTCGGGCTGTTCTTCGGCGGGATCGCGCTCGGCGTCGTCGGCCTCCTGCTCTTTCTGTACAGCGGCCTGCAAGAACCCGAGACGACGCTGTTCTGGCAGTCCCGCGAGATCGCGCTCGTGGCGGGACTGCTCGGTCTGCCGTCGGTGGTCCTGAGCATCGTCGTGTTGCTCCCCGTCGGCAGGCGGACGCGACTCGTGAGCGGTGTGGGGGCCGGGCTCTGCCTGCTCGCCGTCGGTATCCTGATCGTCGTCTACCCCTACGACTGGACCGAGAGCGCGACGCTCGACGGCAGCGTGATCACGATCAGCGTCTACTCGGTTGGGCTGGTCGCACTCTCGGCCGCGACCGGCGCGTCGCTGGTCGCCCAGTACCTCGACGCGGCGGCGCCCGACGAGACGACCGAAGGCGCCGCCGACAGCGACGACGGCGAGTCGGTCAGCGACGAAGCGGTCGCGGCCGACATCGAGTCGGCGATGGACGACGCCGAACTCTCGTGGGGCGGCGTCGAACAACAGCCCAACACCAAGCGCCTCTCGCTGGATATGCCCGATGCCGATCCCGACGTCGAGCGGACCGCCATCGAGAACGCCGAGGTGAACGAGACCCGATCGGAGAGCGACGACGTCAACGACGCCGTGAACAACCTCCGGCAGTTACAGGGCGGCGAGACCGAGACCGAACGCGGGTCGAGCACCGAAGACCAGGTGAACGCGCTCACCGAGTTCCGCGAGCAACAGGCCGAGGACGATACCGTCGAAACGGGCGTCGAGGAACCCGGACTCCTCCAGCGACTGCGCGAACGCCTCTTCGGATAACCGTTGGACTCGTACTGTTCGCTGTCCCATCACGTAGTTCGGCTCCTGGGGAGCCGAGGTCGGCCGTCGAGGAGCTGCCGCGAGTCCCGCTGATACTGTCGGCTATCCGTTCGTACAGATATTCGCCCCCGGGGTGGCGAATTCCTTCGATATGGTATAGCCGACAGTATGAGTGTGGACTCCCAGCGGGGGCTGTCCGCGGGTCGATCGACCGGACCCGGTACATTTAAGTAATTCCCACCTCCTACGTTCAGGTGACGCTTCGCTTGGAGGGCCGAAGCGTCAGCGGGGACCAATTCAGGGCGGCAAGCGATCGCGTGGGTTTTTTCACCCACGCTTTCGCTTTCCATTCCTTTCGAACGATCGTACGTAGTCTTGACCACGTCCGCCACGTCGCCCGAGTCACACCGAGTTGCGACGCCGTCCCGGAGTGGGACGATCGAGCCGTGTCTCCCCCGCTGATACTGTCGGCTATAAGTTCGTGAAGATATTCGCCACCCCGAGGTGGCGAATTCTTTCGATATGTTATAGCCCACAGTATGAACAGTGAGGTCCGTTCGGTGACGTGAAACTGCGCGTATACGAGGGTCGACTCGCATTCATCACGGCTGTTATCTATCGTGATGCCACCGACACGGGCGTACTTTCTCGATACGGGAACGTTCGGTCGATACCAGTCGACATATTTATCAATATCAGACAGTAATATACAGGCGGATATTACCGATGTACGACTTGACAGGATTCCAGCGAGATCTGCTGTACGTGATCGCCGGGAAGGAGGAGCCACACGGGCTCGCGATCAAAGAGGAACTCGAAGACTACTACGAGAAGGAGATCCACCACGGTCGCCTCTACCCCAATCTCGACACGCTCGTCGACAAGGGTCTCGTCGAGAAGGGCCAGCGCGACCGACGGACGAACTTCTACAGTCTGACCAGACGCGGGAGCCGTGAGATCGAGGCGCGCCGCGAGTGGGAAGAGCAGTACGTCGACCTCTGAGCGCACCGACCCGCCGTTCCGTGTGAGCGCGACCGAGCGATCCCCGGTCGGTCTCGGGGACCAGACGCTGGGTTCGTCGGGGGACGATTCCACGCTTCGCCGTTCTCGCTGTCGATAGCAGTGAGCCACAGCCGTCTCCGATCGGCATCTCGCCCGTCGTCGGCCGACCACAGATGATACCGGAGAGAACGTTGGCCGACCACTCTTTTATCCCATCCCGGGGGTAACGAGGCACAGAGACCACTGTGAGTACTGATCAGGCGATCGATTCGGAGTACATCGAGCGACACCGCGAGGAGATCGAACACCCGCTGTGGCAGCTGTTCATGCGGTTCGGAGAGGGCAACAGGCGGTGGTTCGTCGTCGGGGTCCTCGCGAGCATCGGCTCGCGCTTTCTTTCGCTGGTCCCGCCGGTCATCCTCGGGGTCGCCATCGACTCGATTTTCAACGATACGACGGCGTTCTCGCTACCGTACGTTCCGAGCGCGTGGCTGCCAGAGACCACGATGGGGCAGCTCTGGTTCTCCATCGGCGCGCTGGGCGTCGCGATGGTCGGGCAGGCACTGCTGATCTTCGTGCGCGCGTCCTCGCTGAACCTCTTCTCCCACCGGGTGAAACACGAGGCCCGAACGGCGACCTACCAGCAGATGCAGCGCCTCGACATGGACTTTTTCAACGAGGTCCAGACGGGCGAACTCATCTCTATCCTCTCGAACGACACCAACCGGCTGGAGCAGTTCCTCGACTCGATGATGGGCGAGATGATCCAGCTGATCGTCCTCATGCTCGGGACGGCGGTCATCCTCGCCAGCATCAACATCGAACTCGCCATGGTGACGCTGACCGTCGTCCCGCTGTCGGCAATCTTCACCTACTGGTACATGCAACTCGCCGAGGAGCGCTACGCCGACATCCGCGAGTCCGTCGGTGACCTCAACAGCCGCCTGGAGAACAACCTCAACGGCATCCAGGTCATCAAGTCCTCGAACACCGAGGACTACGAGGACGAACGCGTCGAGGAACACTCCTACAAGTACTTCCGCCTCGACTGGCTGGCGCTTCGCCTCGGATTCATCTACCGCCCCGGCCTGCGTGTGCTGACCTCGCTGGCCTTTATCACGACGTTCATCGTCGGCGGGGTCTGGCTCATCCAGGGGCCGCCGGGACCCTTCTCCAGCGAACTCACCCCGGGGGTACTCGTCACGTTCCTCCTGATGACCCAGCGGCTGGTCAACCCGCTGGCCCAGATGGGTAACATCGTCGAGCGCTACGAGGACGCGAAGGCCTCGACCAAGCGCATCCTCGGGCTGATGAGCCTCCCGGTCCGCATCCAGGACAGGCCCGACGCCGTCGACCTCGAAGGCGTCGAAGGCCGCGTCGAGTACGACGACGTGACCTTCGGCTACGACGAGGACGAGACGGTCCTCGAAGACATCGATATCGACGTCGAGCCGGGCGAGACGGTCGGTCTCGTCGGCCCGACCGGCGCCGGGAAGACGACCATCGTCAAGCTCCTGCTTCGCCTCTACGACGTGAACGAGGGCGCGGTCAAGGTCGACGGCCACGACGTGCGCGACGTGACCCTCGCCAGCCTCCGCGGATCGATGGGGTACGTCGGGCAGGACAACTTCCTGTTCGACGGCACCGTCGAGGAGAACGTCAAGTACGGCCAGTTCGACGCGACCCGCGAAGAGGTCGTCGAGGCCTGCAAGCGCGCCGAGGCCCACGACTTCATCACGAATCTCCCCGAGGGCTACGACCAGGACATCGGCGAGCGCGGCGTGAAACTCTCGGGCGGGCAGCGCCAGCGCGTCGCCGTCGCGCGGACGATCCTCCAGCACCCGGCGATCATGGTCTTCGACGAGGCGACCTCCGCCGTGGACACCGAGACGGAGATGCTGATCCAGCGGTCGATCGACGAACTCGCGGCCGACCGGACGACGTTCATCATCGCCCACCGCCTCTCGACGGTTCGAGACGCCGACAAGATCCTCGTTCTCGAACAGGGCGAGATCGTCGAACGGGGCACCCACGACGACCTGCTGGCGGCGGACGGCCTCTACGCGAACCTCTGGCGCGTGCAGGCAGGCGAGATCGAGGAACTCCCCGACGAGTTCGTCGAACAGGCGAGCGAGCGCGTCGCCCAGCAGGCTCTGGACGCCGCCGAAGACGACGACTGACGGGCCCGTCGCAGTCTTTCATACGGTTTATTGTAGCGATTTACCGGTACGCGCCAACCCCGGGGTTGACGCTATCCGGAAATGATCTACAATAATCCGTATCAGTGGCCGTCCGCCGCCAGACGGAGCGACGCTCCACAGCACTCCGAGCGGTACTCGTCGCGTCTCCTGACGAGTTTGCACTCCCGGTAGCGGTGCGCGACGACCGATCCGCAGTCGTCACAGCACAGGGTGTACTCGGGGTCGGCGAACGTCTCGCAGTGGACGCTCGTGTCGAGGCGCTCCGCGCGACGCCTGAACGCTGGCCCGTGTCCGGTCGTCCCGGAGAACTGGTACTGCTCGACGTGGATCAGTTCGTGCCGGAGCGTCGACTCCCACGCCGGACGGTCGAACGCCGCGAAGGCGTCCCACGTCAGCGACACCGTACACGGGAGCGGTCGGCCGTCCGCGCGCTGGCCGTCGGCGGTCACCGCCTCGTCCCAGTCGATCCGGTCGCCGACCGACGCCGCCGGTATCCTCGGCCGCTTGACCGCCGCCGCGCGGCGCTTCGCGCGGGTCGAGACCTCCCACTCGACGAGGTCGAACCGCACGTCGACGGCCCACTCGCGGCGGACGTCCCGACAGTAGCCCCGCGACCACGCGATCAGGTCCGCGTGGGTGGCGATGTCGTCGTACGCGGGCGCGTCCACGCTGCCAGCGTCCATGCCACCACAGAGACCGAGCGGTCCCTTCAATCTCGCGGGAGTGGTCGGCCGTCGGTAGCCGCGGCCGCGCTCTCGCCGTCGGGAGCTGTGGCCGCGCCCGACGCAGTCTCGGTTGATGCAGTTCAACCGTGATTGCCCGGAACCCGGAGTTCTCACCGGCTTCGACGGGTACTTACTCGTAACCGCACTCGCGAGTGTATGGTACCCGTATACGCAGTCGGCCAGTGTAGCGCGAACCGATCCGGCGGTGAAGTCGCCCCGGCGAACCCGATCGGAGCGCCCGAACGACCGACGACAGACGCGGCCGCCCGGAGGCGACTGACCGACGATGCCTGAGGACGAGGAGGACATCTTCTCGGACGAGCGCGAGAACATCGAACGGCCGATGAGCCGCTTGCTCGGGAAGTACGCCAAGCGGTACCCCGCTCCCGTCGGCGTCGCGCTGACGGCCAACCTGATCTCGCCGCTCCTGGGGCTGGCCCCGGCGTGGCTGCTGGCGCTGGCCATCGACGGCCTGTTCACCGAGAGTACGCCCTACTCGCTCCCGCTGGTTCCGACGGCGATGCTCCCCGAGACGACGGCCGGGAAGATGCTGCTGACCGTCTCGCTTTTCGTCTCCGTCTACGCGCTGACGACGGTGACGACGTGGCTCGGGAGCTGGGGCTGGGCGGTCTTCGCCGAGAACGTCCAGCACGACCTGCGGACGGACGTCTACGACAAGATGCAGGGGCTCGGGATGGAGTTCTTCTCCGATCGGCAGACGGGCGAACTGATGAGCGTCCTCTCGAGCGACGTCAACCGACTGGAAGGGTTCCTGAACGGCTGGCTCGGCCAGTTGCTCAACATCCTGGTGCAGGTGATCGGCATCAGCGCGATCATGCTCGCGACGAACTGGCAGCTGGCGCTGGTCGCCCTGCTCCCGGCGCCGCTGCTGACGGTCGTCAGCTACCTGTTCGTCCAGAAGGTCAGGCCGATGTACCGCGAGGCCCGCGGCACCTTCGGCGACCTCGCCTCCCGCCTGGAGAACAACCTCAGCGGGATCCAGGTCGTCAAGTCGTTCACCAACGAGACCTTCGAGTCCTCGCGCGTCGAGGGTGCCTCCCAGGAACACAAGGACGCCCGCTGGGGCGCTCGCCGCTGGGGGATCCGCTTCGGCCCGATGCTCACGCTCATCAACGGCATCGGCTTCTCGCTGGTCTTCCTCGTCGGCGGGTGGTGGGTGCTGTTCGGCCCGCCGCTGTCGGTGTTCTCCGGGTCGGTCACCGTCGGGACCGTCGTCATGTTCCTGCAGTACACCCGGCAGATCCAGGGGCCGCTGACCCAGGCCGGGCAACTGCTCAACAACTTCGAGCGCGTCAAGGCCTCGGCCGAGCGCGTGTTCGTCCTCTTCGACTACCCCGTCAGCATCCCCGAGGCCGACGAGGCAGACGAACTCGAAGACCCCCGCGGCGCGGTCGAGTTCGACGACGTCTCCTTCAGCTATCCCGACGGCGAGGAGGCGCTCACCGACGTCTCCTTCGACGTCGACCCGGGACAGACGATCGGTCTCGTCGGTCCCACGGGATCGGGGAAGTCGACGTGTATGAAGCTCCTGTTGCGGTTCTACGACGTCACCGAGGGCGCGGTCGAGGTCGACGGCCAGGACGTGCGCGACGTGACGATCCGGAGTCTGCGCTCTTCGATCGGCTACGTCTCCCAGGAGCCGTTCCTCTTTACGGGGACGATCCGAGAGAACATCGCCTACGGGCTGGACGTGACCGATTCTGAGATCGAGTCGGTCGCCGAGCGCGCCAACGCCCACGGGTTCATCACGGACCTCGAAGACGGCTACGAGACCGAGGTGGGCCAGCGCGGCGACCGCCTCTCGGGCGGGCAGCGCCAGCGCATCGCCATCGCGCGGGTCCTCCTGCGCGACCCGGAGATCCTCATCTTAGACGAGGCGACGAGCCACGTCGACAACGAGACCGAAGTCCTCATCCAGCAGTCACTGGACGAACTCACCGCCGATCGGACGACGTTCAGCATCGCGCACCGCCTCTCCACAGTCCGAGACGCCGACCGCATCCTCGTGCTCGACGACGGCCAGATCGTCGAGCGGGGCCCCCACGACGAACTACTCGATCGGGGCGGCCTCTACGCGAACCTCTGGCGCGTCCAGGTCGGAGAGGTCAGTTCCCTCCCCGAGGAGTTCCTCGAAGAGGCCGCGGCCCGCGACCGGGCCTGAGAGGTAGGGACCTCCGAAAACTCGTTTTTCAGCCTCAGTTCGTCGTCGTGATCTCGATCACGTCGCGGTGATCGAGTTCCCGATCCGCACCCACCTGTCTGCCCGAGCGCACGTCGTGGGCGTGGAGGAACCCATCGCCGATGTCCGTGTGGAGGAAGTAGGCGAAGTCCTCGGCGGTCGACCCGCCCGGGAGGACGAAACAGTCCTGGAGGAAGGTGCCGTCGTCCTGGGGTTGCTCGGCGCCGGGGAAGACCGCGATGGCGTCGAGCACGTCGAACAGTGCCGTCTCCATGACCTGCTGGACGCCGGTGCCACCGTAGGCGCCGACAAAGTCGCGGATCTGTTCGAGGCCCGCCCGTTGCTCGTCGCTGACGTCGCCGGTGATCTCGAAACCCTCGTCGCCGGGCTTGTAATCGAGGACGCCCTGCTCGTCGGCCTCCTTGAGCGCCTTCTCGGCGTGGGCCGAGACGGGCACCATCGTCAGGTGGTCGTAGTCGGGGTCCCCGGAGATGGCCACGAAGTTCTCCTGTGCCGCGGGCGTGTCCATCTTGTTGGCAGCGATCACCATCGGTTTCGTCCGCTTGCGGATCTCGCGGGCCAGTTCCTCGCGGTCGTCGTCGTCCCACTCGTCGGGGTCGAGCCCGAGGTCCAGCGAGAGGACGACCTGTTTCATCTCGTCTTCGCCGATGCCGAAGGCGCTCATCTGCTCGGCGAGGTCCGCTTCGATGTCCCGTTCCTCGCCGTGGTATCCCGAGTGGTAGCGCTCGATGCCCTTCCCCAGTACGTCGAGGTACCACATGTCGAGTTCGTTCTCCAGGAAGTCGATGTCCTCGCGGGGGTCGTGGCCCTCGGTGGCTTCGCCCTCCATGTCCGTCTCGCCGGAGAAGTCGACGACGTGGACGAGCACGTCCGTCTCGTTGAGATCCGAGAGGAACTGGTTCCCCAGTCCCTTCCCCTCGTGAGCGCCGGGGACGAGGCCCGCCACGTCGACGAGTTTCGTCGGGACGAACCGAGTCCCGGCCTCGCAGTAGCCGGTGTTCGGGGTACAGGAGTGGTCGAACTCCGGGGCCGCACAGTCGACGCGGACGTACGCCTCGCCGACGCTGGGGTCGATGGTGGTGAAGGGATACGCTCCCTCGGGCACGTCGTTCATCGTCGCCGCGTTGAAAAGCGTCGACTTGCCCACGGAGGGCTTGCCGACGAGACCGATCCGGTAACTCATTGCCCGGAGTAGCCCCGTTCCGGGCTAAAGGGTTTCTAACTCGACGTGCCGATTCCGTCGATATGCCGACGTTCGAGGCCTGTGAACGAATATCACGCCGAAGCCGACGGCGCGCTACAGCCCTGTCGGTTCGTCGATGAACGTCGTCTCGATGCCCCACTCGGCGGCCTGATCTTCCAGCGCCGCGACGCCGAACGTCTCGGTGGCGTAGTGGCCGCCGAGGACGACGTTGATCCCGGCCTCTCTGGCCTCGTGGTAGACCTTCTGTTTGCCCTCGCCGGTGATCAGAACGTCGGCGCCGACGGCGACGGCCTCGCCGAGCCAGTCGGTGCCGCTCCCGGTGAGGACCGCGACGTGTTCGATCTCCTCGGGGCCGAAATCGAGCAGTCGCACGTCGCCGTCGCCGGTGTCGAGCGCGGGCCGCAGTCGGTCGACGAGCGCCGCTGGCGTCGTCGGTTCGGGGAGGTGGCCGCGCTGGCCGACCGCGACCGGTCCCATCTCGCCGAACGGTTCGCGCCGGGTCAACTCCAGCAGGTCCGCGATGCCCGCGGCGTTACCCAGTTCGGGGTGGCCGTCCAGCGGCAGGTGAGCGGCGTACAGCGCCAAGTCGTTCTCGATCAGCGGCGCGACCCGGCGGTAGTCGGCGCCGGTGACGCGTTCGATGCCGCCCCAGCTGATCCCGTGGTGGACGACCAGTACGTCCGCGCCGCGCTCGACTGCCGTCTCGAAGGTCGCGACGGCGCCGTCGACGGCGAAGGCGGCTTTCTCGACAGTTCCGTCGGGCGGACCGACCTGCAGGCCATTGGCGCTGGCGTCCACGTCGGCGTAGTCCCCGACCGCGAGCAGTTCGTCGAAGCGCGCACAGAACGTCGAGAGGTCCATACTGACCGGTGGTACTGGCCCGACGTAGGGTTTGCTACTCCTCGCCCGCGACGATCTGCCCGTCGCGCTCGGCGATCCGACCCTGTTTTTCCCCGAGCGCGAGGATGTACTCGCACTCGGCGGTCGACAGCTGGTAGGTGTTGCTCGCCAGTTCGACGAACTCGGCCTTGTCGACCGGGAACTCCCGGTTCTGGAGGAACCGCATGACCTTGGTGTAGTCGCGCCGGGTCAGCGACTCGCCGGGCGAGGGGCCGTCACCGCCCGACTCGGCCGACTCGGCGCTCTCCCTGCGTGCGTCGTCGCTCTCGTCGCGGTCCGCGGACCCACTGCGGTCGCCGCTCCCGCTCGAGGGTTCGTTCCGGTCCGACGACGGCCCCGAATCGGGCCTGTGGCGCGTCTCCCCGGCGCTCGTCGAACTGGTGTACGTCCGATCCGTGCTGTCCGCCGATTCCTCACCGCCGTCGTCCGTCGAACCGTTCCTGTCTCCGGCCGTATCGCCGCTGTCGTCCGGTCCCAGGAACGGGTCCGTCGTCGCCGGGTCCGCGGCCGTCGATGCCGATCTCTCGTCGCTGGCGTCGTCCGCCTCGGTCTCCCGGTGGGCGTCCGTATCGGTCTCCCGGTGGGCGTCCGTATCGGTCGACTGCTCCGCCCCGGACGCGTCTCCCGACGTAGCGTCTGGCCGTTCGGACCCGCCGTCTTCCTCGCTTTCGTCGTCGGTGTCCGCGGCGCCGATCAGCGACTCGTCGCCGACCGATCTGAGAACGTCCTCACCGCCGTCGAGTGACTCGTCGATGGCGGTCTGCGTGCCGCCGTCGCTCCCCGCGCCGGTCCCGTCCTCGACGGCGTCGACGACGGTGTCCAGTACCGTCTCCAGCTTGCGGTGACAGCCGCGACAGAGGACGACCGTGCGCTGTGTCTCGGCGCCCGGGCGGAGCGCCGACGGGACGACCGGGTACTCGTCGAGGGACGCGTCGAAGGCGTCCCCGCAGAAGTAACACGAAGAGAGCCGATCCATGTGCACCCCGACGGCGGGCCCGGAGGTAAACCCTTGTGGTAGCCCGTCGACCGTCTTCCGGTCACGCGCGAGGGGACGCTGGCCGATCGTCGTCGGACTACCGCTCTTCGCCACTCCGGGAGCCGTTCGGGGCGTGGCGCGGTACGTCTCGCCTGACGCTCCCGGTCACTCGGCGTCGGCGTGCGCGAAGACGAACGCCCGCAAGAGTTTCGCCGCGAGCGCACCGCTCTGGCCGTCGTCGCGGTCGTTGACCTCAACCACGTCGAACCCCTCGGCGTCGGGGGCCACCTCGCGGACGACGCGGTGGCCGGTCCGGGCGTCGATACCGAACGGTTCCATCGTGCCGGTCCCCGGGGCGGCGGCGGGGTCGAAGGCGTCGACGTCGACGCTCAGATACACCGACCGGTCCCCGAAGTCGGGCGTCCAGTCGGCCACCTCGTCTGGCGGGACGACGGTCACGTCGCTTTCGGCGGCGCGCTCCCACTCGGCTTCGCTTCCGGTGCGGGCGCCCAGTATCACAGCCTCGTCGACCGCGTCGAGGGCGTGGCGGGTGACGGTCGCATGGCTCAGCGGGTCGCCCGCGTAGGACTCCCGGAGGTCGAGATGGGCGTCCAGACAGACGAACACGTCCGGATCGACGGCGCGGAGGCCCGCGACGGAGACGGTGTGCTCGCCCCCAACGAGGAGCGGGAGCGCCCCCTCGCCGCGGAAGTCGGCGAGCGCGCCCTCCAGAAAGGTGAGGTACTCGGCAGTGTCGGCGGTCGGCCCCACGTCGCCGTGATCGTAGACGGCACAGTCGGTGAAGTGGCGGCCAGTGTGGTGGTCGTAGTCGTCGAAGGGCTCGGCGAAGTGACGGACCCGGCGCGGGCCGAAGCGCGCGCCAGGTTCGAAGGAAGTAGAGGCGTCCAGCGGCGCGCCGACGAGGGCGTAGGAGGCGTCCTCGCGGTCGGCGGCCGCTCCGGGGAACATCAGACGATCTTGCGCTGGGATTCCATCTCGAGGTACTCGATCTGGTCGTCGGGCGCGAGGTCGATGTCGTCGGGGAGCGCGAGCGTGAACGTGTCGTACGTCTCGAGGTCCATGACCTGGGCCTCGTCGCCGGAGACCGAGACGACCTGTCCCTGTTTGCGGTTGATGATCGGGACCTGGATCTTGGCGTCGACGGGCTGAGAGAGACTGCGCTTCTGGCCGTCGAAGACGCCCTCGGCCTCGACGCGGGCCTTGGCGCTGCCGTGTTTGCCGGGCTTTGCCGTGCTGTAGGAGTTGATCTGACACGGCGCGTCGTCGATCATCACGTAACTTCCCTCGTCGAGTTCGCGGACCTCGGTCTGCTGTGTTGCCATGTACCCGCGTAATTTAGCGACCTGTATAAACGGTTTGGAACGCCCTGACCCCCGAACTGGATCAGTTCGCGCCCCGGCGGTCGATGACAGATCCGATACGATCGAGGCCAGCTTCGAGCGTCGCCCGCTCGACGCCGAATCCCAGCCGCAGGTACCCTGGCTGGCCGAACGTCGCCCCCGGAACCGTCACGACCCCCGCCTCGACGAGGTCCAGACAGAGCGACTCGGCGTCGTCGACTCCCTCCGGGACCGACACGAACGCCGTCGCGCCGGCGGGGACGTGCCAGTCCAGCCCGTGCTCGTCGACGAACTCGGCGACGAGCGCCCGGTTCCCGCGGACGTGGTCGCGGTTCTCGTCGAGTATCTCGTCGGCCCGGTCGAACGCCTGTTCGGCGATGTGCTGGCCGAAGACCGGCGGGGCGATGGTCGTGTAGTCTTTCCACCGGCGCGCGGCCGCGGCGACTCGCGGCGGGGCGACCAGCCACCCGAACCGGAGCCCCGGGAGCCCCCACGCCTTCGAGAGCCCCGACGTGCTGATCCCGTGGTCGTACGTGTCTGCGACCGGGTCCAGCGGGTCCTCGGCGAGGCGACGGTACACCTCGTCGCAGTGGAAGTACGCGTCCGTGTCGGCCGCCAGGTCCGCGACGGCGTCGACCGCGTCGGGGGCGTGGACGCGCCCGGTGGGGTTGTTCGGGTTGTTCAGGACCACCAGGTCCGTCTCGGGGCGTATGGCGTCCTCGACGGCGTCGACGTCGAGGCGCCAGTCCGGCGGGTCCAGCGAGACGCGCGTCACGTCCCCGAGGGTCGCGGGGAGCTGGTGGAGCGACTGGTAGGTGGGAGTGACGACGACGGCGTGGCTCGACTCGTCGAGGACGGCGAGGTGAGCGAGCAGGTTCGCCTCCTGGGTCCCGCAGGTGAACACCACCTCGTCTGCGCCGCGGCCGTACCACGACCCCACGCGTTCCCGGAGCGCGGGGTCGCCGTCAGTCGGGACGACGTACCCCAGCGCGCCGGGGTCGGTGTCGAACCGGTCGGCCGCGAGGGGGCGGACGCCGCTGTCGCCGAGGTTGATCTCGGCGCCGTGTTCGTGGCGTGCGAGCCACCGTTCGAGCGCGAACGACGCGATGTCCATACCGTACTCCGGAGCGCGAGCCACTTATCGTTTCGAGGCGCCGCCTCACTCCCCGTCGCCGCTGGCCTCGTCGCGGCGCTGGCGCATGCTCTGGCGCGTGAACTGGGGTTGCGCGCTGATCCCTCGATTGCGACGGAACGAGAACACGAGCACGAGCGCCGCGACGGCGGCGACGCCACCGGTGACGGCCGCGGCGGCCACCTCCGCGTAGGCGTACAGGAGCGCGCTGGAGATGACGCCGCTGGCGACGAGCATCCCGTAGACGAGCCGCCGGGCGAGACGGCCCAGCAGGTTCTGGGAGTCGCGGATGTTCGCCTTGACCTCGATGTTGTCGTTGTTCGCGCGGTCGAGGACGCGTTCGAGTTTCGGCGGCGTCCGCACGGCCGCCCGGGTCGCCTCCTGGAGTTCCCCGGCGCGGTCCCGGACGTAGTCGCGGGCCGTCGCCTCCAGATACCCTTGCTCGCGGAGGTAGTCGGTCGCCACCGAGATGAAATCGAAGTCCTCGTCGAGGGTCACACAGACCCCTTCGACGACCGTCGCGACGCGCAACACGAGCGCGAGGTTCGGCGGCAGGCGGAAGGGGAAGTCGTAGATAGTGTCCTCGACCTGCTGGATGATCTGCTGGACGCGGTACTGCTCGATGTCCTCGCCGCGGGCGTCCGCGATGGCCAGTTCGAGCACGTCGCCCATCACCTGTCGGTCGGCGCCGGGCGAGAGCGTCCCCATCTCGATGAGGGTGTCGAGGATGCCCTGGATGTCCTGCTCGGCGACCGCAGCGTAGAAGTCGATGATCTTGTCCTGGATGAACGGGTCGACGTAGCCGCTCATGCCGAAGTCGTAGAAGACGAGCGTCCCGTCGTCCTGGACCGCGAGGTTCCCGGGGTGGGGGTCGGCGTGGAAGACACCGTCCTGCAGGATCATCTGGAGGTACGCCTCCTGGAGCGTGCGGGCCAGTTCCGTCCGGTCGAGGCGGCGGTCGTCGAGTTCATCGAGGTCGGTAATCTTCGTCCCCTCGATATACTCCATGGTGAGCACGCGCCCCGTCGAGCGCTCCCAGTCGACCGACGGGATCACCACGTCCTCGGAGTCGGCGAAGTTCTCGCGGATCTCTTCGAGCATCTCGCCTTCGCGGCTGTAGTCCATCTCCTCGCGGATGGTCTGTGAGAACTCGTCGGCCAGTGTGTCCAGCGAGAAGGCCCGCGACTTCCCGACGAAATACCGGATGACCGGCAGCGACCACCGGATCACGCGCAGGTCCGCCTCGACGAGTTCCTCGACGCCCGGTCGCCGAACTTTCACCGCCACGGGTCCGTCTTGGGTCTCGGCGTAGTAGACCTGGCCGAGACTCGCGCCGCTGATCGCGTCGGTGTCGAAGTTCTCGTAGTACTCGTCGACCGGCCCCACGTCGGCTTCGAGGACCTGCCGCGCCTCGGCCCACTCGGCTGGCGGGACTCGATCCTGCAGTTCGGAGAGTTCGTCGATGTACTCCTGCGGGAGGACGTCCGGACGCGTCGAGAGGATCTGGCCGAGTTTGATGAAGGTCGGCCCGAGTGTCAGCAGCGTCTCCAGGAGCGACCGGGCGCGCCTGTGGCGCTGCTCGGACGAGACGCTCCGGCTGCCGCCGACGACCAGGAAGCGACGCCGGTCGCGAGCCCACGCGAGCAACAGGGGGAGAAACCGGGCGGTGACGACGACGAACCGCCAGTACGCGCGGAGATTCACCGACCTGCCCACCTCGGGTCAGTCCGCCCCGTCGATCGGAATCATCGTCTCGGGTTCGGCCCCGGCCTTGGGCAGGCGCAGTTCGAGGACGCCCCGATCGACCGACCCCTCGGCGTCGGCCCCCGTGACCCCCGGCGGGAGCGGCACCTCGACGTCGAGAAAGAGCGACCGCTCCTCCTCGAGGTAGTCGAACTCGGCCGGGAAGTCCTTCTCGCGCCGGGCCTCGATGTAGAGGCGACTGCCCTCGACTCGTGCGTCGACCGTCTCGGCCGTCGTCCCGGGGAGGTCGAGGACCAGCACGTACGCGTCCTCGCTCTCGAGTACGTCCGCGAAGACGGCGTCGGGGAGGTCGCGCATCGCGTCACGGAACCCTGACATACTCACTCGTTAGGAACCGCGGGCGAAAAAGGCCGCGGTCACTGTCGACGACGCGGTCGATATTACGATCGCTCACTGTGGTTCACGTCCGCGGGGACGACAGTATTTTTTACATCTGCGGTGTACATGAGCATAGAGAAAGACATGAGCATAGACTCCGACGGAACTGTCGTCCAGACGGAACTGGACGACGACGAGTACGAGCGGTTCCGCCGCATTGCGGACCGCGAGGGACTCTCGCTGAAAGAGGCACTCCGGAGGGCCGCGACGGAGTTCGCGTCGAGCAGAGAACGCCACGACCCGGACGACCCGTTTTTCGTCGGTGCCGACGATGATGTGGACACGGAGAGGGAACTGACCGCCCGGAAGACCGACGAGTACCTCTACGACTGATGGACGGGGACCTCGACTCGTTCCGTCCCGGGACGGACGGTCCGACAGCACTGTTTCTCGATACGAGCGCGCTGTTCGCGCATTTCCATCCGGAGGTCGCCGAACACGACAGCGTCACGGCCTTCTTCGAGCGCGTGGGGGCCAACGAGATTCCGTACCGGCCGCTGTACACGAGCACGTACGTCCTCGACGAACTGGCGACGCTGTTGCTCTCGAAGGGGACTCACGAGTGCGCCACGACGGCGCTCTCACGGACGACGGAATCGGAGAGCATCGATGTCCTGCCCGAGGCAGACGACGAGTTCGCCGAGGCGCGAGCGCGTTTCCAGCAGTACGACGATCACGAGATCTCTTTCACTGACCACCTCAGCGCGGTCCAGATGCGCGAGCGCGACGTCGATCACGTCCTCGCGTACGACGGCGACTTCGCGACGCTCGGTTTCGAACAGATCCCGCGGTGACGCGCTGTTTCGGTGACTGCGCCCGACTGGAGACTACCCGGGGTGATCGACAGCGCACCGGATTCAGGGTCCGACAGTATTAGTCCCAGAAACTCCGGGTCCGGGCGTACTCCCGCTCGCGTCTGAGGATGTCGCGGTAGAACTCGTCCTCGTCCTCGCGGTGGTTGTTGATGATCCGGGCGGCGTTGCGCGGGCCGACGCCGCGGGCGGCCAGCGCGATCACCGCCCGCTTGCCGTGGCTCTGGACGATACTCGCGGATCTGTAGGCGCGTTCGGTCTGTTTCTCCTGCTCGTCGTCTTTCTCGTCGGCCCGTACGGCCGCGACCACGTCGTCGGCCCAGGGGTTCAGCGCGGCGATACGCGTCGACCCGCACGTCGGACACTCTGGTTGGTCGCGGACGCGCCCGACCTGCCGTTTGCGCTCCCAGTCCTGGCAGTGGAGACAGAAGAGGATCACGCGGTCGCCCTCGATGCGCTCACGGACCGTCTGGATGACGCTCGCGTCGGCGTGTTCCGGGGAGAGCAACTCCTTCCCGGCGCTGCGCCCGCCCAGCCCGATCGCGGTCCGGTCGCCGTACACCTCGGTCGAGAGGGCGCCCGACCGGATCCGTTCGAGGACATCGACGGCGCCATCGATATCCAGGTCCTCGTGGAGTATCTCGCGGACTGCCTCGTCGTAGACCGGCGTGTCCGCCAGCGCGTCCAGCAGTCGATCGCGGCCGAACTGATTGCCGCTCCCGCGGCCGCGCCAGCGCTTGAGCGCGCCGAACTTGGTGGCGACCTGCGCGAGTTTGAACTTCAGCGCGTCGGCGTTTTTCAGACTGAGTTCGATCAGATGGGCGACGTGGTCGGGGTCGGTGTCCTCGAGGATCTCGACCACGTCCCCGCCGGTGACACCGCGCGGGACTTCGAGTTCGATCCGGTAGGGGTCGATCTCCATGCCCACGGACGACCCGGTGCGCTGGCCCAGAAGCGCCGACAGCAGGCGCCCGAGCGTCTCGTTGATCTTGTGGCCGAACGCGGCGTTGACGACGAGTTCGCGCCCGCGGAACTCCACGACGATCTCGTCGTCGGTGGGCACCGGACCGGTGTGGTCTGCCAGTTGCGAGAGCCCGGTCTCGATCGTCTCCGCGTCGCCGTCGTACCGCGCGGTGAAGTGGCGGGCGACCGACTCGACGGGGGCGCCGTCGCCGAACTGCACCCCTGCGATCCCGCGCATCTCGCCGACCTCCTGTGCGACGCCGTAGGGGACCGGGATCTCCTGACCGGTCCAGGAGGGCACCTCGCCCCCGGGGTCCTCGACGGGCGAGACGGTGACGGTCTCCTCCTCCTCGTCGATCTCTGAGATGCGCCACATCTCGCCGCGCTGGATGAACACCTCGCCCGGGGTCGCGAAGTTGACGACGAACCGCTCGTCGAGCGTGCCGATGTCGCGGCCGCTGGCCACGTCCTCGACGGTGTAGGTCGCCTCGTCGGGGATCATCGAGAGGTTGTGATAGAAGTACTGCCAGGTCCCGCGGCGCTTCTCGATTCGGTCGGTCTCCTCGTCCAGCCAGACCACGCGATTCCCCGCGAGTTCGCGGACGACCGACTTGAACTCCCGTTCGGTCAGGTCGCGGAACGGATACGCCCGGGTGACGATCTCGTAGGCTCGCATCGCCTGGATCTCGCCGAAGTCCATCACGAGGCCAGCGATCTGGTTGGCCACGGTGTCGAGACTGCCGTCGTGCATCGTCGCCGGTTCGACCTCGCCGTCCTGTGCGCGGCGGGCGATAGCCAGCGCTTCGAGTACGTCGTCGGGGTGGGTCGCGACGACGGTCCCCGACGAGACGAGGTCCCGGCGATGGCCCGCGCGGCCGACGCGCTGGAGCAGACGTGTGACCTGCCGGGGACTGTTGTACTGGATCACGTGGTCGACGTGGCCCACGTCGATGCCCAGTTCCATCGAGGAGGTACAGAGCAGGCCGTCGAGGTCGCCCGCCTTGAACGCGTCCTCGACTTCGATCCGCGATTCCTTGGCGAGCGACCCGTGGTGGACGCCGATGTTCGCGTCCAGTTCTTTGAACCGCGAGCCCAGCGCCTCCGCGAACTGCCGGGTGTTGACGAAGATCAGCGACGAGTCGTGTTCGTCGACGAGATCGCGGATCGCCCGGACGTGGCTGGCGAACTCCGGTTCGGTCATCAGTTCGCCCGCGAGGCGCTCGTCCTCCCCGGTGATCTCGGGAGAGACCACCTCGACGTCGAGGCGACTCCCCACGTCCACTTCTGCGATCTCACAGCCGCGACCGCCGGTCAGAAAGCGGCCGACCGCCTCGGGGTCGCCGACGGTCGCCGAGAGGCCGACCCGCTGGAACCGGTCGGCGAGTTCGCGCACGCGTTCGAGACCGATCGTCAACTGGGCGCCGCGCTTCGAGGCGGCCAGTTCGTGGACCTCGTCGACGACGACGTGCTCCACGTCCGAGAGGGCCCGCCGGAGTTTCGACCCGGTGAGCATCGCCTGTAGCGTCTCCGGGGTCGTCACCAGGACGTCCGGCGGGTCCTCGGCCTGTTGCTGGCGCTGGTAGTCGGTGGTGTCGCCGTGACGAACCTGGATGTCGAGATCCAGGCGGTCGCCCCACCAGTCCAGGCGCTCGCGCATGTCGCGGTTGAGCGCCCGCAGGGGCGTCACGTACAGGGCACCGATGCCGAAGCGCCCCGCGTCGCCCTCGTTCCGGACGAGGGCGTCGAACACGGGGAGCATCGCCGTCTCGGTCTTGCCGGTCCCCGTGGGCGCGACGACGAGCACGTCCCGGCCGTCGGCCAGCGGCGGAATCGCGAGGCGCTGTGGCTCCGTGGGTGTGGTGAACCCCCGCTCGGACAGCGCCGACCGCACCGCCGGTCCGAGTTCGGCGAAGGCGTCCGCGCCGGTCGCGACCTCCCCGTCTGTCATCGTCAGCCGTTGGGCTTTGATCCGATTAAGCGCCCCGGTTCGTGGACTCGGTCGATCCGCGACGAGGCGGCGCTCGCGGACCCGGCTCCGCCGGGAACGGTGACCTGACGGGGCGGTGTCCTCCTCGCTTCAGCCGTCCGCGTCGGCGAAGCGGATCGTCGCCCGGGTCCCGTCGAGTCCCTCCGCGTCCGTGATCGACAGCGCCCCCTCGGACTTGCGCACGATGTGGTCGACGACCCACAGGCCGACGCCGGTGCTGTGAGTCAGCGCCGTCTCCGCTCTCCGGTCGAGCGCGGCCAGTTCGCTGGCGTCGATGCCGGGGCCGTCGTCCTCGACGTAGAGGATCGCTTCGCCAGCCTCCGAGCGGACGCCGACGGAGAGACGCGGCGGCGAGTTCCCGTCGTGGTGTTCGATCGCGTTTCCGAGGAGTTCCTCGATAGCAGTCGTGATGAGCGGATGGCTCTCGACGGTCACGCCGTCCTCGATCGCCGTCTCGACCGTCGCCGCGGTCTCCTCGTCGACGCGGCTCACCTGCGTCCGCACCAGTTCCGACAGGTTTCTCTCCTGGCGCTGGTCGTCGTTGATCAGATTCCGGAGGACGGTCGCCTTCTCGCTGTGGGAGAGTAGTTGCTGGCTGGCGTCCTTTATTTGCTCGACCTCGGTGGTGTGTACACCGTCGGCGTCCCGGTTCTCGATGGTCTCGGCGTACCCCTCGATCACGTTGAGGCGGTTCCGGAAGTTGTGTCGGAAGACGCGAGCGAATATCTCGTTCAGCAGTTCGAGGTCCGCCTCGCGCTTTCGCAGTCGCGTCACGTCCCGGAACACGAACAGCGTCCCGACCTGCTGGTCTCCCCGCGTGATCGTCCGGGCCTGCGGGACGAACTGTCGCTCCTCGTCGTCTGTCGACACCGTCACCTCGGCGGGCTCCTCCCCGTCTACCAGGAGTGGACGCAACTCCGGGTGGGACCGACACAGCTCCTCGACGTGGTCGCCGACCGGGTCGTCGTCCCGCCCGAAGACGTCTCTTGCCGCCGGATTCGTGTCCACGATCACCCCGGATCGGCCGACTGTCATCACCGGGTCGGCGAGGGTCTCCACGGCGGTGCGACGACTCACCGGAACGAGGGAGAACAGCTGATAACGGTTGAGCGCGAGCCCCCACAGCAGTGCGGTTACCAGAAAGGACAGCGGCGTCAGGTCGACGTACGGCGGGATCGATTCGATGTTCCGAAAGAGGTGTGTCTGGAGCGCGCCAGGGAACCCGACGACCCATCCGGCCATCAGCAGGAGGAGTTGCTGGCGGTGCACACCGTGTGCGCCGCGGAAATCCGCGATGAGGAGACCCAGCGGTAACATGGCGAGGATACTCGCGAACGCGATGTGGACGTAGTACCCCGGGCTCAGGACGAACTCGCTGATGCCGGTCGGGTTCGGCGGCGTCGCAGCGTCGACCACGAGGTGGTGTGCCGGATTCGTCACCGCCAGTGCGATGATAGCGACCGGGACCACGAGTACCGCCACGAGAACCCGCGGGGGCAGACGGACCCGGTCCCGTTGCAGGTACTCCCACACGAACAGCGGCCAGCCGAGCGCGACCACTGACTGGAAGAAGAACCGACCGGCGACGTTGATATGTACCGGGAACACGCGTGTCGGCCAGGTGATGAACACGAGCATCAGGGACCACCCGATCATGCCGACGAGACAGAGTACCAGCCCGCGGCCACCGGGCTTGTGACGGTTCTGAACGGCGTAGCCGGTGACACCGACGATCGGGATGATAGAGAGGAACATCAGAAACGCCATCGACTGTGCGCCCTGGCTCATAGCGGTCCCATGGAGACACAGGTAGCCAGGCTAATATAGCTCAGCATGACCTCGGGCCGATCTCGGCCCCCTGGACGCCGTCACGACCCCGCTGTCAGTTCCCGCGCCAGCAGTCAGCGCCACGTCGCGGGACCGAACATCGTCACGTTCGCGGGATGCCTGTAGGGCGGTCACCCTGTGGTGCGTCGCTGGGTTCACACCCGGCGGTAGTCGCCCAGTCGCGTCCCGTCGAGCATGTACGCCTCCCCGTTCCGGAGGCCTGCGGGCAGGAACGGCGCGAGGAAGTCCTGGCCCTCGACGTTGACCCAGGTGCCGCCCGAGCGGTCGTTGAACCCCGGGAACACGACGAGTTCACCGTCGATAGCGAGCGCCTGATCGTAGTAGTCCTCGAACGGGCCGGGGTCGAGCCCGCCGCGGAGCCACACCCGCTCGACGCGCCTGCCGCCGACCTCGTCCTCCAGTCGGACGACCGGGTGTTCGTGGCCGACACAGACCTCCTCGGCGGCGAGTACGTCCGGACTGGGCCAGGTGTGGCCGTGGGCAAAGCCCACGTCGCCGATGCGGACGCCGTGGCCCGGCGTCAGTTCGACCCGCGGCGCCGCGTCGTCGAGAAAGTCGGCCACGTCGCCGTCGTGGTTGCCCTTCGCGAGCGTGACCGACAGGTCCGCGGGGAGCGCCGCGAACAGCGCCCGGAGTTCCTCCCGTTCGTCGCCGCTCGGGCTCCCGATGGCGTGACAGAGGTCCCCGAGCACGACCAGTCGGTCCGGTCGCTCGCTGTCGATCAACGCCAGTAGCGACTCGCGGCGCTCACCCGCGCCGTCGGGGAGTTCGACCCCCTCGCGGCGGAGCGCGGCCTCCAGTCCGGCGTGGTAGTCGGCGACAACGAGCGCGCGCTCCCCGTCGAGGTCGGCGACCGCGGCCGGTTCGCCGAGGACCGGTTCGACGGCCATCAGATCGGCTTGAAGACGCCGTCCTGTGGCTCGTAACACCGGCCGTCCATCAGCGCGTCCTGGATGGCCTCGCGGGCCGCCTCGGTGTCGAAGCCGTGCGTCGAGACGACCGCCTCGACGATGTCGTCCTCGCTCGCGCCCTCGCCCGCGTCGTGTTCGCGCATGGCGTCCATGACGGCGTCTTCGATGTCGACGTCGTCGGCGGGTTCGGTCGCGTCGGCGGGTTCGGTCGCGTCGGCGTCGCCCTCGGTCGCGCTCGCGTCGACGTCCTCGGCCGACGACGCGGTCTCGGACGGCGCGGCCTCGTCGGTCGCCGCCCCCTCGGAGTCGTCCACGGCCTCGTCGACCGTCGCCGACCCGCCGGACTCGACGGTCTCGGCGTCCGTCTCGACGCCGGTCGCTTCGCCCTCGCCGTCCGCGATGTCTTCCGGATCGGGCGTCTCGATGCCCGCCTCGCCGGGTTCGCCGACCTCGCTCCCGCTCTGGAAGTCGGTGCCGTACTCCGCTTCGATCTCCTCGCGCTCCTCGTCGTCGAGTTCGAACTCGCCCGGATCGAAGTCGCCGAGTTCGTCGTCGGCGCCCGCGTCGGGGTCCGTCGACCCGGTGTCGGAGTCGCTGCCGTCGTCGAGACCGCCGCCCGCGTCGAAGTCGCCGAGGTCGTCCGTCCCGGCCGTCGACCCGGCGTCGGATCCGGTCGACTCGACAGGGTCGGCCACTTCCTCTGATCCGGTGTCCGAACCGGCCTCGGGCGCCGATCCAGCCGTTCCCGGGTCGGTAGCGCTCTCGTCCGTCCCGGAGTCGCTGGCGGGGGTCGACGCGGTCGCGGCGGTGTCGGCCGCTTCGGGGTCCGCAGTCGAATCGGTCGTCTCCACGCCCGCGGCCGTCGTGTCGCCCGCCGCGTCGGCGGACTCGCCGGTCGCCGGACTCCCGTCCGCCGAGCCGTCGGTGTCGTTCGCGGCCGCCGTCTCACTGGTCTCGGACGACTCGCTCGTGGCGGTCTCCGCGCTGGCGTCCGCGGTCGGGACGGACTCGCTCTCGCCGCCGAGGCTGGTGTCGACGTCGGTCCCCGCCAGCGCCGCGAGGTTCGCGCTCTCGGGGGTGTCCGGCGACGCCGTGAAGGGGTCGACCTCGTCGCGGTCACCGGCGACGACCTCGCTGGCCTGGATCGCGAGATCGCGAACCGCGTCGAGGTAGCCACCGGTCGTGCCGTAGTGGTCGATCGCCAGCGGGATGCCCGCCGCGAGTCCCACGTCGACGCCCGCGTCTTCGAGTGCCCGGCGCAGGTCGTCGCCGCCTTCCTCTCGCTGGAGCGCCCCGGCCATCGTCGTTACCCGATCGAGCGTCTGGCGGGCGCACTGGATCGTCCACCGATCCCGCGTTCCCGCGTCGACGGCGTTGACGTTCTCCGGCCGGATCGACGTGTAGGTCACGTCGCTGTCCTCGGGCTGGAACGTCCGTGCCTTCCCGGTGACAGCGACGAACGCTGGCGTGTCCGCACGGTCGAGGAAGGCCTGGGCGTCGGGCTGGTACTGCCCGGCGTAGACGACGAACGCGCCCGTCGGGTCGACCACCCGCGCCCGGAGGATCTCCTCGCCCGCCTGCTCGACTTCGGTGAGGACGCCGACGACGAACACGCGATTGACTCGCGCGCCGGTCGGCGTCACGACGTAGTTGGGGGCCCGCTCCTCGTCACTCTCCGAATACGAGAAGTCGGCGTCCTCGAACTCGGCGGCGAACAATCGGTAGGCGACCTCGCGGCGGCCCGCGCCGCCCTGGTCGTCCGACGAACTCATGCCCGCACCTCCGAGAGCAGGTCACGGGCGCGGTCGGCCGGGTCGTCGGTGACCTCCGCGAAGGTGCGCGCGTTGAGGTTCGCGCCGTACTCGTCGACGCTGAGCGATCCGCGAGCCCGGAACTCTCGCCCGACGAGTTTCTCGCGGATGGCGTCGGCGACGGCCTCCTGGTCCATCTCGTCGCGAGCGTGCTCTTTGGCGGCCTCGATGCCGCCGCCGTACACCTCCTCGGTGAGGTCGTCGTCGAGGATCAGCGTGACCGTCCCGGTCCCGTCGTCGAGGATGGCCTTCGTCCGCAGGTCGTCGACGCCCTCGACTTCGCCGTGGCTCCGGCACTGCCCCTTCTGGGTGATGCGCCCGCAGTCCGGACAGCGCTCGATCAGCCCCGACCCCTCGCGGATGGCGATGACGTTGCCGACCAGTTCCACGTCGAAGAGACCGCCGGTGTCGATGGCCTCCCGGATAGGGAGACGGGTGGCGTCTTCGGTGGCCTCGACCGCTCGGTCGAGCGTCCGAACCGTCGCGAACTCCGAGACGTTCACCGAGGGGACGCCACGGAACTCCCGGACGAAGGTGTCCTCGATCCGGATCGACGCGCCCGCCTCGATCTCGGGGTGGGGGTCCCAGTCTGTGAAGGGGAGGCGCGCGCTCTCGTCGGCGGCGATACCGCTCAGAATCTCGGTCTCGCCGTCGCGCCCGTCGATAGTCTTGCGCTCGGATTCGAGGACCCGAACCTCGACGTTGATCCCGCGGTCGCCGGGCGACAGGGCCGCCAGCGGGGCGTCCCCGCCGACATCGTAGGGAATATCGAGGCTCTCACCCACGCGTTCGACGTCGGTGCTCTCGCCGAGGTTCAGTTCGGGGTTTCCCTCCCACTCCCGGACGCCAGCGTTGCCGATCTGGACGGTCTCGCCGGGTTCGAGGGCGAAGTCCTCCCACGCGGTGTATGATATCTTCCCCGACTCGTCGGCGAGTTCGCCCTCGAAGATGACGTGGTCGTCACCCTGGTAGCGGATCGACCGCTTCCCGGCCGTGAGGACCGTCACCGTCACGGTGACGTTCGAGTCGCCCGTCTCGACGTCGGCGACGTCCTTGCTGGTGGGGCCGCCGCCACCACCGCCGCCGTCGCCGTACTTGCGCCGCAGGCTCTGTTTCGCCTCCTCGACCGGCACGCTGTAGGAGACGAGGTTCTCCAGGTCGCTGTAGACCTCCTGTTTGTCGACACCGAGGTCGGAGGCGAGGTCCTCGGCATGATCTTCTAAACTCATCATCGATCCTTCGAGCGGCCCCGATAAAAATGGTTCCGTGGACCGCGACACCCGCCGGACGTGTCCCGACAGCGTCACGAGTGGTGTGGACTTATTACAGGCGCCGTCGTACGAGCGGCGTATGAAAGCCCCGACGTTCCGTGGGAAACCCACGGACGAACACGTCATCTGGCGGCGTGGGTCGGGGGCGGGGGACGCGGACAAACGGTTCGACGAACGGCGCCTCAGGGAGTGGTGTTCGGCACACGGCGTCGAGTTCGAGACGGACAAGCGGGTCGATCACGACCGGGGGGACCGGCCCAAACAGCAGTACCGCTGTGTGTTCAGCTGGACCGAGGAGGCGGGCGATTCCTTCGAGATCGACGGTCAGCAGTGGGACATCGCCGCACAGAAGACGCCGCGGACGTTCGTCGAGATCGACGCGGACGGCCTGATGCGCGTCGAGAGCTGGGAGACCGAACACGTCGTCGACGTCGAGCAACTCCGGTGTGACGGCGCCTCGCTGGTGTTCGAGGCCGCGGGGATGGACGGCACCAAGCGCCTCCGGGCGGCGAAGCTCAAGCCCTGACTGCTGGCCTCGTCCGGCCGGATTCCTGGCCAGCGAGCGCGCCATCGAAAGCGGTTTTCGCCTCTCTCGACTCTACGGAGATATGCACGTCGTCGTCAACGCCGCCGCGAGCGCGGACGGCAAACTCTCCACGCGGGAACGGACGCAGGTCGAGATCAGCGGCCCCGAGGACTTCGACCGCGTCGACGCGCTCCGGGCCGAGAGCGACGCGGTCGTGGTCGGCGTCGGGACCGTCCTCGCGGACGACCCCTCGCTGACGGTCGACGATCCGGATCGACGGGCCGCCCGCGAACGGCGCGGCGATCCCGCAAATCCGGCGCGCGTCGTCGCCGACTCGCGGGTCCGCACCCCTGTCGACGCGCGGGTTCTCGACGACGCGGCACGGACGTACCTCCTGACCAGCGAGGAGACGCCACAGGACTTCCTGGCCGAAATCGAGGAGACCGGAACCGAGATAATCACCGCGGGCGACAGTCGGGTCGACCTCGGGACAGCGTTCGCGGAACTGGAGTCGCGAGGCGTCGAGTCGCTCATGGTCGAGGGTGGCGGGGAACTCATCTTCTCGCTGTTCGAGGCCGGTCTCGTCGACGAGCTCTCGACGTTCGTCGGACCGACGATCATCGGCGGTCGAGACGCGCCGACGCTGGCCGACGGCGAGGGGTTCGTCGACGACTTCCCCGAACTGGCCCTCCGGGACGTCGAACGGATCGACGACGGTGCCCTCCTGCGGTGGGACGTGCTCGCCGACCGCTGACACTGTCGGCTGTCCGTGTTCGTGAGTCCGTGGGATACTCTCTTAGGTCTCGCCTGCTTTCGGTTCGGATACACGCCGATGACTGATGTAGCAGGTCCGATCCACGTCGTATACATCGACTCGGATCGAGAGCGAGCGGCTGCGACCGCCGAGCGACTGGAATCGGTCGATCCCTCGCTCGATGTGACGACAGCGGGCAACGCCGCCGACGGACTGGCCGCCCTGACGGACCGCACCGTCGACTGTGTCGTCTCCGCCTACGATCTCCCCGACCGTGACGGGCTCGCGCTCCTCGAGTCCGTCCGCGAGTCGTCCCCCGACCTCCCCTTCGTCCTCTACACCGCCGCAGGGTCCGAGGCGGTCGCCAGTGAGGCCATCTCCGCGGGCGTCTCGGAGTACATCCGCAGGGACGCCGGGCCGGATCAGGAGAGGGTTCTCGCCGACAGGATCGTCGCTCTCGCCGGGGCCGCGCGCGCCGAACGGGGCACCGACCGCCCAGCGCGTCGGGACGCCGATCGCGAGATCGAACGGACTCGCGACCTGCTCGCCCACACCGAGCGCATCGCCGACGTCGGCGGGTGGGAGATCGACGCCGACACGAGAGAGGTGTTCTGGACCGAGAACCTCTTCGACCTGCTCGGCATCGAGAGCGGCGAGGAACCGCCCCTGGCGGAGGCTCTCGATGTCTACCACGAGGACGACCGACAGGCCGTCGCGGACGCTGTCGAGGCGGGATTGGACGCCGCCGAGCCGTTCGACATCACGGTGCGGTTCCGCCGGGGTGACGACCAGTTCCGGTGGCTCCGGGTCCAGGGGGATCCGGTCGTCGAAGACGGCGACGTGACCTCTCTCCGCGGTGCGGTCAAAGACGTCACCGACCGGCGAACACGCGAGCGCGTCCTCCGAGAGATGTACGAGATCATCTCGGACCGCGACAGGACCTTCGGCGAACAGGTACAGGCACTGCTGGAATTCGGCCGCGCGGAGTTGAACACGGAGTACGGCACGCTCTCCCGTATCGAGGGCGAGGACTACCTCTTCGAGCTGGTCGCAACCGACGACGACAGCATCGCGGCCGGAGACGTGGTACCGGTGTCGGCGACCAACTGCGAGATCGCCGCCAGCACCGAACAGACGCTCGTGCTCGGCGACGTCGCCCGCGACGCGCCCGGTGAGACCGACCGGACCGGCTACACCGAGTGGGGTATCTCGTGTTATCTCGGCGCGCCCCTGTTCGTCGACGACGAGGTGTACGGAACGTTCTGTTTCTACGGGACTGAGGCCCGGACCGGTCAGTTCTCCGAGTGGGAGCGGACACTCGTGGATCTGATGAGCCGCTGGGCGAGCTACGGCCTCCAGCAGCGCGAGACGCAACGACGGCTCCGCGAGCAGAACGAACAGCTCGACCAGTTCGCATCGGTCGTCTCACACGACCTGCGGAACCCGCTGAACGTCGCAAAGGGCCACCTCGAGATGGTCGCCGACGAGTGCGACAACCCGAGCGTCGCCGACGTAGCACAGGCTCACGAACGGATGGAGCGGCTCATCGAGGACCTGTTGACGCTCGCGCGACAGGGCGACGCCGTCAGCGACGTCGAATCGGTCGAACTGCGGCCGCTCGTCGAGCAGTGCTGGGACGCCGTCGACACGGACGAGGCGACGCTCGTGATCGACGTCGACGCGCGGATCGGCGCCGATCGCGGCCGTCTCCGCCAGCTGTTCGAGAACCTCGTCCGCAACGCAGTCGAACACGGTGGCGACGGCGTGACGGTGCGCGTCGGCGAACTGCCGGAGGGGTTCGCCGTCGAGGACGACGGTCCCGGGATCGACTCCGCGGACCGCGAGGGCGTGTTCGATGCCGGTTACTCGACGGACCGGCACGGAACCGGGTTCGGTCTCAACATCGTGGAGCAGATCGCGACGGCTCACGGGTGGGACCTCCGCCTGACTGAAAGCGAGACGGGCGGTGCGCGTTTCGAGGTCACCGGCGTCGAGTTCGTCTGAGCGCCGCCCCCGGAAAATCAGCCGTCTCTACCGCGAGAATCAGTGGTCGTGACCGGTCAGGTCGCCGAAGCTCTGGCCGAACCGCTCCTCGAAGAGATCCAGCGTCAGTTCCTCCGTCTCGGCGAGTTCCTCGTCGACCTCGCCCTGGCTGTGGTGGACAGCGCTGTGGACGCGCTGTGCGAGGCCGAACATCGCGATGTCGCCGACGACGGCCGGCGCGGACTCGTCGCCCTCCGCGAGCATGTCGATCAGCGTGGTCGGGACTTCCAGTTCGTCGACGTCACCCTCGTCAGATTCGAGGGAGAGTGTCACTGTGTCTGCCATGCGCTCCTTTCGGAGAGACGACTTAAGGGTCTGGTGGGTTCGCCCGTCGGCAACACACGACGGAAAAGCGTTCGTTCAGTCCGTTTACTCCCGACTGACGCCGTCAGTCGTCTGCTTCCACCTCGGGCGCCGCCTCGCCCGTCGCGTCCCGCGGGACGTGCTCTTCGAGGTACTGGTCGGCGTCGAGCGCGGCCTTGACGCCCATACCGCCCGCGGTGACCGCCTGCTGGTAGTGGTAGTCGACCACGTCGCCAGCGCCGAAGATACCGTCGACGTCGGTGGCCGTCTGGCCGCCGCCCGTGCCGCCCTCGGTCTTCAGATAACCCGCCTCGTCGAGTTCGACGCCCGTGTCTTCGAGGTACCCGGTGTTGGGCGTGTGGCCGATGGCGAGGAAGACCGCGCCCACGTCGAAGTCGAACGTCTCCGTGTCGGGGTCGTCTATGTTCTCCTTCGGGTAGCCCGACTCGTTCTGCGCGAGGGTGACGTGGTCGACGCCGTCTTCGGGGGTGCCGTGGACCTCCAGGAGTTCGGTGTTGCGCATGATCTCCACGTCGCCCGTGTCGACTTTCTCCTGGATGCGGTCGATCCAGTAGTCCTCGGCGCGGAACTGTTCGCGGCGGTGAGCGAGGTAGACGGTGTCGGCGAACTTCGTCAGGAAGTCCGCTTCCTCCAGCGCGGCGTCGCCGCCGCCGACCACGAGCATATCCTCGTCGCGGAAGAAGGCGCCGTCACAGGTCGCACACGTCGAGACGCCGTAGCCCATCAGGGCGTCCTCGCCGGGGACGCCCAGCGTCCGCGCGCTCGCGCCGCTGGCAGCGATGATCGCGTCGGCCGTGTAGACGGTGCCGTCCTCCAGTTCCACGCGGAACGGGCGCTGGCTGTCACCGTCAGACTCAGTCTGACGAGCCCCCGAACGCTGTTCGGGGACATCCACGTCGGCGACGACGCCGTGTTCGATGTCGGTGCCGAACCGGCGGGCCTGCTCTTTCATCTTGTTCACCAGTTCGGTGCCGCCGACTCCGTCGGGGAAGCCGGGGTAGTTCTCCACGTCGGTCGTCAGCGTCAGCTGCCCGCCCGGTTCGTCCCCCTCCAGGACGAGCGGGTCGTTGTTCGACCGCGCCGCGTAGATGGCCGCGGAGAGGCCGGCGATGCCGGACCCCGCGACGATCAGTCGTCGGTGTTCGGCCTGGTCACTCATCGCTCCTCTGTAGCGACGCGGCGGGTATTTACCTTGCGCTCGCGTGACGAGGCCGAACACGACCGTCACGTCTCCCCGCCCCTCGGACACCGGCACCACGCCGTCAGAGTTTACACCGCGCCGGTACTCCTCCGCGGTATGCCCGCCGATCTGGAGGAGAAGACCGACCGCTACGAGGACCTGCTCGCCGAGGCGCTGGCGGCGGCCGACGTCGCTCCGCCAGAGGGAACGCCGCTGGCCGAGGCCGCCGCCGAGTGCGAGGAGATGGCCCGGTCCTATCTCGAGGACGGCCGTCACTTCCGGGCGCAGGACGACCCCGTGAACGCGCTGGCCGCGTTCTCCTACGGTCACGCGTGGCTCGACGCCGGCGCTCGGATCGGCGTCTTCGACGTCCCCGAGGAGGGGCACCTGTTCACGGAGTGACTGTGGTGCGGGCCGTTACTCCAATCGTTCACGGACCGCTTCGAGATACGCGTGGAACGTAGAAAGATCGGTCTGCAGGGTATTGTACACGTCCTCGTCGTCGATATCAGTCCCGTACTGGTGTGCGAGGACGTTCCGCAGTCCGGCCGCCCGGGCCATCTCCGTCGCCGTCCGTTCGTCGATGAGTTCAGCGTCGCTGAGCCTGTGGAACACGGCTGCGTTCGTCTCCGGCACGGGTTCGCCTGTCGACGTGAGCAGCAACTCCCCGATGTCGATGCACGCCTCGATGGCCGTCTGTAGCTCCCGTTCGACGACGGCTCGCTGTTCCCGGTTCTCGCAGTACTCTTCGAGCGTCAACGAATCGCGTTTCTCGACGAGCACCGCCACGGCGTCGCGGACGTAGGACGCCTTCTCGACGATTCGTCGTGCGGTTCGGTCGTCCATCTCAGACGACCCGTTCGATGTCGTCGAGGATGTCGTCGAACGACGCGGTCGGATCCTCCTCGCCGCTATCCCGAGTCCGGGACCCGACGTGCCGTTCCAAGTCGGATTCGCTTCCGATCAAGATGACGCCATCTGTCCGGATTTCGTCTAGCAACGAGTGAGGGACCCTCGCTATCGGGACGACGTCGACGTCGTCGGTTCCGAGTGCTATCGCGAGCCGCTCGATCAGCGACAGCCGTGCGTCGGTCCGGTCTGTCGAGGAGAGGTCCTCGTCGAACTCGACGGCGACGTCGATGTCGCTCCGCTCGTGGTCCGTCCCGCGCGCGACTGACCCGTAGAGCACACCGAGCGTGATGGGGCTCTCTTCGAGCACCTCCCGCAAGGTCTCGATGTCGACCCCGTCGATGTCGACGTCTTCGAGGGACTTCACGAGTGGCTACTCGGTCCCGACGACACATAAATCTGCGTCGGCGGTCGGCGCTGCCGATTCGTTTCGGACGATGTCACCCCGCCGTGAACTTCGCTTCGTACGTCCGGCCGAAGTAGATCAGCAGCGGCGTCCCCAGAACCGTCGGCCAGAGCCACCGCGCTACGGGGGGCAGAAACATGAAATTCACCGCCGAGAAGGCGCTGACGGTCGCGATGTAGCCCGCGCCCATCCGCCTGACGTGCTGTCCGATCCACTCGCCGCGCTCGGCGTCGCGACGGAACCCCCTGAGGTCGCCGACGCCCATGGCGGTGCCGATACCGCCGAACACCAGCAGAACGGGCGCGAAACTCCCGCCGTCCAGATACATCCGGAGACCCATCCCGACGATGCCCAGACTCGCGACGCCGAACACGCCGACGGCCCCCCAGTCGACAGTCCCCGGCCGGTCTCCCGGCCGCTTGCGCGAGAGGACGCGATACCCCGAGAAGGCGAAGTAGAAACTGAACACGGCGACGAGGCCGAGAAAGAGCCGCCAGAACCCGGGATCGATGGCGTAGAGGGCTATCGCCGTCCCCGAGACGACGGCCATCGAGTAGACGTACCCCCTGCCGAATCGCCGGTGGCGACGCCCGCCCTTCTCGGTGGCCAGTGCGCCGATACCCGCGAACAGCGCCGCGAACCCGGCCGCGATGTGCACCCACAGTGTCCAGGTCTCGACCGTCGTGAGCCACGCCTCCGTCATCGCCAGCCTCCCGGCCCTGTCCGGGGCCGTCCCGAATCTGTCTCCATACCCCACTGTTTCACACCGGCCGACATAAATCTACTGAGTGAACACTCACTTAGAAACAGGGTCGGCTCGCGCTCGCCCGTCACCGCGCGCTACGCGCTGTCGTCCGCGAGGAGACTGTCGACGTACGCCGACCACCCGGTTTCGAGGTCACTCCCTACGTCCATCTCGAGGGCGACGTGGAAGCCGGTGGATCCGTCGGCGGCGGCCAGCAGGAACGCGGCCGTCGCCCGCGGGTTCACGGGGCGGAAAACGCCGCGATCGACGCCGTCCTCGACGACGGCAGTCAGAGCGTCCAGCGTCGCGGACTCCAGCGCCAGCAGCGGTTCACGGAGCGTCTCGTTGTAGGGAGCGTGCGAGAGCAGTTCCATGATCGCGACGTGCAGTCCGGCGCCCTCGTCGCCCGGCGAGAGGAACAGGCGTTCGCAGGCCGCCCGGAGTCGCGTCTCGGGGTCCTCGCCGGAGGCGGCCGATAGCTCTTCGCCGAACTGTCCCGCAGTGTGGGCAAGGAAGGCGGCGATCATCTCGTCTTTCGTGTCGTAGTAGTAGTAGAGTCCCGCCTCGCTGTTCTCGTACTCGGCGGCTATTTTCGCGGTCGTGAGTCGCTCGTACCCGTGCTCGGAGAGGGCGCGCTCGACGGCCGAGGCGATCTCGGCTCGCGCGTCCGGCGGAACGTCGTCCGACATACCGATGAGTGAGCGCTCACTCGCTTCAGCCTTGCGCTGTCGGAGACCGTTCACTCTCCCGCGGTATCAGCGCTGAGAGAGGGGGTGGCGAGTTTAAGTGTGTGGGTACGCAACGTAGCGCCAACACCGCGTAGCGGACGGATTCATCGATGGCACAGGACTCGACACGTGACGCTGGACGCTCTGACGGTTCGCTGTCGGCCGTCCAGCGCTGGCTCTCGCGGGCGGTCAACGCCGTCGCGGGAACCCGTCTCCACGTCCCGAACTACGATCCGGGGCGACACGGTCGACTCGTCCGTCAGTACGACGACCCGACGACCGAGGAGGTCGACCGCTACTGGCTCAACACCCCGTTCGCGTACGTCTCGATCCGGTACGACCACGAGGACAACGACCACCAGTACGTCGTAGTCGAACCGTCGCTGTCGGACCCGGAACTTGACCTGCTCGACCGCCTGTTCGACGACATCCGCGACCCCCTGCTGTACCGCGACGACGTCGCCGAGGATCCGGCGGAGGCTCTCCACGAGGAACTCCGCCTCCGCCTCGAGGAGTACGGTGTCGAACTCTCGACGGAGTCGTTCTACCGGCTCTACTACTACCTCCACCGGACCTTCCTCGGGTACGGGAAACTCGACCCGCTGATGCACGACCCCCACATCGAGGATATCTCCTGTGACGGGAGTGACCTCCCCGTGTTCGTCTACCACGAGGACTACACCGACGTGGAGTCGACCGTCGTCTTCGAATCGGGCGAACTGAGCAACTTCGTCATTCACCTCGCCCAGCGCTCGGGTCGTCACGTCAGCGTCAGCGACCCCGTCGTCTCGACGACTCTGCCCGACGGATCCCGCGTCGAGATGGCCCTCGGTGAGGAGGTCACACCCCGCGGGTCCGCGTTCACCATCCGGAAGTACGCCGAGGAACCGTTCACGCCGATCGACCTGATGGACTACGGCACCTACGACGACCGGATGCTCGCGTTCCTGTGGCTGGCCATCGAGCACAACCGGAGCCTCATCTTCGCCGGGGGGACCGCTGCGGGCAAGACCACGTCGATGAACGCCGTCTCGATGTTCATCCCGCCCCGGTCGAAGGTCGTCACCATCGAGGACACCCGCGAACTGTCGCTGTACCACGAGAACTGGCTCTCGTCGGTCACTCGCGAGCGCATGGACGAAGACGACATCACGATGTACGACCTCCTGCGGTCGTCCCTGCGCCACCGCCCCGAGTACATCATCGTCGGCGAGGTCCGCGGCGAGGAGGCGATCACGCTCTTCCAGGCGATGAACACCGGCCACACGACGTTCTCGACGATGCACGCAGACTCGGTTCAGACCGTGATCAACAGGCTGGAGAACGAACCGATCAACGTTCCGCGACCGATGGTCCAGTCGCTGGACGTCCTCTGCGTGCAGGTGCTCACCCGCTCGGAGGGCGAACGCGTCCGCCGGGCCAAGACCCTCTCCGAGATCGAAGGGATCGACCAGCGTACGGGAGAACTCGACTACTCGAACACCTACTCCTGGCAGGGCCAGTCCGACAGCTTCCGACAGAGCAACAGCGACCTCCTGGACGAGATCCGGTCCGAACGCGGCTGGACGGAGTCGGAACTGCGCACCGAGATGCGCAACCGGCGGCGCTTCCTCCGGTACCTCGAAGCCGAGGACGTGCGCGACTACCGCCGCTTTACCGCCATGGTCAACAAGTACTACGCCGACCCGGAGGAGGTGGTCGAGATGATCGACACGGAAGGGATCGAACTGGAGTCGTAGATGGCGTCCCTGCTCGGCTTCGCGCCGCTCGTCGTCGCGGCGCTGCTCTTTGCTGTCGGACCGATCGCCAGGTACGACCGCGACGTGGACACCACGGTTACCCGCGTCGCTCGCCGGTACTTCGGTCGGTACGTCCCGCCGGACGCTCCCGACCGGAAGAACCGACTCAGAGCGGCCTATATCGACCAGACCTACCGGACCTACGCCGCCCGGACGTACCTCGTGACCGCGCTGTACGCCGTCGCCGGTGCCGTCGTCGGCGTCTATCTCACCGGCGGCGCGCTCCTGGTCCTGCCCGCGGTCGGGGCGTTCATCAACGAACTACCCGACGCGATGGCCAACGCGCTCGGACGGCCCGAACTGAACCCGGTGCTCACCGAGACGCAGGTGCTACTGGTGACGACCGCGGGCGGGATCGTGATCGGCACCGTCGCTGCGGGGCTGACCTACTGGCTCCGCTGGGAGATACCCCGGAGCAGAGCCGAACAGCGCCGCCGGAGCATCAACGAGGGGCTCCCCCGGACGGTCGCGTTCGTCTACGCGCTCTCCCGTGGCGGGATGGAGATTCCGAGTGTGCTCCGAACGCTCTCCCGGAACCGCGGCGTCTACGGCGCTGGCGCGGAGGAACTGTCCGTCGCGGTCCGCGAGATGGACCTGTTCGGCACCGACATCATCACCGCGGTCAGACGCGTCTCCGCGCGCACGCCCAGCGAGCAGTTCAAGACCTTCTCGGAGAACCTCGCGAGTGTCCTCCAGAGCGGACAGAGCCTCTCGGAGTTCCTCCAGGGTCAGTACGAGCGCTACCGCGAGGAGGCCGTCGAGCGCCAGGAGGAGTTGCTCGAACTACTGGCGACCATCGCCGAGGCGTACGTGACCATCCTCGTCGCGGGCACGCTGTTCCTGATGACGATTCTGCTCGTGTTCGGGCTGACGACCACGCAGACCATCGGGTTCCTCCGGTTGCTCGCGTACCTCCTGATCCCGCTGGGGAACGTGCTCTTTATCGTCTACCTCTCGGGGAAACTCGAACTCCTGGGCGTCGCTCGCGGGGCCAACACCGGGCAGTTGCGGGAGGGGCTCTCGGATCCGACCCACGCTGCCGCGGTCGAACAGCACGCGACCGACGGCGGTGCGACGCCCGGTGCCGACGACGTGACCCGACAACTCACCGTCTACGACTCCGTGCGCGGGATCAAGGGCGCGATCGGTAACCCCGCCGAGACGGTACTGTGGAACCCCACGTCGATCCTCTATCTCACCGTCCCGCTCGGACTGCTGTGGGTCGCGGTCGGCCTCCCCGAGGCGACGGCGGCGAACGGTCTCAACGTCCGCCAGCTCGACGACCCGCTCATCCAGGCGACGCTGTTCGTCGCCGGGACCTTCGCCGTCGTCTGGGAGATATACAGCCGTCGTATCTCTCGCATGGAGGCGGCACTGCCCGACCTGCTGGATCGCCTCGCGAGCCTCAACCAGGCCGGAATGTCCGTCGTCGAGGGGTTCGAACGCGTCCGTGACTCCGATCTGGGTGCCCTCTCGCCTGAGGTCGAACGGATCTGGCGCGACCTGGAGTACGGCGCGAACGTCGACGACGCGCTCCGGCGGTTCGGGCTCCGGGTCCGGACGACCGCGACGACGCGTGTCGTGACGCTGCTGGCAAACGCCGTGCGGGCGAGCGGAAATCTCGGGCCGGTGCTCCGTATCGCGGCCGACCAGGCCGAGTCCGAACTCAAACTCCGCCGACAACGCCGCCAGCAGATGATGACCTATCTGATCGTCATCTACATCTCCTTTTTCGTGTTCCTCGTGATCATCATCGCCGTCCAGGAGGTGCTCGTCCCCAGTCTCCCCAGTAACGTCCCGACGCCCTCGGCCCAGCAGACCTCCCGTCTGGGGGTCGACGCCTCGCAGTTCGCCCGCTTCGGACAGGTCAACAAGGCCGCCTACACGCTCGTCTTCTTCCACACCGCTTTGATCCAGGCGGTCCTCTCGGGCTTTATCGCCGGGCAACTCGGCGAGGGATCGCTCAAGGACGGCGCCAAACACGCCGCGGGGATGCTCGGCATCGCCTACGTCGCCTTCGTCCTGCTCTCCTCGCCGGTCGCGCAGGTCACCTTCGCCGACCAGACCGTCTCCGGTGACACTGTGACCGTCGAACGGGTCTCCGTCTCGGAAGGCGGGTTCGTCGCGCTCCGGGTCGGCTCCGCCGACGGCGAGGTGATCGGTCACAGCGACTACCTGGCGCCGGGACAGCACCGCGACGTGCAGGTGTCAGTGGACGCCCCCTTCTCCGGCGAACGGGAACTGTACGCCGTCCCGCACCTCGACACGGACGCCGACCGCGAGTTCGACTACGCCCCCGGGAGCGACGCCGACAGGACCTATCCCGGGGAATCCGGATCTATCGCCGACTTCGCCGACGTCGAGCGGGAGTCCGCCGAACGCGTGACGCGACCGCCCACCGACGACGGCCGGTTCCCGAGTCCGGACGACCGCCCCGCTGTCGTCACCTCGACGAGCCTCACTCCGCGGGTCGCGGTCGGCAGTCTTTAGGGGCGACCGTCGCCTACGACGCGGCGATGGAGTTCGAGGAGTTCGCTGCCCGCGCCCGCGACGTCGAAGCCGAGAGCGCCGACCACGCGATCCGCGACCACGTCACCGACCTGTTCGCGGCGGCCGGGCCGGACCTGCCGGTCCTCGCGCGGTTCGTCCAGGGGCGAGTGTTCCCCGCCCACGACTCGACGAAACTCGACGTGGGTCCGGCGCTGTGTCACGAGGCGCTCGCCCGGGCCGCCGGGCCGAACGTCGACGCCGACGACGTGGAGGCGCGCCTCGCCGAAGTCGGCGACATCGGCGAGGTAGCGGCGGGCTACGACCTCGGCGGCCAGCAGGGACTGGCCGCGTTCGGGGGCGACTCGGACGACGAGGGCGGGGACGCGCTGACGGTCGCGGCGGTCGACGAGCGACTGCGCGCGGTCGCTGCCGCCGAGGGGGACGGGAGCCGCGATACGATGCGCGATACCCTCTTCGGCCTGTTCAACCGCGCGAGCGCCGACGAGGCGCGCTATCTCGCGCGACTGGTCCTCTCGGAGATGCGCATCGGCGTCGGCGAGGGGACCGTCCGCGACGCGATCGCGGCGGCCTTCGACGTCCCCGTCGAGTCGGTCGAGCGCGCCCTCCAGGTGACCAACGACTACGGCGAGGTGGCGGTCGTCGCCCGCGAGGCGGGCCAGTCCGGTCTCGACGACCTCGACCTGCGAGTGGGCCGTCCCGTCCAGGCGATGCTCGCACAGGCCGGGTCGGTCACCGACGCGCTCGAGGAGTGGGACGCCGCCGCGGTCGAGTGGAAGTTCGACGGCGCGCGCGTCCAGGTCCACTACCACGACGACCCATCCGGGGGCAACGACGCCGAAACGGTAGCGCTCTACTCCCGGAACATGGAGGACGTGACCGATCCGCTCCCGGAGGTAGTCGCGTCGGTCCGCGAGACGGTCGATCCGCCGGTCATCCTCGACGGAGAGGTGGTCGCAGTCGACGACGACGGCGATCCGCTCCCGTTCCAGGAGGTGCTCACTCGCTTCCGCCGGAAACACGACGTCGCCCGGGCCCGCGAGGACGTGGCCGTCGAACTCCGCGTGTTCGACTGTCTGCACGCCCGCGGGACGGACCTGCTCGACGACCCGCTCCGCGAGCGCCACGACCGCCTCCGTGAGGTGGTCGGGGACGCCGCGGCCGTCTCGACGCTCACGATCAGCGACGACCCCGACGAGATCGAGGCCGTCGAGACGGCGGCGCTGTCGGCGGGCCACGAGGGTATCATGCTCAAAGACCCCGAGTCGACGTACTCGCCGGGCCGTCGCGGCAGGGAGTGGCTCAAGCGGAAGCCCGACGTCGAGACGCTGGACCTCGTCGTCACCGGTGCCGAGTGGGGCGAGGGCCGCCGCGCGAACGTGCTGGGTACCTTCGAGGTGTCGGCCGGGACCGACGACGGCTACGCGACGCTCGGAAACGTCGCCACGGGGATCACCGACGAGGGACTGGCCGATCTGACCGACCGCCTCGAACCCCACGTCCGGAGCGAGGACGGAACTGCAGTGGACCTCGTCCCGGAGGTCGTCTTCGAGGTCGGCTACGAGGAGATCCAGACCTCGTCGACGTACGCCTCGGGGTACGCCCTGCGGTTCCCGCGCTTTCTGGGCGTCCGCGAGGACAAAGACCCCAGCGACGCGGACTCGCTCGACCGCGTGGCGCGACTGGCCGACAGTCAGTGAGGGGTCGCCTCTGGTGGTGAACCCTGTCGCCAGCGCCGCTCAGCCCAGCAGGTCCGACGCCCGCTCCGGGACCGACCGCCCGGCCGCCTCGGCGTTGAGTTTCGCGGCGGCGGGCGACTCCCTGATCGCGGCGTCGTCGTAGCCCGCCTCGGCGAACGCCGACTCGAGCCACCGCTTGCTACGCAGGGAGTACTTCTGGTGGTAGGTCTCGGCGAGGTGGAACGCGTCGAGGGGTTCGATCCGCGTCTCCACCGGCCCGTCGAGCGTCCCGACGTGTTCTTCGACGGCCTCGCGCTCACTCGGCGTCTCGTGGAAGACGACGCCCTGGTACTGCCGCTTGTTCGGCTGACGCCGATAGTCGTGGCTCTCGAAGGCCACCGCGAGCAGGTCCCGGTACGAGAGCCTGTCGGGGTCGTACTCGATCTGGACGGCCTCGCTGTGATCGCCCAGGTCCCGATAGGTCGGGTCCGGCGTCGTCCCGCCGGCGTAGCCGACACGGGTCCGGACGACCCCATCTATCGCGCCGAACGTCGCGTCCGGACCCCAGAAACACCCGAGCGCGAACGTGGCCGTCGCCGTCTCCCCGCTCGCCGCGTCGTCGTACGCCCGGATACTCGCCGCGTCGGTCACGACTCCTCGAACTCGAGGGCGACGCCGTTGATGCAGTAGCGCTTGCCCGTCGGGTCGGGGCCGTCGTCGAAGACGTGCCCGAGGTGGCCGCCGCAGTCGCTACAGACCACTTCGGTCCGGACCATGCCGTGACTGCGGTCGGTCTTCGTCTCGACGGCGTCGTCCTCGACGGGGTCCCAGAAGCTCGGCCACCCGGTGCCGGAGTCGAACTTCTGTTCGGTCGCGAAAAGCGCCTGTCCACACCCGGAACAGCGGAAGGTTCCCGGGTCCTTGATATCCAGCAGGTCCGAGGAGAACCGCGGTTCGGTGCCACACTGCCGGAGGATCTCGTACTCGTCGTCGTCGAGTTCCTCGCGCCACTCCTCGTCTGCGGTCTCGGGGGTGTCTGACATCGTACCCGCGCTAGGGTGTGGAGGCTCTTAACGGGTGTCCCCGCCCGCCGCGCCGGAGGGGAAGGTTCATTCGGCCGCTGGGCGTACCTCCGGTGGCCGATGACGAGGCCGCGGTTCCGAACCGGTCTGACACCCGGTGGCGACGAACCCTATGAGTGCCGAGGCCTCCACTTTGACGGCAGATTGCGTCTCTGTGGTGATCTAGTTGTGGTCACGATAGACATAGACCTTGGTCAGATTCTCATCGGGCGGGCAGACACGGATTTATCAACGTTGCCGAGCAATCATACGGTATGGCCGCCGAAATTTCCGACCGGGTTCGAGAAATCGCCGAAGCCCGCGGCCTTCCGGAGTCCGAAGTGTTCGAGCGGGCACTCGAACGCGGTCTCGAAGACCTGTGGGAAGACCTCGTTCTCGCGCGGTATCTCGACGGCGAACTCGACCGCGAGGAAGCAATCGAACGCGTCGGTCGGACGAAAGTCGAGCGAGCGGACCGGGAGCGCGAGGCCGTCGAGGAGGACGTCGACTGGGGTCTGAACGCGTGACGATTGCGGCCGTCTCGGACGCGGGACCGCTCATTCACCTCGCCGAGATCGATTCGCTCGAACTGCTCGCGACGTTCGACACACTACTCGTTCCAGAGACGGTTTACACGGAAGTCGAGACCGGTGGTGTTCCGGACGGGTTGGCCGAATTCTCGTACGAACTCGTCGAAGCCGATGACAGCCGAGTCGCAGGTGAAGAACTAGACGCCGGAGAACGCGCCGCGATTACGATGGCTGAAGAGCGGGGCATCGTTCTCCTGACCGACGACCTCGCTGCCCGGCAGGCAGCGTCCGACGCGGGCGTCGAAGTACGCGGTTCTATCGGCGTCATCGCACTTGGGTGCGGCCGCGGATTGCTCGACAGAGACGAAGCGGCATCCGGGACGCGAGTACTCCAGCGTGAGACGAGTCTCTCCGTGACCGAGGCGGTCGTTGCGCGCGGTATTCAGATGCTGGACAAACAGTAACGGGACGAATGGACACTATAGACGCTCTAAACACGTTCACTATGGATAGATTGTGTGTCGTGAGTGCCCGAGGCCGACTTTCGACCCGCAGGGTCGTGAGATTGCCCGATCGCACGGAGTCGCGCTGGCTACTCTGATTCTGATTCCTCACCCGAAAGTCGCCGTCGCAAGTGGTAGCCCACGACCCCGAGACTGACGAGCGCGCTCTCGATTCCGAAGTCTGCCGCACCGACGCCGATCGTTCCGGCGAGAAACTCCCGTCGGTTCGGCGAATACGTGTGTCGATCCACGTCCCAGACACTGGATTGGTCCTGTATAAACCCCGGGCAGGCGGTCGTCTCCGAGGGGTCTTCACTCCTCATCGTGGAGCGAACGAACGATATCCCCCGGGAGAGGCCCTCGTCCACGGGGTGACAGCCACGCCCGGCCGATACCGCCCTCGCACGCCGACTCGACCGACGGGGCGCGGTGGTTCCCAGCCCGATATATTCGTGTTCTCACAGTTAACCGTAACTGTATCCGGTGGGCCTCTGTAGTTGTCCAGAGATCATGTCGACACCGACGACGACAGCGACCGGGAGAGAGCCGGATGAACGAACGTCTGCGCGTGACACCCGCCTCCGACTGTGGAACGCAGTCATGGCCGTCCTGCATTTCCTGCAGGCGTCGGCCATGGTCGTCATCGCTGATGACGTGCTGTGGCCTGTCACCCGCACCAGATACGGGTTCGATCCACAGACCGAGACGATATTCCCCGAGACTGTCTCGTTCGTCGACGCGAACCTCCCGCTGCTCGTGGCCGGGTTCCTCTTCGTTTCCGCGGTGGCACACACCGTCATCGCCACCGTCCGGTACGATGAGTACGTCGCGTATCTCGACCGGGGGATGAACCCCTACCGCTGGTACGAATACTCCGTGAGCGCGTCGTTGATGATCGTCGTGATCGGGATGCTGGCTGGCGTCTGGGATCTCGGAACCCTCGTAGCGCTGTTCGGACTCGTCGCGGTGATGAATCTCTCGGGACTCCTGATGGAGCAACGCAACGAGTCGACCGAGGAGACCGACTGGACGGCGTTCTGGGTCGGGACCGTCGCCGGAATCGTTCCGTGGATCGTCATCGGGATCACGTTCATCGGGACGGTGACTGCAAGCGGCGGCGAGTTCCCCGAGTTCGTCATCTACATCTACGTCTCGATTTTCGTCTTCTTCAACCTCTTCGCGCTGAACATGGCGCTTCAGTACCTGGAGGTGTCGCGCTGGCGGAACTACCTCTTCGGCGAGCGGACGTACGTCCTCCTGAGTCTGGTGGCAAAGTCCGCCCTCGCGTGGCAGGTGTACTTCGGCACCCTGAATTCCCCGATCTGAGCCAGGAGGAGCCTCCGAGAGGCCACCGCTTCAGGTTCGCCCCGGTCCCGTCCGGGTCGTCGTTCCACCGGGACTGATAGTGATTATTGTAGATTATTTCCGGATCGCGCCGACAACGGGGTCGGCGCGTACCTGTAAATCGCTACAATAATCACTATGAACCCCGCCGACGCCAGCCGGGGATCACCGGCTGTATCGCTCCGTCCCCCGACCCACAGAGACGGTAAAGCCCGCCGCCCGAAGCCTGTCGGCAAGCGGCGTCCCGATACCGGACGCGGGAGTCAGGACACCGCCGTCCAGCGGCGAGTCCGTCTCGCCGCGGAGGAGACACATCGCCGATTCGCCCAGCATCCGTGCGGTCGCGCCGTACCCCGGGTCGAGATCCGTCCCGATCACCGCCTCGACGGTGAACTGTCCGTCCACGGTCGTCCCGCGGCCGACCACGCGCACTCTGAAGTGGCCGTTCTCTATCTGTGCTCTCGACGGTCCCTCGCCCGGGTCCGGGAAGACGAACTGCCGGAGTGCCGACCGGATCGGACTGACCGACATGGCGGTCGTGAACAGCCCCAGTCCGCCAGCGAAGAGCGTCGCAGCGGTCGCCCCGCCGACCCCGCGACCGGTGGGGACGACCTCCGAACAGCGGAACTCGCGACCCCAGGGGTAGCCCAGCAGTGCGTTGCTGCGCCGCAGGACACGCTCGTTGGCCGGTCCCATCGGCGACGGCGCCGTCCAGACCGACCGAAGCCGGTCGTTTCGCGGTCGGAACCGCGTCCCGGTGTCGACGCCGTCCCGTTCGCCGGGTGGCGCGAGTGAGTAGGGGTTCCGGAGCGTCTCTCGTACGACCGGGTCGTCCGACGCCGCCCCGAAGAGTTCGGCGAAACTGGCCAGCGTCCCGCCGCTGACACCGCCGCTCGCGTCCTCGACGTAGACCCGCACGAACTCACAGGGCGCGCCGAACTCCTCGGCCGCGAACGACTGGACGAGCGCGTTCCCGAGGTCGGCCGGGACGGAGTCGAACCCGCAACTGTGGACGATTCGCGTCCCGGCGCCGACCGCCGCGTCGTGGAAGCGGTCGACCGTCTCCCGGATCCAGTTCACCTCCGCGGTCAGGTCACAGTACTCCGTCCCCGTCTCGACGCAGGCGTCGACCAGCGGCGTCCCGTAGTTCGTGTACGGGCCGACGGTCGTACAGACCACGTCCGTCTGCCCGGTCATCTCGACCAGACTGGCTCGATCGGTTGCGTCGCCGAGTACGATCGGGATGTCGTCCCAGCCCTCGCTCCGGCCGACCAGCCGTGTCGCGAGCGATCGGAGTCGGCTCTCGTCACGGCCACCCAGCGCCAGCGAGAGGTCGTCGGCGGTGTACCGGTCGGCGAGATACTCGGCGACGAGGCCACCTGCGAACCCGGTCGCACCCCACACCACGAGGTCGTACCGGCGGTCCGTCTCTGGCATGTGCTCTGCTATCGGTGGACCAGCGACAAAACCCCTCGGCCGTCCTCGTCGTCGATCGGAGTCAGCGGAGGTCGAAATCGGGCGGTACACCCCTCGGCGGCTGTCTATCCGGATCAGTCCGCGTCGTCCTGCCGGAACGTCCTGATCGTGTCGCGTTCGCCTTCCGTGACGTCGACCTGCGTCAGCCCCCGATCCGTGAATATCTTTCCCCAGTCGCGGTAGTAGAGGGGGACGTCCTCGTCGACGTAGTTCACGTCCGGACAGTCGTCGTCCGCTCCGGCAGCGCGACCGTCGCTCCCACCGACCTCGCTCTCTATCTCGACGGTCACGAGCACGTCGGCCGCGATGCGGGCCAGTTCCGCGTAGACCCACTCGGCCTCGGGGTGGAGGTGCTGGAGCGTCTCGACGGAGTAGACGGCGTCGAACTCGTCGTCGCCGAACCCCTCGACGACGTTCTCGATTGCGTCGTGGTAGAACGTCCCCGTCGCCGCGAGGTCGGGATAGTGTTCCGTCATCACGTCGAACGCGTCGCCGTTGATCTCGATCCCTGTGAGGTCGTCGTAGCCCGCGTCCGCGAGGTGTGCGAGGTGGCGGCCCGAACTACAGCCCAGTTCCAGCACCGCGGCGTCGCTCCCGACCGTCCGGTCGAGGATCGACCGCAGCGTCTCGCTGGTCTCGTCCGGGCCGTAGTGGCTGTAATACTCCGGCGAGTACTCCCCCGACCGCCCGGCCCACTCTCGACGTACCTCGTGAGAATCCACGTCTAGACACTCCCACCGACACGTAAAGACCCGTCGGCCCCGACCAGCCCGGCGGTCGATCCCGACAGCGACCGCAGGAACTGCCGGATCCGACAGAACGCGTCCGATACCCGGCTGATCTCCCGCGATCAGGTGGCGCTCTCGAACGAAGACACGAGTGCCATACTATCCCCGTGTGAGTTGGATGTTCATTTTTCAAATAGTGGGATTGGAAAAACAAATACGGAATACTTATACGTCGACTCGACGTTCGTCTATTCGCAATGGCAAACGGAAAGGTTGACTTCTTCAACGACACTGGCGGTTACGGTTTCATCGCGACCGAGGACTCTGACGACGACGTATTCTTCCACATGGAGGACGTTGGCGGAGAGGATCTGACGGAAGGGACGGAAATCGACTTCGAGATCGAACAGGCCCCGAAGGGGCCGCGCGCGACGAACGTCGTCCGCGCGTAAGCAGGCTTCGCACTGTCGCCTGATACTGTCGGCTATACGTTCGTGAAGATATTCGCCACCCCGTGATGGCGAATTCTTTCGATATGGTATAGCCGACAGTATGACGGCGACGTAGCGTACCGACTTTCTCCGAGTGATCGACCGTCGAGCGACGGCTGTGGGTCGAAGTCGGACCGAACTATCGGTCGGAATCGAGCCGAACCATCGACAGGGCATCGCCCCCGTCGTACCGTCACTCGCTTTCGAGCACTCCGTCCCGACGGAACTCCCCGGCGTAGTCCGCGACGTACTCGTCGAGTTGGCGCGGCGGCCGGTCGAGGAGACGCTCGACGTCGTCGGTCACTCTGCTGGCGAGTCCGAGGCGCGCCGTCGTGTAGATCCCGACCATCACTGCGATGTAGCCCGGCGGGTGACCGTAGGACCACATCCGGCGGACGAACTGTGGGATGGACGGGTTCGCGTAGGTGATCCCCCGCTCCAGAACGTCCGAAAAGACCGCCGCCACCTCGTCGTAGGGCAGCGCCGCAGAACCGGTCAGATCGTACGCGGCGTTCTCGTGGCCCGGGTCCACCAGTACAGTAGCGCCGACCGCGCCGACGTCGCGAGCGTCGACGAAACTCGTCGCTCCCTCTCCCGCGGGGAGGAATATCTCGTCGCGCTCGACCACGTCTCGTCCGTGGACCTCGTGGAAGTTCTGCATAAAAAAGGAAGCCCGCAGGAACGTGTAGGGGACGCCCGCGTCGGCGATACGCCGCTCGATGCGGTGGTGGGGTATCAGGACGTTCCGGTCGGCGCCTAGCGTCGAGAGGTACGCCATCTGATCGACGCCGACGCGCCCGGCCGCGTCGACGAAGTCGGTGACTCGATCGGTGTCGACGGACGGCGGGCGGACGAGAAAGACGCCGTCGACGCCCTCCAGCGCCGCGCCCCACGTCTCGGGCCGCTCGAAGTCGAAGGCGACGTAGTTGTCGGCGCCGTCGACTCGGTCGCGGGCGCGGTCCGTGTCGCGTGTCCCGGCGGCGACCGTCGCGTCGCGGTCGTCGAGTCCGGCCGCGACGTGTCGCCCGACGGTTCCCGTCGCGCCCGTCACCAGCACCCGTCGCGTCATTCACCCACCACCATTCCAGGCGCGTCTGCGGCGGTTCGGTCACGCGGCTGTCGACGGGGCGCCTCCCGGATGTCGGCCGGTCGCATACGTCGTGTCGGGCGCGCGGACACAAAATCTCACGGGCGATGGACCGTCGGAGCGTCCACAGGACGAGTGATCGACCGCTGGGACGCCTTCGGGACGCCGGTGACGACCGTGGGTCCGCGTTCTCACGTCGACGACACGAGGACAGAATTCGCGGACTGACAGGGTTCCTTTTTTGAGCGAGAAAACACAAGGGGGACGTAATGCAGCAGGATCAGATAGACAGGTCGTTTCAGGACGATCTCGACTGGTGCTACGACGCCGTCCAGGACGTCTCACGCACCTTCGCCCTGACAATCGCCGAACTGGAAGAGCCCATGGCGCGCGACATCTGCGTCGGCTACCTCCTCTGTCGAATCGCCGATACGATCGAGGACTCCGGTCGGGTCCCGCCGGCCGACAAGCGCGGGCTGTTGTGTTACTACAACAGAGTGCTCGACCCGGACGACGACACCACCGTCGAGATGTTCCGCGGTGCGGTCGACCCGTGGATTCCCGAAGAGCCCAACAGCGACTGGGAGGTCGTCGCCGAGGCGCCTCGCGTGGTCGCCACGTTCCAGCGACTCGACGACACCTCGAAGTCGGCGATCAGGCCGCCGGTACGCGAACTCGTCGACGGCATGGAGATGTTCATCGACCGGTACGAGGAACACGAGGGGCTCAGACTGCGCACGTTCGACGAACTGGAGGAGTACTGCTGGTACGCCGCTGGCACCGTCGGGACGCTCGTGACCGGGCTGCTCTCGCGCAACGCCGACCCGTCCGTGCGCGACACCCTCCAGAACAACGCCCGCTCCTTTGCCCTCCTGCTCCAACTGGTCAACGTCGCCAAGGACGTCGCCGTCGACTACGAGGAGGAGAACAACGTCTATCTGCCCCAGGAGATACTCGACGAGCAGGAACTCGACACGGAGGACATCGCGGACCCCGAGAACAGCGAGGCGTTCATCCCGGCGATCCGCGAGGTCGTCACTCACGCGGAGGACTATCTCGACGACGCACAGACGTGGCTCGAAGCCATGCCCGAGATCCGCGGCAACACGCTCTCTGCGTGGGCGATTCCGTTTCTGCTCGCCGTCGGGACCATCCGCGAACTCAAAGAGCGGCCCGAGGACGTCATCGAGGACGGCGACGTGAAGGTCTCCCGGTCGGAGGTCCACGCTCTCATGGAGTGGTTCGCGGACGACGACGACGCCTCCATCGAGGCCCTCCGGTCGAAGATCCAGCGTCGGCCGCTCCACGAACACTGATCCACTGGCCGCCACCCCTGTCTTCCTGATCCTGGCGCCGTCGACCCGGGGCCCGGGTAGTCGTAACGGCCGCGCTGTCCCCCGGAGCGCAACCGATTTGTCGGCGCAACCGATACCGGCAGGTATGTCGGAACGCGCCGATGTCGTCGTGGCGGGCGGCGGCCCGTCCGGACTCCAGTTCGCCCGCGAGATAGCCGGTCGGTCGGATCACTCGGTGGTCGTCCTGGAGGCCAACGACGCCCTCTCGGACAACGACAAGTCCACCGGCGGCACCTTCCACCAGGTGATCGAGGGGTACGACGTGCCCGACCGGGCGATCATGGACGAGAACGACGACGTGGTCTTCGAGGGTCCCGCGACCAGCGAGCGCCTCGACATCCCCGGCTACGTGCTGGACTTCCCGGCGTTTCTCGAAGGGCTGGGTGAGGACGCCCGTGCCGAGGGCGCGGAGATCCGGACCGGCTGTCGCGTCGACGCGCCGCTGGTCTCTGACGGCGCGGTGACGGGCGTGACCTGCTGGGACGGCGGCTCGAAAGAACGGATCGAGGCCGACCTCGTGGTCGACGCCACGGGGCCGTCGGCGGTGCTGGCCGAACAGTTGGGGATGTTCGACCCCGACAGCGCCCAGCGCGGTATCGGCATGGAGTACGAGGTCGAGGGGCGGTACGACCTGGATTCGATGCTATTTAGATTCGATCACGACGCCGCGCCGGGCGGGTACGCGTGGACGTTCCCGGCGGGTGACGGCGTCTTCAAGGCAGGCATCTGCTGGATCGACGACTTCTACGCGACCCACGCGCCCTCCGACGACGGCTCGATCGACGACTACGTCCGCGAGTGGATCGAGGCCGATCCGCGCTGGGAGATGGAGTCCCGGCGCGCGGTCCACGCTGGCGAGGCCGTCTCGAACAACTCGCTGAACCAGCGCGCGGCCGACGGCCTCGTCGCCGTCGGCGACGCCGTCTCGAGCATCAACCCCCTGTTCGGCGAGGGGATCCGTCCGGGGATGCAGTCCGCCGAGATGGCCGCCGACGCCGCCCTCGACGCGCTCCGCGCCGGTGACACCTCCCGCGAGCGACTGGTGGCGTACGAACGCGAGTGGGCCGACCGAAGGGGCTGGGACTGGCGCCTCCAGCGCGCAGTCGGCGAACTGCTCTACGACTTCAGCGCCGAGCAACAGGACCGGTTCGTCCGTGCGAGCGGCGACCTCTCGGCGGCACAGACAGATCGCCTCCAGCGCTACGACCTCTCGATCCCCGACCTGCTGGAACTGTATCCGTTCGCCCCGAAGGACCTCCGGAAGGTCCGGACGCTCCTGCGGCACTTCTGAGCCAGTTCGTCGGTCGGCGAGAGACTCGTCCCGACTCGAAACGGACGCGAGAGGGGGTCAGGCGGTCTCCAGTCGCTCCAGCGTCTTCGAGTCGGGATCGCCGTCGTAGTACCGCTCCAGCGCCGTCTCGAACGGCCCCGAGTCGTCCGCCACCGCCTCGAAGAGGGTCATCGAAGACCGGAACTTCAGATCGTCCGGCGACCCGAAGATGTCGTTCGCCGACCGCCCCTCGATTCCGTTCACGATCTCCGTACACTCGCGCAAGCGTGGACCCAGTGTCGAGTGGTCGAGATAGGCCTGGGCTTCCGCCCGCGACGATATCGCGTAGCGTCGGGACATCTGACTGCTACCGAGCCCCTCGATCTGTGGAAACACGAACCACATCCAGTGGGTGCGTTTTCGCCCCGAGCGCAGTTCCCGCCTGACCTCGTCGATCACGGGGTCTTGGGCCTCGACGAACCGCTCCAGATCGTGTGGATCACCGGAACCAGTCATTCGTCGCTCTCTGCGTAGGGCGGTGTGGCATAAAACAGTCCGGTGAGTCAACCCCTCGATACCGCTTCCCGAACACACCGTTAAGTCCCCCGGCGCCCTCCGGTCGACCGATGCGACGCACTCGGCGGGCGACGCTCGCCGCACTCGGCGCCCTCTCCGCTGGCTGTCTCGGCGCCGTCGACGGCGGTTCGACGCCCGCCTGTCCCGCAGACGTGGCCGAAGACACCGCCGCCCGGATCGGGTTCGTCGGCGACGTAATGTTCGGCCGGAACGTCGACGACCGCTGGGACGACCGCCCGCCGGAAGGTGTCTGGGGGGATACGCTCGACCGCCTCGACGCGCTGGACGGACTCGTCCTCAATCTAGAGTGCTGTCTCTCGGATCGGGGTCGGCGCCGCCCGAACCGGACCTACTACTTCCGGGCCGACCCCGACTGGGCGGTACCCGCGCTCGAACGCGCCGGTGCGGGCGCGGTCGCACTCGCGAACAACCACATGCTCGACTACGGCCCGGTCGCGCTCCGGGACACCGTCGACCACCTCTCGGACGCGGGTATCGCGAACGCTGGCGCCGGACCAGACTACGACACTGCCGCCGCACCGACGACCGCCGAGTTCGGCGACCTCACGGTGTGTCTGCTCTCGCTGACCGACCAGTCGTCGTCGTACGCCGCCGGGTCCGACAGCCCAGGGACGGCCTACACGCCGCTGACCAGCGAGGTGACCAAGGAACTGCTGGAGGGGCCGCTACGCCGGGCCCACGAGACCGACCACGACCTGCTGGTGGCGTCGCTGCACTGGGGGCCCAACTGGGAGGTCGAACCGAGCGACGGCCAGCGGGCGATGGCGCGGTGGCTGATCGACCAGGGGGTCGACGTGGTCCACGGCCACAGCGCCCACGTGATCCAGGGCGTCGAGGTCTACCGCGGGCGACCGATCGTCTACGACGCCGGCGACTTCGTCGACGACTACGTGATCAAGTCCGACCTGCACAACGACCGGACGTTCCTGTTCGAACTCGTCGTCGACGACGGGCGACTCGACCGCCTGCGGCTCGTCCCGGCCGAGATCGTCGACGAACGGGTGACGCGCGCCGACCCCGGTGCTGCGGCGTGGCTCCGCGACCGGATGCGGACGCTCTCGGACCCGTTCGGAACGACCCTCGAACGGGCGGGCGACGGCCTCGCGATCCCGCTGTCGTGTGAGTGACCCCGGGCCCCGCCGCGTGACGGCCGCCAGTCTGTTACTTCGCTAACCGTTCGCGAGCCGAATAGCTACTCTTTTACTCGCCAGTTCCGACCGGTATGGTATGTCGGCACAGGGCTCGGACGAACCCGGGGACGGCGTCGGCGTCTCGGAGGGGGCGCTCCCCGCTGTCGTTCCGCTCTCGCTCCCGCGCACGACTCGACTGGCCTGGGAACTCGGCACGCGCGTCGTCGAAGACGCGGAGTCGACCCCCGAAGGGGCGTGGACACACCGCTCGGGGTGGCGACTCTCGATGTTCAGCGTGACAGAGCACACGGTGGTCCTGCGCGTCCGGACGCCGGTCGGGCGCGAGCGGTTCTACAACGCCGCCTGTCCGGACGTCTCGGAGTTAGGCGACGCGCTCGGCGGCGCCGCTGCGTGGCGACGAACAGCGTAGAAGACGGACCGATTACTCGATGTGGCCTTCGGCGCGCAACTGCTCGGCGTCCTGGTCGGTGTAGCGCCACTCGATGGTGGCCTTCTCGTCCTGCCAGTCCCACGGCTCGGCGACGACGACGTCGCCCTCTTCGATCCACGTCCTGTATTTCATTCGGCCGGGGATCCGGCCCATTCGGTTCTCACCGTCCGCGCACTGCAGACGGACGTGGTTCCCGCCGTTGTGCTGTGTCACGACGGCGAAAACTTCGTCGCTCGATGGCATCCGGAGGTTCCGGCGCCCTGATTCCTCGCTCACACATGTACTACGCTGTCCCCACGTTTAAATAGTGCGGAACGCACGGTAACGTGACTCACCCGAACCCGCTTCCGGTCGGGCGGTCGGTCCGCGTCGAGCCACGGGAGCGACAGGCGGATCAGCCCAGGTCGAACCGCTCGGCGGCCGTCTCCATGTCCTTGTCGCCCCGGCCGGAGAGGTTCACGAGGATCGTGTCGTGCTCGCCCGCCTCGGCCAGCTGGATGGCGCGAGCGATCCCGTGGCTGGATTCGAGCGCGGGGATGATCCCCTCGCTCTCGCTGAGTTCACGGAAGGCCGCCAGCGCCGCCTCGTCGGTGACGCCGGTGTACTCGGCGCGGCCGAGTTCGCGGAACATCGCGTGTTCGGGGCCGACGCCCGGGTAGTCCAGTCCGGCCGAGACCGAGTGGACGTCCACGTTGTCGTCGATGACGCGCGTCTTCATGCCGTGGATGACGCCGTCCTCGCCGTCGGCCAGCGGCGCAGCGTGGCGGTCCGACCCCTCGCCCTCACCGCCGCCCTCCGCGCCGTAGAAGGCCACGTCGTCGTCGCGGAACGCGTGGAACAGGCCGATGGCGTTGGACCCCCCGCCGACACAGGCGACGGCCGCGTCCGGCAGTTCGCCGACCCGATCCAGGAACTGCTCGCGGGCCTCGCGGCCGATCACGCTCTGGAAGTCCCGGACCATCCGCGGGAACGGGTCCGGGCCGACGACGCTCCCGACGAGGTAGTGAGTGTCCTCGACGTTCTGCGCGAAGTCCTCCAGCGCGGCGTCGACGGCGTCGGCCAGTCCCGCGCCGCCGCGGGTGACCTCGTTGACCTCCGCGCCCATCAGGCGCATCCTGAAGACGTTCATCCGCTGGCGCTCGACGTCTTTCTCTCCCATGTAGATCTCCGTGTCGATGTCCAGCAACGCGCCGACCATCGCCGTGGCCGTCCCGTGCTGTCCCGCGCCCGTCTCGGCGATCAGGCGCTCTTTGTCCGCCTTCTTCGCCAGCAGCCCCTGTCCGAGCGTGTTGTTGATCTTGTGGGCGCCGCCGTGGAGCAGGTCCTCCCGTTTCAGGTAGATGTCCGCGCCGTAGCGGTCGCTGAGGTTGCGGGCGTAGTACAGCGGCGTCGGGCGACCCGCGAACTCTTCCAGCAGGCCCCGGAGGTCCTCCTGAAAAGCCTCGGTGGTCCCGACATCGTCGTACGCGGCCGCGAGCTGTTCGAGCGGCCCGGTCAGAGGGTCGGGGACGTGCCGTCCGCCGTACCCCTCGAAGTCGCCGTCTGACATGTGCGCTACCGTCGATTCGCTGGCTCTTAAATCATGTTCTGCCGGGACGACAGGGACAGCGGTCCGACGATGGCGTCGACACCGTTCGGTGGGCGGGCGCCGATACGGGCCGTTTTGTCGCTCCGGCCCGAACAGGCCGTCATGACCGAGATCGGAGTCATCGGCGCGGGCGCGGCCGCCGCGGCCGCGACGTTCGTGATCGACCAGACGGTGCCCGAGGCCGAGGTCACAGTGCTAGAGAAGTCCCGGGGCGTCTGCGGGCGCGCGGCGACGCGCCGACGCGACGGGATCCGCTACGATTACGGCGCCAACTACGTCAAATCCGACGACGACCGCGTCGTCGAACTGCTCACCGAGACGCTCGACGACGAGGGACTGGTCGACGTGACCGACCCGATCTACACGTTCGACGCCGACGGGACCGTCTCGGAGGGCCGCGACGCCGACGACCGCAAGTGGACCTACGAGGCAGGCCTGACACAGATCGCCAAGCGACTGTTCGGCCGGACCGACGCGACCGTCGAGCGCTCGACGCGAGTCGAGACGATCAGCCGCGACGGCGACGCGTGGCGCGTCACCGACGCCGAGGGCGACCAGTGGGGGCCGTTCGACGCCCTCCTGTTGAACCCGCCTGGGCCACAGAGCGCGGCCCTGCTCGAATCGGCCGACTGGGAAGACGAGGCGCGAGCGAACCTGGCGCGGGCCGCCCGCGACGTGTCCTACCGGACGATCTGGACGGGGGTCCTGCACTACCCCTTCGAACTGGACGCGCCGTACTACGCGCTGGTCAACCCCGGCAAGGACCACGCGGTGGGCTGGATCGCACGCGAGGAGTGCAAGCCCGGCCACGTCCCGGACGGCGAGTCCCTGCTCGTGGTCCAGGCCAACCACGAGTGGTCGGTCGACCACTACGACGACCCGCCCGGAGAGAACGTCGCCGCCCTCGCCGGGATGGCGGCGGACGTGATCGGCGACGACCGACTGACCGACCCCGACTGGACCGACCACCAGGGGTGGCGCTACGCCCTCCCCGACGACGGAGTCGCCGCCGGGCCGGTCGACGACGCCGAAGCCGCGGACCTCTACTGTCTGGGCGACTGGGTGGCTGGCGAGGCCCGTCTCCACGCCGCGCTCCGGAACGGCCTCGACACGGGCGAGCGGGTGGCGTACGCGGTCTGAGTCGAGATGAACGCCGACCTGGACTCGTTCACTGACGACGGCCCGGACGACGACGCCTCGGCCGACGCGCGGGTCTGTGTCGTCGCTACGCGCCCCGAGACGTTCGATCACTGTCGCGAGGGCGGCTACCCCTGTCCCGCGTCGTACGACCGGACGCGGGCCGCTTTCGACTACATGGCCTTCTACCGGACCGCGCCCGTCTCGGCGGTGACTCACTACGCGCCGGTCCGCGACCGGCGGCGCGAGCGACGCGGCGAGGACGACGGGTGGATGACCGACGAGCGCTGGACGGCCCTCATCGACCCGTTCTCGGACACCGACGAGGTGGTCGTCTTCGACCTGGGCGACCTGCGGGCCCTGGACGACCCCGTCAGCCACGACGGCCCGGCCGTCCGCGGCGCCTGGTACTGTACGATCGGGGACCTCAGAGCGGCCGACACGGTGAGCGCACTCGCGCAGCGGTCCGAGACCGGCCACTGAGGACCCGAACCCGTTCGACCGGTGACCTCTCAGCCAGACGAACAACTAAGACGGTGTCGTCCTAACTAGCGAGTGCATGAGCTCCGATCAGGAAGACTTCGACATCGACACGTCCGTCGACGAGACAGAGACCTGGCCCGAACTGGCGATCAGCCTCTACGAACGACTCACCGGTCGCGGCGCCACCATCACCTACGAGTTCGAGGACATGGAGGTCGACGTGCCGAGCAAGGCCGGCGAAGATGCCGAGCACGCACACTGGCGGGTCGACGGCACGCTCCGCATCACCTCCGAGGAGGAGTGACGGGGCGAACGCTCACCGTCGACGCCAGCCTCACCGCCGAACAGGACGACGACCGGTTCGACGTCTGGACAGAGGACGGCGTCGTCGTCTGTAACGCGCCGTCGCTGTCCGCCCTCCGGTCGCTCGACTCGATCCGCGAGACGCTCCCGATTCCGGTCCCACCGGAAACCGCCCTGGCCGACCTCGGCGTCACCGTCGAACTCAGGGTGCGTCACGCTCGGGTCGCGCGGATCGGGGCTGGCGTCGACCAGAACTCACTGGGGCGCCTCGCGGGCGTGGAGGCGGACGTGTCGGTACGCGGCGTCGCGGCCGCGGCCGTCCGCACACTCGGCTGAGAGCGCGCCGAGCGAACGACGGAGAGAGAGACAGATCGCGGCGGTCAGAAGGCGCCGTCGGCGAACCCGCCGTCGACGGTGACGACTTCGCCCGTGGTGTACGATGCGGCGTCGCTGGCGAGGAAGACGGTCGGCCCGACGATCTCCTCGCGCTCGGCGACCCGGCCCAGCGCGGAGCGCTCGTCGATGCGCTGGCGCTTCTCGGTGCCCTCCGCGTAGGTGTCCGCGTTCTGAGGCGTGATGACGTAGCCCGGCGCGACGGCGTTGACCCTGACTTCGGGCGCGAGTTCGCGCGCCGCGACGCGGGTCAGCGAGTCAACGCCGCCCTTCGCGGCCGAGTAGGCCGCCAGGTCCTCCATCGCGACCGTCGAGGCCAGCGAGGAGATGTTGACGACGGCCCCGCCGTCACCGGCCGCGAGGGCGTCCGAGAAGGCCTGGATCGCGCGGTAGACGCCGTCGAGTTGCACGTCGGTCACGAAGTCCCATTCCTCCTCGGTGACGGTGTCGACACGCTGGCGGGCGATGGCACCGCCGGAGTTGACGAGCACGTCGACGCCGCCCAGTTCCTCCTCTGCGACGTCGACGAGGTTGTCGAGGGTCTCCATCTCGGTCACGTCGCAGGTGACCTCGGCGGTGGTCGCGCCGCGCTCACGGAGCATCTCGGCGGTCTCCTCGACGGCCGATTCGGTCCGACTCGTGGCGATGACGTCGGCGCCCTCCTCGGCGAAGCCCAGCGCGATGGACTGGCCGATGCCGGAGGTGCCGCCGATGACGACGGCGTTCTTTCCCTCGACGGTGGCCGGGGAGTGTCCCTCGCTCATTTCAGATCACCGATGTCGAAGACGACCTTGCACGTCTCGCCGTCGAGGACGGCCTCGAAGGCCGCGTCGGGGTCGGTCATTGAGTAGTCGTCGTCGATAAAGGAGGTGTCGATCTGGCCGGAGGCGAGCGCGTCGAGCGAGCGCTCGAACTCGTCGTAGGTGTAGCAGTACGAACACTGGATGTCGACCTCGCCGCGGATCAGCGGCGTGTAGTCCATCTCGACGGTGCCCGACTGGCCGACGAGGACGACGGTGCCGCCCTTGCGGACGGAGTCCGCGGCACCCTGAACGCCCGAGTGGTGGCCGGTCGCCTCGATGACGACGTCGAAGCCGCCCTCGGTGCGGTCCGCGGTGACCTCCTCGAGGGGCGTCTCGCCGACGTTGACGGCGTCGAAGCCCATGTCGCGCAGCAGCGGGAGGCGGTACTTGGCGTCCGGGCCGATGCCCGTGACGGTGACGTTCCCGCCGTCGGCCCGGGCCATCTGCGCCGAGAGCATCCCGATGGGACCGGGCCCCTCGACGAGCACGTCCGTCCCCGGGCTGATGTCGGCGTTGTGTGTGACCGCGCGGGTCGCGACCGCCAGCGGTTCGGTCAGCGCCGCCTCCTTCGAGGAGAGGTCCTCGGGGATCTTGTGGAGGCCCTTCGCCGGTGCGGTGAGGTACTCGGCGAAGGCGCCGTCCTCGCTGACGCCCGCGATACTGGAGTTGTCACAGATGTTGTGCAGCCCCATCTGGCACTGCTGGCACTCGCCACACCAGCGGATGATCCGCTCGACGACGCGGTCGCCCACCTCGACGTTCGTCACGTTCTCCCCGACTTCGACGACCCTCCCGGCGTACTCGTGGCCGATGGTCGTCGGCATGTCCATCACCTCGGCGATCTCCTCGAGCTCGTAGATACCGGCGTCGCTGCCGCAGATCCCGGCGTAGTCCACCTCGATCAGCGCCTCGTCGGCGTCGGGTTCGGGCTTCGGTACGTCGCGGAGTTCGAGCGCGCCGCGTTCGCGCTCCGTCTTGACAAGTGCCTGCATATGCGCCTCATAAACCGCAGCCGGTTTAGGCCTGACGTTCTGGATGGCACTCTCCGCGTTCACGAAAACGAACACGTGTTCCCCGATGTGGAACGACCTGCGTGCCGGTCCGGTAATACCTCGGGGGGCGGCCCGGCCGTTCGGCGACCCGAGTTCTTATGTCTCGCCCCGCCGTTTACAGTCCAATGACAGTCTCGACGGGCGACACAGTTACGATCGAGTACACGGGGCGACTCGACGACGGGACGGTCTTCGATACGTCGCGGGCGGCGGTCGCGGCCGACTCCGAACTGGACGACGAGGACCGGGATTTCACGCCGCTGACGGTCGACATCGGTGCCGGACGGATCATCGAGGGACTGGAGGAGGCCCTCGTCGGTCTCGACGTCGGCGACGAGGACACGGTGACGATCGAGCCAGCGAAGGCGTACGGCGACCGCAGCGAGGACCGGATCGTCTCCTACGACGCGGCGGAGTTCACGGCGATGATCGAGGGGACCGAACCGACGGTCGGCACCCGCGTCGAGACGGAGGACGGTCTCCCCGGTGAAGTCGTCGACGTAGACGACGACGTGGTCCGCGTCGACTTCAACCACGAGCTCGCCGGTGAGACCCTGGAGTTCGACGTCGAGGTGGTCGACGTCCAATGAGCCTCTTCGAGAACGTCGGCCGGAAGGTCGAGAAGTTCAAACAGCAGGCCCAGAACGCCGCCGACGACCCGACGCACGGCTGTAAGGACTGCAAAACCGCGCTGTACTCGAACTACAAGACCTGCCCCAAGTGCGGGAGCGATCAGGTCCTCGCACTGTCGAACGACGAAGCCGAGACCGACAACGAGGCCGAGGCCGACGACTCTGCGACGGTCGACGAGTCCGAGGACGACGACTCTGCAACAGCCGCAGAGTCCGAGACCGGCGAGGCTGAGACCGCCGCAGAGTCCGAGACCGGCGAGGCTGAGACCGCCGCAGAGTCCGAGACCGACGAGCAGTAACCGTTCTCCGCACGGCCGCGCTCCGTAAGGTGTTTGCCCGCGCCGGGCGACCCCTTGATATGAGCCTCGACGACCTCACTGACGACGTGCAGTCGGCCTACTCCGACCTGGACGACGAACTCGCCGTCGACGTCGACCGCGAGACACGCAACGAACTGGCGATGCTCTCGGCCGCACTCGACCCAGAGGACACGGACGAACTCGTCCGGCGAGCGATCCACATGCTGTTCCAGAGCACCGTCGAGACCGGGAATCTCGATTTCCACCTCCGGACCGAGTACGACGTGACCTACGACGAGTACCTCTCCGGGATGAGTTTCGACGAGATGACGACCGACACGCTCCCCCAGAGCGGCGATCCGGACGACCGGCGCTACCAGTTCTGAACCGCTATCTGACGGCCGGTCGTCGGCCGCCGATCACTCCGCGAACTCGACCCCGGTGATCTCGAAGCGCGCGCCGCCGTCGGCGCTGTCCGTGACGTCGACCGACCACCCGTGACCGGCGGCGATACCGTCGACGATGGCGAGGCCCAGGCCCGATCCCTCCCCGAGCGAGTAGCCGCTCTCGAAGACGGCGTCGCGTTCGTCCGGAGGGATCCCGGGGCCGTCGTCGGCGACGTAGAACCCGTCGTCGAGGCGGCCGACGCTGACCGTCACCGCCGCGTCGCCCTGGTCACCGGCCTGTCGGGCCGCCGACTCGGCGTCCCTCCGCCCGTGCTCGACGCTGTTCCGGACGAGGTTCTCGACGAGTTGTCGGAGCCGACTCCGGTCGGCCAGCATCGTCGCGTCGACGTCCGCTTCGAGGGTCGCCCCGGCCGTCTCGACGTTCCGCCAGCACGACTCACACAGCGACGCGAGATCGACCGGTTCTCGCTTCTCACCGCTCCCCCCGTGGCTCGTCATCGAGAGCAGGTCCTCGATGAGGTCCGCCATCCGCTCGTGTGCCTCGACGACCGGCCCGAGGTGTTCGCTGTCACACTCTTCGCGAGCGAGTTCGACGCGGCTCATCGCCACGTTCAGCGGGTTCCGGAGGTCGTGGCTCACGACCCCGGCGAACCGCTCCAGGCGTTCGTTCTGTCGTCTGAGTTCGCGCTCGCCCTCCAGGCGGTCTAGAACCGTCGCCGCGTTGCCCGCGAGGATCCGCGCGAGCGCCAGATCCGTCTCGTCGAACGCCCCGCGCTCGACGTCGCCGATCGAGAGGGTCCCGTGCTCCCCGATGGGTAGGTACAGCGCCGACCGGTGAGGGTTCCGGTCGATGTCGTCGTCGATCGCCCACAGGTCGTCGACGATCCGTGGCTCGCCGGAGCGGAACACCTCGCCGGGGATCCCCTCCCCGATCTCGTACGCCGGTCGATCGCCCAGTTCCTCACGGGCTTCCACCGAGACCGCGACCGGGCGGAGCAGGTCCCCGTCGCGGAGCCGGACCGCGTTGCTCCGGTGGCCGAAGATGTCGCTGACCGCCTCCGAGACGGCGCGGGCGACCCCTTCGCGGTCGCCGGTCCTGAGCAGTTCCCGCGTCGCCGCGTGGAGCCGCTCGATCGTCGCCTCGCGCTCGGCCATCTCCGTGGCGTCGATCCCCTCGACGAGCAGCGAGACGATCTCTCCGTCGGCCTTTACGGGGTGGACAGTTCCGTTGACGGTCCGCATCTCGCCGTCTCGCTCGGGGTCGGGATGCTCGGCCTCGAAGCGGACGTACTCCCCGTCGGCGGCGCGAGCGAGCCACTCTCGGAGGTCGGACTGCAGGCGTTCGGAGTGGTCCCACCACCCCGTCTCCGGGAACGGTTCGCCGATCGGGTCCGCGTCCGGCGGGAGGTACTCCCGCGCGGTCCGGTTGACCTCCAGCACGGTCCCGTCGGGATCGAGCAACCCGATCAGCGACAGCGGGCTCTCGAACAGCGTCTCGAACCGGTTGGCGACGGTCTCGAGGCGGCGTTCGCGCTCGGCCTGCTCGGTGACGTCCCGGTAGAGCCAGAGGTTCGCGTCGCCGCTGGGGTGATCGTACGGGACGTACTCGCGTTCGAGCGTCCGCCCGTCGGCGAGGTCGAGGCGTTCGTGGCGGACCGGTTCGCGGCGGTCGAGCGCCCGCTGGATGCCGTCGAGAAACGCCTCCGGGTCGGCGAACCGCTCGCTGACCTCCTCGGCGGCCGCCCCGCACTCGCGTCCGATCAGGTCGCTCGGCGACGCCGACAGTCCGAGCACGTCACAGAGCGCCTCGTTGGCGGCGCGGATGTCGCCTGCGGCGTCCTCGACGAGGACGCCCTCCGGAAGGTTCTCTAGGACGGCCCGGAGGACGCTCGTCGTCTCGGCCAGTTCGCTCTCGCGGTCGCGCTGGTCGGTGACGTCCCGGACCGTACAGACGAGGCGCCCGGTTTCGGTCACTGTGACCTGATACTCCCCGACGAACGTCGAGCCGTCGGCCCGGAGGCCGGTCGACGACCCGCGCCAGTGCCCCGTCGACTCGACCGACGCGAGGATGGTCTCGCGGATCCGCGGTATCTCGTCGTCGGGATAGAGCAGGCTCCAGTGTTCCCCGATCAGTTCACGCGGCTCGTAACCGTACAGGTCGGCGTGCGCCTCGTTGACGTAGACGAACCGCCCGTCGTCGTCGAGGATGCTGATACCCTCTCTGGCGGTCTCGATGGCCTCTAGATGGCGCTCGCGAGCCGCCTGTGCGCGGACCTTCTCGACGGCGTTGGTGACGGTGTTCGCCAGGAGGGCGTACTGATCGGTCCCGGTCCGCTTCTGGAGGTACTCCGTGACGCCCGCCGAGATGGCCTCGGCCGCGACTTCCTCGCTTCCCTTCCCGGTGAACAGGACGAACGGGAGGTCGGGATACTCCTCGCGGACCGCCTCGAGGAACTCGACGCCGTTGCAGCCGGGCATGTCGTAGTCGCTGACGACGCAGTCGAACTCCCGGTCGGCCAGCCGGTCGAGCCCGTCGGCGGCGCTCGTCACGGTCGTCACGGAGAGGCGTTCGTCCTCGCGTTCGAGCATCGCCGCCGCGACGTCGGCGAAGTCCGCGTCGTCGTCGACGTGGAGCACTGACACTTCGTCGACGGACGACTGACTCATGTTTCCCTTCATGTCGAAAGGCGGGTATAACTGTTTGGGACAGTGTGGCGCAGGAGAGGCGCCCCGAATGCCTCGTAGCGCGATGCGAGTCGCCGCGTGTACCGGTGGTGCCGACGGAGGGGGCAGCGAACCCGGAACCGAGAGACGGCCGTATCAGACGGTACTCACGGCGCCGGTCAGCAGGTCGACGGCGCCCGTCAGGCGGTGTCCTCGACGGCGCCGGTCAGCAGGTCGACGCCGATGTCGATCTCGCGCCCGGTCACGTCGAGCGGCGGCAGGACCCGGAGCGTCCGGCGGCCACAGCCGAGCGTGAGTAGCCCCCGCTTCATCGCCGCGGCCATGACCGCGTCCCGGCGGTCGCGGCTCTCGAACTCGACACCCAGCATCAGCCCCTTGCCCCGAACGTCGGTCGCGCCCGGCAGGTCGGCGTCGGCCAGCGCCTCACGGAACTGCCGCCCCCGATCCACGGCGTTGTCCATGAGGTCCTCCTCGTCGATGACGTCGAGGGTGATCGCGCCCTGCGCGGCGGCCAGCACGTCGCCGCCGCCCCACGTCGAGGAGAGTCGCCCCGTCTCCTCGGGGAACACATCCGAACTCGCGACGGTAGCGCCGACCCGGAGCCCCTTCGCGCTGGTGATCACGTCGGGTTCGATCGGGTAGTGGTCGGCGCCCCACATCTCACCGGTGCGACCGACGCCGGACTGGATCTCGTCGGCGACCAGCAGGAGATCGTGTTCCTCGCAGACGGCCGCGACCTCCGTGGCGAACGCGTCGCTGGGGAAGCGATACCCGCCCTCCCCCTGGATCGGTTCGAGGATCAAGTAGGCGACCTCGTCGGGGTCGACCGACCCCTCCCGCGGGTCGAGCATCCGCCTGAGCTGTGAGGTTCCACCGGCGAAGAACCCACACGAACAGCTCTCGGGATCGCAGGTCCGGTCGTCACAGAACGGCACGTCGTGGACGCCGCCGATCTCGGGGAAGCCACGGCGGTGGACGCGCTTCGAGCGGTTGAGCGACAGCGCGCCGAGCGTCCGGCCGTGAAAGGCTTTCTCGAAGGTGATCGCGTAGCGGCCGCCGGTGTGGTCGTAACAGATCTTGATGGCGTTCTCGACGGCCTCGGCGCCGCTGTTCGAGAGGAAGACAGTGTCCAGTCCGTAGTGGCTCGTCCGATCGGTGAGCCGTTCCATCAGGTCCGTCGGACCGGGGATCGGGTGGTCGTCGACCGGGCCGCTGGCGACGTAGAAGTCCTGGCCAGCGATCTTCGTCGGGTCCACGAGGTCGAACTCCGCCAGTCGCTCCCCGAGGACTGGATTGTTGTACCCCAGCGGCGCGCCACAGACGTGGCTGGTGAAATCCAGCAGGACGTTCCCGTCCACGTCCGTACAGAAGGGGCCGTCCGCGGGCGCGCTGTGGTCCCAGACGAACTCGTAGACGTAGGTGCTGGGCGCCGCGAACTCGTGGTGGCGGTCGACCCACTCCCGGGCGCGCTCTCCGGGCAACGACGACACTGTCGGCTCCGCGGTGTCCCGATCCATACGGCAAATATGGCCACTTCAAATATAAGTGATTTGTCCGAATGGGTCGAATCGACGGACGGCGCGGTCACACCGTCGCCAGCGCCGTCACGCCGCCCGCGACGGCCAGCAGCACGGTGCTGAAGACGGCGACGCGACGGGCGAACTCGCGGTTGGGGCTGGCCATCGTCAGTCCCATCTTGACGACGATGCTGGAGGCCGTCGCCAGCAGGATCGCGATCACGGCGGCGTCGGCAGAGAGACCGCCGCCGCGGTAGAGCAACACGGCGGTAGTCGTCGCCCCGGCGCTGGAGACCAGCCCGCTCAACAGCGCGGTGACGTAGAAGCCAGCGGTCCCGTAGGCCGCCGTCGCCAGCCCGCCCGCGACGACGACCACGAGAAAGAGACCGCCGAACCCGAGGACGTTCCGGATGGAGAAGGGGCTCTCCAGGTCCATCTCGACGGACGCGCCCCAGTCGGCGACGTACGCGGCGATGACGACGCTCCCGAGGATCACGGCGCCCAGCGGGACGACCGCGCCGACGAGCAGTCCGGTCTCGAACGTGAACGCCAGCGCGATGGCGAGGTTCCGGACCGCCATCGCGGCGTCGGCCAGCAGGATGGCCGCGACGGCGTAGGATCCCGCCGCGGGGTGCTGGCGGACGTGGTCGAGCATCGTCCCGACGACGGCCGTCGAGGAAGCCAGCCCGCCGAAAAAGCCCGTCACGGCGATACCCCGACCCCCGTACGTCTGGACGATGGCGTAGTTGACGATGCCGATGGCCGCGACGGTGACGACCATCAGCCAGATGACCCGCGGTTCGACCGACACGGTCAGGCCGCGGACGCCGAGTTCGTAGCTCCGGGCGGGCAACACGGGGTAGATGACGAAAGCGATGATGGCGAACTCCGCGGCCGAGCGCAGTTCCTCGCGGCTCAGTCCCCACGCGAAACTGTGGAGTTCGCGCTTGAGCACCAGCAGGAGCGACGAGAGCACCGTCACCGTCACCGCCTCGACGACGAACCCCGCGGCCACGAGCACGCCGACACCGTAGGCGACGAGCATCGACACCGATGTCGTCAGCGAGAGGCCGTCCGTGTCCTCGTCGAGCATCCCGCGGACGGCGATGAGCACGCCCTGTGTGATGACGAGTACCCCACCGAGGACGAGCAGCGCGTCGCGGTCGACGATGGTGAAGACGGCGCCCAGCAGACTGATCAGCGAGAACGTCCGGACGCCCGCGGACTTGTGTGACCACTCCCGTTCCAGCCCCAGGAAGAGGCCGAGCGCACCCGCCAGTGCGATCCGCGCGACCTCGGTGTCGACGGGGAGCGACGCGAGTTGGGCGACCGATTGCACCCGTAGGAGTTGGCGTTCCTCCGGTATAAACTGTCGTCCGGCGGCCGACCGACGGGCCGGTCGCGGCAGCCGCCCGTAGTGCGGTTCGCCGGGGTGCTTATCTGCCGGGCGCCGGAAGCCACCGTATGAGCGACACACGCAGGGCCGGATTCAAGAACCGGACCCGTCTGCAGGCGGCGCGCGAGCGACTCCTCGACGCGGTCGATCCGGTCGAGCGCACGGAGCGTGTCCCCGCGGCGACGGCGGTCGGCCGGACGCTGGCGACCGACGTGACCGCGGTCCGGGCGGTGCCACACTACGACCGAGCGGCGATGGACGGTTATGCGGTCCAGGCCGCCGACACGTTCGACGCGACGGCGCGCTCGCCCGCCGTCCTCCGGGAGAGCGAGACGGTCGGCACCGGCGAGGCCGCGCAAGTCCACACCGGCAGCGAACTCCCCGAGGGGGCCGACGCGGTGGTGATGGTCGAGCGGACCGAACGCGTCGGCGACGAGATCGAGGTCGGGACGGCCGTCGCCGAGGGCGAGAACGTCGCGCCCGCTGGCGAAGACGTCGCCGAGGGCGAGACGGTGCTCCCGGCCGGACGGCGGATCCGCCCGTCGGATCCCGGTTTCTGCAAGGTCGTCGGTGCTCGGCAGATCGAGGTCGTCGAACGGCCGACGGTGGGCGTCGTCCCGACCGGCGAGGAACTGGTCGAGCGGGATCCCGGCCCCGGCGAGGTCGTCGAGTCCAACGGGCTGACCGTCTCGCAGTTCGTCGAGCGCTGGGGCGGCCAACCCACCTACCGGAACGTCGTCACCGACGACCGGCAGTCACTCCGGGTGGCCGTCGAGCGCGATCTGACCAAAGATATCGTGGTGACGACCGGCGGCACCTCCGTCGGCGAACGCGACCTGCTCGCGGACGTGCTCGCCGACCTCGGCGAGGTCGACGTCCACGGCGTCGCCATCAAACCCGGCCACCCCGTCGGGTTCGCCGTCGTCCGCGAGACTCCCGTCCTGATGCTCCCGGGCTACCCTGTCTCCTGTCTCGTGACCGCCGTCGCGCTCCTCAGGCCAGCGATCAAGCGAGCGCTCGGGACCGATCCCGAACCCCACCCGGCGACGCGGGCGACGCTGACCGAGAAACTCCCCAGCGAGGTCGGCGTGCGGACGTTCGCGCGGGTAACGCTCTCCGGAGACGGGACCAGCGAGGATCGCACCGGTACGGACGAACCCGACTTACCGACCGTGACACCCCTGCGGACCAGCGGCGCGGGCGTCATGTCCAGCGTCGCGAGAGCCGACGGCTGGGTCGTCGTCCCCGAATCCCGCGAGGGGATCCCCGCCGGTGAGACGGTCGCGGTCGAACACTGGGAGTACCAGCCATGAGCGACCGCAAGGAGTTCCGCGACCTCGCCTCGCCCGAGGCGGCTCGCGAGGCTATCGCGTCCCTGGACCTCGCGCCCGACGCCGAACGAGTGCCGCTCGCCGAGGCGCGGGGCCGCGTCCTCGCCGAGCGGATCGACGCGAGCATCGACGTGCCGGGGTTCGACCGGGCGGCGATGGACGGCTACGCGGTCCGGGCCGCCGACACCTTCGGCGCTGGCGAGGTCGACCCGGCCGTCCTGCCCGTCGTCGGGACTGTCCACGCCGGGGAGCGACCCGAGGTGGCCCTCGACGCGGGCGAGGCCGCCGAGATATCGACGGGCGCGGTCATGCCGGAGGGCGCCGACGCGGTGGTGATGGTCGAGCGGACGACCGAACCGGACGCCGCCGGGACGGGCGAGGGCGTCGGGATCGGTGACGGCGACGACACCGACGGCGCCGGAGCGGACGGCGACCGCCGCGTCGCGATCCGGAGCGCCGTCACGCCCGGGGAGAACGTCATGCTCGCGGGCGACGACATCGCGTCGGGCGAGCGAGCGCTCGGCCCCGGACGCCGGGTGACGGCCCGCGAGGTCGGCCTGCTGTCGGCCCTGGGCGTCGACGAGGTGCCCGTGCGTGGCCGCCCGCGCGTCGGCATCGTCTCGACGGGCGACGAACTCGTCCGCCCGGACGGCGACCTGGATCACCGCGCGGGGCAGATCCACGACGTCAACAGCTACGCGGTCGCTGCGGCCGTCGAGGAGGCGGGCGGCAACCCCGTCGTCTACCCCCACGTCGGCGACGACACCGCCGCGATGGAGGAGACGCTGACGACCGCCGCCGACGAGTGCGACCTGGTCCTCTCGTCGGGGTCGACCAGCGCCAGCGCCGTCGACGTGATCTACCGCGTCGTCGAGAGCCGGGGCGAACTCCTCCTGCACGGCGTCGCCATCAAACCCGGAAAGCCGATGCTCGTCGGCCGACTCGACGGATCGGCGTACGTCGGCCTCCCGGGCTACCCGGTGTCGGCGCTGACCATCTTCCAGACGTTCGTCGCCCCGGCGATCCGCTCGGCCGCGGGCCTCCCCGACCCGGAGACCGCGACCGAGACGGGCCGGATGGCCGCCGAGGAGCGCTTCGAGGAGGGGCGGCGACGTCTCGTCCCCGTGGGCCTCGTGACCGACCGCGATGGCGAGACGCTCGTCTACCCCGTCGACAAGGGCAGCGGGGCGACCACCAGCCTCACCGCCGCCGACGGCGTCGTCGACGTCGACCCGGACACGAACTACCTCGGCGCGGGCGAGCGGGTCACCGTCGAGTTGTTCTCGCCCGATGTGCGGCCCCCGTCGCTGCTCGGTGTCGGCGAAGACGATCCCGCGCTGTCGGTGCTGTTGGACCGTCTCGACCGGCCGCGTTATCTCGCCGAGGGGACCAGACCGGGGCTGCGCCGCCTGCGTGCGGGTCTGCCGGACGTGGCTGTCCTCGCCGGTCCCGTCGACGACGACACGGTCGCCGAGGCCACGGAACTCGGTGGCTGGACCCGCGAGTGGGGACTGATCGTCCCCTCAGACAACCCCGACGGCGTCGAGGGCCTCGGCGACCTGGTCGACGCAGACCTCCGATTCGTCAACCGGACGACCGACTCGGGACTGCGGACGAGTTTCGGGAACGCTATCGCGGACCTCGCGGCCGACCGCGGCGTCGACCGCCGCGACCTGGTCGACGACATCGAGGGGTTCGACCTCGCGGCACGCGCCCACGAGAGTCCCGCCCGGTCGGTCGCGGCTGGCGACGCCGACGCTGGCCTCGGCCTGCGGGCGACGGCCGAGAAACTCGACCTGGGGTTCGTCCCGCTCGGACGGCAGAACGTTCGCGTGCTCGCCGCCGCCGACCGCCGCGACAAGTCCGGTGTCGAGGCCCTCGCGGACGCGATGGAGGACCTGGACGGCCTACTCGCCGAGTTGTCCGGCTACGGACGTCCGGAGTAAGACCGAGCGAAAGCCGTTGGGCCGAGGGATCAGGATCCGAGCGCCTCGAACTCCGTCAATCGGGAGACGCGGTGGTCACCGACGACGCAGTAGCCGCGGTGGTGCGGGTCGCGTCGTTCGACGTGCGCACCGTCGAGTCCCGCGTTCCAGGCGGCGCCGACGTCGTGGCCGCTGTCGCCGACGAGGACGCCGCTCCGACCGGGGCCGACGCCCATGCGGGCCAGCGCGTGATGGACCGGCGTCGGATCGGGTTTCATCCCCAGATCCGGCGAGCAACACACTACGGCGTCGAACCAGTCGCGGATGTCCAGTTCGTCCAGTACCGCGTCGGTCACCGGATCCGGACAGTGCGTGACGATGGCCGTCGGCGCCTCGAGATCGGCGACGGCAGTGGCGTCGTCGAAGAGATACGTAGCCTGCGCCCTGGATTCGGGGTCCGCCACCGCGTCGAACACCTCCCAGAAGCGCGTCTCGGTGATCCCCTCCCGTTCGAAGACCCGGCCGCGGACGCCGCCGATATCGTGCCATATCGCCTCGTACTCGGCGTCGTCGAACCCACAGCCGAGCCGCCGCCCCACCTCGTCGAACACCTCGGAGACGTACGAGCGTTCGACGTCGACGAGGGTCCCGTCGAGGTCGAACACCCAGCAGTCGTACTCGTCGCGGGCCATCGGGACTGCGTGTATACGTCGTCGGCCTGTAAGTCTTTTCCGGCGAGTATCGCCGGTGATGCCGAGCGTAGACCGCCCGGTCGGGCGTCGCGCTTTTGCGGATCTGGGCCGAGCGTCGGCACACGATGGGTGGTCACCGAGATCTCGTTGTTCGGCCACAGGAGTTCTACCGGGACAGAGCGTCGTCGCGGTCGCTGGTCGGTCCATGGCTGGTCGCTGTTGTCCTCGCGGTGGCGGTCGTCTCGCGCGTGTTCGCGGTCGTCGCCGTACTCGGCGACCCCCTGGGCGAACTGGAAGGCGAGTACAGTCACCTCGTCTTCGCGGTCGGCGACGTGACCGTTGCGGCCCCACGGGAACTGACCGTCGCAGTGACCGCCTTCGCGCTGTGGTCCTCGTTGAGTGGGTCCTCGTCGCAGGCGTGATCTCACTCGTGTCGCGCTATCTCGGCGGTTCGGGGTCGTTCCGGCGCCCGCTCGCGTCCGTCGGGTGTGGACAGGTCCCTTTGGTGCTGCCCGCGACCGTCGCGACCGGAACCCTCGTGGTCACGCTCTCCGGGGCACCCGAGTTCGCCACCGGGGCCGCCGCCGAGTCGTGGCTCCGGTCGTCTCTCCAGGAGGATCCGGTCCGGACCGTCCTCTCACAGGTGGTCTGATCCCGGCTCTCCGTGCGTGGAACGGTCGGTGCCGCTGGCGCGTCGAACACCGTGGCCGACAGGATCAGGCCACCTCGTCGAACCGCTCGGCCAGTTCGATGTCGGCGTCGGTGATCCCGCCCTCGTCGTGGGTCGTCAGTCTGACCTCGACCTCGCGCCAGCCGATCGTGATCTCGGGGTGGTGGAACGCCTCCTGGGCGATACCGCCGATCCCGGCCGCGAAGCCGACGCCGTCGAGATAGGCGTCGAACTCGTAGGTCCGAACGATCTCGTCGCCGTCGCGTTCCCACTCGTCGGGTAGCTGTGCCTCGATCTCCTCGTCGGATAGCAGGTCCGCCATACCCGAACGGTAGGACGGCGTCCCGAAGAAAGTTCGTGTGGTGATCGCGCGTCGCCATCCGCACCGTCGACCCACGATCCGGTGTACGGCCCTTGGCCGTCAGTACCCGCGCCACAGCATGAACGCGCGCAGGCCTACACCGACAACGAATATCGCGAGCGTCGCCACGTAGAGGACGCCTCCCGGCTGCGTGAGGTGTTCCGTCGAGAAGAGAAACCGCAGTGTGCTGTCCGCCGGGATCTCGTACGGAGCGGTGCGCAGCGTGGTCAGGCTGTAGACGACTACCCAGATCGCCGCGAGGAGTGTCGGGACCGTGAGCCGCTGCCACAGCCGACGCACTGTCGCGGTCGACGCCATACCTGGCAGTAACGATCACACCCCGATTAATATTTCTCGACTGACCAGTCAGGCAGTGTCCTCGTCTGGTGAGGCTCAGTCGTCGGAGATCCGGTCGAGTACCGAGTCCGGCATCTGCTCGCGCACGTGGTCGGGAATCTCCTCGCCGCTACGGTCCGGGCCCGCGGGACCGACGGCGGAGGGCGGCGAGACGCTGTCGGGACCGAAGTCCGGGTCGAACAGCTGGAGTGCGGTGTTGATCGTCGACCAGTCGTCCTCTTCCGCGGCGTCCCTGAGACTCCGTGTCGGTGCCGCCAGTAGTTGGTTGACGATAGCGTCGGCCATCGCGTCGATCACTTCACGCTGATCCTCGTCGAAATCGGCCGTCTCGATGGCCGTCTCGACCTCCCGGTCTTTGACGCGTTCGGCGCTCTCGTACATCGCGGAGATGACCTTGTCCGCGCGTTTGCGTTTGTAGCGCGCCAGCAAGTGTTCGAACTCGACGTCGATCATCTTCTCGACTTCGGTGGCCGCGCGCTCGCGCTTGCGCTCGTTCTCGTCGGTGACTGTCTCCAGCGTGTCCAGGTCGTGGACCGTCACGCCGGGGTTTCCGGCCGCGTTCGGATCCACGTCGCGCGGCTGTGCGATGTCGACCACGAGCGTCTCGCCTGCGCCCTCGAACGACGAGGGTCCGAAAACGTGTCCGTCACGGCCGGTCGCCGTGACGACGACCGCCGCCTCGTCGAGCACGGTCGTCACCTCGCCGAGGCCGACGACTTCGGCGCTGGCGTCGACCGCCTCGGCGACCTGTTCCGCGTTGGCCCGCGTCCGATTGGCGACGTACAGTTCCGAGAGCGGATCCGCGAGGTTCTTCGCCGCGAGTCTCCCCATGTCGCCGACGCCGACGACCAGGCCCGTGGCCCCCTCGATATCCGTCTCCTCGGCGGCGAGTTTGACGGCCGCGCTCGCCAGCGAGACCGACCCCTCGTTGATCGCCGTCTCGGTGCGAGCGCGCTCGCCGACGTGGATGGCCTTCGTGACCCCCTCTTCGAGGAGCGGGCCGATACCGCCGACGCCCCGGGCGTCCTCGTAGGCATCCCGGACCTGTCCGAGGATCTGATCCTCGCCCAGCACCAGCGATTCGAGTCCCGAAGCGACCCGCATCAGGTGTCGCAGGCTCTCCTCGTGGCCGAAGTCGACGATGACGTCTCTCGGGACGCTGGCGAACAGCGCCTCGAGCGCCGTCCGGCCGTCCGACCCGTCTTCGGTGACGACGAACGCCTCCGAGCGGTTACACGTCTGGAGGACGAACGCCTCCTCGACTTCCGGGACCGTGAGCAACTGCTCGACGGCGGCGGTCTGGCTGTCGAGAGCGGCACCGTCGATCTCGTCGACGGTCGCTCGGTCGTGTGCCACGCTCGCGCCCGTGATGACGCCTGTGCTGGTCGTCACGAGGTATCACCAGTCACGTCAGAGAGTACGTCCACTGCTACTTGTCGAGTGTTCGTGTCCCCACTATCTAAAGCCTTCCAAACCCGATCCGACCTGACAACGGCTCGCACGGCCTCGCGGCGCGTCTCCGGATCGACGCCGTCGGCCTGCAACTCCGCGCGCAGTTCACCAGTGAGTTCGGCCATCGCCCCGGCGCCGTCTATCTCGGTTTCGATCCGCTGGCGGAGCAGTCTGCTGAGTGCCGGGCTCGTCCCGCCAGTCGCCACCGCGGCGACGACCGGATCGTCCCGGACCGTCGCCGGAACGACCACGCTCCCCGGATCCCGACCGCCCGACTGGTCGGTGCGGTTCGAGAGCACGCCCCGGTCGTCGGCCACTCGTTCGACCGCCGCGTTGACCGCCGCGTCGTCGGTCGCCGCCACCGCTAGCGCCGGATCGGTCCGGTCGAACCACGCCGCGACATCGGCCTCGTCGGGCGCGGCCCGCACCCGCTGGGCGCCGCCGAAGTCCGCGTCGACGAAGTCGGGGCTGACGACGACCACGTCCGCCTCGCGAGCGAACCGCCGGGCCTTCCGGGCACCGACACTGCCGCCGCCGAACACGAGCACCGTCTCGCCCTCGAAGTCGTGGAGCAGTGGGATCATGGTTGAGTGGTCCGCGTCACGGTCGGTCGAACGATCACGACTCCGCCGTGTTCGCGTCGGCGCGTTCGTCGAGTCTGATGCCGGTCTTTTTGAGGATCTCCGTCGAGAACAGCGTGTCCCAGTCCTCGTCGGTGACGTCCCAGTGGTCGGCCATCAACTCGCGGACCTCCTCGATGCGGCGCTGGCTTTCGGCCTCGTCGCGGCCGTGGGTCATCGCGAAGAAGTTGTACGGCCAGACGCCCTCGTGACGGGGTCGCCGGTAACAGTGCGTGACGAAATCGAGCGCGGCGACTTCGGGCCCGACCTCGTCGACGACCTCGTCTGGCACGTCCCAGACGGTCATGCCGTTCTCGGAGTAGCCCAGCGCGTAGTGGTTGGGGACCGCGCCGACCCGCCGGACCTTCCCCTCGCGCTCGAAGCGCTTGATCGTCTCGACGACCCACTCGGTATCGGCGCCGATGGCGTCGGCCACGTCCGCGTAGGGCGTCGCCGACAGCGGGAGCCCGCCCTGTATCTCGACCACCAGGTCCCGCTCGGCAGGTGTCAGCGTCGCGTCGTCGTCGGGGTCGAGGTCGACTGCGGGACCGGCGTCCGAGCGGTCGATCCCGTCGGGCAGGTCTTCCAGTGGCCCCTCGACGGGGAACTTCGCCTCGACGTGGAACTCCCGCTGTTTGGGGAGATTATAGGTCTCCTGGCCGGTCTCGTCCTCGATCGCCGCGAGCACCTCGTCGACCCGGTCGGCGTCGGCCACCGAGACGACGAACCACATGTTCAGGTGGGGGTGCTCCCGGCGATAGTTGTGGGCCACTTCGACGTGGTCGTTGACCTGTTCGGTCACCTCCACGAAGCGCTCTTCCGGAGCGTGCATGGCGACGAGCGTCGCGGTGCCGCCGATGGCTTCGGCGTTGACGAGCGCGCCGAAGCGCGTGAGAACGCCGTCGTCGTCGAGGTGCCGGACCCGGTCGAGGAGTTCCTCGGCGCTGACGTCGACGCCGTGATCGCGGAGTGCCGCGGCCGCCGGTTCGAACGGCCGTTCGATCACGGGGAACCCGCCCTGGTAGGCGTTGAGTATCGCCCGGTCGACGGAATCGAGGTCGGTCATACTCGTATCTTTGTGTGGGCAATGATAAGCGGCGCGTCTGGCGGGAGATATCTGCCGGGCGGTTGACGGGGACGACCCCGCAACCGCTGGCTATCGGGGGGCGTCGAGCGACGACGTGATCCGTTCGCGCGCGTCGAGACCGGTCCGGTACCGTCCGATCACGTCCGACCGGTGGTCCTCACAGGCGAGGACGACGACGGCGCCGTCGGCTACCGGGACGAGGGGGTGGCTGACGGCTCGCGGGGCGTTCCGACATCCCGGACAGACGACGCCGCCAGCCGGGCGGTGGTCGAGGAGGTCGGCCGACCCCTCGGTCGTGAATCCGCACAGCGACCGGAACTCGTCGAGGTGATCGGCACAGCCGACCAGGGGCACGGTGAGCCCGTCGACGAGGAGGAAGGAGACGCTGTCGCGGCCGCCCGACTGGATCGCCGCGTGACACTCGGTACAGCCGATCGGGGGCAGGTCGTCCATCGCGCTGGCTGGGTTAGCGGGCGGAGACACGGTGGCTATCGGACCGAAGTGTTTCGGACGGGTAAACGTGCGGGTCCACGAAGAGGGACGGTAAGGCGGAGTTACTCGGTCGCCACGCTACTCGTAGAGCGGGTACTCGTCGCAGAGTTCGTCGACGGTCTCGGAGACCTCCGCGAGGACCTCGTCGTCGTCGACGTTGTCGATGACCTTCGCGATCAGGTGGCCGACCGTCTCGCACGAGTCCTCGTCGAACCCGCGGGTCGTCAGGCCGGGCGTACCGGCGCGGATGCCCGAGGCGACAAAGGGCGAACGGGTCTCGCCGGGGACGGTGTTCTTGTTGAGGACGATGCCGACCTCCTCGAGCGCTTCCTCGGCCTGCTGGCCCGTCACGTCGGGGTGCGAGTCGCGCAGGTCGACGAGGACGAGGTGGTTGTCGGTGCCGCCCGAGACAAGCGAGAAGCCGTGTTCCTGCAGGTGGTCACCGAGCGCGCGGGCGTTCGCGACGGTCTGCTCGGCGTAGTCCTCGAACTCGGGTTCGAGCGCCTCCTTGAAGCCGACGGCCTTGCCAGCGATGTTGTGCATCAGCGGGCCGCCCTGCGTGCCAGGGAAGACGGCGCTGTCGATGTCGTCGGCGTACTCCGCGTCGGCCATGATGATACCGCCGCGACCGGACCGGATCGTCTTGTGGGTCGACCCCGTCACGAAGTCGGCGACGCCGACCGGCGACTCGTGGACGCCCGCCGCGACGAGGCCGGTGATGTGGGCGATGTCCGCGAGGTGGTAGGCGTCGACGTCGTCCGCGACGGCCTGGAACGCCTCGAAGTCGACCTCGCGGGGGTACGCCGAGAACCCGGAGACGATCATGTCCGGGTCGACGGCCTCGGCTTTCTCGCGGACGGCGTCGAAGTCGATGCGGCCGGTCTCCGCGTCGACCTCGTAGTGTTCGACCTCGTAGATCTGGCCGACGACGTTCGCGGGGTGACCATGGGAGAGGTGCCCGCCGTGGGTCAGGTCCAGCGAGAGGACGGTGTCGCCGGGATCGAGGACGGCCGTGTAGACGCCCATGTTCGCCTGGGACCCGGAGTGGGGCTGGACGTTGGCGTACTCGGCGCCCCACAGTTCCTTCGCGCGCTCGATGGCGAGTTCCTCGATCTTGTCGGCGTACTCACAGCCAGCGTAGTAGCGCTCGCCCGGGTACCCCTCGGCGTACTTGTTCGTGAGAGCGCTGCTCTGAGCTTCCATCACGGCCTCGCTGACGTGGTTCTCGCTCGCGATCATCGCCAGCGTGTTCTCCTGTCTGTCTACCTCACCTGCGAGGGCGTCCGCCGCTTCGGGATCGACCTCGCGGACGGTCTCGTAGTCCATATACGACCCTCTCCGGGACGCCCCGACAATAATCTACCTTTCCGCGACGAGCCGCCGAACCTGACGGTGACGACGTATTAATTGTTCTACCAATGAGGACAGTAAAATTAAGTACGATAATTTGCAAAGCCTAGCAGTATCAATGGGACCCGACCCCCTGGGCGGCGAGATGGGCGAGTTACTCGGCGGTCCGATCGGACGTTCCGAGTCGAGCGTTCTGGTCGTAAACCCCTCTGAAATGTGGATTTCGACGGCTATCACGACACTGTCCGGAGAGTCGGAGCCGCCAGCGGTGTGGCTGCTGGCGAGCGAGGAGTCGTTGAAGTGGGTCATGGGCGATTTCATAATTGGGAGTCGGGCGGCCGATCTGATCGCGGCGGACACCCTCTCGCTCCGTTCGATGGCGTCGCCCCCGCGGAACTCCCTCGTCGTGGGTGACAGCGCGGTCGTGTCCCTCGTCTACTCCGGCGGAACAGTGAAGGGACTGTCCACGGACGACGACCAGTTCGTCGAACGTGTCCGTAGCCACTACGAGGACGTCTGGGACGACGCCGAGCCGTTCTCCCACCGAACGCCGCCCCTCTCGCGGGTCTACGAGACGCTCGAAGACGACATCGGCGCCGACGTCGCCCGGGATTTCGAGACGGTGCTGGACGCGCTGGACGTGGCGCGCGGCGACGGGGACGGCCTCGACGAGGTGACGATCAGCCTGCTCGTGGCGGCCCGCAACGGCGTCCTCCTCTACGACATCAGCCGGTGGGGCGAGGACGTCGGCGTTGCGAGCAAAGCGACGTTCTCCCGGACGAAGACGGCTCTCGAAGACAGCGGGCTCATCGCGACGGAGAAGGTGCCAATCGACGTCGGCCGACCGCGTCTGCGTCTCGAACTCGGCGACGAGCGCCTGCAAGACGCGACGGCGGCCGACCTCCCGTCGGTCGCGCAATCCCTGCTGACGGACTGATACGGTTTCTCGTAGCGATGGACCGCGAGGCGCCGCCTGGTGGTATCCGGACACACTCCACAGTAATCCGTACGAACCACCGTCGCACGGCCGCCAGCGTTGCCGTCGATCCGTTCCCGGCCGCCGGAGCCACCGCCCTTTTCAAGGTGGCCGGTCGTCGTCGGGAGCATGAGTGTCGGACTCGTCGGATCCGGACCGGCCACGGAAGCGGTCGAAGCGGCGCTCGGCGACGTCGACAGACGCGTCGAGCGCGTCGGCGTCGCGGACCTCTCGGCCCACGAACTGGGCGTCGTCGTCGACCAGGCCGGGTCGGGGACGTTCGGCCGCGCGAACGAACTGACACGCGAGAGCGCCACGACGTGGATCGCCGTCGAACTCGGCGGTGTCGGGGGCTACCCGGTCGCCGACGCCGCCGTCTCCGGGATCGATCCCACCGGTGGCTGTTACGACTGTCTGTCGGCCCGGGTCGGGTCGAACGTCGACCCCGACGCCGAACCACAGGGTCCACCGGACGACCCGACTGTCCGGTTCGCCGGTGCCGTCGCCGGTCGCCTCGCGACCCGGTTTTTTGACCCCGGCGCCGAGTCGATCCACCGGGCCGTCGTCGAACTCCCGCACGCCGACCGGACGTTCCTGCCGGTCCCCGGGTGCGCCTGCGGTGAGGGACGCGACCGGGCGCTCGGTCGCGACCACGTCGATCGCTCGCTGGAGGAGACGCTGGCCCGCGCCGAGATGGGCGTCGACGGCAGGGTCGGTATCGTCAGCGAGGTCGGCGAGGTCGACTCCCATCCGGCGCCCTACTACCTCGCGCATCTCTGTGACACGGGCGAGTTCGCCGACGCGACCGCCGGGCGACAGGCCGCTGGCGTCGATCCGGGGTGGAACGCCGCCTTCATGAAGGCGCTCGGCGAGGCCTTCGAACGGTACTGCGCTGGCGTCTACCGCGACGCCGAGTTCCGGACCGGGACGCCCGCGGCCGTCGAGAACCCGGTCGCCCCCTCGGCGTTCGTCGGTCCGGACCCCGGGACCGCGGCGGCGCCCGACGGCCGCGAGGCGGTAGACGCCGCCGACCGTCGATGGGTGCCCGGCGAGGACCTCCACACCGGCGAGTCGGTGATGCTCCCGGCGGAACTAGTCCACTACCCGCCGCCCGAACGGAGCATCAAGCCAGCGATCACGACCGGACTGGGACTGGGCAATTCGACGGTCGAAGCGCTGCTGTCGGGACTGTACGAGGTGATCGAGCGCGACGCCGCGACCCTCGGGTGGTACTCCACGTACGACCCGCTGGAACTGGTAGTCGAGGACGAGGACTACGAGACGCTGGCGGCGCGGACCGGGACGGAGGGGGTAGAGGTCACCGCGCTCTTGCTCACTCAGGACGTCGACGTCCCGGTGGTCTGTGTCGTCGCCGAACACGACGAGTGGCCCCGCCTCGCGGCGGCGACGGCCGCCCACCTCGATCCCGCGACTGCCGCGCGCGACGCCCTCGCCGAGGCAGTCCAGAACTGGGTCGAACTCCGCCGCATGGGCCCCGAGGACGCGGCCTCGGCTGGCGGGGCCATCGGCAGATACGCCACGGACCCGGGCCCGGCCGCGGCGTTCGCGGACGCCGACCAGCGGATCCCGGCGGACTCCGTCGGGCCCGAGGCGGTCCCGTCGGGCGAGCAGCACCTGACGGCCGTACTCGACCGCCTGTCGGACGCGGGGCTGGACGCCTACGCCGCGCGGACCACCACTCGCGACGTGGATAGTCTGGGCTTCGAGACCGTGCGCGCCCTCTTGCCAGCGGCTCAACCGCTCTTCTTCGGCGATCCGTTCTTCGGGCGACGAGCCGAGACGGTGCCCGACGACCTCGGGTACGAACCGCGTCTCGACCGGGTCCACCATCCGTTCCCGTAACGACCGCCAGCTGACACGAAGGTTTATTTTGGGTGGCGGTGACACGTCACACGTCGAAGAGTCGTCGTTCCTGCGCGCAAGCGACACCCCCCAGAGACACACATGGTATCAGAGTTCGACCTCCCGTGTACAGACTGCGAACAGGACCTCGTCCAGGCGGCCGTCGAGGGGCCGTCGGGCGATCGTTTGACCGTCGCCGAGTGTCCGGATTGTGGTGGCCGATACTACCCGGAATCGGCCCTCGAACGGCTGTGATGCCTCCTGCGGTCAGATCCCGAACGTGACTCGGAGCATGTCGCGCGTGCCGGGACCGAGCCCGACCGCGACGGCCGCGACGAGCAACAGGACCGTGTAGCGCGGGCTCTCTTCGAAGATGCGCTCGTCGAACAGCCAGATGATACCGACGGCGACGACCATCTTCACGAGCAGGAACGGCCATGAGGTCCCCAGCGCCGTGGCGATGTTCGCGGGGAGGACCGCCTCGGTGATGTTGATGATGATCTGGTTCGCCGGGTGTTTGGCGCTGTAGGTGAGCGGGTGGCCCAGCGCGTTCGTCCAGTCAGCGGCGACGACGTTCGCGACGCCGTCGACGGCGTGCCCCCAGAGGACCACGAGGCCGATAGCGCCCGTCCCGGCGTTGATCTCCGGTTCGTAGCGGTCGATTGCGACGTAGATCAGGTAGGCGATGACCGACGCGCCCACCAAGTCGACGACGAGGATCTGCGGGTAGAAAGTCACGTAGTCGACGGTGAAGGCGAGGACGAACAGGTAGATGACCGTGAGCGCGAGGGCGACGCTGCCGATGACACCGACCGGGCGGTAGTAGTCCCCGGTGATCCCCCTGCGCTGGAGGGTCATCCCTGCGAGGAGCGCGCCGAGGGTGACGACGAACACCGTTACGTAGATGATCGGGCTGATGAAGAGCGTGTTGAGCGGGTAGGTCATCGCCGGGTCGACGCCCGACGGCGCGGCGTCGCTGGCGTCCTCGACCACCCGCAGGGCCCCGCCGAACAGCATGAAGGGGACGAGCGCGAAGAACAGTTCCCGGTCCTCGGCAACCTGGAGCCGTTCGAGGAGGAGGAGAACGCCGACCAGCATGAACACCAGCGTGATCATGTAACCGGCTTCCGAGACGAGCGTGTACCCGGTGTAGGCGACGGTCCCGGTGTCGGTCGCGGCCTGGCAGGCGGTCCCCGACCCGAACAGTTCGATTCCGCCGTCCGTCTTCACGGCACAGACCGCGTCGTGTGCGTCTGAGTAGACGGGACCCCAGAAGTACTGCCAGATGAACCGGTCGTACACCAGTCGCGGCAGCGCGATCGACCCGACGACCAGTGCGGTGACTACGGCGACGAAGGTCCCGAGCCAGGCCTTCTCGGCCGTCACCTCATCGACGTTCATGCCCAAGTGCGGGCGAGCCTCGGTGTTTAGCCTTCCGGTCCGGTGTGCGAGTCCCCGCTACTTCTCGACGCTACGGAGTCGACCCGATCAGCGGACGGCGGACCACTCACCGATCCGCAGCGTCGTCGACGACACGCAGGACCGTCTCGTGAGCCTCGCCGTTCGACGCCACCAGCGAGTCGCTCTCTAGCGTCCACCGCTCGCCCGCCAGGTCGGTGACCGTCCCGCCCGCCTCGCGGATCAGCAAGACCCCGGCCAGCGCGTCCCAGGAGTTGGGCTGGTACGGCGAGAACGCGGCGTCGAGCCCGCCGCTGGCCACGAACGCGAGCGCCGACTGCATGCTCCCGAACCGCCGCAGGTCGCCGAACTGCTCGGCGGTCGTCGCGGCGAGCGCACCCAGCTGGTCGCTCGTCGCTGCGTCCCACCGACCCAGAACCGAGACTGCGAACGTCTCCGGGTCCGTCCGGTCGCTGACCGACAGCACCGTCCCGTTGCGCGTGACGCTCTCCGGGCCAGCGGTGTAGATGTCCTCGACGGCGGGCAGATACGTCGCGGCACCCACCGGTTCGCCGTCGACGACGGCGGCGACGCTACAGGTCCAGATCCGCAGTCCCCGCACGAAGTTCGCCGTCCCGTCGATAGGGTCGATCACCCACGCGTCGCCGCTGTCGGGGACCGACTCGGCCAGCGTCACGTCTACGCCGTCGCCGGTCCCGACGGGCGGCACCGCGTCCTCCTCGCCGACGATGACGTCGCTGGGGAACTCCGGGACCAGCGTCGCGATGACCTGGCGCTGGGCGTCCCTGTCAGTCTCGGTGACGAGGTCGTTCTTGTCCCGTTTCGAGTCGACCCGCAGATCCGACCGGAACGCTTCACGCGCGACCGCTCCGCCCGCCCGCGCTGCGCGCTCGGCCAGCACTGCCCGTCGATGGGCGTCTACCATACCGGAGTCAGCGCACAGCGAACAAAAATCACCACCGCTTTCCAGCGGCCGACCGTCGGCCGCCCCCGCCCGTCACTCTCGCTGGGCCTCGTCGGCCGCGTCCATGATCGCTTCCGCCACGTCGCGGGCCTCGGCGGGCGTGTAGAGACGCTGATCCCCGACCGACTGGTCGATCCGCACGTAGCCGTAGTCCGTGTCGATATCGAAAAACGCCGTTCGCTCCAGCGGTGGTACCTCGTGTGTGTCCAGTCCCGAGTCGTCGGTCGCCATGGCTGTTCCTTGGTACCATGCCACAATAAGTCATTGGGGACGGCGACTGCGGCGCTCACCGACGATCACGTGAGAATTTGCGAGGGAAGACCGCTCCACTCGCGGGTCGCGCGTCGCGCTCCCCGCTCGCATCGAGGCCTCCCGTTCGGTCGGCCTCGCAGGTCTTCCGCACTGTTTGCGAGGGGCCGCATGGGCCACACAGTGCGAGGGAAGGGATTTGAACCCTTGGACCCCTACGGGAGCGGATCTTGAGTCCGCCGCCGTTTCCAGGCTTGGCTACCCTCGCACGCGTCGTCTCGCATCGATCCGTTGTCCGCTCGCTGTCTTAAACACAACGGGTCGGGTCTCGCGCTGCCAGTACCGTTTTGTGCGGGGCCGCGCAATCGCTGGCCATGCGACAGGACTCGCCAATCGATCCGCGCCCGCCGGACGGACGGTTCCGTCCGGGCGCGGGCACGTCGGTCGGGAGCGTCGACGAGAGAGCGCCGCCGCGAACCCGGATCGGGTGCCGGAGGTGGTAGACCTCGTCGCCTCGGGGGCGCGACTGCTCGGCGCGCTCGTCCTGGTCTTTCTGAACGGCTTTTTCGTCGCCTCCGAGTTCGCGTTCGTCCGCGTCCGGTCGACCTCCGTCGAACAGCTCGCCGCCACCGGGAAGACCGGATCGGCGACCCTCCAGGAGGCGATGGACAACCTCGACGACTACCTCGCGACGACGCAACTGGGCATCACCATCGCCTCGCTCGGACTGGGGTGGATCGGTGAACCCGCCGTCGCGGCGCTGATCGACCCCGTGTTGCAGGCGTTTCTCCCCGAGAGCCTCATCCACCTGGTCGCCTTCGCCGTCGGGTTCAGCTTTATAACGTTTCTGCACGTCGTCTTCGGCGAACTGGCGCCCAAGACCATCGCTATCGCGCAGGCCGAGCGGATCGCACTGCTCGTCGCGCCGCCGATGAAGGCCTGTTACTACCTGCTCTACCCCGGTATCGTCGTCTTCAACGGGACCGCCAACTTCTTCACCCGACTGATCGGCATCCCGCCCGCCTCCGAGTCCGAGGAGACGCTCCAAGAAGAGGAGATCCTGGCGGTACTGAGCCACTCGGGCCGGGAAGGCCACGTCGACAAGTCGGAGGTCGAGATGATCGAGCGCGTGTTCGAACTCGACGACACGACCGCACGGGAGGTCATGGTCCCGCTCCCGGACGTGGTCAGCGTCCCCGCGGACATGCCGCTGTCGGAACTGCGCGCCCTGATCATCGACGAGGGTCACACCCGCTACCCGGTCGTCGAGGCCGACGACGCCACGCAGGCCGTCGGGTTCGTCGACGTCAAGGACGTGCTCCGCGCGGGCGCGTCCGACGACGGGGAATCGGTGACCGCGGGCGACCTGGCGCGGGACCTGCCGCTGGTCCCGGAGTCGGCCAGCGTCGATGCACTCCTCGAAGAGTTCCAGACCGAGCAGACCCAGATGGCCGCCATCATCGACGAGTGGGGCTCCCTGGAGGGGGTCGCCACTATCGAAGACGTCGTCGAGGCCATCGTCGGCGACATCCGCGACGGGTTCGACGTCGACGAGCGCGAACCCTCGCTCGAACGCCGGTCCGACGGGACAGCCGTCGTCGACGGCGGTGTCTCCATCGCGGTAGTCAACGACGCCCTCGACAGCGAGTTCGAGAGCGAGGAGTTCGAGACGGTCGGCGGCCTCGTGCTGGACCGACTCGGACGCGCGCCGGAGGTGGGTGACGAGGTGTCGGACGCTGGCTACGACCTGACTGTCGACGAGGTCGACGGCGCCCGCGTGGCCCGCGTGGTCGTCTCCGAACGCCAGGCCTCGGAAGGCGCTGGCGGAACCGGCGAGTCGACGGACGACCGCGACGACACCGACGAGTCGTAGTGGTGCCCGCACCGGAGCGCTCTCACTCCGTCCGGGGTTCGATACCTTCGTGGGTAGCGACTCGTTCGCGCCACGCCTCGGGGATCGACCGCTTCTCCCGCGTCGCCGGGTCGACGACCACTTGGACGCTCTCGCCTTCCGCGACCAGTTCGCCGTCGACGGCGAGTTCGTACTCGAAGGGGAAACTGGTCTCCCCGAGACGGGGGATCCGGACGCCGACGGTCACGTCGGTCAGTTCCGTGACCGACGTGTGAAAGTCCAGTTCGAGCGTCGCCAGGACGGCGGTGAACTCGTTCAGATCGTCCAGGTCCAGCACCTCCTCGATGTAGGCGACGCGTGCCTGCTCGCAGTACGTCCCGTAGACCACGTTGTTCACGTGGCCGAAGGTGTCCAGGTCGCGGTAGCGCACTCGCACGTCGTGCCGGAAGTCGGCGTCCATGTGCTTCGAGAGGGCGGCGGCCTACAAAACACCGGGGGACCGAGCGCACGGGGACGCGGTCACCACCGATGTGGAAAGCCGGGGCCACCGACGCTGTTAGGACCCTGGATGCCGAACGCTCCGGCGATGGACGATCACACCGTGGACCACACCGTCGCGCCGCCGACGAGTGGTGACCCGACTGGGTGGAGCGGGCAACGTCCGGAGTCGAACGGGTGGGAACACGGAACGCTCCGGCGGGCGACGGTCCACGGCGTGGCGCTGTACAACGCGGGCGAGTATCACGAATCACACGACTGCTTCGAGAATGTTTGGCTGAGTGTAAACAAATCGTACCGTCAGGGGAGCAGATTCGAGCGGTCAGCGATTAGCCTATGAACGATCATACGCGGGACCACACTGTAGGCCCACCGATTTCAGGGAATCCGACCGGGTGGCAGAAAGATCGAGCGGTATCGAATGGGTGGGAACACGGAACACTTCGGCGGGCAGTAATTCACGGCGTCCGGTTATACAATTCCGGCGCATTTCATGAATCTCACGACTGTTTTGAATCAGAGTGGTATAATTACGGAAGAGGGACTACAGAAAGCGCATTCGCTCACGGAATGGTGCAAGTCGCAGCGGGCGCATACAAGCACTCCGACTTCGAGGACGATGACGGGATGCGTAGCCTCTTCGAGACAGCGTTACAGTACCTCCAAGATGTTCCGAATGATTACTACGGGGTCGACGTTCTCGGAGTCAAAACCACACTCACAAACGCGCTTAACGATCCAACCGTGTTAGACGGGTGGCGAATCGAACTAGACGGGGAGCGACCGGAAGCCCGACCGGAGGATTACGAACACGCCGAAAGCCTCGAATGAGGCTCTTCTAAATCCGACGGGGACAGCTCGCCATAGACTGACTTCGATAATCGGGGGCTATCTCGCCCGAGTATCTTTTCTTCGGGGGTCTTTGAACCGAATCCCAGCGTGTTCGGCGGCGGCTACGAGCGCGTTGTATGGCGGTGTTTCATCCGCCAGGTGGTCATATTCGTCGCGGGCGTACAGAGACGGTTTCAACAGCTTCGCCGGGTGCTTATACACGTCGCCCGATACGCCACGTTCGGCGGCTCTGCTCTTCAGATCGAGCGCGTAATAGGCGCTCATGTCGTCGTCTGGGTTTGAGATGAGCATGGGGACGTCGTACCCCGCTACGTAACTCTCGAAGCCCACGGATCCACGTTTTCCCGCGAGCGGTGTGGCCCCGGCGGAAGGATACGCCCGAGGCCGCTATCAGGGCCATTTCTACGACGCCGCCCTGGTCGCCGGTCCCGATATCGGTCCATAGTCCGGTGTCCGTATTGAGGATATTCGCGGTCCCGTTACGATTCCGGTCCCACGTCGGATAGAACGCTCTAACGTCGTCGCTTGTGTTGGCGTCGTCGTTCCATTCGGTCACTATCGTATCTTCGGCTACGGCTTCGGGGCCGAGCGCGTCTAGGGTGTCGTATATCTCTTGCACGTTCGACGTGACGCCAGCGCCCGCCGCGCCCCCGTTTCCGCCGTCTCCGTTCCCGCCGTCGCCGCCGTCACTGTCGCCGCCGTCTCCCAGACACCCTGCCAGACCGGCTCCCAGGGCTCCGACCCCACTGCCCAGAATCTTACGCCGTGACCAGTTCGGACGGTCGCTCGCCTCGGTATCTCTGCTCATAGTAACGTGATGCCCGTCAGAGTTGGCGGCTGAGGTCGATAGTTATCGGTCGCGCCCGGGGCGACTGCGTCTGAGACGGACTATAGTAGCGATTGAAAGCGTCCGCACACTCGATCGCACGCAGTCGTGCAATCATCTGTGCACTGTCTTTCAAGAGCTACTATAGGAGCGTCGTCCCGGTGAGGACGAACAACCCGGCGAAAGAGACGTGCTGGAAGACGGCGAGGACGTACGTACGAGAACCCGGTTCGACGACGCTGAGCGACGCCCCCAACACGAGCATGGACACGACGGAGACCACGAACACGAGCTGTAGTCCCCGCGCAGAGCCACAGAGGTAATCGAGGAACGGATCCGGGTCCATACCCCACCGGACTCGGCACCGCGTCTCAAGGCTTTCGACGGTTTGCGAGTGCAGTCGATGGCGCCGACGGCAGAAGAGACGGCCTACAGCTCGATAGCGCTCTCGCCGCTCAGGGTCTCCGGGACCGTGACGGTCGTCTGGGTGGTCGCGCCCGCTTTCGTCGTCAGACGGATATCGACGGTGCTCCCTTCGGGAAGCGGCTCACCGGTCTCGTCCAGGTCAACCGTCCCGTCGTCCGTCTCGACTAGCACGTCGGTCGGCGCGTCTCCGGTGTCGAACGTGAGGAGGAACCTGTCGTCGGCGTCGTTGAGGACCGGCGCGGAGTCGTCGGCGTCCTTCAGCGGCGTGACCGCGAAGTCCGCGTCGCCAGCCTCGACGTCGTGGTGGGTGATCCGGTAGGCGCCGCTCCCGTCGATCCACTGGACGGTGACGTTCCGGAGGTCGACGTTGTCGGCGCCGGGGTTTGCGTGGACCGTCACGTTGACCCGTCCGATCACCTCCTCGCCCCCGACTGTCCCCACCGCACCTGACTTGGGCGCGATGTTCAGGCGGTTTGTCACCTGCTCGCTGGATGACTGCCCGGTCGCCTCCGATTTGGTCTGGAGGAACCCCGCGGTGTTTATGAGCACGCCCGCGGCGATGGCTGCCACCAGCACCATCGCGATGAACACGATCAGCGTTCCGATTCCGACCTGTCCCCTCCGATCTGTGTCTCGCCTCAGTATCGATATCATAGTAGCGTCGTCGCCCGCGTCCCGGTAGAGCGACGCAGGCCGATCCTACCCGGATATACGGGGAATCCGTAATAAGAGAAACGGGCCGGTTATCACGAGTGAATCCGAAATATCCAGACGAGTGATCGGTTCACGGCCGGTCCAATGCGGGAAATCTAAACGGGTGAGGCCGTTACTGGTGTTCGATGCGAGTCGAGACGCTGGGAGACGGGGACCCCGAGGTCGCGGTGGTCGGCGGGATCCACGGCGACGAACCCTGCGGGGTCAGGGCGGTCGAGCGACTGATCGAACTCGACCCGGCGGTCGACCGGCCGGTCGCGCTCGTCGTGGCCAACGAGGAGGCCGTGGAACTGGGCGAACGATACGTCGAGGCCGACCTGAACCGGTCGTTCCCGGGCGTGGCCGACGGCCGGACACACGAGAGTAGACTGGCGAGTGCGCTCGCCGCCGAGATCGGCGACTGCCGGACGCTCGCGCTGCACTCGACACAGTCCTACGAGGGGTTGTTCGCCCTCGTCGACAGCCTCGGAGAGACCGAGCGCCGCCTCTGTCCGCGCCTGTCGGTCGACGCTGTCGTCGAAACCGGGGCCGCGGAGGGACGCATCTTCGACGGCGTGCCACGGACTATCGAGGTCGAGTGTGGCTACCAGGGCTCGGAGGCCGCCGCGGACAACGCCGTGCAGGTCGCCCGCGAGTTCCTCGCCGCGACCGGTGCGGTCCCTGGGTGGGAGACGGCCTCGCAGGGTGAACTCCCGGTCTTCGAACTCGGTGATCCCGTCCCCAAGGACGCCGCGGAGACCTACGAGGTGTTCGTCGAGAACTTCCGGGAGGTGGACGCGGGTGAGACCTTCGCTGCCGCCGACGGTGACCCGCTCGTCGCCGAGGAGTCGTTCCACCCCGTCCTGATGTCGCCGTACGGCTACGAGGACGTGTTCGGATACACCGCGAAACCGGTCGGGACGCTGGCGGCCTGACCGCCTCCGACGACGAGGATGCGGATCCTGACCGACGCGTCCGCGGTCGTTCTCCGTAGCGAGTGTTGTAGGTCGTCAGGCGTCCTCGGGCGGTTCGAACTCAACGAGCGTGAGATCCCGGTCGAGCGCGCAGTGGTCGTGTGGCGGGTCGCCGACCACCTCGGCGATGCGGTACTCCGCGTCGAACTCCGCACCCGCCGGCTCACAGTAGTCGTGACTGGGACACTCGGTGTGGGGACAGGGCCCTTCGAGCGTCGCCTTGCCCCCCGCGTACGCGGTCGTGCCCGCGACGTTCGCGCGAACCGGCGCTGGCTCGACTTCGACGGCCACGACCCCCTCGTCGTGGACGCCACACTCCAGCGTACTCCCACCCTCCCGCAGATCGGTCACGCGGTAGGCCCGCCCGGCGGTGAGATTGAGGCACTGATCGCGGTATGGACAGCCCTCGCAAGCGGGTGCCTCCCCCTGGTAGACGAACTCGCGGCCGACGTCGGCGAGGCGGCGACCGATCAGTGTGACCGTTGCCATACGCCGACGTAGGGGATCCCCCGGATTAATACTGCCGGGCGTCGGCCGTGCGGCCCGTCTCTCCGCGGCGGTCGCGTCACGCCTCGCGGCCGGTCAGCGAATCCAGTTCGTCGAGGTACGCCTCGCGCGGAACCTGATACAGCGACCGGTAGTCCACGTCGCCCGCCGCAAACGACGCGGCCAGCTCCGTCGCCCCCGAGATGGCCGCCGCCCGCGTCTCGTAGCGGTCCGGGGACCGCTCGATCTCGGGTTCGAGGTACAGCGTGACGAACCACGGATCCGTCGGACGTGTCTCGACGCCCGGTTTGCGTCGCCGCCGCCCCTTCGTCACGTATATCGTCGGGAGACACGGGGCCGGAAACGCCTCGCTATCGAAGACGTCCGGACGGTAGGCGAGAACGGCCTTCCGCTCCGATTCGGTCCAGACCACCCAGTCCTCGTCCAGCGAGTCGAAGTCCATGCCCGGCAGTTGCGTCCGAGCGCCCAATAGTCACGCGGTCCGATCGCTGACTGGCTCGCCGGGCCCGCTATCACCGCCTGCTGGATCCTGACCGGGACGATCGCCCCGGCTCCGGCCGGAATCCGAACGTCCGTCGAACCTTCCGCCCCATTTATAAACACTCGTATACCCCTCCCGCGAAGCGGACGGCGTAACCCCGTGCAGGGGTCGTTTTTTCACCTTTTCCGACCCTGATATAATGGGGTAATTTACGACGGTGGCAGGAACTCTTATATGTCTCGAGTTCCGATATAATAAATAGTATCGGTGGGTATCCACCCGTACTCTGTTACCACGCCACCCGGAGACGCGCTCCGGCTCTCGGCCGTGGTACGATCACACATGGCAAGATCGTCGCTCTCACCGTCCCCGCGGACGCACGCACCGCGAGCGGAGCGATGGCGTTCTCGACGAGATCGCAGTGCGAACCGGTCGGTCCGGTCCGTCCGCCCGCGGCGAAGGCGGGCGGCTGGGTCGGTCGGTCCGCCTGATGGAGCGTCGCAGTTTCACCACCGAACCGTGATAGCATGACCACACAGGAAACCCTCGAAGAGCTGAGTCGAGAGTACAGAGACGCGATTCCGGCGGACCTGCGAGAGAGCCGTCCGTTCACGGACTACCTCGATCAGCTCTACGACGACCCCAAGATCGCCCGCAACGCCCACCAGCGCGTCGCTGACATGTTCGACTACTACGGCACCGAATACGACGAGGACGCCGGTGTCGTCGAGTACAAACTCGCCTCGGAGGACCCGGTCAACGACGGGGAGAACACGTTCTACGGCCGCGTCGTCCACGAGTCGATCCACGAGTTCGTCAACAAAGTGAAATCAGGGGCCCGCGGTCTCGGCCCCCAGAAGCGGATCAAACTCCTGCTCGGACCGGTCGGGTCCGGGAAGTCCGACTTCGACCGGCAGGTGCGGCGGTACTTCGAGGACTACACCCGTCGCGACGAGGGGCGAATGTACACCTTCCGGTGGACGAACCTCTGTGACGTGATCCCCGACCAGGACCCCGCCGACGACGTGGTCCGTTCGCCGATGGACCAGGACCCGATCGTCCTGCTCCCGCAGAAACAGCGCGACCGGGTGATCGAGGACATCAACGAGGTGCTTGAGGCGCCCTACACCATCCGCAACGAGCAGTCGCTGGACCCCGCCAGCGAGTTCTACATGGACCGCCTGCTGGCCCACTACGACGACGACCTGGAGCAGGTGCTCGCGAACCACGTCGAGATCATCCGTCTGGTCGCCGACGAGAACCAGCGCCGGGCCATCGAGACGTTCGAACCCAAGGACAAGAAAAACCAGGACGAGACGGAACTCACCGGCGACGTCAACTACTCGAAGATCGCCGTCTACGGTGAGTCCGACCCCCGCGCGTTCGACTACTCCGGGGCGTTCTGTAACGCCAACCGGGGGATCTTCTCCGGAGAGGAACTGCTGAAACTCCAGCGGGAGTTCCTCTACGACTTCCTGCACGCGAGCCAGGAGCAGACGATCAAACCGAAGAACAATCCCCGGATCGATATCGACCAGGTGATCGTCGGGCGGACGAACATGCCCGAGTACAAGGACAAGAAGGGCGACGAGAAGATGGAGGCGTTCAACGACCGCACCAAGCGGATCGACTTC
>Ga0207813_100017_pt1 | contig 176253 bp, 156 predicted proteins | sample A23E3SouthBayCA_2_FD_187730 | JGI IMG/M metagenome (GOLD analysis project Ga0207813, IMG submission 187730) | Aerobic enrichment media microbial communities from Eden Landing Ponds, California, USA - A23 E3 (4) (SPAdes) | ecosystem: Environmental > Aquatic > Marine > Unclassified | place...
GGCGGTGTACTCCTCGGTACGGAGGCGACGGAGGCGGTGGGTCGTGTCGTCGTACGCGTAGCGGGCCATCACGTCGTTGCCGTAGGCGACGAACGACCGACGCCCCCGTGCGTCGTACCCGACGGTCTCGACGATCGACTCCCGGTCGGGGTCGTCGCTGTCCAGATCCGAGAGCAGATCGATCCCGACGAGGTTGCCGACCCCGCTGTAGCGCATCCGCAGTTCCTTCCGGTCGCCGTTCACGTCCGCCGGGTACCGCCGCACCGTCACCTGCTCGCGCGCGTTGTACGCCAGCGAGACGCGGTAGCTCCGGCCCGACAGCAGGTCGCTCTCGCGGCCGGAGAGGGTCTCCCCCGCTCCGGTCGACCAGTCGACGGGCCCGCCAGCCACCTCGTCGTCCGCCAGCGGCGACCGCGTTTTGGCCGTGGGGTTGTCCCTGAAGTCGTAGGCGTCGAGCGTCAGTTTCCCCGCCTCGTCGTACTCTCTGAAAGGGTTTCCCAGGAGGTTCCGCCGCCTGGCCGCCGACCGGTCAAGTTCGCCCGCGACCGGACACCTGAGGACGCGCTGTCGCAGCGTCGTGTCGCCGTCCCCGTCGTCGCGCGCCCAGTGGTGGGTGGGCCGGTTCTCGTCGTCGTACAGTTTGAGCTCCAGCGCGCCACTGGCGTCGCGCCGCTCCAGTTCGTTGTCGGCCGCGTCCGCGACGACCACGCGCGTCCCCGACTCGACGTCCTCGCACCGGAGCATCGTCCCCGAGAGGTCGTATACGGCCGCGTACACCACGCGATCGAGTTCGTCGCGGACCGCCAGCTCGTTGCCCCGGATGTCGTACTCGGTCCGGGTCACGACCTCAGTGACGTCCGAACCGGGGTCGGACTCGCGGTTCCGCCTGACCGTCTCGACGGTGTTGCCCAGCGCGTCGAACCGCTCGGTCGTCGGGGTGTTCACGCGGTGGTCGTACGCGCTGGCCTCGGCCGGGTGGGTCCGACCCGCGTTGTCGACGGCGTCGTACGTGTGGGCGACCCACGGTGACGGGTCGACGCTCTCAGGGTCACGGACGTCGTCGAGTTCGCCCCGGACCGTTCGCGACTCCTCGCCGTCGGGACCGACCGTCCGAACCTCCCGGCCGAGCGGATCGTAGTAGTGATCGGTCACGTTCGCGAACGTCTCCGGCCGGTCCCGCGCGGCCTCGGCCCTGGAGAGGAACGCCCACCCGGTGTCGAAGAAGGGATCGTAGGACTCGACGCGGTTGCCCTTGTTGTCGTAGGTCTCCCAGCCGTCGACGACGACGCGGACCGCGCCGTCGGCGACGTCCTCGGCCGTCACCGGGCCGGGGTCGTCGGCCGCGACCGACAGCGACTGTCCGTCGCCGTCCGCGGTGCTGTAGACGGCGGCGTCGGCCCGCGTCCGCTTCTGGATCACGCGGCCGAAGCCGTCCGAGTACTCGCGCGTCTGCGTGAACCGTTCGGGGTGCGCGTCGAGTTCGTCCTCGAACAGGGCCGCGATGTCGGCGTCTGACAGGTCGCCGCGCTCGCGCTCGGCGGCCGCGATCACGTCCGCGCCGTGGCGCTTTCGCCGGACCGTGTGGACCCACGTCGGCCGGACGTCGTCGGGGTCGCTCTCGGCGAACGAGTGGTAGTCGTACTCGTAGCGGACGGTCGGCCGCTCCGGCGTGTCCCCTTCGCGCTCTCCGGCAGTGCCCAGCTGGGCCGTCCATGCCACCTTGCCAAGCGGTGTGTACCCGTTGCGCGACCGGTTCCCGTTCGGGTCGGTGACCTGCCTGACCTTCATCGCCTGGTAGTCGTAGGACGCGGTCGTGACGAGGCCGGACTGGTTCTCGACCGCGACCGGGTTCAGCGCGTAGTCGTCGTACGCCTCGACCGCCGACTCGCTGCCGAGGCCGTTGCGCTCGGCGATCGGGAGCCCGCGGTCGGTCCCGACCGACCCGCTCTGGAAGTCGTACCGCCGCTCCGTGACGGCGAAATACCCCACGTCGGCGCCGACGCGGTCAGGGAGGTCACGCGAGACGGCGAACCCGCCCCTGTCCGGGATCGACTCGCGGAAGGGGTCCGGGTACTCCTCGGGCCAGTCCGGGTCGTCGTCGGTCAGGTACGGGCCGATCGTGGTGTCCGCTGGGAGGTCCCGCTCCCCCGTCCCGTCGACGGCGTACGCCCGGTCGAGGATGTCGTCGGTCAGGACCAGCTGTTCGGTCCGGGACGTGACCCCGTGTGGCCCCACGTCACCGAGGTCGCGCCCGTCGTAGGCCGCCCCGTCGTAGTAGCGACGCGTCAGGTCGACGACGTCGAGCGCGACCTCGTCGGCCTCGACGGCGGCTCTGAACTCAGCCACCGTCCGGGCGCCGTCGTCGACGACTTCGTACTCCGCGTGCTGCGCGACGGCGTCGACGGGTCGGTCGCCCTCCACGGGGTCCGCGAACCGGCGGCGCTCCACGGTGGCGAGGTACTCCCCGGTCTCCGTCCCGGGCTCCCACCCTCTCGGACACGCGATCGACATCGACAGCCGGTGTTGGCCGTAGTCGTCGTAGTCGCGCTGGAAGGACAGCTGCGTCTTCGGATCGGTGCCCCGCTCCCAGGACGTCTCGCGGGTCGCGACTCTGTGCGGGAAGACCACGCCGCGCGGTCGCGGCCCGTTCCCGGGAGCGTCGATCACCTCCCCGGGGGCGAGTTCCTGCCGCAGCCCGTAGGCGTATTCGGTCACCTCGTACGGTCGGTCCGCCCGGTCCGAGCCGTCCTCCGCGTAGACCTCCTCGCGGAGCTTCTTGCCCCGGAGCGTCCGGACCGCGTCGCGGGCGACCCGCCGGTCGAGAGCCGCGAGCAACGCCTCGGTCGCGTCGGGCCGCTCGACCAGTCGGGGGTCCGGCGCCCAGTACTCGTCCTCGAAGGTGAGTTCGCGCCAGTCGCCGTGCTCCGGGCCGACGGGGCCGAGGTGGAACCACGTCCGTGTGAGCTTCGGCGGCGAGAACCGCTCGCGGTCGGCCGACTGCCAGCTGTCGGGGTCCGCGGCCCCCGCCTCGTACTCGGCGAACGATCCGGCGTCGCGCCTGTCGACCCGGCCGAACCCGCGGAACTCCCGCTCGGCCCCGTCCCAGTACCCGTGGTGGTAGTCGAACGTCGTGTGCCGCTGGCTCCCCGCGATCCCGTCTTCGACGGTCACCGACGCGACGACCCACCGCGGCGACGGCAGGGTCGTCTCCCAGGGATCGCCCGCCGCCTCGTCGGCCAGGTAGTACTCCGTCGACGTGGCGTACTCGAGGCGGGTCGCCGACCCCATGTTGTTGCGCGTCTCAGTCATGAGGTAGGGCTTGGCCCCGTCGATGAACTCCAGCAGATACGTCTCGTCGGCCCCGTCCCTGGCGTCGCCGCTGTACAGCAGTCCGTCGATGCCCCGTCCCTTGACGTCGACGAGTCGCACGGAGTCGAGGTCGGTGACGCCCGGCGTCCCCCTGATCACGACCGGGTCGTTCCACTCGTTGCCCGCGCGGTTGAGCCACACCGTGACGGTGCCGTTCTCGACGTAGACGACGTCCGAGGCCCCGTCGCCGTCGACGTCACCGACGAGCACGCGATCCGGATCGAAGTCCCGCGGCAGATCGGGCCCGCCCCGCATGACGACGCGTCTCCCCCACTCGCCGTGGCCCTGGTTCGGCCAGTAGGAGACGTGGCCCGCGTCGACGAACACCACGTCGAGCAGTCCGTCGCCGGTCATGTCCGCGAGGTCGACCCTGTCGTCGGCGAACGAGATCGACGCCACGTCGTCGAACGACTCCTTCGCGACCGTCCGCGTCTCCGTCCAGCCGTCTTCCCGGTCCTGGAAGAAACACTCCAAGGACTCGCCCGCCCTGACCGCGTCGGTGACGCCGTCGCCGTCCAGGTCGATCCGCTTTACCTCGGGGTCGTCCAGCGAGACGCTCGGGAGCGCGTCGTAGGGCTGGAACCGCTCCTCGGCCCACTCGCCGTCGTGTGACAGCGGGAAGTACCCCGCGAGGTCGTCGTGGAAGCTCACCAGGTCGACGCGGCCGTCGCCGTCGGCGTCGAGCAGTTGCACCTCGGGGTCGGCCAGCGAGAGCCCCGACGGCCCCGCGTCCATCTCCCGCGGGTGGTCGAACTCGCCGTCGCCGAGGTTCCGCCAGTACCGGATCGTGTCGTCGATCTCGACCAGGTCGGGCAAGCCGTCGCCGTCGACGTCCGCGAGTTCGAGTTCCGGCGCCGAGAGCGACCGGCGCGGGAGCGGTCCCGCGAGCGTCTCGAAGTCCCGCCCCGTCGGATCGAACGTCGAGTAAGTGAACTCGACGGGCGGCAGTCGCTCCGTCTCGCCGTCGGCGTGGCCAACGACCTCCACCGCCGCCAGTTGCGAGAGCCCGTTCGCCGGGGTCTCGCGGTCGGGATGGTCGTCCCGATAGGTGAGATCGTACGCGCGGATCGGTCTGCTCTCGTCGGCGTGACTCCTGATCGCGATCGACGCACACCGCTGTGTCGTCCGGACCTCGAACCCGGGTTTGTGCCGCGAGAAGGGATCGGGTCGGGGCTCGTACTCGAAGTCGACTGTCACGAGAAAGCGCGTGCGCGGGCCGTCATCGTAGTCGACGTAGCTGACGCGGTCGAGGTACAGCTGGTCCCAGTAGTGGTCGTCGGTGTCGCCGCTGTCCCGTCGGTACTCGTACTCGATGCGGTTGCCGAAGGTGTCCTCGGTCTCCGAGAGGCGCCAGCTGAACACCCGCGTCCGGTCGTCCGGATCGGCCACCGCCGCCGGGTCGGCCCCGCGTCGGCCGGGCGTTCCGAACCGGCGGACCGTCCCGTCCGTGTCCTGTAGCTCCCAGTGGTCGGTCCGGGGACTCAGGTGGCGCTCGATACGCGGGAACTCCCCCTCGGTCCGGGGGCGATAGCGGACGACCGTCGTTCCGTCGTCGGTCGTCCGCTCGTCGACCGGGACCAGTTTCTGCCCGTCCGAGAGGACGAACGTGTCCTCGCCCGCGTATTCGGGGACGCCCGTGTTCGTCTCGCGACTGATCGCGGGCGACCCGAGCGTCCACCCGTGGCCGAACTCGCTGTTGCCGTTGCCGGTGCTGTAGGTCAGCGCCAGTTGCGGCGTCAGCCCCCGCCGGCCAGAGGGCACCTGCAGCGACAGCGAGTACTCGCCCGCGCCCGTCTGCTGGCGCGCCTGGAACTTCCCGCCCGCGCCTTCGAGCGATCCGCCGCCCGACGGCAGTGACAGCGCCCCCGACGAGACGCCGGACTTGTCGCTCATCGCTCCGCCCCCCGTCGGCTGTTACGACCGCCGCGTCTCCGGGGAGCGTCCAGTCGGTCGCCGACCGTCGGTTTCCCGCCGTGCTCGGATCGAGAGCCGAGGAGAGTTTCCCGGGACATGGGTCTCAGGCGGGCCACTCCGGCGTGCGTCCCTCGGCGGTGACGATCAGCATGACGTCCTCGACGGTCCCGTCGGTGAACGGATCGGCACCGACGCCGCCGGAGTCGGGCGTCACGGTCAGCGTCCACTCCTGTGCGGGCGACTCGCCGCTGAACGCCGAGGTGATCTCGACCAGTCCCTCGGTCGCAGCCTCCTCTTTCTTCGATCCGTTCTCCCCTTCGAGCGCGACGGTGAGGTCCTTGAACTCCTCCCGTTCGTCGGGATCGGTCGGGCCGACGAGGTACAGCGAGACGGTGTCGACTTCCAGGTCCCCGACGTTCGCGGGGAAGTCGTCCCTGTCCGTCTCGAAGGAGACGGTCGTCGACTGACCGTCCCCGTCGTTGACGAGGTCGTACCACGCGTCCGCGAAGTCGCTCTTGAAGTGGAACGACCGCTCGACGGTCCGCTCGGGCGAGAGGCGCTCCTCGACCTGTTTGCGGTAGTCGTAGCTCTCGAACGCCGAGTAGGTCAGCGTCAACTGCACGTCCGCGATGGTGTCGTAGTCCATGTCGTTGGCCGCTTTGGGCATGCGGAGTTCCCAGTCGGTCGCGACCCCGCTGTTCTCGAAGGGGCGGAGCATCTCCTCGCTCTCGCGCGGCCGCAACTCCACGCCGTCCTCCCTCTCGCGGGCGTAGTTGAGGACGATCTCCTCGGGGTCCCGGGAGATGGTCTTCTCCCGGTAGAGCGTGTCGCCGACGACGACCCGGGAGTTCCCGCTGGACCGGAGCGTCGCGTTGATCCCGGCGGTCGGTGGGGTCAGCGCCACGACGGTGACCTCGACGTCCTCGATGAGGCGGAGGTACTGGCCCGGGTGGTCGCGGTCGAACTGTTCGAGCGTCGTCGCAAAGGAGAGGACGCCCGTCTCGCGGAACTGCTGGAGCGCCATCGAGTCCAGGTTCGACACCGAGATGGTCTTCTCGACCTGGAGTTTGCGCTCGTCGGTCTCGAACTCGTGTTGGTCAAGCTCCGTGATGTCTCTGAGCAGTTGTGCGGATCCCGTCAGCCCGCGGCGATCTGTCCCGTCCCCGTCGCTCCCGCTCGGGAGCGTGCTCTGTCCGTCCTTCGAGACGTTCCAGTAGTCGGCCCCGATGAACTGCCGTGGCATCTCCTGGCGCTCGAAGGCGAGTTGGCGCTGGGCGAGTCGCGCAATCGAGGCGGCCTGCTGGAGGAAATAGCGGTAGACCCGCTCTAACACCTCGCTCATCCACTGGTAGAGCTCCTCGTTGGTGAACTTGTTCCGGTGGAAGTTGACGATGTCCTCGGCGTGTTCGGCCCGCAGGTCCGCTATCTCGCGCTCCTGTCTGGCGATCCGGACGCTGTCGCGGGCGAGCGTCACGCGCTGGTCGCCGATCTTCGCGTTCTGCTTGGCGACGTCGCGCTGGAGCCGCCAGCGGCGCTTCCGTCGCTCCTTGCGCGCGTCGATCTGGAATATCTGTGCCTGCGTCGACAGCGCCGAGGCCGTCGTCGAGGAGACCCGCGCGGCCGTCGACATCGCTTCGGCGGTTGCCTTCAGGCCCGCACCTGACTTCGCGTAACTGATCGTCCGCAGCGTCCCCGCGACGGCCTGCAGTCCGGCGGCCGTGTACTGGAAGATCATCGCCGTGTGCAGGTGGTTTCGCGCCTTCTTCTCCGGTTTCACCAGCGGGTTCTCGATCCACTGCTTGTAGCGGTTGACCTTGAGCCACGACCGGGCGCGCTGGAGCCTGGCCAGTTCGACCTTCTCCTCGGCCCGCGCGACGCGGGACTCCTGGAGCGTCACGCGCTCGTTCGCGAGTTCGACCTGCTGGCGCGCCTGCGTGAGCCTGCGCTCCTCGCCGACGCGCTTCTCGACGGCCTGGAAGAACTGCGTCTCGAACTGCCTGGCCCTGTCGGCCAGTTGCCTCGCGCGCTGTAGCAGCGTCTCGTAGCGGTAGTTTGTCGGCTGTGCGCTCCCGCCGCCCGGGAGGCCGACCCCGCTGTCCGGCGTCGGCGCCGCGCTCTCGACGCTCACGTCCGACGCGTAGGGGTCGAGATCGCGTTTCATCCCCGCGATGTTGCGCCCGGTTCGGATCTTCTCCAGGCTGAGCTGTGCGTGCCGTCGCAGCGATTCGAGGTAGGGGTTCTCCGGGACACAGAAGCGGTGCCGGGTCGGATTGAGCACGTCCATCGTCGCCCCCGCGGCGACCGGCGCCACGGTCCCGCCGTCCGACGTGGTCTCGGTCGAATCGTCCCCGTCGTCCTCACTCGACGTGGTCGCCGCCGCGAACGACGTGAGCGCCACGTAGTCGAGGTTGGTCGGGGAGATCGTCGCACCTGTATCGTCGGCCCCCGACTCGTCACCGCCGTCGTCGGCCCCCGACTCGTCACCGCCGTCGTCGGTGTCGGACGTGTCGACTTCGACCCTCTCCGTGTCGACGGTCTCGACGGGTTCGGCCGTGGCGGCAGACCGGTCGCCGGTCGCGATCTCCGCGTCGATCCAGGAGAGGTCGCCCTCGACGACGGGTCCGGCACCCGTCCCGGCAGTCCACGCGTCCCCGTCGACGACCGACCCGTCCTGACCGCCGGAGGTATCGACGCCCTCGAACGCGCCGTCGGACGTGTCGTCACCGTCGGACTCGTCGGACTCCGCCTGTCCGTACCAGCTCGCGACGACGTCGTCGACGCGGATGCCCGTGTTGATGACGCGGCGCGCGATCTCGTCGGTGGCCCAGATGTCCTCGTAGCCGATGTCCTCCGGCTCCGCCAGTCGCTCCTCGTAGGTCGGCCCCTCGCTGTCGGCCTCCGCGTACTCGTTGGCGATGTCGAGCGCCTCGCGGAGGTCGCCGCTCCCGAGCGCCACCTGTATCTCGGTGACGGCCTCCTCGCGCGTCGTGTACGCGTCGATAGACTCGACGTCGGACTTCATGTCCTCGATCCGTAGTTCGACGCCCGCCCGGGTCAGGTCGGGATACTCCGTCCAGAGTTCGTCCTCGAAGACGTGGTTGTCGATCACCCGTTCGAGGCGCGACCACACCGACTCACAGGGCGTCTCCTCGCCGGTCAGCGGCTCGCGCTCGAGGAGGTCGAGCGCCTGCTCGTAGAGCCCCGTCGCGTTGGCGACCGACCGCGCGGTGTCCTCCGCGAAGGCGTCGTCGGCGGCGTCGTTGAGACACTGGACGATCGAGAACAGGACGAACGTGAGGTGGGCGCCCGCTCGCGTCTCCGCGACGGAGTGGGGGTTCATCGGGTCGACCAGCCACTCGATGCTCGGTGCGCTCACGTCCGACCCGTCGCCGGGCCGCAACGGCGGCCAGACGTTCGGCTGTGCCGGACCCACCGACGAGAAGGTGTCGTACCGCGCGTGGTCGATGTTGGCGGTGTAGTCGTACACCGTCCGGAACCAGTCGAGCGCGGCGTCGTACTCGCCCGCAGTCGACAGCTGTCTGGCGAGAAACAGCGGCAGGAGGTAGTTCGCCTCCCTGTGGTACTCCGTCGTGATCCACCCGGCGAACGCGTCGTCGATCACCTGGTGGACGAGGAAACGGTGGAACAGCGCCGTCCGGTCGAAGTCGCCGTCCGTCAGTTCGCCCGGATTCGGGCCGAACGCCCATGGGTCGGACTCCGCGTCGACACCGGTGGGACTCAGCAACTGCCGCTCCGAGAGACTGACCGTCGGGTACTCCCCGTACTCCGAGTAGTCGATCCGAACGGTGCTGATGTCCGGCGGATCGCTTATCTCGGCTCTGTTCAACAGTAGCTCGTGGCTCCGCCAGTCGCTGACGTCCGTGTTGTCCTCGTGCTCGACGACGTTGTTACACTGGATACCGGTCCCGAAGACGCCGTCCTCGAACCCGATCTTGGCGTACCCCTCCCGCCCGACGAACCAGTCGACAGTGAGCCCACCCGACATGTCCCGCTCGATCAGGATGGCGTTGTTGCGCTGTGTCGTGAGGAGGACGTGATCGCTGTACGGTTGATAGACGACGTTCTCGACGACGAACGCGTACTGGCTACTGTCGAGGAGGTCCTGGAACGTCCCGATGTATACGCTGTCCTCGTACTTCTCGAAGGTGTCCTGTCTGGCGATACCGGTCTGGCTCAGATCCAGCACCTCGTAGTGGAGCGAACTGATACACAGCCGCTTGTCGCCGTGTCTCAGGACCGCGGGCATGTTGTACAGCATCTCCGTGTTCGCCAGGCCCACGGGGTTGCTGTTCTCCAGCGACTCCTTGTCCGGGGGGTTGCCGCCCTCGTCGAACTGGACGAACAGGTGACGCCCGTTCCCCAACCGGGAGAACTTCCACGTGAGTTCGGCCTCGTCCTCGGCCACCGACTCGTTGATCCCCTCGAATCCGGCGTCCTCGACGGTCAGGTGGACCTCCGGCGGCGCGTCCCAGCCCTCGGTCCTGACGACGTTCGCGGTCTGTATCTCGCCGAGCTTGACCGAGTCGACCTCCGTTCTCCGAACCCTCGCTTTCTTCGGGACGTCTATCTCCTGGAAGTCGTCCCACCGGTCGGCCGCGACGTCGTAGGTCGCGTACTTCAGGAGCGTCTCCCTGCCCGCCGCCGAGTCGTCGTCGCCGTCGTTGGAGTCCGAGTTCCCCTCTTTTTCGGCCGTCGCGAACAGATACACGGACTCCTCGTAACAGGCGGCCCCGACGACGTCCTCGACGCTCCCGATCCCGTCTATCGACAGGTCCGTCCACAACCGCGGTGAGTGGGCCGGAAGCGACGTGGTGTCCGCCTCGACGTCGACGACGTTGTAGTAGAACCGGTCCGTTCCCTTGGCCCGGGCCAGGGCGAACGCGTACGGACTCTCCCGCTGTTCGTCGACCTGGACGGGGTCGGCCGGGAGCATACACCCCGCTTCCGGGATCAGTCCCGAGACGTCCTCGAAGTACTGCCGGTACTCGTCCATCGCGGCCGTGGCGCCCGCGGGGGACAGCGAATCGCTTCCCCCGGAACCGCTCATCAGCGACTCCAGCACCGACGACTTGTGCCGCCGGAGCGTCGGCATCAGGACGTTCTGCGGGTAGAGGTAGACCCCCATGGCGGCTTTCCACCGCGCGTAGGTCCCGAGCCAGTGCCACCGCTCATCGAAGTGGTCGTCGTCGATCTCGAGCGTGACGTCCGCGAGGCCGCCCGCGCGATCCGAGACGCGCTGATCGAGCGTGTGTATCAGCGTCTGGATCGACGTGATTGCCTGACTGACGCGCGTGGTCTCCCGCCCGCTGTACATCTCCACGTCGATCAGCAACCGCTCGGAGAGCCACTCGGCGCGCTCGCCGGTCGAGACGTCGTCCGGCGGCCCCGGCGCGACCTCGATCAGGTGGTCGCGCAACACCGGCATCGCCTCGGTCTCCGCCGCCGCGACGGCCGACCGGATCGCGTCGTCGACGCCCTCGAGCTGTTCGGTCCGCGACTCGAGGACGTCCTCCCAGTCGCCGCGGAGCGACCAGTCGACGCGCCACCTGCGGGGATCGTCGTCGTCCGGCGGTTCGCGGTCGTCGTCGGGGCCGGGCAGGTCGAACTGGGCCGGTTCCAGCACGACGCCGTGTTCGGCCTCCTCGCGCCGCCAGCGGCCGATCTGCCTGCGTTTCCAGACGGACAGCAGGATCTGCCTGACGTTCTCCCACTCCTCGGCGGTGATCGGTTTCGTACCGACGTTGCCCTCGATGTCGAGCAGATAGGAGAGGGCGGCCGTCGAGAGGTCCAGCCGCGCGACCCGGATCGACAGGTCCTCGCCGTCCGCGATCCTGTCGCCGATCGACCGGAGCGTGTCGACCGAGACGCCGACGACCGACGACAGCGCGTCGTCGAATTTCGCCCTGACAGTCGCCTCGGACACCGACCGGTCGTTCCGGGCCGCGTCGCGGAGATCCTCGATCGGTCCGACGATCGCCGGGCGGTCGTCGGCGAACAGCAGTTCCGTCCGGTCGGTCCAGAGGTCGAAGGCGGGCTGCTCCCAGCCCGGCTCCTCGATGTCGTCGACGTGGCGCAACAGGTCCGGATCGACGACGGGCGAGGTACTCCGGTCGAGCAACGCGCGTTGCCACTCCGACCGGGCCTCCTGTGTCGCCCGCCACCTGGGGCGCCGCGCCTTGTAGGCCTGCCAGTAGTGACGGATCTGATAGTCCGTCCGGTCGGGGTCTTCGAGGGTCTCGACGTCGTCGACCCACGTCCCGTTTCGCTCCGCGTCGATCCAGTTGCCCGCGACGCTCCGGTCGTACTTCTCGATGCGCTTCCAGACGGCGGTCAGCGTCTCTATCGTGTCCGCGACCACCGACTCGGGCGGTCTCTCGCGGTCGGGGCCCGGTATCGACCGCTCGCGGAGCCCCAGCACCTCCTCGAAGGCGGCGGGAGACAGACTCAGCGTGTCCAGTTCCGCCGGGTTCTGCTCGCCGCCCCGGAGTTTCCGTCTCGCGTCCTCGAACAGCGCCCGCCAGCCGCCGTCGACAGTGAGCGTGTCGTACACCGACGACAGCACCGGATCGAGCGGGTTCCCGGTCGGGAGCGTCCCGAACAGGTCCGCGAGCGCCCGTCTGTCCGGCCCGGACTCGGCCGAGGTCGGTTTCGCGCTGGCGCGGACCCGCCGGAGCGTCGCGAACTCCTCGCGCCGGAGCGACAGCGCATCGAGCGCGGCCTCCCCGCGCTGGTTCGCGCTCGAGTCGTCGGATTCGAGGTCGACGGCAACGTCGTTCAGATGCGTCTCCCAGGAGTCGCCCACGCTCACCGAGGGGTAGACCTCGTCGAGTATCGGGTCCAGCGGGCTCGCACGCTGGAGGTCGGACGGGACGTCCTCGTCCGGGGCGAGGCCGTTCAGACGCCGCTCCAGGTCCGACCGCGTCGTGTCGTACGTCTCGAAGTACGACTCGACGGTCCGTTCGAGCGCGCGCCGCTTTCGCTGGTAGAGCCGCGTCAGGCGGTCGCGCTCGGTCCGGAGGTCGCGCTGGCGCTTCTCGTAGAGCAACTGTGCGGGGCGGCCGAACGGCTCCTCCGGGAGGTCGCTTCGTCCCATCCGCCCGGGATCGACGAACGGTTCGTAGTCGGCCGCGGAGAGGTACGCCACCGTCTCCGTCTCCGCGCCCGACAGTTCGACACCCTCGCGCTCGCGCCAGACCGCCGCGAGCGTCTCGAACGCCCCCGACAGCTCGTCCGGGTCCGGCCGCGTCCCCGTCGCTGGAGCCGAGCGTCGCCACGCCCGGACGACCGCTTCGAGCGTCTCCGCGTCCATCGTCAGGCGGCCGCGCAGGTCCTCGTCCGGACGCAGGCTCGGCCTGTCGTCCGCGTCGCCGTCCCGTTCGGCGAGCGCGGCGAGCAGGTACTGCCCCCACCCGTTGTCCGGCCACCACAGCCAGGGCGTCTCCACGTCGTAGACAGCGTCGAACACGGCGAGCAGCGGGTTCTGTGGCCGTCCGCTACTCACTGCGTCGCTGTATGCGGTTTCGAGGTCCGACTCGGTCAGGTTCCCGGCCGGATCCGTGGACGCGAGGAGGCGGAAGACCCGCTCCATCTCGTCGTGTGCGGGCGGTCCCGCCCGTGCCGAGGCGACGCGGCTCCAGGCCTGGAGGAGGTGTTCGACCTCGTCTCGCTCCAGGTCGAGCCTGTCGGCGCGCTGGTCGCGCAGCCTCGTCGGTTCGATCCCCGGCGCCCGCTCGGACGCGAGGGTGCGGAGGTAACTCCCCCAGCCGCGGGAGCCGTGCCACAGCCACGGGCTCTCGACGCCGTAGACCGTCGCCAGGACCGGGGCCAGCGGGTGATCGCCCGCGCCCGCGCTTTCGTAGACGTCGGCCAGCGCCCCGGCGGTGTACTCCCCGCTGTCGGCCGCGTCGCCCGTCCGTTCGAGGATCGTCCCCAGCGCCAGCCCCTCGTCGGAGAGCCCGCTGATGCCCGCGAGGCCGCTGTCGCCGCCGAACTCGGTGGGGAGCGTGTGCCTGTCGCGCCGGTAGCTCCACTCGCCCGCCTTCGGGTCGCGCTGTGACCGCCAGAACTGCTTGCGGTCGAGGCTGACGTCCTCGGTCGCCTCCTCCCCGATCCAGACCTCGAACAGCCGCCGTTTCCGGGCTCCGGCGAGGATCGACGCGACCTCCCACCACTCCTCGTCCTCCAGCGATTCGCCGTCGAAGTGTCTCACGAGCAGGTCGACGAGCCGCACGAACGCCTCCTCCGGGAGCCGGAGGTACTCGCCGATGGCCTCCCCGGCGACACTCTCCGGGTCGCGCCCCTCGTCGCCGTCGTCGCTCCCGTACTTCGTCCCGAGACGTTCCCGCGCGGCCTGCTTCCCGCCGCTCCCGTCGGCGGTGAGCATCCGGTAGAGCAGGCGGAAGTCGTCGAGATACCCGCGATCGGCCAGCGGGCTGAGCCTGACCGTCGAGTCGTCGACCGACCCCGGGACCTCGTCGGCGTCGATCCGCCTCTCCTCGTCGGTCCCCGCCTCGCCAGCGACGTACCACGTCCGCCGGTGCTCCGTGCCCCCGTCGTTGGTCGGGTAGGTCAGGGGGTCGAGCATCGCGTTCAACAGGCCGGGCACGTCGCCGCCCGAGCTCGACCCCGCGGGCGTCCGCTGGTAGAGCGCGAACAGCTGGCGGTCAAGCCAGACGCGCCGTTTCACCCACAGCGCGTACGCGGTCCGATCGGTCGGGCGCGCCGGATCCGGGTCGCTTTCGCCGATTTCGCGGTCCGTGTCGGCGGGCCTGATGTCGTCCGGGCCGATCAGATCCGGGTCGACGACTGGTCGCGTCGTCTCGGTGCCGAGCGAGACCGCGCCGTCGGCCGTCTCGTCGAAGCGGAAGGCGTAGTCGTCGTCGGGGTAGTCCTCGCCGCGCCAGGTCTCCCGGAGATACGTCTCGCGCCACTGCCTGATCAGCGGTTCCTCGATGGTCCGGAGCGGATCGAGGACCCGCTGTTCGGAGCCGTAGCTCCCGGTGAGCGCGGGCAGTCCGAACACGTCCTCGAGGTTCTCCTCCGAGAGTGCGTCCGCGTCGTGTTTCCCGGCGTCCGGGCGCAGTCGCAGGTCGGCCACCCGGTCCTGTGGGACGCCGATCGACTCGGCGACCCACTCGCGATCGGTCTCCGTGTACCTGGCGTCCCGCAGGTCCTCGCGAGTGACCCCCCACTCCCCGAGCAGCGTCTCGTAGGCCGACAGCCGGTAGTCGGCCGTCGCCTCGTAGTCGGGGACGGCACCGTCCTCGTGGTCGGCGACGTAGTGGAGCAGGCTCTCGAGCGTGATGCGGACGTGCCGGACGTCGGTCCGGGCCGCCTCGGAGGTCGCGCTGAGGCGGTCGAACGGCTGGTGGAACGTGTTCGCGAACTCCGCGAGCGACATCGTCCGCTCGTCCTCGTCGGTCTCCCACCTGTCGACGACGTGGCCCGCACCCTCGCCGGTCCCCGTCACGTAGTCGAGCAGTTCCGCGAGGTACGCGCCGGGACTGATCGCCGACTCGTAGTCCTGACAGTTGCACTGGTAGGCCGACACGGCGGGCGAGGGCTCCGAGTCCTCCGAGTTACTCGACATCGGTCTCACCTCCGTCGGACAGGGGCGGGGCAGTGCCGTTGCGCCGCGCCGTGCGCTGCTCGACGAGCAGGCTCTCCGTGAGACGGGTCTGCGCTTTCGCCTTGGTGTGGAGACGCGCGGCGTCCGCCAGAGGGAGCGTCCCGCGCAGCGCCGACTGGAACGCCCGTGCGGGCGTCGTCGCGACGTCGAACTGGTCCCGGAACCCCTCGGCGGCGAGCGCGCTCCCGGTCGCCGGATCGGTCGTCAGGTCGAACGCCGCCAGCGTCCGGGCGGTCTCGCCGAACTCCTCTGTCCCGCCGTTCAGACCCCCGGCCCGCCGGACGGTCGACAGCGTCGCTCCGGAGACCGGAACGTCGGCCAGCGAATCGCCCAGGTCCGACTGCAACTGTTCGAGCGACGCACTGCCCGAAAAGCCCGGCGCCGAATCCGCGACCGTGACGACCGTCGTTTCACTTCCGGTCAGCGTCGTCGTCTCCTCGTGAACGCGGGCACCGGCGCCGTTGAACACCGTGAGGTCGACGGTCCGCGTCGGGTCACCGTCGGGGTCGTGCATGAACGCGACCGGGAACTCGCCGTCGGCGTCGGTCACGAACGCCTGTCGCTTGCGCTCGTCGTCGGTGTCGCCGACCCGGACCCTGTACCCGGAGAGCGGATCGCCGTCGCCCTCGATCCGGACGGTCGCGGTCGCTTCGGTCATGGCTTCGAGGTCTCTGGCCAGCCGCAGCTGTTCGATCCCCGCCGCGAGTGCCGCCCGCAGGTCCTTGCGCTCGACACGCACCGCCCCCGACTCCTCGGCCGCGCGGACGTCGGCCGCGAGGTCCTCGGCTGTCGCCTCGGCCAGCGAGTCGCGAGTGATCTGCTCTGCTCGCTGTCGGACCAGGCCGTACAGCACCGGCTCCGAGAACGGCGTCTCCTCCGCCAGCGTCGCGGCCTCGACGAGCGATTCGAGGACGCCCCGACCGTCGGGATAGACCGACCGCTCGGCGAGTGCCAGTTCCCCGGCCAGGAAGTCGACGTCCTCGTCGGCGAGTCCGGAGACGGAGCCGTCGTCGACCAGATCGCGTATCTGGTATCTGAGGCGGGCGTGCTCGGTCGGTTCGACCGCCCTGTCGTCCGGGACCGTCACGTCGACCGTCGCCTCGCGCCCGGCGTTGAACACCGTCTCGGACCCGCCGAGGCGCTGTTCGACGTCGTTGTAGACGCGGACGGTGACGTCGGCGCTCCCGCGGTCGTCGGCCGCGAAGTCCGCCTCGGCGTACCCGATCCGGTACTGGCCGTCCGCGTCGGTCGTCGCCTCGCCGAGTCGCTGTTCGCCCCTGAAATCAACGTCGACCGCCCGGACCGTCACCCCGCCGATCGGGGTCCCGCCCTGCGTGACCGTTCCCCGTACGGTGTACTCCGACCCGGTGTCGGCGGCGGGCGGGAGCGTCGTCGGTCCCGACTTCGCCAGCAGACACCGAAGCAGTTCGGCCGTCGAGTCGAGGTGGTCGGTCGCCCGGAGGGCCGCCTCGACGGCCTCGGCGGCCGCCGCCTCGTCGACCCCGTCACTGTCGAGAGACGCCTGCGCGACCTGTTCGTCCCACCGCTCCCCGGCCGACCGGTCGAACCCGCCGTAGCCGCCGATCCGCGAGAGCGCGTCGACCGCCTCGATCAGTCTGTCGTGGTGTTCGAACAGTTCGGTGACCAGTTCTTCGACGCGGTCGGCCGTCAGGTCCGCTGCCGATCCGGGGTCGGCGGCGACGAGTTTCGAGAGCTGCCGGTGGAGCGAATCGAACGTGTTCTCCCTGATACTCCTGGACCGCTCGACGAGCGTCGGTCGGTCGGTCATCGCCCGGTGGAGGGCCTGCGCGCCGTCCTCCCCCTCGATCCCGGCCTGGAGATTCGTGAGCGTCTCCCTGACCGTCTCGCAGTGCTCCTGAACGCTGTCCAGTTGCGAGCGTGCGACCCGCAAGTGCTCCGGATCCCCGCCCGCCGCCGGTTTAGCCATCAGTTCCCTCCCCGATCGACCGCCGCTCTGAAACGCCCGTACTCTCGCTGTCTGTCCCGTCTCGCGTCGTGTGTCGGATCGCTCGCGTCATGTATTCTGATTCTCGCCTGTGTTGGATCGCCCGCGTCGCCAGTCCGGCCGCCTGCGTCGTACGCTCGACCGCCCGCGTCTCGCCTTCGATCACTCGTCTCGCTCGTCCGGTCGCTCGCGTCCTGTGTCCGTTCGCCCGCGTCGCGGTCATACGTGCCCTCCCGGCACCGGCCACACGGTGTAGGAGACGACCGGCCGTCGCTCCGGGACGTCGCCGCGCTCGCCGGTGCTCACGTCCGAGACCGCCAGTTCGAACCCGGTGGTCGTGACCCGCGAGACCCTGAGTTCGTCCCGGCCGAGGACGACACCGTCCGCCCCGATGGCCAGCGGCGCGGCCACGGCGTCCGACGACCCCGCGTATCTCGACAGCGTCACCTCGTCCCCGGGGTCGCTGTCGAGGTACGCCGAACGGGGCACCTGCGGTCGGGAGTCGCTGGCTTGCGAGTCACCCGTCGCTTCTCCCGGTGCTGGCTGACCGCCGTCGGCGCGGCTCCCGGCGCGGGGCCCCGCGCTCCGGGCCGCTGGCGGCAGGCCGTTCGGGTCCGCGGCGTCGTACGCACCGTGGAGCATGTGCTGGTGGACGGTGTCCCCGGCCAGCATCGTGGTGCCGTGTGACCACCCGAACGAGAGCGGACTCTCGTCGACCGACCGGGTACCGCCCACGGCGTCGACGTTCGAGGCGGTGAACTCCGCGACCGCTGGCTCGAAGCCGACGTCGACGGTCACGCGGTCGTCGCCGTCGGGCGCGGGAACGTCGACGTGTCCGATCGCCGGGCGCCCCTCCTCGCCGGTCTCGACGGCCAGGAACGACACGACCCCCTCCGAGGCCACCTCGTCGTAGGTCAGTTCGACGTGTCCGCCGAGATCGGTCACGCGCGCGGCGGTCTTCGCTTCCGGGTCGCCATCGGCCGGTCCGAGCAGGTGGACCGCACGCTCGGACGAGGCGGCGTAGCGGTTCTGATCGACGCGCCGGGGGTCGACCGAACTCGTGAGTACCTGCTGGTCGACGCCGTCCTCGCTGACGACGGCCTGCCCGTGGCAGACGCCGGTCGCCTCGCCGGTCACGTCGGGACTGTCGGCGTCGCCGACGGCGTCGGTCCCCGTGACTATCGCGTAGTCGGCCTCGAACCCAAGCGGGACTGACTGGGTCTCCGGCTCGTCCGGCACCGGCACGTGGCCCACGGCCACGTCCGCGTCGGCGTCGATGGCGAACGCCTGGAACGTCGCCGTGTAGCGCTTCCCGTCGGGGAGGTCGGCGGCGTCGAACCGCATCTCGAAGCCGTCCGGCGTCGTCCGGTCGAGGCTCCCGGCGAGGGTGGTGACCCCTTCCTCGTCGTAGACGTGGAGGTTGATCGCCCGGTCGGTCGTGACCGCGCCGGTCGCGGCCGCCACGCTCCGCGCGTCGTCGGCGACGCTGACCGCGTTCTGCGCGACGGTGCCGTCCTCGTGTCGGATCGCCTTCCCGTAGGACCAGCCGTCGGTCCTGTCGGGGGCGCCGTCGTCGGCGTTGCTCGTGACGGTGAACAGGAGAACGTCCGGCTCGAACCCGAGCCCCGAGACGCGGACCGTCCCCGAGTCGCCGGGCGTCCGGAACGCGCCGGTCGCCTGCGCCTCGACGGCCTGCGAGGGGCCGCTGAACAGGCGCGACGGGTTGGAAAGCAACCGCGCGGCCGATCCGGTTCGTCCGCGACAGAGCGCGTAGCCGAGGAGTCCGCCACCGGCCGTACCGACCGGAATCGGCCACAGCGGCACCCCGCTCTCCGACCGGTCGCCGACCGTGATCCGGTCGACCGCCCGGTCGGTGGCGCCGTCGTCGTCGACGACCACGAGGCCGACCGCGTGGGTCCCGTTGGCGAACGTTCGTTCGAGCGACGGATCGGTCGTCGTCGTCTCTATCGTCCCGTCGTCGTCGACGTCCCAGCGGTACTCGGCGACCCTGCCGTCCACGTCGGTCGAGTTACTCCCGTCGAGCAGGACGCGGCCGTCACTGCCCTGCAGGACGTGTGTCAGCACCGCTATCGGGGGCGCGTTCCCGTCCTCGACCCGGACGCTCCCGCAGTCGCCGTCCGCGGTCGCCCCGTCCGGACCCGTCAGTTCCACCCGAACCTCGTACGTCCCCGGCCGTTCGTAGACGACCGTCTCCCGGAGGTCGGTCTCGTCGCTCCGTTCGTACTCCCCGTCGCCGTCGACGTCGAACCGGACCGCGGCCGCGTTCTCCGATCCCGCGGCGTCAACGACGACGCCGTCACCGGGTTCGACGGTCCCGGTCCCGACCGAACAGGCGACCGACAGTTCCGGCCTGACCAGTTCGAGCGTGTAGTTCGTCCGCGCCGTCGCGCCGTCGTCGTCGACGACTTCGAGGCCGACGACGGCGACGCCCGGACTGGTAGCGTCGTACGGGAACGTTCGGTCGGTCGTCGGTCCCGCCGTCGTTTCCTCCGCGGCACCGTCGCCGTCGACGTCCCAGCGGTACTCGACGATCGATCCGTCGCTGTCGGTCGAGTCGGACGCGTCGAGCGTCACTGGCTGGTCCACGACCGCCGGTGCGGGGTCGTGATCCACCCGCGGCGTCGGCGGTTCGTTCCCCGCGACAGTGACCTGGCCGCAGTCGGCCGTCGCGCTCGACTCGACCCCGGTGTAGTTCCACGCGCGGACGCCGGGCTCGTAGGTGCCCGGCTCGGCGTACGTGACCGTGACCGTGAAGTCCGTCTCGTCGGTCTCCTCGAAGGCGCCGTCCGGTTCCGTGTCGAACTCGGCGTAGTCGACGCCGGTCGACGCCGACGCGTCGAGCGTGACCGCCTCGCCCGGCTCGACCGTCTGCGGTGAGGCGGTACACCGCGCGACGGGACCGGTCTCCTCGACGACCCGCACGCTCCGCGCGGCCGTCTCAGTGGCGTTCGCGTCGTCGACGACCGTCAGGCTCGCGTCGTAGGTGCCCGCCCTGGCGTAGGTGTAGGTCGCCGCCGGATCGCCGGTCGTGGTTTCGACGGTGCCGTCGCCGTCGAAGTCCCAGCGGTACTCGACGACCGACCCGTCGGTGTCGTTGGACGCCGACGCGTCGAACGCGACCGGTTCCTCGACTACGCCGGGCTGTGGCGAGACGGTGAACGACGCTCCGGGCGGATCGTTCCCTCCGGTGACAGTCACCGTCCCGCAGTCGTCGGTGTCGGTCCGGTCCCCGTTCCGGGCGCGCAACCGCGGTTCGTAGGTGCCCGGCTCGGTGTACGTGACCGTGACGCTGTCGGCGACGCTCGTCTCCTCGCCTTTGTCGTAGACGCCGTCGGGCTCCTTGTCGAACTCGACGTACTCGGCGTTGGTCGTCTCCGCGGCGTCCAGGGTGACCGTCTCGCCGACCGACACCTCCTGTGGCGCGGCGCGACAGGACGCGACCGGCGTCGCCGTCTCCTCGACGACGACGTCCCTGGTCCCCGTGTCGGTGGCGCCGTCGTCGTCGACGACGGTCAGCGCCGCGTCGTAGGCCCCCGCGCTGTCGTACGTGTGCGTCGTCACCGGATCGGTCGTCGTCGCCTCGACGCTGTCGTCACCGTCGACGTCCCAGCGGTACTCGACGATCGATCCGTCTGCGTCGAACGACCCGGAGGCGTCGAACGTGACAACCTCGCCCGTGACCGCCGGGTCCGGGGAGTGTGTCACCTCGACGGTGGGGGCCGCGTTCTCCGTCACCTCGACCGTTCCGCAGCCGCTGGTGTCGGTCTGCTCGATCCCGACGGCCCTGGCGAGCGGTTCGTAGGTGCCCGGCTCGGCGTACGTGACCGTGACTATCAGGTCCGTCTCGTCGGTCTCCTCGAAGACGTCGTCCGGTTCCGTGTCGAACTCGACGTACCCGGCGTCCGTCGACGCCGATGCGTCGAGCGTGACCGCGTCGCCCGGATGGACTTCCTGCGGTGTGGCGGTACACCCCGCCGTCTGTGCGAGCGACCACCCGAACAGGAGCGGATCAGGCTGCCCCGCACCCGGACCAGTTCCCCCGGTCGCAGTCCCCGAATCCGCCGCCAGCCCCCCTGCCGCTCCCGTCGCGAGAAGCGCCAGTGACAGCACCGCAAACACCGCGACGCGGGCGGTCCCGCGTCGGTCGGAGACGGGGCGACGGATCACCGCGATCCGTCTCCGTGGCTCCGACGCGTGCCGCCGCTGGCGACGGCACAGGTTGGATGGCTGTCATCCATACCTGCGCCACCGGCAGGAGAACCTATAATACCAGAGCCTAGGTACGTAGCGTCTCGACGGCGCGAACCCGGTCCGCGAATCCCGGCCCGCGAGGAGAGAACCGCGAGGAGAGCGACTCGCGGCGGGTGGCGTGGCTACTCGGACTTGGGCTGGCCCCAGTACTCGTCGAGCTTGGGGCGCTGGTCGACCGGCATGACGTCGATCGGTTCGTCGGCGGCCTCGATCGCTTCGAGCGCCGCGCGGGCGCTGGGCAGCGTCGAGAAGTAAGTGACCTCCTCCTCGACGGCCGTCTCGAGCGGGTCTCGCTGGCGCGAGACGATCAGGTCGATCTCGCCGTTCTGGATCGCCTGGATGAACTCGTCGGTGTCGTCGAACTCGACGACGTCGAAGTGCTCGGCGTAAGCCTCCCTGAGGTCCTCACCGGCCTCGGTGTCCGGACTGGGGAACTCGCTCTCGGAGAGGTCCACCACGGCGGTCCCGGAAAGCGGGATGGGCTTGTTGACGGACATCTGGGCCTTCTGGTAGGCCTTGCCGAAGGTGTCGGCGGTGCCCATGACCTCGCCGGTCGACTTCATCTCGGGGCCGAGACGCGGGTCCGATCCCGGCAGGCGGTCGAAGGGCAGGACGACCTCCTTGATCGAGACCTGCTGGGGGACCTGCTCGTGGACGTCGAGGTCCTCAAGCGTCGCACCGGCCATGACCTTCGCGGCGAGTTTGGCGATCGGCACGCCGGTCGCCTTCGAGACGAACGGCACCGTGCGCGAGGAGCGGGGGTTCGCTTCGAGGACGTACACCTCCTCGTCTTTGACGGCCAGCTGGACGTTCATCAGCCCGACCGTGTCGAGTTCCCGCGCGAGGTCCTCGGTGACCTTCCTGACTTTCCGGTTGACGTCCCGGCCCAGCGACCGGGGCGGGATCATACAGGCGGAGTCGCCGGAGTGGACGCCCGCCGACTCGACGTGTTCCATGATGCCGCCGATGAGGACGTCCTCGCCGTCGGAGACGGCGTCGACGTCGAGTTCGACGGCGCCCTCGAGGAACTCGTCGATCAGGATCGGCTTGTCGGGGCTGACGCGGACGGCCTCCTCGATGTACTCCTTGAGGTCCTCGTCGCTGTAGACCACGTCCATCGCGCGCCCGCCCAGCACGTAGGAGGGGCGAACGAGGACGGGGTACCCGATCTCGTGGGCGAGGTCGAGCGCTTCCGCTTCGCTGGTGGCGGAGCCGCCCTCGGGCTGTTCGATGCCCAGACCGTCGAGCAGGCGGTTGAAGCGGTCGCGGTCCTCGGCGAGGTCCATCGCCTCGACGGAGGTGCCGAGGATGTCACAGTCCAGTCCGCGACGCTGGAGTTCGTCCTCCAGCGGGCGACCGATGTCGACGGAGGTCTGGCCGCCGAACTGTACCATCACGCCGTCGGCGCCGGTCTCCTCGATCACGTCGGCGACCTCCTCGGCGGTGATCGGCTCGAAGAAGAGGCCGTCGGAGGTGTCGTAGTCCGTCGAGACCGTCTCGGGGTTGTTGTTGACGACGTGGACCTCGATGCCCATCTCCTCCATCGCGCGGACGGCGTGGACCGAACAGTAGTCGAACTCGACGCCCTGCCCGATGCGGATCGGGCCGCCGCCGACGACCACGACGGACTCGACCTCGCGGTCGACGAGCACCTCGTCGCGGTCCAGCCCCGAGATGGGGTCCCGCGAGGAGTAGTAGTACGGCGTCGTCGCGCGGAACTCGCCCGCGCAGGTGTCGACGAGCTTGAAGTCGCGATCGGAGGTCTCGGCGTCGACGTCGTCGACCACGACGCCGCTCCCGTCGGCGCGGGCGGTCTCCTCTTCCTCGGCGTCGGGACCTTCGACCGCCGGGAGCCAGGAGGCGTGCGTGTCGGTGAACTCTCCGCCTGCGAGCGCGGTGATCTCCTGGTCGGTGAAGCCGACGTCGGCGGCGGCCTGGTAGTCGCCGTCCATCGCGGCCTCGGCGGCCTCGGCGACGCGCTTGAAGCGTTCGAGGTACCAGTCGCGGATCTCGGTCATCCCGTAGATCTCGTCGACCGTGTAACCGCGGCGGAACGCTTCGAACAGCGCGTACGGGCGATCGGGCGACGCACGCTCGAGGTAGTGGGTCTCGAGGCGCTCGTCGCTGACCTCGCTGAGGTCGACCGCGGGGTCGTACTCGCTGGATCGGAGCGCTTTCAGGAGCGACTCCTCGAAGGTACGGCCGATGGCCATCGCCTCGCCGGTCGATTTCATCGCCGGGCCGAGTTCGAACTCCACGTCGCCGAACTTGTCTTTGGGCCACCGAGGCACCTTCGTGACCACGTAGTCGATGGCGGGTTCGAACGCGGCGGTGGTCTCGCCGGTGATCTCGTTTTCGATCTCGTGGAGGCGCTTGCCCAGCGCGACCTTCGCGGTGACGCGAGCGATGGGGTAGCCGGTCGCCTTCGAGGCCAGCGCCGAAGAACGCGAGACGCGGGGGTTGACCTCGACGACGCGATACTGGCCGCCGGGCGTGCCGTCGTCGCGCCAGGCGAACTGGATGTTACAGCCGCCCTGGATGCCGAGTTCGCGAATCACTTTCAGCGCGGTGTCGCGCATCTCCTGGTGACCCTCGTCGGGGATGACCTGCGAGGGCGTTACAACTGTGGACTCGCCCGTGTGGATCCCCATCGGGTCGAGGTTCTCCATGTTGCAGATGATGATACAGGAGTCGTCGGCGTCGCGCATCACCTCGTACTCCAGTTCGATCCAGCCGTCGATGGACTCGGTAATCATCACGCGGTCGTCGCGCGAGAGGCGCAGGCCGTGACGGACCTGCTCTTTGAGCGTCTCCATGTCGTCGATGACGCCGGACCCCGCGCCGCCCAGGGTGTAGGTCGTGCGCATGATGACCGGCAGACCGCCGACCTGTTCGACGGCGTCCTCGACCTCGTCCATGGACTCGATGGTGATCGACTCGGGGACCGGTTCGTCGATGGACTCCATCCGCTGGCGGAACATATCGCGGTCCTCGGTCGCGTAGATGGTGTCGAGGGGAGTGCCCATGACCTCGACGTCGTGTTCGTCGAGGACGCCCTCCTCGGCGAGTTCGGCGGTGACGTTCAGTCCCGTCTGGCCGCCCAGCCCCGCGATGACGCCGTCGGGATCTTCTTTCCGGATGATCTCCGCGATGGCCTCGGTGTTGATCGGCTCGATGTACACCGCGTCGGCCATCTCGGGGTCGGTCATGATCGTCGCCGGGTTCGAGTTCACCAGCACGACGCGAGCGCCCTCCTCCTGAAGCGCGCGACACGCCTGTGCCCCGGAATAGTCGAACTCGGCCGCCTGTCCGATCTGAATCGGGCCGCTCCCGATCAGCAGGATCGTACGGTCCTCGTCCTGTGTCATTACCCAGGGAGAGCCTGCACATCGTAATAAACCCGGCGATAGAGTGCGAAGATCGAAGACAAATTTCGAAAATCGTACCGCCCGCCAGATAGTGGCGGACGGCCACCGGAAGCACGAGCGCGAACCGTCGCTATCCGTGCTCCGACGGCCGGTGGTAAAACCTCGTTGACTCGCGGTCGTGACGGATCCGACGGCGCCGGTCAGTTGTGTCGGTCGGGGAACCGATACCGGTAGGGCTGATCGCGGATCACCTCGACCGCGCCGGTCTGTGCGTGACGGCCCAGTACTGTAGCCACGCGGTGAGCGCTGTCGAACTCCTCGCCGTGTTCCTCGAGCAACGAGAGAATCTCACGCGCGGTCAGCGGTTCGTCAGCGTCGGCCTCGTCGAGTACCGACCTGATCCGTTCGAACTCGTGCCGACGCGTGCGCATACCTGCTAGATAAACCTTCACACCCATAAAACGGCGTCAGACACGCGTCAGACGGGCGTTTTCGGAAAATCGCGGGACAGCGCGGTGATCGAACTGGCGGCGGTTGTCATACGGTCGGCGTCGACGGTCCGCTCGTTTCTCTCGCGGACCTCCCGGGGAACTGCTCGTCCTCGCACGACTCAGACCGCCGAGTCGTGCTCGGACTCGAAGTCTCTCTCAGCCCGGTACTGTTCGACGAACGCCGACACGTCGAACTCGTGCATCCACTCCTCGAACTCCGAGACGGCGTCCTCCGAGTCGGCGTGACTGATGGCGTGCTCCATCAGTTCGACGATCAGTTCCACCACGACTTCGTGGAGGCGCCGCGAGTCGAAGTCGGTCACCCACACCAGGGAGTAGCCCACCTGACCGTCGTCGGAGACGTCCTCGCTGACGACCGCGTCGGGGAACTCCTCGGTGACGATCCCCATGACGTGGGCGGTCGTGAACTCGTCGAACTCGTCGGCGGTGTCGATGGTCTCCCTGAGCACGTCGGCCAGAAACTCCGGGACGAACCGCCCTAGCGGGTGGACGTCGGTCACGACTGCGTGAGCGTCGCCACAGGGACAGTCGTACTCGCGGACGCCGAGGTCGATGTCGTGGACTCCGAGAGTTTCACCGCAGGGCAACTCCATCTCCGACCCGCCACTCCCCGGAACGCGCGGTTCTGTCATTACGACCGGCTAACCGCGTCACGCTGTTAAGTCCGGTGATACGGGCCGTAAGAGGGGGATACGAGTCCGTCGTGGCTGTCGCTTCGATCCGATCAGGGCCAGTCGTCGCGGCCCGCGTCCTCTTCGGTTTCGACGGGTGACTCGGGTTCTCCGAGGTCCCAGTCCGCGGCCTCCGCGGCGTCCGTGACAGGGAGGTACTCCCAGCCGACCTCCTCAGCCAGCGCGGCGTCCTCGTCGTCGGTACCGACGAAGACGTGCCGGTCGGTGCCGAACTGGGACCCGACGTTTTCGAGGCTCTCGGCGCGGCTGCGCGGGCCCGAGAAGAAGTCCTGTCGGATGCGATGCTTGCGCGTGAAGTTCGTCACGACGTAGGTCGGTTCCTCGGAGACGACGCCCACGTACTCGCTCCACTGGCGGGCGTCCTGGAACACCCGGTCGGGGTGGGCCAGCTCCCGCAGTGCGTCGAGGTCGAACGCCAGCGTCATGTCGCTGCTGCCGCCGCTGTCCATACCCGTCGGTGCGCGAGCGTCGGGGAAAACGCCTTCGATCAGCGGTCCGCGGGGTGATCGGAGTCGCGAGAAACTGCCGTCAGTTCGCTTCGGCGGTCGCCTCGAGTTTGTCCATGCCGAGGTCCTCGTCCAGCAGGAGTTCTTTCTTGTCGCCGACGTGGACTTCGTCGCGAACCAGACGCTTGACCTTCGACTGCTGAGAGAGGTCGCCGATGAAGACGCCACCGATCACTTTGCCGTCCTTGAGGACGAGGCGGCGCCACTCCGTGTCGCTGTACTTCCGCGAGACGGACTCGTCGCCGATGGTCGGATGGCCAAAGGAGAGGAAGGGGAAATCGAAGTGCGTGATCGAGTAGGAGGGAACCCAGCGGAACTCCTCTGCTTCGGCGTCCTCGACCATGTTGGTGCCCGCGACCGAGCCCTGCTCTTTGGCCGATCCCCACGCACCGTTCTGGGTTTGCTCGCCCAGGATGGTGTCGTGGAACTTCGTGATGTCGCCCGCGGCGTAGATGTCCTCGGCACCGGTCTGCATGTACTCGTCGACGACGACCCCGTTGTCGGTCTCGACGGGCGTGTCGCGGAGGAACTCCGTGTTGAAGTTCAGGCCGATCGCGACGCCCGCGAAGTCGCCCTCGTAGCGCTCGCCGTTGGGATCGATAGCGGCCTCGACGTGACCGTCTTCGTCGACTTCGAAGGCGTCGACGCCGGAATCGAACACCGGTTCGACACCCTTCTCGCGCATCGCTTCGTGGAGGATCTCGGCGCCCTCCTTTTCGAGCGCGTACCGCCACCAGCACTCGCCGCGCATGAGGTACTTGGCTTCGATGTCCTGGGCGCCACAGATCGCCGCGAGGTCGATCCCGAGCAGCCCCGCGCCGACGATGATCCCCTTGTCGGCCTCCTCGGCGTGTTCGCGGATCGACCGGGCGTCCTGGAACGTCCAGAAGTGATGGATCCCGTCCGCGTCGGCGTTGTCGACGCCGTAGCCGCTCAGGTTGGTCGGCGTCCCACCCGTCGCCACCAGCAGTTTGTCGTACTCGTAGGTACCGCTGTCGTGTGTCTCGACCTCGTGAGCGTCCGTGTCGATGTCTGTGACGTGCGTGTTCAGTTCGAGATCGATGTCCCGCTCCTCGTACCATCCGGGTTCGTGGATAGAGATCGGAGCCTCGGGGAGTTTCCCCTTCGCGAACTCCTTGATCAGAATGCGGTTGTACAGGGCTTCCCCCTCATCGGTGATTACGGTGATGTCGGCGTCGGGATCGGCTTCCCGGATCGTCTCTGCCGCCGAACTCCCCGCGATACCGTCACCGATGATAACGTGGGATGGGCTCATGCGCGGAAAGTTCGGTAGCATGGTTAATGTGGGTTGCTATCTATCTGTGGGAGTATGTGACACACCTGGCGCCGGTGAATTGGACGTTCGCTAGATACCGACCGGGGGAACGGGACGAAACAGGACAGTTCTCTACCGCCACGCGCTGACATACCACGGTATATCCCAGGGGTGGGCTCGGTCGACGGAGTGATCGGCCCGGCATACACGTCCGGACGTCGGGACGTTCAAGAGCGTCGGATCCTAACCGTCGCCCATGAAACTCCGACAGAACGTTCGACACTTCGCCGCCAAACAGGCGCTTACGCTACCGGTGGTCGGACCGAAAGTCAACGACCGACTGGTCGGTCTTCACACCGATGTCTTCGCCGACAAGGCCGACGAGGACCACGCGACCGAACGACGCGACCACCTCAACGACTTCTTCGACGCGACGATGGACACCTACGTCCAGGCGCTCCGGGACGGCTACCCCGAGGCCGAGGCCCGTGAGATCACTCACGTCCAGGCCAACTTCGACTTCTACAACCACGGCTGGACCGAGATGATGGAGTTCCCGGTCGACGAACTCGAGACTCACTACGAACGCTACGCGGACTTCTTCGAGCGCTACGGCGTCAGCATCGACGACCCCCTCGGGGAGTTCCGGCCCACCGACGGGATCCGAGAGGCTCCGTCGACGCCGGAGAACCTCGACGACCCGGACCATCCCCACGCTGAGGGTGGGTTCGCCGACGACGTCTACGTCGAGACCGACGACGGCGAGATCGTCGTCGGCGGTACCGAGGAACCCGAGGACGTGGACGTGGAGGCTGCACCGGGTGTCGGGGACGAACAGGACTGACTGTCGGGACCGCCCACCGGGGCACCGGCCAGAGGCCCGGCGTCCCCACCGGCACCGCTCTCACGAGTAGTTTCAAAAATCGATATTCGACGGACTGATTTTATCACCGACTAGGCACCAGTGACGCCATCGATGTCGACGGGTACGGCGGATACGGAGGACGGAGGCGAACCGACGGCGGTGCAGGCCACTGCAGACGGGTCTGCGAGGTACTGGGCTGTCGTCGGATCGCTCGCCAACACGGTGAAATCCGCGACACCGAGGGCCTGGCGTCGGACGCTCAACAGACAGTTATATGTCCACGCCATGCTCGCGACGGGCGTCCCTGTGTTGATCGCACTGTTCGTCGTCGAGTCACTCAAGCGACTGGAGCGGGCCAACGAACTGATCGCTGCCGGTGAGTACGACATCGTGGTCGAGGAGGAACGGACCGACGAGATCGACGACGTCTACCGGAGTATCGAGACGATGGCCGAGGACCTCGGCGAGCAGATCGAACAGGCGGAGGCGGCACGCGCCGACGCGGAGTCCGCCCTCGAAGACGCCGAGGCGGCGAGGGAACGGGCCGAGTCGACTGCGGCAGAGCTACGAGCGACCGCAGAGTCGTTCAGCCGGGGGATGCGAGACGTCGCCGAGGGAGACCTGACCCGTCGACTACAGACTGACGTCGACAACGACGCGATGCGCGAGATCGCAGGCGCGTTCAACGAGATGGCCGACTCCCTCGAGAGCACCGTCCGGGAGGTAAAGACGTTCGCAGAGACGGTCGAGACCGCCAGCGAGGAGGCACTGTCGACGGGCCGTGAGATCGAAGCGGCCAGCGGCGACGTCAGCGAGGCCATGGAGCGAATCGCGGCTGGCACCGACGACCAGCGCGAACGTCTCGACGGTGCGCTCGACGAGATGAACGACCTCTCGGCGACGATCGAGGAGATCGCGTCGACCGCTGCGGAGGTCGCCGACACGACTGCAGACGCCGCCGACACCGGGGCGGACGCCCGCGAGGCGTCGGAGGCAGCCGTCGGCGAGATCGAATCGATCCGTCGGGAGGCCACTGCCGTCGCATCGGAGGTACAGACGCTCGAAGACCGGATCGCCGAGGTCGGTGAGATTGTGGATCTGATCGACGACATCGCGGACCAGACGAACACGCTGGCGCTGAACGCGTCGATCGAGGCCGCCCGGGCCGGCGAGGCGGGCGAGGGGTTCGCCGTCGTCGCCGACGAGGTAAAGGCCCTCGCGGAGGAGACCCAGTCGGCCACGGACCAGGTCGAGTCCGTCATCGACGAGATGCGCGACCAGGCAGACACCACTGCCTCGGGCGTACAGTCGATGGAGTCGAGTGTCGAGTCCGGCACCGAGACCATCGAGGACGCGATGGAGGCGCTTGCGGACGTCGTCGACGCCGTCGAATCGGTCAACGCGGGAATCACGGAGATCGACGACGCGACCGCCCGACAGGCCGAGACCACCGAGGGTGTCGTCGCGGGAATCGACGAGATCGCCGACATCGCCGACGAGACCGCAGACGAGGCGGAGTCGGTGTCGGCCTCGGCCCAGGAACAGACGGCCGCGACCACGCAGATGACCGAACGGATCGACACTCTCTCCTCGGAGGCCGCACAGCTCGCGGTCCTGCTCGAGGACATAGACGTCAACGCGGGCGGAGCAGACCGTACGAGGACGGCCGACCTCGCTTCGGACGACTGATACCGGGCCGACCGACGACCACCGGCCTGCCCCGGTCTCCGTGGCACCTATCCCGTCACTTCGAACAGCGCGATCCACTCCACGCGGACGCCGTCGGGCCCGTCGACGGCCGTCTGCGGCGTGACATCGTCGTAGCCGCCGCCGGTGACGACGCCGCTCGTGCCGAACGCGTAGACGCCAGCGTCAAGCGACTCGTCGACACGGACCGCCGCGACTGCGTCGCTCTCGGTCGGGTCCTCGCCGAGGTGCCAGGTCACCCGCTCCGCTCGCTCGAGCGTCGTCCACGGTTCGATGTACATATCGGGCGCGACATGCTCCCACCCCTCGGCGGTCCTGCGTTCGATCCGCCAGTCGTGTGGGTTCAGGCCGACGACGTCGGCGCCGTCGTTGCGGAGTTGGAAGCTGATCCCGTCACCCTCACCGCCGTCAGTCGTGGGGGCCCCGACAGTCTCTACAGAGGGGGAGAGCACGACCGGTTCGGTCGACGCGGCGACGGTGTGATAACAGACTGTCCGTGCTGCGTTCCCGACGAACGAGGGACAGGGCTCGCCAGCGAACCGCGACTCGCGGCCGCCGTCGGTCGTCTGTGGGCCGTCCCCGGCCGCTGGATCCCTGTCCCCACCTCCTGAGTCGTCCGGTGCCAGCAGACAGCCAGTCAGTCCGGGCAGCGTGAGGGCGGTCCCGACGAGCGCGAGTACGGGGCGTCGTTCCATATCAGGACCGACGGTGGCCGAGTATTAAGGGCTTCAGAAGCCTCAAATCGGGACTTGAGCGTCGCCCGTCTCCGGTTACCGGGTGCCAGTCGTTCCGGCGTCGCCCTCGGTGATCAGGTCCGCACAGGCGTATCCGGCCTCGATGCCACCGTTGAGCGATCGCTCGGGGTACTGCGCACGCGAGGCCATCCCCGCGTAGTAGACGCCGTCGGCCACCTCCGTCGAGAGGTCGTAGGGGACGACCATGTCGAGGTATCCTCGCTCGTAGATGGGGGCCGTCCGGGGGTTCCGCGCGGTCTTCACCCAGTTGACCGAATCGGGGTCGAACTCGGGGAACAGGTCGCCGATGCCCTCCCGCCAGTGGGCCTCGACTTCCTCGTCGTCCATCCCCCAGAGGTCCTCCTCGTAGTCCTGGACGTAACTGGCCGTGTAGTAGAGGTGTTCGCCGCCGTAGCGGTCGGTCGGGACGAAGTTCGTGTGCTCGATGAACACGCCGAAGGGCGCGTCGTCTTTGATGTTCAGCCAGTAGGTGTCGGTCAGCGACTCGTCCATGCTCCAGACCGAGCAGACCGTCCCCTGGAACTCTATCTCGCAGGGGTAGCCGGTCAACTCTTCGAGGACGTTCGGCATCGCCGCGACCACGGCGGCGTCGACGTCGTGGGTTTCGGTCCCGGCGTCGGTTTCGACGGTCAGCGAGTCGACCGCCCCGCCCGCGGTGTCGAGGGTCGTCACGCGCGCGCCGGTGGTGATCGACTCCCGGCCGACGGCGTCGACGAGTTCGTCCAGCAGGCGACCGAACCCGCCGTTCAGGTACCCCAGGATCTCGCCTTTCAGGAGGTCCCGTTCGCCGCGGAACTTCACCCGTCCCAGGAGCCACGCCGCCGAGACGTCCTCCTTGCGGGAGCCGAACTTCGCGTCGAGCAGGGGCTCCCAGAACGACTCGTAGACGTTCCTGGTCGTGTGCTCGAGCAGGAACTCCTTGATCGGGACGTCCTCGAAATCGGTGATATCGTCGTAGGTGTCGAAGTCGGGGAGTCCGCCGCGCACGTCGATCTCGAGGACGAGCATCCCGAGGCGGAACTTGTCGTAGATCGAGAGGTGCGGGTAGGCGAGTATCTCCCAGGGCTTGTCCATCGGGTGGACGACCCCGTCGACATAGTACGAGTTGCTCATGTAGCGCCACTCCAGGGCCTCGCCGAGGCCGAGGTCGTCGATCAGTCCGATGATGGTCTCCTCTGACTTCGAGAGGTGGTGGTAGAACGTCTCGATAGGGTCACCTGCCGTCTCGTAGACGGCCGCCAGCCCCCCGACCTGGTCGCTGGCCTCGAAGACCTGGACCTCGTGGCCGCACTCTTGTAGTCGATAGGCGGCCGCGAGTCCGGCGATCCCGCCGCCGACGACGCCGATCATGGGCTCCCTTCCCCCGTCCGGGGAATAGGCCTTTCCGTTCGACGGTTCGCGTCGGCCAGCCGAGCGGTGCGAGCACGTTCGATTCCGGGTCGAACCCGCCGTGTCACCGCCGAACGGTACGGACGGTACGAGTACGGCCCGGGGGGAGCCGCGACTCCGCTACCTTTTTGCCCGCCGTCCGAAAACTCGCTCGCACATGGTGACGGTGCGGGCCCCCGCGACGAGTGCGAACCTGGGGAGTGGCTTCGACGTGTTCGGCGTGGCGCTGGGGCGTCCGGCCGACGTAGTCCGGGTCGAGCGAGCGGACCGGACGACTATCGAGGTGACGGGCGCGGGGAGCAAGTTCATCCCCGAGGACCCCGACAAGAACACGGTCGGTGCCGTCGCGGAGGCGCTCGACGCCCCCGCACACATCGAAATCGACAAGGGCGTCAGGCCCGCCTCGGGGCTCGGGTCGTCGGCAGCCAGCGCCGCCGGTGCGGCAGTCGCCCTCAACCGCCTCTACGACCGCGGGAAGACCCGCAAGGAACTGGTCCCGATCGCGGCGGAGGGTGAAGCGGTCGTCTCCGGCGACGCCCACGACGACAACGTCGCCCCTGCGATCCTCGGGGGCTTTACGGTCGCCACTCCGGGCGGCGTCTCCCGGGTCGAGGCGGACATCCCGCTGGTGGTGTGTCTCCCGGAGATCGTCGTCTCGACGCGCGACGCCCGCGAGGTCGTCCCGGAGGGGGCACGCGTCGACCAGCTCGTCGAGTCCGTCGGCAACGCCGCGACGCTCACGACCGGGATGCACCGCGACGACCCCGAACTGGTCGGGCGCGGTATGGAAGACTCGGTGGTCACGCCGGCTCGCGCGAAACTCATCAACGGATACGAATCGGTCCGTCAGGCCGCCTTCGACGCCGGTGCGACCGGCGTCACCATCAGCGGCGCCGGACCGGGCGTCATCGCGGCCTGTCGGGCCGACGATCGGCGAGCGATCGCCTCCGCGATGGTCGATTCCTTCGACGACGCCGGTGTCGAGGCGCGTGTCTACCAGACCCGGATCGGCGACGGTGCCACGTTCGTCGAGTAGCCGGTCGTCTCCCGTGGCGTGCTCGGTCGTCGTCCAGGGGATTGGTACAGGCGATTGAAAGCGGCCGCACGCGACACGGAGCGACCCGTCCGTGACCACGCCGCCCGAACACCGATACCGGCGGGCGATAGTATGTCGGTATGGTTCAGCTCGCACTGATCCTGCCGAGACGGCCCGACGAACGCTGGCAACTGGCGAAGCAGCTGGGCGTGACCGACGCCGTCATCCACCCGCTCGAGGTGGGCGACGGCAAGACACACTGGTCGTACGACGACCTCCTGGGCGTGCGGAACTGGCTCGAAGACGCAGGGCTGAACTTCGCAGTGCTGGAGGGGAGCGTCCCCCTCACCGACCGCGTCCGCCTCGGTCGGGAGGGGCGGGACGAAGACATCACCGCGTTCAAACAGTTCCTGCGCCACTGTGGCGCACTCGACATACCAGTAGTCTGTTACGACTGGATGGTGGGCGTCCGGTGGGCGCGGACCGAAGCGCACGTCGAGTCTCGCGGCGGATCCTACGTCACTGGCTACGACGACGAGAAGATGCGCGGTGGCGACGGCGCAGACGGCACCGACGCGACCCACGACCAGCTGTGGGAGGCCCTCGAGTACTTCCTGCGAGAGGTGGTGCCCGTCGCCGAGGAGGCGGGCGTCAAACTGGCCCTGCATCCCGACGACCCGCCCAGAGAGCGAGTGCGCGGGATCCCTCGCATCGCCACCAGCGTCGAGAACTACGACCGTGTCCTCGACACCGTTGACAGCGAGCACAACGGCGTGACGTTCTGCCAGGGGAACTTCGCCGCGATGGGCGTCGACGTTCCGGAGACGATCCGCCACTTCGGCGACCGGATCCACTTCGCGCACTTCCGGGACGTCGAGGGTGATGCGGACCGATTCGTCGAGACGTGGCACGACGACGGCCCCACGGATATGGGGGCGGCCATGGACGTCTACCGGGACGTGGGGTTCGACGGCCCGATGCGCCCCGATCACGTCCCCACGATGGCAGGCGAGGAGAACTCCAACCCGGGGTATCACACCAGGGGACGACTGTTCGCGATCGGCTACATGCGCGGCCTGCTGGAGTGAGTGTAGCGGAAGCGACCGTCCCGTGCCAGCGGGTCCTCCTGTCCGGCCTCCAGATTTATGTTACTCCGCGATCACATGCCCCGTATCGTCGGGACAGACGCGCGGCGAGACACACATGACCAGAGACAACAACGAGGGTGCGCACCGACATTTCGACCGGGGACCGGTCCTTTCCCGACGCGGTCTACTGGCCGCGTCGGGCGCGACACTCTGTGGGGTGGCCTTGTCCGGCGTATCGACCACGCAGCGAGGTCCGATCGCGCCTGAGACGGCGCTGCTCACCGAGACGGACCTCCACTCGCCCGGGACGGAGTCGTACGTCACGTGGGAGACGAGCGAAGCGCCACTGCTGGATCGATTCCAGCGGACGGTTCCGGGGTTCACCGTCGCGTCTGCGGCGAGTCGCAGTTTCCGCGCGGACCCCGGCGAGTCGGTCCCGACAGTCGTCGAGTCCGGCGTGATAGCTCTCGACGGCGTCGAGGCGATGCCGCTCGTCCGGGCAACCGCAGGGTGGCTCGAAGACCGTCTTCCCGCAGACGGGGCGACCGCCGAAGCCATGCACACGGCGACGGCGAGTCAGTGGCGGACGCGCGCCGGGGGCGCACACGACATCATCCGGCTTCATCTCGGAGGTGACGCGTTGCTCGTGACTATCGCGACCGGCGACCCCGAGAGCGATCTGTCGCCCGAGGCGGCAGTCGAGCGGTACGCGACGGTGATGCGACGCCGGGCGATCCGCGAGTGAGTCGGAGTCAGCCGCCGGGCGGGTAACAGGCCTGTGACTGGCTCATGCCACCGCCGGTGTTGGCCTGTCCGCCGAGGTCGACCTTGCCGAACGCCGACCCGGCGTCCCTGACGCTGCCGGACCCCTGCCCCGATCCGGAACTCGAACTCCCCGACTGATAGATCCCTTTCAGCGAGTTGCTGAGGATCGACTCCCCCGCCGCTCCGGCCACCTCCAGCGCGTCTCCGGCCTGATCACCGAGGAAGTCACTGACCCCTTTCGCGCTGGACGGGAGCGCCTCGCTGAGGAGGCCCGCCTGTCCGGGACCGATTGCGTTCAACAGCGCCTCGAGTCCCATCGATTCGAAGACACCGTCGGACCACTCCTTGGTCTGGCTGACGCAGTTTTTCGCGACCTGACCGGCCCCGGACAGGAGCGTGTTGAGGCCGAGAGACGCGGCGATACGCGCGAGTGCCCCCTTCCCGGCGTTCATCAGTAAAGACCCGAGCAGGCCCTCGGCACCGACCGTGAGACCACCGAGTACGGTCGATATGGCGGTCTGTGCCCAGTTGACGCTCCCGTCGCCCGTGTTGGCCTGTATGGCGTAGTCCGCGACCCCGCTGATCGCCGCCGCGACGAGGACGAGAGCGACGGCCGCCGGCGCGGCGAGGCCCCGCGGGTCACGGACGTTGATCGGATCGTTCCGTGCGTAACTGTAGAGGTTCAGCGTACTCCCCTGGAAGCCGATCGGATCCCGCGAGGTCCAGCGCCCGATCCGGGGGTCGTACTCCCGCTGACCGAACCGGACGAGACCGGTGTCGGGGTCGTAGAGGCCGCCTGCGAAACCGAACGGCTGGAAGCCGGGGTTGGTGTCCCGCGTGACCCGGCCGAACGCGTCGTAGTCGAGACGCTGTGCGATCTCGCCAGTCTCGGCGTTCACCACGAGACGGACCGACTCGCGGTGGTCGGTCACCAGCCTGTACCGCGTCCCGTCCCGGATGACGTAGTCCGGGACCGTCGCCTCGCGGCCGTAGACGAACTGCGAGACGACGGAGCCGTCGGCGCCCAGTTCCGCCACGGGGCGGAGGTCGTCGACGTAGAGCCAGCCGACGTCGAGCGACCCGTCGACGCGCTTGCCGACACGTCGCCCCATCGGATCGACGACGTACTCGATTTCCGTCCCGTCGGGGAGGGTCACGCCGGTCAGCGTGTCCCGGGCGTCGTAGGACAGTTCCGTCGTCCCGTCGGGACCGTCGATGCTCGTCAGTCGGCCCGCCTCGTCGTGGCTGTAGGACCGCTCGCCAGCCGCAGTGATCCGGTCGGCGTCGTCGTACTCCAGCGTCGTCGACCCCGACCCGTCGGTCATCTCGACGACGTTGTCGCGGTCGTCGTAGTCGAACGACTCGGCGGTCGACCCGTCCTCGCGGACGGCCGCGAGGCGGCCGCCCTCGTCGTACTCGTAGGTCCGCGTCGCAGTAGTCCCGCCGATCGTCTCGGTCAGCGACGTGATCCGCCCCGCGTCGTCGGTCTCGTAGGACGCCTCGAAGACGGTGGCCCCGTCGACCTCGGTTGTACGTCGGGTCACGTTGCCAAACGAGTCGTAGGACCACGAGTCGGTGACGCCCTCTACACTGGTCCCCGTGAGCAGGCCGTGGTCTGCGTCGCGCGTCAGTTCCATCTCGCCGACCACGATCGGCCGACCGCCGCTCCCGAACGATCGGTCGACGGTCGTTCCCCCGTCGACGGTCACGCCAGCGATGCGACCGTCGTCCGTGTAGTCGTACGCGACAGCGCCGGAGACGGGACCGGCGAACTGCTGGCGGCCGGGGAGCGGTCCCGCGTGCTCGAACGAGAGCGACTGCCCGCCGGGACCCGAGACGGAACTGAGCGCACCGCTGTCGGCGTACTCGTGGCTCGTCTCGCCGGCGGGCGTCGAGAGCGTCTGCAGTCGGCCCTGCTCGTCGTACTCGTGTCCGAGCGTCTCCCCCGTGGGTAACGACACCTCGCTCACGCGACCGTCAGCGTCGTAGCTATACGACACCGTTCCGCCGACTGGTGGAGTGTACGAGGACAGCAGACCGCCGCTCTCCCACTCGAACTCGTGTGTGGGGCCGCCGGGGAGCGTCACCGACTGGACGTATCCACGCGGGGTCCGGTCGTAGGCGACGGTCCGCTCTCCCGGGAGCGTGATCGCTGTCGGGTCGCCGTTGGCGTCCCGGTCGATGCCGAACCGTTCGCCAGCCGGAAGCGTGAACGACGAGGGTTCGGCCGTCGGTCCGTCGCGAGCAATCGTCACCTCGCGGGTCGTCCCGTCGGCGGACTCCCTGATAGCGGTCACGCGACCGTCACCATCAGTGATCGACTCCACCCTCGAGAGCCCCGGAATCGTCGCGGTCACGGTGGCGCCACCGTCTTCGGAGGCTGTCCGTCTGGCCGTCATCGTCCTGTTGCCATCCTCGATGGTGAGCCCCGAGTCGGGATCGTACGTGACTGTCCGGCGGACCGTCCCGTCGACCACGGTCCGCCGGGTCATGCTGCCGACACCGGACTCGCTCCAGGCTTCGGCCGTCTGCTCGACCGTCGTCGTCGTCGACCGCGAGTCCCACGACCGGGTCACCTCGCCCGCGTACAGTGTCTGCAGGTCGAACCGGTCGTCCTGTCGCGGGACGGTCTCGACCTCCATCGCCGATGTCGTCTGCCGGACGCGCCGCGTGTTGAGCCGCGTCGTCTCGTCGTCAGGGGACAGCTCGACGACGGCGTCGACCCCGTCGCGACGAACCGTGTAGGTCCGCTCCCGTCCCGACGGGAAGGTATGGACGAGTCGCTTACCGTCGCTGGCGTCCTCTCTGGTCAACGAGTGTGTGCCGCCTCGCTGGTCTGTCATCTGGGACACCCTTCCGACCGGGGTGTAACTGTAGGTTCGTGCGTCGCCCGCGCGGTCCTCGATCGACACCAGCCGACCGCCGTCGGCGTAGGAACACGCGACGGCGCCACCTGCTGGCGGTTCGATCCGCTCGACGTAGCCGTCGCCGGTGGTCGACAGCGCGGTTCGTCGGCCGTCCGGAGCCACGAGCGCCGTCGGCGCCCCCGAATCGTCGCGTTCGACCGTCGTGGTCCCACCGTTCGAGTCGACGACGGTAGCGAGTCTACCCTCGTCGTCGTACTCGAACTCCCGGCGCACCTCGCCCGAGAGGCCGTCGTAGGTCCGCCGGTGGCGGCCACCCAGCGTGAACTCGTACACCTCCGAGCCGTCACTCGACGGGATCTGACGCCCGGTCGACCTCTCCTCGCCCAGTCTGTAGACGGCGCCCCTGCCGTCGCCGTAGTACACCTCTCCGTCACCCGCGGCCGCCACGTCGGTCAGCCGCTGGAGTTGTGTCTGTGCTGGTCGGAGTCCGGGTCCGACCGCAGTCGTGATGTTTCCACCGGTGGAGACGACGTGGACGGCCCGGTGCCTGTTGATACCGACGACGATCCGACCGGACCCGTCGACCGCGAGATTGGTGATTTCCAGGGGGACCTCCGTGGCGACTTCGCCGGAGAACTCGCGGAAGTCGTCCGGGAACTCGCCGTTGCCAGCGACGAGGACCAGTTCGCCCTCCGGGGTGAGCCGGAACGCCTGCGTCTGCGTACACACGAAGAGGTTGTCGTTGGGGCCGACCGCGACGTCCCAGATGTCGAGTTGCGCGTCCCTCGCGGCCATCCCGTCGGTTGGTTCCTGGTTTCCACCACCGGCGACCGTGCTGATCGTCCCGTCGGTCCCGACCCGACGGACGAGCCTGGTGGTGCCGATGTAGACGTTCCCGTCGCCGTCGACGGCGACGGAACTCGGGTTGTTCAGCGACGCGTCGGTGGCCGGACCGCCGTCCTCGTCGGCCTGATCGCCGAGTTCGGGACGGTCCCCGTCGCCCGCGAAGCGTTCGATGACGCCGTCGGGCCGGATCCGCCTGACGACGAACGCCAGTTGGTCGACCAGGTAGACGCTCCCGTCGGGGCCGACGGCGACGTCTGCCAGTCCTTCGAACCGCGCCTCCGACGCGGGCCCACCGTCGCCGGTCGACTCCGAGGCGTCGGCCACACCGGCCACGCGTTCGATCGTTCCGTCTGGCCCGACCCGCCGCAGGAGGGATCCGCCCTCGGCGATGTACGTCGATCCGTCGGAGCCTATGGCCAGTCCACCCGGTCGCCCGAGCGACGTCGTGGTGGCCGCGACGCCGCTCGCACCGGGTCGGTTGGTCGACGGTTCGACCGACCTGGGGGACTCGCCGTCGCTCCGCTGGCCCTCGTAGGCGGCCTCCGTGACGCCACCGACGTAGCTGATCGTCCCGCTTCCGTCGACGTACCGGAGTGCCCTGGCGCCGGTGTCGAGGACGTACACCCCTCCCTCGTCGGTCGTCGCCACGCTCCGGGGCTGGACGAGACGCGCCTCGGTCGCCGGGCCACCGTCGCCGCTGTATCCTCGCGACTGCGTCCCGGCGGCGGTGGTGATCGTCCCGTCCGAGACGGCGCGGACGACGCCGTTGCCCTGGTCGGCCACGTACAGCGTCCCGTCGTCGCCGACCGCGATCCCGTGTGGGTCCGCGAGCGCCGCGTCGGTGGCCGGGGCGCCGTCGCCGTCGTAGCCGTACTGGCCGCGACCGGCGGCGGGTTCGATGTCGCCGCCGGGCGTGAACTGACGGACCCGGTTCGCGTCGATTTCGCTGACGTACACCGTCCCGTCGTCCGCAACCGCGACGTCGTACGGATTGAGCAGTTGCGCACCGGTGGCCGGACCGCCACCGTCGCCGACGCCGTCGCCGCCACCGGCCACTGTGTCGATCGTTCCGTCGGGCGTGACCCGCCTGACGACGCGGTTCCCCGTGTCGACGATGAACACCGTCCCGTCGTCGGTGGCCTCGATGGCGGTCACCGTGAACAGCTGGGCCTCGGTCGCCGGACCGCCATCTCCGGAGTAGCCCGGGGAGCTCTGCCCCGCGAACACCTCTACGGTTCCACCGGGTTCCCAGGAGACGATCTGGTTCAGGTTGACCACCGCGTAGTACCGCCCGTCTCCGTCGCGCGTGATGTCCTGTGCGTCCGGTAGCGCCGTCCCCAGCGGTGGGCCGGTGTCGAACTCCTCGTCGCCGAGAGCGGCCTGTGCCGACTCGAAGTCCAGGGCACCAGCGAAGATCGACGCCTTCTCGTCGCGAGGAATCTTCTTGACGAGAGCCCGCAGGCTGTCGGGGACCAGTGCGGCGCCGTCCGCCGCGACGCCGACGTTGAGTCCACGTCTGACCCGTCTGTCCGGGTCGATCCCGGCGACTACCGTCGGCCCCTCCGATTCGCCCCCACGGTCCGACGCGGCAGACACCCGCCGCTCGCCCCCGTCGCCAAGGTGGACGGTGTTCGTGATCGGATCGAACTCGTGGTGGACGTCAAGCGCCCACCCACCCAGCGAACGCGTCCGGTTGTCCAGTGCCTCGACGCTGAGGCGGTGGTCCTTCCCGGAGATCTCGGCCCACTGCGTGACCTCCCGGCGAACCGTCCGCCGGTCGTCCGAACCGCCGCCCGACGACCCGTCACTCTCGCCGGATCCGCCGTTGTCCTGTCCGCCGAACGACCGGCCGGTGCCAGCGGGCTCCCGGTAGACGGCGTCGAAGACGTACCCGACGCGGTAGTCGACCCACTGACTCGCCGAGACCGGACGACCGTAGGCGTCCTCGCCGTCCCAGTGGAACGTGTGCGTGAGGTTCGGTTGCGGGTCGAACGTCTCGGTGTGGCGCTGGCCCGCGACCTCGAGTTCGAACTCGATCCGTTTGGCCGAGTCGGGAACCTCCGGACCGGTCAGCGGGATGTCGACGATCTGTGTGGCCTGATAGCCGGGTACGCGGTGCCCGTTGTAGCTGAGTCGCATCGACGTTCCCGGCACCCGGAACGACGCCGAAGCGGTCTGGTTCGACAGGTCGAATCCCGCATTCAAGCGCGTCATCGCTCATCCCCACCGAGGTCGGCCGCCGAATCGACCGATCCGCCGACGCCCGCGCTGGGCGCCTGACACCGTTCGCCCTCCTGCTCGAACCACTCGCGGGGCACCGGTGGCGGGTCCGCGTCGTCCGGGAGGTCTCGCGGCCAGTTGCAGTCGAACGGCGTGAAGTGTGGAATCGGGACGCGCCAGAGCTGTGTCCCCGCCTCGTAGATCCCGCCGATCGCGTCGCGCTCGCCGGTCGTGATGTTCAGGTCCGAGCGCTGTGTGTCAGAGGCGGCCGACCCGGTACCGTCGACGTCGAGCGACGCGCGCCCGTTCGAGACGTCAACGACTTCGACGACGCGACCGTCGTCTATCGGCCCCCACGAGGCGTCCGACCGGTCGACTGCGCCGGTAGGGACCGCCTCGCCGACGGGGAAGTCGAGGAAGTTCTCGACGTACTGGACGACGGGCTGGCTGAACGTGACCGATCCCTGCTCGCGACCGACGAACGCCCGCTCGAGCGCACCGTCTGTCGTGCCAGTCCGACCCTCGGTGTCGGTCGTCGGCATCGCCTCGTCGACGGAGAACTCGAGTGCGAACGTGTAGGCCGTCTCCGCCGGGAGACGCCGGGGCATCGCCTCGGGCCCGTTCTGGCCGACGGTGTACTCGGTGATGCGGACAGTGAGTTCGTCCGGCCGACTCCCGTCGGGCAACACCGCACTCGTTCCCGGCCGGAACACCAGCGTGGGTCGCCGCTGGCCCGCCGCGTCGTCGCTCGGGGTCCCCCTCGCGATCTGGGTCTCGTCTGCGTCCATCGTCACCGTCGAGGGCGAGTCGTCCGGGCGGATCAGCGCGATCTCGGGGACCGTCCCGTAGTTGGACGGTCGCGGCGTCAGTTTCCGCTGGACGGGCAGGAACTCCGCGGCCTCGACGTTGACCGTCAGCGTCTCCCCGCCGTTGACCGCCATGTCGAACAGGCCGGTCTCGCGGGTCTCCGTCCGGCCGTACTCCGGGTGGCCGTTGATCGTGACAGTGGCACCGGGAACGGGCTCTCCGGACTGGTCGAGCACGCGCCCCCGGAGGACAGACGCCTCCGTCTCGTCGATGGCGTCCGGCGAGACGCCGGTCTGGATCGGGTCCGACCCAGTATAAAGAAATCGCGCCTGCTGGGAGACCTGTGCCAGCGGTTCGGTCGGCTCCGACGGGGGCGTGATCTGTGGCTGCCAGTCCGGCTCGTCCGGCGTTAGCGCCGTCGTCGTCTCCCCCTGGCCACCCGGCGTCGCCGTCTCCGTCAACTCTCCGGGATCGGGGAGTGGCGAGTCCTCACGGGTGAGCACCAGCAGCGCCGCCCCGCCGACAGCCACGCCAGCGACGCCCAGAGCTGCGAGTCCTCGCAGAGAGGCGAGGGTCCGCCATCCGGTGTCCGTCGAGACGTCGACGTCGGTGGCCCGGATCACGAGCGTTTCCGGCCCTGTCTCCGCTTCCGTATCCGTGCTGTCGCTCTCCCGTTCACTCCCGGCACTATCACCGTCGTCGTCACCGCTCACGCTCTCGATGGCGGCGCTGGCCGTGGCTTCGACCGTCGACGCGCCGAGAAACGTCTCTCCGTCGAACACCCGAACGAGTATCTCGGCGCCCGCCCGGACCGCCTCGTCCGAGAGCAACACGTACCTGAACTCACCGTCGGGGTCTGTCACGACCGTCGCGAGGTGTGCCTCGTCGAGCGCCTCCTCGTCGGCGCCGGGGACCGACCCAGCGTTCGCGTACGGTTCGTCTGTCGATCGCAGTGCTTGCGGATACCCGGCCTGCCACAGTTCCACCGTGACGTTCGAACGCCCGCTATCGCCGACGCCCTCGACGGTCCCGCGCACTGCATCAGTCCCGTCACTCACAATGAAAGTAGGGATGTGATTGCAGGCACAAATACGTTCTGCCCAGACAGAGGTCGACAAGACTGCCCGATCCGGTACCGAAACCGGGGTTCGATACCGATCTGTTCGAACGGCAGCCCTCGACCGATGCGGGGCGTCATAGCACACCGATCCGCGCCGGTGTGTGAGTCGGTGGACTAAAATCGCTCTTTGAACCTACTCAGAGACTTTCATACCCGAGCCCCTACGTCCGGATATGCCCTCCCACGGTTCCCAAGCCGCCTCCACGCGCCGGTCGACCGGTTCGTCCGACCGTCGCCACCCCTCCCAGCAGATCCGTAGCGAGGACGTCTTCCTCCGGAATTACGACCCCCACCGGGGGTACGACCTCGAAGTGTCGATCGTCGACGCCGACGGTCACCCGACCTTCGAGGAGACGTTCTACTTCCAGCCAGGAGGGACCGAGAGCGTCGAGGACGCCGTCGATCCGGGGATCTACGACGTCACGGTCGTCCTCGACGGTCGTCGCCACGAGACTGCGACCTGCCGTATCGGGTCGGCTCCCGAACACACCGTCCACGCCGAACTCGGTAACGGGACGGTGAGTCTCACCGAGGGGCTGTACTGATCGGCCGACGCTCCCCCACCGAATGTATCGGCTCGCGTACCAGTCGGTAACACTCGTGTCAGCGCGGACTGAAGTACGTCGGGCGCCTACAGCGAGTAATGGCAGATCCGACACCGACGCCCGGCATCCACCACGTCACCTGTATCGCCAGCGACCCCCAGGAGAACCTGGACTTCTGGGTCGAGACCCTCGGCCTCCGCCTCGTCAAGCGGTCGATCAACCAGGACGACGCCGGAACGTACCACTTCTTCTTCGCCGACGCCGAAGGTACGCCCGGAACGAGCATGACCTTCTTCCCGTGGGAGGACATGTCGGCCGGGAAAGTCGGCTCCGGACAGGTCTCGCGGACCGCCTTCCGCGTCCCCGAGGGGAGCCTCGACTTCTGGGAGGAGCGCTTCGACGAGTACGGCGTCGACTACGACGACCGCGTCGAGCGATTCGATGAGACCGTACTCCCGTTCCGCGACCCGGACGGCCTCCCGGTCGAACTCGTCGAAGTCGAAGTTCCCGACGACGACCCGACCGTGCCGTGGACGGAGTTCGTCCCCGAGGACGTCGCGATCCGCGGCTTTCACTCGGTGACGCTGTGGCTCGCGGACCCCCAGCCCACGATGGGGCTGCTCGAGCGAATGGGGTTCGAGAAGGCCGGGACCGAACAGTCGCCGGGCGACACGCCGGGCGACCAGCGCACGCGCTTCGAGGCGACCGGAAGCGTCGGGGGGTACGTCGACGTGCTTCCGACCGTCGAGGGCGGCCGTCAGGGCCACGGGACGGTCCACCACGTCGCCTTCCAGACGCCCACCGACGAGGACCAGGAGGCGATGCGCAGGGCCGTCCGGCGCGAGGGGCTGAGCCCCACGCGACAGATCGACCGCCACTGGTTCCGGTCTGTCTACTTCCGGGAGCACGGCGGCGTCCTGTTCGAACTCGCGACGAGCGGCCCCGGCTACACCGACGACGAACCGCTCGAGGATCTGGGTGGGCGTCTCGTCCTCCCCGGGAAGTTCGAGGACCGGCGCGAGGAGATCGAAGCGGGTCTGACGGACGTGGCCGTCCCGCGGGCGGAGTCGGCCCCCGCGGACGACTGACCGAGCGGTCACCGAACTGCCACGGTCAGCGGCCGGGATCGATCTCAGTCGTCGCGAGCGCCCGCGCGAGCAGTTCGAGGTCCTCGCGATGTCGAAGCGTGTCGAGCCAGCGCTCGGGCAGTCCGTCGCGGCCGAAGCGAGCGCCCGCCAGCGCGCCGGTCACCGCCCCGAGGGTGTCGGCGTCGCCACCGCGTTCGACCGCCGTCACGATTGCCGCTTCGGCGGAGTCGGCGGTCAGCGCGTCGTACAGCGCCGTCTGGAGCGTGTGGACGACGTAGCCGCTGGTCTGTAGCTGCTCGCCGTCGATGTGGTCCGGCAGGATCCGGAGGCTCTCGACCAGTTCGTCGGGCGCGTCGCTGTCGATCCGGTCCAGCGCCGCGGGGAACGGGTCGCTCTCGCCACGGAGATAGCCCGCGACGGTGCAGTTCAGGACCGCACAGCCGTACGTACACCGCGGATCGTGGTGTGTGATCGCCGACGAGCGTCGGCTCACGTCGGCGAGCGTCGCCGGGTCGTCGGCGAAAGCGACGGCCAGGGGCGCACACCGCATCACGCTCCCGTTGCCAGCGTTGGACCCCTCTCTCCGGCGGTGCCAGACCTCCCGGCCCGCGTCGCGCCACGAGGTGCCGCTCTGGTACTCCTGGATGGCGTCGGCAGTCATCAGTCCCACGTCGAACGGTCCGCCGTCGAGCCACGCCGCGAACCTGCTGGCCACGTCCTGCCCGTCGAAGGCCTCACACTCGACGAGACTCCGGGCGAGACACAGCGCCAGGTCGGTGTCGTCGGTGACGGTCCCCGGCGGCTTGCCGTGTGTGCCGTCGCCGAGCATCTCGGTCACGCGGCCGTGCGTGTCGGCGATCCAGTCGGCGGAGCGAAACTCCACGGGGCGGCCCAGCGCGTCGCCACAGGCCAGTCCCAGCAGCGCGCCCGCCGCGGCGTCGGGGTCGGTCATGCGAGCCGGTACGCCCGGTAGCTACTTGTAGACACACCTGACCCCGTAGCGCGTCGGATGCTCGAGAAACCGCGATCGCACCGGCGCCTACTCTTCGACTTCCTCGACCTCGGAGCCCGGGGCGTTCGTGCGGACGCTACGGAGGCCCTGCTTGGCCTTCTGCTTCGAGGAGTAGCCCTGGCCGCCGTCGGCGATGATCTCGCCGTTGTCGTGGACGAGTCGCCAGCGCCACTTCCCCTCGGCGTCGTCGAACAGTTCGAACGTCGCCTTGCTGGTCGCCCCGTCGTCGGCCTCCTCGTCTTTCGAGGTGTCGACCAGTCCGGCCCCGGCGGCGTTGGTCTTGACGCTCTCTAACCCCTGCTCGGCCTTCTGTTTCGAGGCGTAGCCCTCGCTCCCGTCGGCGATGATGTTCCCGTTGTCGTGGCGGAGGCGCCAGCGGTACTTCCCTTCGGCGTCCTCGTAGAGTTGGAACGTCGCCTTGCTCGCGTTGACTTCGGTCTGGACGTCGCCTTCCTCCTCTTCCCACTCCATCTCGATGTCGAGACTGACGGTCTCGCCCTCGCGTTCGACTTCGACCTCGAGGTCGGCCTCCCCCGGCGGGTCGACCGTCACCGTCTGTTCCTCGTCGGCCGGAACGGGTTCGCCGCGCCGGAGGCGGTTCGCGATACGGCGCAGGTACGACGCGATTCCTCGACGGCTCCGCTTGCGCTCGGACTCGTGGACTGTCTCTTCTGGCATCGCCTGCGTAGTTGGCTCGCTTTCACATAGTAGTACTCCCCGAACTGGTCACGAACACCCCGATTCGACTGGCTATCCGTCCGCGCGTCGGAACGGTGGCAGGCGAACCACTAAGACCGTGGATCACGAGGAGTCGCGGTAAGACGGCCGGATCCCGGCCACCCTCACAAATGACAGCCATCGAGACGAGCGACCTCCGAAAGGAGTACGGCGACGTGACGGCGCTGTCGGACCTCTCCCTGTCGGTCGACGACGGGGAGCTGTTCGCACTGCTGGGCCCGAACGGGTCGGGCAAGACCACCACCATCGAGATCCTGACCGGCCAACTCGAACCCACGAGCGGCACCGCCCGCGTGCTCGGACACGACCCGGTGAGCGACCCCATCGCGGTCCGGCGGGCGGTCGGCATCCTCCCCGAGCGCGAGGACCCACCGAGCTTCCTCACGCCTCGGGAGTACCTCCGGTTCGTCGCGGACGTACGCGAGGTGGCCGACCCCGACGACCGCATCGCCGAGTGGGCCGACCGCTTCGGGTTCGCCGAGTTGCTCGACACGCTCTCGACCGATCTCTCCGAGGGCGAGCGCCAGCGCGTGATGCTCGCGCAGGCCTTCTTCCACGAACCCGATCTGGTGTTCATCGACGAACCGCTCGTCAACCTCGACCCGATCATGCAGGCGGAGGTCCGCGAGCACATGATCGACTACTGCGAGCGGGGGAACACGCTCTTTCTCTCGACGCACTTCCTCGAAGTCGCCGAGCAGGTGTGTACCCGCGTGGGCGTCGTCCGTGACGGCGAACTCGTCGCGACCCACGACCCGCGGACGCTCGACGACGGCGAACAGTTGCTCGACTACTTCCGGCGTGAGGTGGGCCGCCCGGGCGGTGACGCGAGCACCGCGAGCGCCGAGGTGACGGCCGCCGCGCGCGCTGGCGATCGGAGCGCCGATGTCGACGAGGCCGCGACCGACGGCGAGGACACATGAGCGGGGCCGGTAACGGCCGCCTGCTCCGGCGGATGCTCCGCGAGGAGTGGCGCCTCCACGCCGAACTGTTCGGCGGCCGGTTCGCGGCGTTCCCGGTGCTCGTGACGGCCGTCGCCGCCGCGGGGTGCTGGCTGCTCACGCTGACAGGCACAGGGCTAGAGGCCATCGCCGTCGGCCTGCACGCGCTCGTGGTCTTCTTCGGACTGCAGGTCGGGACCATCGGGCTCGTCGGCCGGGACGCGCTCCGGGACGTGCTCGGCGACGTGACGCTGCTGGTGTTCTCGGCGCGGACACTCCCGGTCACCTGGCGGCGCCTGCTCGCGACGTTCCTCGTCAAGGACCTCCTCTACTACTCGGCTCTGTTCCTGTTGCCGCTGGCCGTCGGATACGCCGTCGTCGCGATCGAGGCGGGCGTCCCGGTCGCGCGGGTCGCGCTCCTGTGGGTGACCACGGCGGGCGCGTTCACGCTCGGCGTCGGCGGGAGTCTCACGCTGGCGGGCATCGGCACCAGGAGTCGCGCGGCGCTACTGGGGATCGTCGCCGTCGCGACCGTCGCCGTCGTCGCCACGAACGTCGATCCCGTCTCGTTCACGCCGCTGGCGGTCTACGCCGACCCCGGGGTCGACACCGCGATCCGTGGCTTCGCTCCCGCGGTCGTCCTGGCGACCCTCGGGCCGGTGCTCTTCCGGCCCGCCGACACCGCGGGCACGCGGACGGCGCCGGACCGCTACGACTCGCTCCGCTCCCTTCTCGGGGGCGACGGCGTCGCCACGCGGTCGGTGCTGGAGGTGGCCCGCTCCAGCGGCTCGGTCTGGAAGGTGCTGTTCTCGATGGGCGTCCTCTTCGGCGTGACCGCCCTGCTCGTCCGCGAGATCGGACGCGCCACGCCGCTGGACCCCTCGCCGGGCATCGCCTTCGGGACGCTGCTGGGACTGGGTGCGTTCACCACCTACAGCTGGGTGACGAGCTTCGACGACGCGTCCGAGTACCTGCGCTACCCCGTCTCGATGGCCGACGTGTTCGCGGGCAAGCGCCGTGCGTACCTCCTGCTGTCGCTCCCGGCAGGACTGATCTACCTGCTGGGGTCGCTCTACTGGCTCCCGCCGGTCGAAGTCGCGCTGGGCGCCGTCGTCTTCCCGCCCGTCGCGGTGTACGTCTTCGGCGTCACCACCTACGTCACGGGGCTGTCGCCGAACGAACTGCTCTTCGACACGCCGCTCTTTGCGGCCTTCAGCGCCGCGCTGGCCGTCGTCGCCCTCCCGCTGGTCGTCGCCGCGCTGGTCCGGTCGGAGATGCCGACGACTGCCACGGGGATCGCCCTCGGCGTCGCCGCCCTCGCGGCGCTGGTCGGCGTCGGCCTGGCGCGGCGAGCGGGTCCGCGATGGCAGGCGCGCACGCGCCTGCAGTGACAGGACACCGGGTCGCGGTCGGTGGCTCTTTGTCGCGTCGGCCGAACCCTCACCTGTGATCCGCGGCGCGATACTCGATCTGGACGGGACCGTCTACCGGAGCGGCGCGGCGATCCCGGGCGCCCCCGAGGCCGTCGAACGCCTCCGCGAGCGCGGGGTTCGCGTCCTCTTCTGTTCGAACAACCCCACGGAGACGCCGGGGGGATACGCCGACCGGCTGGCGGGGATGGGTATCGAGGCCGCTCCCGAGACGATCCTGCCAGCCTCGACGGTGATCCGCGATTATCTCAGGGACCACCACCCCGACGCGGCGACCTACCTGATCGGCGCGGACCCGCTCCGGGAGTACCTCGACGCCGCGGGCCAGCGGCTCGTCGGCGACCCCGATCGGGCGTCGGTGTTCGTCGTCTCCTGGGACGAGACGTTCGACTACGAGGAGATGTGTGCCGCGCTCCGGGGTATCGACGACGACACCGCCTTCCTCGGGACCGACCCCGACAGGACGGTGCCGACCGACGACGGCGTGATGCCAGGATCCGGCGCGGTCATCGGCGCCGTCGCCCGCACCGTCGGCCGGGAACCCGACCGCGTGCTCGGGAAACCGGCCGACGAGACGGCCCGCGTCGCCTTCGACCGGCTCGGCGTCGGTCCCGAGGAGTGTCTCGTGGTCGGCGATCGACTCGACACGGACCTCGCGATGGGCGCGCGTCACGGCGCGACGACGGTCCTCGTCCGGACCGGCGTGACCGGCGACGACGACGTCGCCGACAGCGAGGTCGACCCCGACTACGTGCTCGATTCGATCGCCGACCTCGACCGGGTGCTCGACACGGAGGGCTGACGCCGACGGTGTCGCCAGGCTCACACCGGCCAGGCTAGATTTATACCTGTTGGAAACCTAACTGCTATCGGACTCAACGGAGGTCCGACACCCATGAGTGACAAGAACATACTGCTGATAACCGGTGACTTCGGCGAGGACTACGAGGTAATGGTGCCGTTCCAGGCGCTCCAGATGGTCGGCCACGACGTCGACGCGGTCTGCCCCGAGAAGGAGGCGGGCGAGACGGTCAAGACGGCCGTCCACGACTTCCGGGGCGACCAGACGTACGTCGAGTCGCGCGGCCACGACTTCGAACTGACGGCGACGCTCGCCGACGTCGACCCCGCCGACTACGACGCGCTGGTCCTGCCGGGCGGGCGCGCCCCCGAGTACGTCCGCACCTACGACGCCGTGATCGACGCCGTCCAGCACTTCTTCGAGGCGGACAAGCCGGTCGCGGCGATCTGTCACGCGAGCCAGATCCTCGTCGCCGCCGACGTGGTCGAGGGCCGCACCTGCACGGCCTATCCCGCCCTGGAGGCCGACGTGCGCGACGCGGGCGGCGAGTGGGCCGAGGGCGTGGTCCGCGACGGCAACCTCGTGACGGGACAGGCGTGGCCCGACCACCCCGAGTGGCTCGCCGAGTTCCTCGACGTGCTCGGGACCGACATCCAGCACGGGACGCCGGTCACCGCGGACTGATCTTCACTCCGCCGACCGCAGTCGGAACACCGCGCCGGAGTTACCGTCGACGCCGCCGGAGGCGGTCGTACAGACGAGCAGTTCTCCCGCTGGCGTCCGGCCAAAGGAGAGGACGTTCGGGCCGAACCGCTCCTCGCTGGAGACGGGCACCGCCGCCGTCGGCCACAGGCCGTCGTCGGCCTCCTCGGCGACGAACAGCTGGCCGCCAGCCCGCCAGTCGGCGAACAGGTACCGGCCGCGCAAGTCCGGCAGGTCGGACCCGCGGTAGAGGTAGCCGCCGATCACCGCGATACCGCTGACCGGGTCGCCGTCGTGCGGGTACTCGATCACCGGATCGCGGAGCGGCCGTCCGCGCGGGCTCTCCGAGGGACAGTCGTCGGCGCGGAAACAGTGTGTCCCCTCTCTGACGTTCCACCCGTAGTTGCCGCCCGACTCGACGATGTTGACCTCCTCCCACGCGCCCTGTCCCACGTCGGCGGCGAACAGGCGGCCGTCGGGGCCAAAGGAGAACCGCCAGGGGTTGCGAAAGCCCCAGGCGAACTGCTCGTCGAGTCCCGTCTCGCCGACGAGCGGGTTGTCCTCGGGGATGCCGTACCGTCGCGTTCCCGGGCCCTCCTGCTCGGTCTGCTCGTCCACGTCGATGCGGAGGATACTCCCCAGCAGGTTCTCGGTGAGGTCCTGACCGTTCCCGCCGCCGACGCCGTCGTACCAGTCGTCGACGTGGCCCACGCCCTGGTCGTTCGCGCGGCCGCCGTCGCCGACGGCCACGTAGAGGGAGCCGTCCGGGCCGAACGTGACGGCCCCGGCGTTGTGGTTGCCCTGCGGTTCGGGAATCTCCAGCACTGTGCGCTCCGAGTCGGGGTCGGCCCGATCGGCGCCGGGGTCGGCCGTAAACTCCGAGAGCACGAACGTGTGCGAGTAGTCCGCCGGTGTCCCATCGCGCGGCGGGGCGCTGTAGCGGACGTAGAACCGGCCGTTCTCCGCGAAGTCGGGGTGGAAGGCCAGTCCGAGCAGGCCGCGCTCGTCGTAGCCGCTCACGTCGACCATCCGGTCGCTCACGTCGAGGAACGGCTCCGACCGCAGGTCGCCGCCGTCGATCAGGTAGATCTGTCCGGGCTGGTCGACGACGAACCGCCGACCGGGCGCGGGAATCTCGATCGCGACCGGCGATGCGAACCCGCTGGCGACTCGTTCGGCCCGGAGCGAGAGGTCGTCCAGCGGGGGGACCGACCCCGAGTCCGCCCCGGTCGCCGTCCCGTCGGTCGTCTCGCCGTCGGCGGTCGTCGACTGCTCGGTGCCGTCCGTCCGGGGGCTGTCCGTCGGGGTCGGAGTCCCGTCGGCCGACGGCGTTCCCGACCCGTCGACCGCGGTCGTGTCGACCTCCGGGACACCGTCGCCCCCGTCGTCAGTCTGACAGCCCACCAGTCCGGTCGCGAGGGCGGCGCCGCCCAGTCCGAGCAGGCGCCGCCGCGTCAGTGGAGGGTCCTCCATGCCCTCTGGTGAGGGTGTGAGCGAAGAAACGTTTGGGGTCGTGAGTTCGTGGGATCGGCGGGTCGCTCTGCCGGTCCCGTCCGTCCGGTGCTCCTCTCATACGTCGAAGACGACGTAGGCCTCCCAGCCGTCGTCGGTCTCCGCGAGTCGCATCTCCGAGTACGTGACCGCCTTGAGATCACGCGCGTCCACGTCGTCCAGCGAAATCCCGCGGGCCGAGGCCTCGATCCGCCAGCGGCCGTCCGACTCGCGTACCGTCGCGCGGTTGTCGACCGGCAGGACGCCACGCACGTCCCGTTCGTAGATGAGTTCGTCGAGGTAGTCGAACAGCAGTGCCTCGCGGCTCTCGGCGTCGACGGTCAGCGAGAAACGGTCGCCCCCTGACTCGGGGATCGCGTCGCACATCGCCGCGGCCATGCCGCCAGCGACAGCGGCGAACACGGCGCCGAGATCCGACGCCTCGGCGGCGACGGCCACGTCCGCGGTGTGCTCGCGGAGTTCGAAGCTCATTCTGTCCTCTCGCCGTCAGTATCTCGTTCGGTACCCCGGTCCGTGGCGTCCGTGTCGGCACCGGGTTCGGGCGTGTCGTACGGACCGACGTCGTGGATCGTCTCGCCGTCGGACTCGACGCCGCCCGCCGCGTCGTCGTCCCAGACAGCCCTGACGTGTTCGTCGGGGCTCTGGGCCTGCATCGCTTTGATGTCGACGGTCTGGCCCTCCGCAGCGTCGTCGTTGGGCGAGATGGCGACGCCGCTGGTGACGATCGATCTGATCCCTTCCTCGACGGTCATGTCCACGTCGTAGACGCGCTCGTCCGAGACGTGGAGGACGAACCCGCCCATCACCGGGTTCGGGGCGAGGGGCATGAACAGGGTCGTCATGTCCTCGTCCCCGGTGGCCGTCTCCAGTCGTTCGGGCGTCGACGCCGTGACGAACGCGACGGTGTAGGACCCTTCGACCGGGTACTCGACGAGTTTCACTTCCCGGAAACTCTGCGAGTCGTTCGACAGCAGGAAGTCGCTCATCTCGTTGAAACTCGTGTACAGCGACCCGACTCCGGGGATCCGCCCCATCAGGGAGTCGAGACTGTCCTCGAGGCTCTCCCGGGAAGTAGCCTCCGCGACGAACCCCACGAGGACGATGACCGCGGCGACGATGGTCAGCGCGAGCAGTTCCAGAGCGATGTCGGGGACCTCACCGAACCCCGCAGCCCGTGCGACGGCCGTCGCGATCGGGCTGACGGTCCCGAGGACGAACGAGACGGCAAAGGAGAAGACGATCAGCGTGACGATCAGCGGGACCGTTATCGCCAGCCCCGTCACGAGTATCCGCCGGAGGCGCTCGAACTCGGCGTCCGACGTCCCCTCCGCGCCGTCTGTCGCGGCAAACACCGGCATGCGTGACCCGACAACCCCGGATCGGGAAAGCGTTGCGGCCTGACCGGTAGAGCGGGGACGCGTTCGACCGTGATCGCGGCGTTCGACCGCGTCCTCTCCGCTGGCGATGGAATTATAGGGACCTGTCTGTTATCAGGGTGTAGTGAGCGTCAACCTCGAACGGCGAGTCGTCGACCCCGGGGACGACGGCCACGTCGAGCAGGCCTGGCAACTCAAAGAGCGCATCCGCCAGCGCCAGGGCGTCCTCCGGCAGCGCCGCGGCTTCTTCGAGGACGCCTACCGCCGGTCGACGGTCTACGCGTTCGTCGACCGGAGCGACCGCGGCGCGCTCATCGGTTTCGCCGCTGTCCGACGCGACGGCTACATCCTCTTTCTGGCCGTCGACGACTCCTACCAGGGCGAGGGCTTCGGTGAGGCGCTCGTCGCCCGCGTCGCCGAGGACTACGGGTCGGTCACCTGCCACGCCCGGACGACCAACGAGGACGCGCTGCGATTCTACCGACACATCGGCTTCGAGATCCAGCGCCGCATCGACAACTACTACGAGGACGGCGGCGACGCCTACTACCTCAAACTCGGCGAGGAGAAGGGGCTGACCGATCGCCTCTCGGAGTTTCTGACCGGCAGCTGACCGGTCCGCGTGAGACGGCTGTTCGGACACTCTCGGCCGGTGCGGTCCGCGCGAGACATAGCGACAACCCTTTTGTGTGGTCCCGGGTATAGACGGGCCGATGGAGGAACGGACCCGCGCGTACCTTCGCGGTCGGTTCGGCGATCACTACCGCCGGACGGACCCGACGCCCCCGCCGGACGCGAACGAGCGCGAGTGGGGCTACATCCCCTGGACAGAGGGGCCCGGCGAGACGATGGTCCGCCACCGATCGCTGCTCGATCTCGGCGAGCTCTCGGATTTCCTCGGGCGCGAGCGCCCGCGTCACGTCTACTTCTCGGCCGGTCGCTACGCCGACCCCGGCGCCAGCACGATGCGGGACAAGTCCTGGCGCAGTTCGGACCTGATCTTCGATCTGGACGCCGACCACCTCCCGTCGGTCGACCCCGCGAAGACCAGCTACGCCGATATGCTCGCGGCCTGTAAGGACGCCCTGCTGAAACTGCTGGATTTCCTCGAGAACGATTTCGGCTTCGAGGACCTGACGGTCGTCTTCTCGGGCGGGCGCGGCTATCACGTCCACGTACGCGACGAGAACGTCCAGCACCTCGAAAGCGACGCGCGCCGCGAGATCGTCGACTACGTCCGTGGCATCGGCCTGGAGTTCGACCACCTCGTCGACGACGAGACCGTCGGCGGCGAGGCAGGTCGCAAGAGCCCCGCGACCAACCGTGTCCTCCCCCGGGAGGGCGGGTGGGGCGCGCGGATCCACGAGCGCGTCCTCGAACTCGCCCGCGAGATCCGGGAGATGGACGAGGACGACGCGATCGACCGTCTCTCGGAGTACGAGGGCATCGGCGAGGGGAAGGCCCGTGCGATGTGGAACATCTCGCGGGATCGCTTCGCGGAGATCGAGCGCGGCAACGTCTCGGCCCACACCGCCTTCGAGCAGGTGGCCTCACAGTTCGTGTCGGTGACCGTCGCCGAGCAGAACGCGCCCATCGACGAACCGGTGACGACCGACACGAACCGCCTGATCCGGCTCCCCGGGAGCATCCACGGGGGGAGCGGGCTGGCTGTCAGGCGGCTCGACCGCGACGAGATCGAGGCGTTCGACCCGCTGACCGACGCGGTCCCGGAGACGTTCGTCGGTCACCAGATCAGTGTCGAACTCCCCGAGGAGTGGACGGGCGAACTCCGCGGCGATAGCTTTACACTGGAGGCCGGAGATCATTCCGTTCCGGAGTACCTCGGCGTGTTCCTCATGGCCCGGGGCGACGCCGAGAAAGGACCCGAATAATGGACCTCGACGAACTGCAATCTGTACAGAGCCGCGAGCGCCAGACCGACAGCCTCCAGCAGCTGCGCGACTCCTTCTACCAGGAGGCCGGTGCGTTCATCGAGCAACTGCGCGAGGAGCGCGAGCGCGCGGCCGAGCGAGCGGACGACCCCTGGAACTCCCCGGAGGTCGGCCGACTCAGCGACGACATCGAGACCGCGGACCAGACCGTCGAGGCCATCTACGAGCGCCGCGTCGGCAAGATCGTCAAGATGGCCTCGCTGGCCGCTGCGGACATGCCGACGGAGGACGGCGGCCTGACCACGGAAGAGCAGCGACTGTTCGACTCGCTCGTCAGGGCTATCGAGGGCAACCGTCAGCAGGTGATGGCCGTCCTCGACGGCGAAGACCCGCCGACGGATCCGGACGGGACGACGGCCGCCGATCCGGGACCGGCGGGCTCTACGGAGGCGCCTCCGACCGACTCGTCACCGGCGGACCGACCCGCCGAGCCGTCCAGATCGGCAGCCGACGACGGACCAGCCGACCCGGAGACAGCCCCCGGCCCGGCGACAGATCCTGGTCCCGAGGGCGTCGACGCGGCGGATCTCATGGGCGGCGGTACCGACACAGACACTGACGCGAGCGCGACACCCGGGGACGACGCCTCGGCCGTGGAGCAGACGCCGGAACCAGACGGCGGGGCCGATCCGATCGCGGACGTCGACCCCGCCGATCGGTCCGAACCGGACCGGGACGTCCCGCCAGCGGGCGACCTCGGCGGCGACGACGGGACGGACGAGGACCGCGAGCGACCTCCGGAGCGGAGCGACGGCGGCCAGAGCGGTGACGACGGCTCGGAACTACCCTCGATCGACCGCGCGACGGTCCGGATCACCGACGACGTGGGGGAGATCCTCGGTGTCGACCAGCGCGCGTACGACCTCGGAACCGACGACGTGGTCACGCTCCCGGAACAGAACGTCAGCCCGCTCGTCGAGCGCGACGCTGCCGAGCGACTGGATTGATACTGCCAGTGTAGGGTGTCCAAGAGAGACCGGGAAGGCGAGCCCGCATGAATCTGAGCGCCGACGGCTGATACGGGTTGCTGTAGCTTCTGTCCGGGTAGCGGTCCGAGCATCAGAGTGGTGTGTAGCGAACGAACGGAAACGGCTACGGTCCCCGCCGTACAATCCCGACGGCATGGACGCGTATCTGTTCGTCCACTTCAGGGAGAAACGGACGCCGGACGGGGAGCAAGTGTACTTCGGGATCAGCGAGGACGGCCTCAACTGGGAGACGGTCAACGGTGGCGACCCCGTCCTCTGGAGCTATCAGGGCGACAAGGGCGTCCGAGACTGTACGATCACCCGAACGGCCGACGGCCGGTTCGTCGTCATGGGCACGGACCTCAGCCTCGCCTACGGGATGCCCAACCAGTACGACGACTCGTGGGGGGAGATCGTCCGTAACGGGAGCGACGCGCTCGTCCTGTGGGAGTCCGACGATCTGGTCGAGTGGTCCGACCAGCGGATGATCGAACTCGGCGACGGACAGTTCGGCTGTCTCTGGGCGCCCGACATCACCTACGACCGCCAGCGCGAGGAGTACGTCGTCCACTGGTCGTCGACCCACCGCAGTACCGACTACGGGAAACACGCCATCTACTACTCGCGGACCGAGTCGTTCGAGACGTTCTCGGAGCCCGAACTCCTCTACGAGAAAGCGGACAGCCCGGTCATCGACTCCGCGATGGTCGAACACGAGGGTAGCTACTACTGTTTCCTCAAAAGCGAGACGGACCCGGCCGGGATCATCCTGCTGAAAGCCGACAGCGCGACCGGCCCCTTCTCCCGCGTCGACGCGTTCGACGAGACGATGAACGGGCTGGAGGGTGCGCGCTACGAGGCGCCGACCGTCTTCCAGCTCGAGGACGGTCGGTGGTGTCTGTTCCTCGATTACTTCGGCGGGAGTCCCGAGACGCAGGGGTACGTCCCGTTCGTGGCCGACTCGCTCGACGAGGCCTTCGAGCGCGCCGAGGCCGAGTTCTCGTTCCCGTACGGGTTCAAACACGGGACCGTACTCCCGATCACGGCCGAGGAGTACGACCGCCTGCAGGCCTACGAGAAGCCCCCGTCCGAGCGATAACCGTTACCGGACGGCCTGATAGGCGTCGTCCATGATCTCCAGGGCCTCCTTCAGCGTCTCGACGCTGACGGCGTAGGAGATGCGCGCGTGGCCGGCGCCGTGGTCGCCGAAGGCCTCGCCGGGGACGACCACGACCCCGCGGTCGATCACCTCGTCGACGAACCCCTCCGGCACTTCGGGCATCGCGTAGAAGGCGCCCTTGGGCGTGGGACAGGACAGCCCGATCGCCTCGAGGCCGTCCAACAGGACGTCCCGCCGGTGTTCGAAGGCCGCGACCATCTCGTCGACGGTGTCCTGGGGCCCGGAGAGTGCGGCCTCGGCAGCGTACTGGGCGGGCGCGCTGGCGCAGGCCTGCGCGTACTGATGGACCCGGAGCATCCGCTCGATCCGGCGGTTCGACCCCGTCACCCACCCGAGTCGCCACCCGGTCATCGAGTAACTCTTCGAGCAGGCGTTGACGACGACCACGTTGTCCGTCTCGGCGAACTCGATGGGCGAACGGTGTTCGCCTTCGAAGACGATGTGTTCGTACACCTCGTCGGAGAGACAGAGCACGTCGTGCTCGTCGGCGATGCGCGCGAACTCGCGCATGTCCTCGGGCGACTGCACCGCCCCGGTCGGGTTCGCGGGGCTGTTGACCACGAAGACGGCGGTGTCGTCGGTGATGGCCTCCTCGACGGTGGCCGGGTCCAGCGTCAGGTCCTCGCGCAGAGGGACCGGTTTCGGATCGCCGCCCGCGAGGTGGGTCAGCGCCTCGTAGGAGACAAAGCCCGGATCGGGGTAGATCACTTCCTCGCCGTGATCGACGTGAGCTTCGAGGGCGATGTGGAGGGCTTCGCTCCCGCCGGAGGTGGCGATGACGTGCTCGGGGTCGACGTCGATGTCGTTGTCGCGGGCGTGTTTCTCGGCGATGGCCTCGCGCAGTTCGCGGGTCCCCTTGTTCGACGTGTAGGCGTCCACGTCGCCCGCCTCGATAGCCTCGATCGCTCCCTGGCGGGCGTGGTCGGGCGTCGGGAAATCGGGCTGGCCCAGCCCGAGGTTGATGGCGTCCTCGCCCGCGGCCTCGAACACCTCGCGGATGCCGCTGATCGACACCTGCTCGACGCGGTGTGAGAAGTCGGTCATACCCTACCTGCGGGGGCGCTCCCCGATAACTGTACAGGGTCTCTGGGTGCCGTCAGGGGACTGCTCCGGGGTCAGGTCGGCAGTTCCGACGAACACTCGCGGCAGAACCTGAAGTCGGTGCCGTTGCGTGTCCCACACTCCGTACAGACGACGACGGGGCCTTCGATGTCGTCCTCGTCGCCGTCCTCTCCGTCGTCGCCCGCCGCCGCCGATTCGGGCGGGACGTGATACCCCAGCTGTTCGAGTCTGGTCTGGTTCGGGTCCTGGTTGCCCGGCGCGTGGCCGCGCCCGACCGTCGCACCCGCGAGCATGCTCGTCTCGCCGCCGTACTTCCAGTTGATGAGGCGCCCGGTCACGAGCATCGCGACGCTGAGAAAGATCACTGCGATGTCGCCGGTCGTCATGTTCGCCAGCGAGTTCTCCGGCGGCGCCAGGAACGCACCGACGGCGACTGCCAGGAAGAGCACCATGCCGAACAGATAAAACAGCATCCCGACACCTTGCCACAGGAGCGCTTTCCGTGTCGACGGTCGCATTTGCCGATCCTTGGAGACGGACACCTATCAAAGTATAGCTCCGTTCGCCCGGCTTGCCCACCGATTTTCGTCGTATCCACGGCTCGCAGAACCGTAGTCCCACAATACCGGACCCACGTCACCGCCCCACCAACATCATCACCGCCCCGCCACCGCCGACGCTCTGCTCGCGTCGTCGCTCCCACCTCACCGCCCCACCAACATCATCACCGCCCCGCCACCGCCGACGCTCATCCCCACAACCCCGTAGTCGTGATCCTCCCGGACCATCGCGTGGACGAGCGTCGTCGTCAGGATGCCGCCGCTGGCGCCGATGGGATGCCCCAGCGCCACCGCGCCGCCGAGCGGGTTCAGCCGCTCCTCGGGGACCCCCAGCCGATCCCGGACGTAGACGGTCTGTGCGGCGAAGGCCTCGTTGACCTCGTAGTGGTCGACGTCCGCCACGTCGAGGTCGTTGCGTTCCAGAAGGGACTCCAGCGTGTCCGCGACGGCCTCGGAGAACTCCGCGGGGTCGCGATAGACGACGGCGTAGTCCTCGACGTGTGCCATCGGGCCGAGACCGCGGTCGGCGGCGGCCTCGGCGTCTGCCAGCAGGACCGCACCCGCGCCGTCCGCGAGCTTCGAGGCGTTGCCCGGCGTGATCGTCCCGCCCTCGCGGAAGGCCGCCGGGAGCGACGCCAGTCGCTCCAGCGAGGTGTCCCCGCGCGGCCCCTCGTCGTCGGTGACGAGACGGTCGTCGACCTCGACGGGGACGATCTCCTCGTCGAAGACGCCCGATTCGACGGCCTCGGCGGCCCGGCGGTTGCTCCGGAGGGCGTAGCGGTCCTGGGCTGTCCGGTCGATCCCCTCGCGCTCGACCATCTCCTCGGTCAGTTCGCCCATGTGGGCGTCGTAGCCCACGTCCCAGAGCGCGTCGTGGACCATCGCGTCCACGAGATCGGTGTCCCCGTGCGGGCGCCCCTCGCGCATCTCCCGGAGGAGGTACGGGGCGTTCGACATCGACTCCGTGCCGCCCGCGACGGCGATGTCGGCACGCCCGGCGTCGATCCGGTCGGCCGCCAGCGTGATCGCGCGCAGCCCCGACCCGGAAGCCTCGTTGATCGTCGTCGCCGCCGTGTCGTCGGGGTAGTCGGCCGCCACGACCGCCTGCCGGGCGGGCACCTGCCCGACGCCCGCCTGGACCGCGTTCCCGAGGCCGACCCAGTCGATCTCGGACTCGACGACGCCGGTCCGATCGTGCAGCGCCTCCAGCACTGCGGCGCCGAGATCCGGCGCCCGCACGTCCGACAGCGACCCCAGCAACTCGCCGTGTGCCGTCCGCGCGCCCTCGATTATCACTATATCTGTCATATCTGGGGGTTCGCCCGCCACCACTATCGCTTTTCCCCCGGTCGGGAACGTTGAAGTCCACGGACGCCCGAGCGGTAGTCGTATGCCCTCCCTGCTCGACAGACTGCTCGGTAACGAGGACACCGACGAAGGCGTCGACCTCGAAGAACGCGAGGACGCGGCCCACGAGCGACTCACAGACCGCGTCGACACCGAGACGTACGGCATCGAAGACTGTGCCGTCACGGGCGTCGCCGTCGTCAACGAGGGGCCCGACGAGGAACCGATCGTCGTCCCCATCGCGCGGTTCTCGCTGGGCGAGGACGTCGAATCGCCGGATACCGACCTCGTCTGGGACCTCGCGGCCGCGGCCGTCCGCGAACTGGTCCCGGCTTTCGAGGGGGTGTTCGTCCGTCACTACGACGTGCAGTTCACGTTCGACGGTCGAAAATCGCATAGCGATTTTCGAGCACATCAGAAATCTTCGATTTCTGAGGACGGGGACGGGCTCTTCGAGGCCGAGGAGTGTCGCCGCGTGGCGGTAACGCCCGAACTGGCCGACCGGCTGGTCTCCGAGACGGGGTGGGGCGTCGAGGAGTTCCGGGCGGCGATGCTCGACGCCCACGACATCGACGACGGCGTCGCGCCGGTCGCGTGGGGCGAGTGTCGCGACTACAGCCGCCAGTCGAACGCGGCCGTCGTCACCGGCGCCGCGGCGGCTACCGCGGGCGCGAGCGCCAGTGCGGCCAGTTGTGCGGGCGCTGGCGGCTGTTAAGGTCGGAGCATCGACAGGAGTCGCGGCCGCCAGCCGTCATCGCGGCGGCGGGAATCGCCGCCCCGCGACCGCCTCACAGCGGTGGGATACCGGTCGGGTCCTGCTGGAAGAACAGCTCCCAGATCCCGAGTCCGAGCGTCGCGAGGACGCCCACCACGACGACGAGGCGGAGCGTCCACAGCCAGACCGGGCCGAACGTTTCGAGGTCGCCAGCACCCCGCCGGATCTCGTCGAGGGCGTCCCAGCCGATCGCCCACCCGACGAAAAGCACCGTCGCCAGCACGGACGCTGGCAGGAACAGACTGTAGGCGAGGTTGTCGAACCACGTCAGCCAGGCGGTGTCCCAGGCCGACGGGAGCCCCAGGACGAACAGAGCGGCGCCGACGCCGACCGCGATGACCGGTCGCGAGTAGTCGAAGTTGTCGTTGGCCCACGCGACCGTGACCTCCATGAGGCTGATCGCCGAGGACAGCGCCGCGATCAACACGACAGCGAAGAAGACGACGCCCAGCACCCGTCCGAGGGGGAGTTCCGCGAACCCGGTCGCGACGGCGACGAACAGCGCCGCGGCGCCGCCGCCGCCCGCCAGCGCCAAGTCGACGTCGTTGGCGAAGAGGATCGGGAAGACGACCAGTCCCGCGAGGATGCCCACGAGGGTATTCGTGACGACGATGACGCCCCCGTCGAACGGCAGGCTCTCGTCCTCGCCGAGGTACGACGAGTAGGTGATCATGATGGCCATCCCCAGCGAGAGGGTGAAGAAGGCCTGCCCGACGGCGAAGGGGATGGCCGTGCCCGCGTTGTCGATCATCGCGTCGAGGCTGGGCGAGAGGAAGTAGGCGTACCCCTCCCCGGCGCCAGCGAGCGTCGCCGCCCACGCCGCCAGGACGAGCATGATCACGACGATCGAAGGGACCATCACCTTCGTCGCGCGCTCGATACCGTTCTCGATGCCCAGCGCGACGATCCCGGTGGCGATCCCGAGAAAGAGCAGTTGCGCGACGATCGCCTCGGGACCGGCCGAGACGGCGCCGAAGTACTCGCCGGGCGCGTCGAAGTACGCGCCGGTCGCGCTCCCGAGGATGTACCGCATGACCCACCCGCCGACGACGTTGTAGTACGAGAGGATCCAGAAGCCCGTCGCGACGGCGACGCCGCCGACGATCCGCCAGTTGCGGTGTCCCAACTCTCCGAAGGCGCTCACGGCGTTGGTGTTCGTCCGCCGCCCGAGGACGAACTCCGCGAGCATCGCCGGGAACCCGATCAACACGACGGCGATCAGGTAGAACGCGACGAACGCCGCGCCGCCGTTGGCCGCCGTCTTGAACGGGAACTGCCAGAGATTTCCGAGTCCCACTGCGCTCCCGATCGCGGCGACGAGGAAACCGACCCGCGTCGCCCACGTCTCTCGTTCGGCCATGTGTACCCAACACGCTACGATAGCCGCCACATAAGACTACTGCTGAATCGGCCTGGGCCACACCGGGGACCTGGGCCACACCGGGGGCTACGCCTCGCCGTAGACGGGGACGGCCGCGCCGCTCGTGACGGAGGCGGCGTCCGAACAGAGGACCATGATCGTCTCGGCGATGTCCGCCGGGTCGACCCACTCGTCGTGGTCGGCGCCGGACATCATCTCGCGGTTCATCGGCGTGTCGATGACGCTGGGCATGACTGCGTTGGCCCGGACCTCGCCGAGGTTCTCCTCGGCGATCGTCTCGGTGAGGATGCGCACGCCCGCCTTCGTCGCCCGGTAGAGGCCGTCGCCCTCGCCGCCCTCCAGCGAGGACCGCGCCGAGACGCTGACGATCGCACCTTGGTCGTCGCCGCCGACGCCGTCGCTCTCCCGGAGGTGTGGGAGTGCGTGTTTCGAGGCGAGAAAGGCCGTCTTGAGGTTCACGTCGAAGAGGAAGTCGAACGTCTCGACCTCGGTCTCGGCGACCGGCGTCCCGCCGCGCCAGGTGCCAGCGATGTTCGCGAGGGCGTCGAGGCCGCCGTGGTCGTCGACGACGGCGTCGACGGTGTCGGCGACCTGCTGTTCGTCGGTGAAATCCCCCTGGTAGAACTCGACCGCGTCGGTGTCCAGTAGGAAGTCCTCGCTGTCGGGGCCGACGACGTCCGCGCCGCAGACCGTCGCTCCGGCGTCCGCGAACGTCTCGGCGACTGCGCTCCCGAGCGCGCCGCCAGCACCGGTCACGAGCACCACGTCGCCGTCGAAATCGAACTCGACTGTCATGTGCGGACAGTGGGCCGGAACCGGGATAAAAGTACGTCGCCAGTGTGGCAGTCGCTCGGCGCGGCGTCCGTGACCGTCCGGGTCGCGACGGCCCGCCGATCAGAGACTGGCGAGGTTCTGCCGGAGTTTGATCGTCGCGGTCATCAGCGCCGTCGCGGTCATGATGACGAAGACCACCTGGATGTGGAGGACGACGGCCCGCGGGAGACCGGCGACCGTCGCCAGGTCGACCGCTGGCACGAGCGTCGCGAAGGCCATCACCGGCAGGAGGTGTCGGAGCAGCGAGTCGATCATCGTCCCCTGGACCATCGAGGCGCCGGTCTGTCGACGGCCGAACCAGAAGCCGTAGCCAGCGAAGGCGAGCGCTCCCACACCCTGTAGAGCCAGCAACCCGCGGTGGAGGCCGACGAGGCCGATCCCGAAGATGACGGCGGCGACGACCGCGACGAACGCCAGTTCGAGCACTCTGCGCCCGACGAAGTTGCCGTCGCGGTCGGTCGCGGTCGTCGAGAGCGCGCTATTATAATAGATCTCGCGGATCGCCAGCGCCAGCAAGAGGACGACCGCGAGCATGACGCCGCCTTTGAACGTCGCCCGGATCGAGGAGACGATCTCGAGGACGCCCACGAGACCGTACACCGCCGTGACCACGCCGACCGCGGCCAGGTACTCCCACAGCACCCGCTGGGCGGGCAGATCCGTCGCTCGACGGTTCAGGAGCGCGTAGAAGCCGAACCGGGCGGCGATGGCCGTCAGCAACACGACGGCGACGAAGGCGATGAACGTCAGGTTCGCGTTCCCGGCCAGCAGGTGGAGACCGAACTCGACGCTACTCATCGAGGGCCTCGTCCACGGCGGCGAGTTCCCGCGCCAGCGCGGTGACTGTTTCGTATCGGGTCAGTTTCCGCGCCGCCAGTGCCTTCCCGACCGCCCGATCCAGCGCTGGGGGGACGCCCCGCGCCGCGTCCGAGGGCACGGGCGGGTCGCCGTCGACGTGATCGCCGTGGCCGACCTGGTCGTCCGTGTAGGGGGCTCGACCCGTACAGAGCCGGTAACAGACCGCACCCAGCCCGTAGACGTCGGTCGCCGTGTCGACGCTTCCGAACCGCTCGTCGGCGTGTTCGGGAGCGGCGTAGCGCGGGTCGGGCACGCCGTCGCCGCCGTGTTCGCGGACGAGGGTCGCGAGACCGAACGCCGACAGCATGGGCTGGCGGTGGGGCGTGTCGGTCAGCGCGTTCCCGTAGTAGACGACCGTCTCGGGGTCGATCCCGCCGTGGACGACGCCGTGCTGGTGGGCCGCCGAGACGGCCGCGGCGAGACGCCGCGTCTCGGCGACGGCCGTCTCGATCCCGACGGCGTCGCGGTCGGCCAGCGTCAGCTCGGCCGTCTCGACGGCCGCCCACGGCCGCGGCCGGGTCCCCCAGTCCCTGACCGCGTGGATCGCGTCGGCGTCACTGATTTCGGCCCAGCGGTGGAGACACGTCGTCAGGCCGTCGGCGAACGAAGCGCGGTCCGCGTCGGGGAGGTGGAAGAGCCACAGCGCGAGCGGATGCTCGGTCTCGTCGACCTCCCCGACCGCCCGGTAGACGTCGGCGTGGCGCTCGCGGCGGCACTCGTCCAGGATCGAGATCTCGTCGTACCGACTCTCCTCGACGACGGCCGAGAGGCGGCGCCTGATGACGGCGAGCGTCCCGCTCGTGACGCCCCGGTCGCTGACGGCTCCGGTCTGGGTGTCGTCGCCGCCGGGGTCGTCGCGCTCCTCGCCGTCGTCCCGCTCGGGGGTCCCGTCGCCGTCGCTGGTCCCATCACTGTCGCCGCCGGTCCCGTCGCTTTCGGCACCCGCCAGCGGGTCCTCGACGTCGCTCGGGCTCGCGTACACCTGTCGGGGATCACCGTCTTCCTGTCTGTCCGGGACTCGCGCTCTGCTGTGTGAGTCGTCGCCCTCCTGTGACCCGTACTCGCTCCGCTTGAACCCGTTGACTGTGTCGTAGAGGCGCTCCCGGCCCCGGACCTCCCGCTCGGAGTCCAGTTCCGCGAGCGCCTCGTCGGTCGCCCGCGGGTGGCGCATCGCGATGTAGTCCAGTGCGTGGCGCACCTCCAGGCCGGAGTCGTCGGGGCGGCCGGTCGCCGGTTCGGGGTCGAGGCGGTCGACGAGACGGCGGACGGCGTATTCGAGGAGGTCCGGATCGGACTCGACGACCAGGCAGAGCGCCCACGCGGCGCTCAGACGGACCCGGACGGTTCCCTCGTCGAGCAGTTCCAGCAGGTACGGCAGTCGCTGGCGACCCTGCGACGGATCGCGCATCACGTCGAGCAGGGCCTCCGGGAGCGTCCCGCCGCCGGTGTCTCGGTCCATCTCGTCGACTCCCCGCGTTCCCTGTATGTCGCGGAGTGACCACAATGACTGTTTCGGCGATTCCGGCCGCCGACCCACGGTCTCGGCGCGTCGCGGCGACTCCGACCGGTGGTGGAGCGGCGATCGCTCCAGAGTAGTACCCGCGCCGCCGGGAATCTTAACCCCGCGGCCGCCGAGACGGACGGTATGCAGACAGACGCCCGCCGCCGACTCTCCGACGGTGGTCCCCGATGCTGACGAAGTTCGCCGAGTCGCTGCGCGTGTTCGTGAACAACAGACCCTCGCTCCGGGACCTCGCCCGCGGCCGCCGCCGGGTGTTCGACGACGCCGAACTCGTCGTCCCCTCCCGGGTGACGACCGACGAGACGGTCTCCGGGACGCTCTCGCTGTGGGACGAGTACGTCCGCCTGCTGGAAGAGGAAGACCGGACCTTCGCCGTCGACAGCACCGATCCCGACGCCACGTATCCCGAGACCGTCTCGGTCGGTCCGGACGACGAGGGCGTCCGGTCGATCACCGGCGTCGCCTTCGAGACGCCGGGAGTGCAGTACCTCACGCTCTCGCCGGTCGGCGACGACCGGACGTTCGTCAGCAACCCCGTGCAGGTGTTCGCCGACGACCCCGAATACCGCCTCTACTGGGGGGACATCCACCTCCACTCCCAGTACTCGGACGGCGCCGGGCGGATGAGTCGGGGCTTTCGCTTCGGCCGCGAGGTGATGGATCTGGACGTGGTGGCCTACACCGACCACGACACGATGGGGTTTTTCATCCCGCCAAGCCTCCAGCGTCGCCGGATGCACCGGCGGTACTTCGACGAGATGAAGACCGTCACCGAGCGCTTTCACGACCCCGGGGAGTTCGTCACCCTCTTTGGCTACGAGTGGACCAAGCAACCGAACGTCGGCGGGCATATCAACGTCTACTTCGAGGGCGTCGAGGAGGCCGAACTGTTCGACTCGATGGCCCCCGAGACCAACCGCTACGAGAAGCTCTGGCGACGCCTCCGGGAGTGGCGCGAGGAGACCGGTAACGAGGTGCTGACGATTCCCCACCACCCCGCCGAGGAGATGTACCCCTTCGACTTCTCGGCGGTCGACTACGACGACGAGATGGCGCCGCTCGTCGAGATCCACTCCCAGTGGGGCAACAGCGAGCGCCCCGGGAGCGAGGGCAACCCCAAACCGCTCCAGATGGGACAGGGTGAGATCGAGACGCCCGGCCACTACGTGCAGGACGCCCACGAACTGGGCTATCGCGTCGGGGTCATGGGGTCTTCGGACTTCCACGCCCCCCGGCCCGGCCGGTCGAACATCCACCCGCCCGCGCACCTCCCATCGCTGTCGGACATCGCCCGGGACGGGATCGGATGGGGCCACATCTGGCGGATCTGGGAGGAGGGGAGTTATCCCGGCGGCCTGACGGGCTTCTACGCGCCGGAACTGACCCGCGAGGCGGTCTTCGACGCCCTGCGCTCGCGGCGAGTGTACGCCACGAGTCAGCCCCACCGCATCGTCGCCGAGTTCGCCGTCGACGGGACCGCAGTCGGCGAGTCCGACAGCACGGTCGTTCTCGACTCGTCGGACGCCGAGCGGACCGTCAGCTACACCGTGGCCGGGACCGCGCCGCTCTCGCGCGTCACCGTCGTCCGGAACAACGAGGACTGGCACGTCGAACGAGGGACCGACGACCCCGGTGCGGACCTCGGCGCGTACACGACCGAGACGACGGTCGCCGACGACGATCCGGTGACGGGGATGGCGTGGGACGACGACCGGGGCACCGACGCGGACGTGTACTACCTCCGCGTCGAGCAGGCCGACGACGGGATGGCCTGGGCGGGACCGATCTGGGTCGAGACTCTCTGACGGACCGGTCGGCGCGGCGTCGGTTCGGACGGATTCACCTGTGAAGCTCGGAGGGGAGACCACCCTCGTAATCAGGGTTCGACGCCAGACGTGTCACTGGGTTCGATACAGGGTTATCAACCCTGAAAACTGCGAGGGAACCCTTTATATCGAGTACCCAGAGGTAGTGAGTGATGAGTAGCGATAGTCCGTCGATTCTCCCCGACGCGATACGGCGGTCCTACGCCGCGCGACTGGGCGTCGCGCTGGCGTTCGCCGTCGTCGTCATGATCGGGGTCGGGGCGGTGGTCAGCGCACAGGCGTCTGCCACGCTCCAGGACGACGTGGAACAGCGCCTGGTCACACAGACCGAGACACAGGCAGAGCAACTCGACGCCTGGATCGCGAGCGTCGAACGTGACGCGTCGAAGACGTCACAGCTCCCGGTTTTCAGCTCCAGTGACGAGGACGCGATCGACTCGGAACTCGAGTCGCTCGTCGAACAGGACTCCGTGCCCGAGAACGTCGTGGCCGTCCACTATCTCGACACCGAGAACATGGAGTTCGTCCGTAGCTCGAACGACCAGTTAGAGGGTGTCAGCCCGGCAGAGCAGGGCGCGCCGTTCGCGACCGATCCGCCGACGTTCGACGGTCCCGACGACACCTACGTCTCGGAGCCCTTTGCTGTCGAGGCGGTCGACCACCCCATCGTCGCGGTCGTGACGCCGGTCCCCGGCGCGGAGGACCGCGCGCTGGTGTACATGGCCGACCTCGAGGCCCAGGCGCGCGGGCTCTCGGACGACACGGCGGACACGCGGACGAACGTCGTCAACCGCGACGGGCAGTTCGTCGCCCACCCCAACACGAGCAAGATCCTCACCGATCACCCGCCGATGGAGGGGATGGACTTCGCGGAGATGGGCGCTGGCATGAGTATGTTCATGGAACACGACGACCAGGTGATGGCCTCGGCCGCCCTGGAGAACCACGACTGGATCGTGATGATCCACTCCCAGAAATCGGAGGCGTTCGCGCTCGGATCCCAGATCAACTCCGACCTCGTGGGACTGGTCCTGCTCGCGATCATCAACCTCGGCCTCGTCGGGGTGACCATCGGGAGTAACACGATCATCTCGCTGCGGCGGATCTCCGCACGCGCCGAGCGGATGGCCGAAGGAGACATGAACGTCGACCTCCAGACGACCCGAACCGACGAGATCGGGACGCTCTACCAGTCGTTCGCGGAGATGCGCGACTCCATCCGGGCACAGATCCAGGAGACCGAGCAGGCCCAGCAGGAGGCCGAAGAGGCCCGCCAGCGCGCCGAGGAGGAGGCCGCCGAGATGGAGGCGATGACCTCTCACCTCGAAGCGAAGGCCGCCGAGTACCGCGAGGCGCTCTCGCGCGCCGCGGAAGGCGATCTCACCCAGCGAGTCGATCCCGAGAGCGACAACGAGGCGATGGCCTCCGTCGGCGAGGGGATCAACGAGACGCTGGCGGCGCTCTCCGAGACGATCACAGAGATGCAGTCGTTCGCCCGGAACGTCCTCGACGCCAGCGACGACGTCGGCGAAAACGCCGAGCGCGTCGAGATGGCCAGCCAGCAGGTGACCGCCTCCATCGAGGAGATCTTCGAGGGGACGACCGAGCAGTCCTCGCAACTCCAGGACGCCGCCGGCGAGATGGAGAACCTCTCGGCGACGGCCCAGCAGGTCGCCTCCTCCGCCCAGCAGGTCGCCGGGACCTCACAGTCCGCCGCGGAGGTCGGCGAGACCGGCCGCGAGGCCGCGAGCGAGGCCATCGAGGAGATGCGCGCCATCGACGAGGAGACCGGCGAGACCGTCGCGGCGATCAACGACCTCAACGACGAACTGGACGAGATCAACCAGATCGTCGGGCTCATCACCGAGATCGTCGAGCAGACGAATATGCTGGCGTTGAACGCCTCCATCGAGGCGGCACACGCGGACGGCGAGGGTGCCGGATTCGCCGTCGTCGCCGACGAGATCAAGTCCCTCGCGGAGGAGACCAAAGACGCCGCCGGTGACATCGAGGACCGCATCGACCGCATCCAGTCACAGGCCGACGAGACGGTCGACCGCATGGAGACGACCAGCCAGCGGGTCACGGACGGCGTGACGACCGTCGAGGACGCCGTCGACGCCCTCGAGACGATCGTCGAGTACACCGAGGAGGTCGACACCGGGATCCAGGAGATCGACGACGCGACCGAGGAGCAGGCCCGGACGGCACAGGACGTGATGCAGATGATCGACGAACTGTCGAGCATCAGCCAGCAGACCGCCGCCGAGGCCGACACCGTCGCCGGGGCGGCCGAAGACCAGGCCGAGTCGATCGACCGCGTCGCGTCGTCGGCCCGCGAACTCAGACAGCGGGCCAGCGACCTGGACGATGCGCTCGATCGGTTCGAGACTAACACCGCGGCGGCGACGGGCGGACAGACACTCGCGGCGACAGACGACGACTGAACAATGGAAATCGTAACGTGGTTCATACTCGGCACGATCGGAATGGTCGTCGGGACCGGGATGCTCGCCTACGGGCTGACCCTGCTCCCGACCGAGAAGCGGCGCCCCTTCCTCCTGCTGATCGGGGTGACCGGTATCGCCGCCGTCGCGTACGCGCTCATGGCGCTCGACCTCGGGGCGATCACGAGCGCCGACGGTGCGACGGTGTACATCCCCCGATACGTCGACTGGCTGTTGACGACGCCGATGCACATCGCCTTCATCGCGCTGCTGGCTGGCGCGGGCCGGTCGCTGACGTACCGACTGCTCGGACTGCAGGCGCTGACCATCGTGGTCGGGTTCGCTGGCGCGATAGTCGGTGCGCCGCTGAACTGGCTGCTGTTCGCCGTCGGTGGCGCGGTCTTCGGCGTCGTCGTCTACTACATGTACAGCACCCTCGACGCGCTGGCCGACCAGCGGACCGACGCCACAGCGTCGCTGTTTCGCAAACTCCGGTCGTTCGTGGTCGTCCTCTGGCTGATCTACCCGATCATCTGGCTCACCGGCCAGCCCGGACTGGGGATGATGGACACGGAGACGGCGGCGCTCGTGACGACCTACATCGACGTCGTCTCGAAGGTCGGCTTCGGCCTCATCGCACTCAACGACTACGTGAACATGGACTTCGTCGGCACTGCCGAGACCGTCGGCGCGGCCGCCGACGGCGACTGACTCGCGGTTTTCGTCTCGCTTCTGCGTCGCTCGCTGTCCACGCGTCGCTTCCCGGTGGCCCACGGAAAAAACCGACAGCGACCGACTCGTCAGTGTCCGACAGCCCGCACCGCGACCGATCTCCGCCCGGAGATCACACTGTTGGCTGTACCGTCACCGAAGAGTTCGGCTCCCCGGGAGCCGAATAGTTCCACCTACGTACAGCCGACAGTATCAGTGGATGCCCATCGCTTCGATCTGCTCCTGATACCGGTTCCGGATGGTGACCTCTGTCACCTGTGCGACATCGGCGACTTCGCGCTGGGTCTTCTTCTCGTTGCAGAGCAGCGAGGCGGCGTAGATGGCGGCGGCCGCGTAGCCCGTCGGGGACTTGCCCGAGAGCAGCCCCTTCTCGGCGGTGACGTCGATGATCTCGTTGGCCTTGGCCTGGACTTCCTCGGAGAGTTCCAGTTCCGAGACGAACCGCGGGACGTACTGCTTGGGGTCGACCGGTTCCATCTTCAGGCTGAGTTCCTGGGCGACGTATCGATAGGTGCGGCCGATCTCCTTCTGTTCGACGCGCGAGACCTCCGAGACCTCCTCGAGACTGCGCGGGATGTCCTCCTGTCGGCAGGCGGCGTACAGGCAGGCGGTAGCGACGCCCTCGATGGAGCGCCCGCGGATGAGGTCCTCGTCGAGCGCGCGCCGGTAGATCACCGAGGCGACCTCGCGTACCGAGCGCGGGACGCCCAGTGCGGAGGCCATGCGGTCTATCTCCGACAGCGCGAACTGCAGGTTGCGCTCGCCCGCGTCCTTGGTGCGGATGCGCTCCTGCCACTTGCGCAGGCGGTGCATCTGACTGCGCTTCTCCGAGGACAGCGACCGCCCGTAGGCGTCCTTGTCCTTCCAGTCGATCTGGGTCGTCAGCCCCTTGTCGTGCATCGTCTGGGTCGTCGGCGCGCCGACTCGGGACTTCTCCTGGCGCTCACTGTGGTTGAACGCCCGCCACTCCGGCCCGCGGTCGATGTTCCCCTCCTCGACGATCAGGCCACACTCCTCGCAGACCAGTTCCCCGCCGTCCGCGCTCGCCACGAGCGCGGTCGACTCACACTCCGGGCACTGGCGCTGTTCGGCCTCCTCGCCCTCCGATTCCTGTTCTTTGGCGGTGGACTCCGTGCGCTCGCGCTGGCGGCTGGGCCGTTCCATTGTTCTTATATAGAGAAATTTTGGCGACATATAAATGTTTGCTTGGTATTTGACCATCTCGGAGTGACAGAATACACGGTCCGTCGAGCGTCCCTGTTCGGTTCGCACGCGGACGGTGCAATTTTCGGACCGCTACGGAGTGATATATACCGATCCGGATCGCCGCTCGTCCGGTCGGTTTTTCGAGGTATGTCTGACGGTAACGCGGTGGGTCCCACTCACCGGGGTGAAGTTCGGGGGCAGACGGGGCGAAAACGCTTAATCGCCCCGGGCGTCCATGAGGGGTATGGACGTTGCCGTACTCGGAGCGGGTGGACGGGGTCGGGACATCGCCCGGATCTGCGCCGTCGCCGACCACGACGTACGCCTCTACGCCGAGGACGTCGACGCGGTGATGGACGGGATCGACCGGATCGGCGCGACGCTCTCGGACGCGTCCGGCGGGGACACCCCGGCCGACAGCGAGTCGGCGGCCGACCGGATCGACGGAACGACCGGGCTCGAAGCGGCCGTGGCCGACGCCGACGTGGTGCTGGACGCCACCGACGACGCGGGCGACGAGCGCCGGTCGCGGTTCGCCGAGATAGAGGGGCTGGCCGACGGCGATGCCGTTCTGTCGCTCTGCGGATCGACGCTGTCGGTGACCGCGGTCGCCGCTGGCCTCCGTCAGCCGGGGCGGGCGCTCGGTCTGCACTTCGTCGGTCGCCCGGCGGCGCCACTGGTCGAGATCGCCGTCGCCGATCAGACGACCGAGCCGACCAGGGAGACCGCCGAGTCGTTCGTCGCCAGCCTCGAACGCGAGTCGGTCGTCGTCCGCGACGTCCCGGGGTTCGCTGCGACGCGCCTGACGCTCGCGCTCTCGGTCGAGGCCATGCGGATGGTCGAGGACCGCGTCGCGGGGATCGAGGCCATCGACCGGACGCTGGAGGCGGGCCACGACTTCCCGATCGGCCCGCTGGCCGCGGCCGACGCGGCGGGGCTCGACGACCGCCTGGCCGAACTCGAATATCTCACCGAGGCGCTGGGCGACCGGTTCGACCCGCCGCCGGTACTCCGTGACAAGGTCGCCGCGGGCGATCTGGGGCGTGCGACCGGCGAGGGGTTCTACGTCTGGGAGGACGGCGACCCGACCGAGGCGGCGGCGCCCGACCCGACGCCCGACCTCCGGGCCGACGAACCGGTCGACCCCGACGGCCGATGAGCGACGACCGCCGCGCCCGGGCGGAGGCCGACGAGACGGACTCCAGGGCCGACGCGGATCCGGATATGGGCGACCTCTACGACGAACTCGCCGAACTGGAGGGGCTCGTGGACTCCCCCGAGGAGCGCCAGCAGGTCAGAGAGGCGATAGAGCTGGCCTCGGAGGTCCGGGCCGGGTCGGCGCTGGGTCGGATCGTCCACGGGTTCGACGTCAGCGACGTGGCCGAGGCCGTGCTGGGGTCCCTGCTCTTTGGCATCCCCATGTTCGTCGAGGGCGGCACCGAGGAGGTCGGCCGCTTTATCGCCGCCCGACCTCCGTTTCTCGCCTTCACGCTCGCGGTCGGCGTGGCGCTCGTGATCAGCATCCTCTACGTCGCCGATATCCAGGACGTGCGTGTCAGGAACCCCTACTTCGGGCTGATCCCGCGGAAGTTCGCGGGCGTCGTGACCGTCGCCTTCCTGACGGCCGTCGTCATGATGACCGCGTGGGGCCGGGTCGACTGGGCAGAGCCCTGGCTCGCGTTCAGTCAGATCGCCGTCGCGTTCGTCCCCATGGCTATCGGGGCGGCCCTCGGTGACATCCTGCCGGGGTGACGCCGTCGACCGCAGCCGACAGTATCAGACGGACAGAACCGGCTGACTCGCGTACTCGAGGACGTACTGCGCGGACTTGCCGATGGCGTCTTCGGGGTTGCCCGCTGGCTCTCTGGGAATGACGATAAAGTCCACAGCGAGTTCCTCCGCCACGTCGAGAATGACGCTCCCGGGGTGCTGACGGAGTCGCGAGGGCGAGAATCCGATCGCCGTCGAATGCGTCACCGGGACGTTCCCGGCCCGGGCCTCGATGTCGTCGACGATGTCGGCGTGTTCGTTCGCGATCGCCGAGTTGTCGAGTTCGCCCGTCTGGAGCGCGCGCGCCGACGACTCGTCGACGACGTACAGGGCGTGGACGCTCGCGCCGTACCGCTCCGCGACGCCGAGCGCGTACGCGGCGGCCGTCCGCGCCTCCGCGCTCGCGTCGATCGGCACGAGTACCGTCTCGATGTCGAAAGCCATCGACACTACCTCCAGCGGCGACGGAAAAAAAGCCACCGAGGTCCGACGCCCGGCCCGCGGTGTGTGGGCGATCTCTCGACGGCCGGACGCTGGTTCCGGACCGGGCGGACAGCGGTCCGAGCCGCGACGTTTTTTAATAGCTGCGACGGAAGTAGCGACCATGTTCGATACGGTGGTCATCGCGACCGACGGGTCCACGAGTGCCGTCCGGGCCGTCGAGGTGGCGCTGGACCTCGCCGCAACGTTCGACGCGGCGGTACACGCCCTGTGTGTCGTCGACGAGCGCGAGGTCACGGGCACACCCGAAGACGTCCGCGAGGAGATGCGGGCCGCGATGCGGGAATCTGCCGACGAGGCGCTGTCATCGATCAGTGACCGCACGGAGCGGTCGGTCACGACCTCGGTCTGCGAGGGCGATCCGGCCGGGGAGATCTGTCGCTACGTGGCAGAACAGGACGCCGACGTGGTCGCGATGGGGACGCGCGGTCGGCACGGTGACCACGGGTTCGTCCTCGGCAGCGTCGCCGAGTCGGTCGTCCAGCGCTGCGAGCGGCCGGTGTTGACTGTCCGACAGTTGGAGGGAGACAGCGACGCTACCGGCGCGGCGTAGACGGCACGTCGAGCGGCGTGGCGCCACCCGGGCGCGCCCGAGTACGGACCGGGGCGTTCTTGGCCCTCCCGGCAGTGCGGGTAGTATGGACGACTGGCTCATCGACGACGACCGCCTCTCGCTGGAGCGCAAGTCGCTACTCCCCGGCGAGGGGTTCTTCCACCCCGATTCGCTACAGGAAGAGCAAGCCGAGAGCGAGGCCGCCGAGGCCCTGACCGGCGCCGAGCGCGTCGTCGTCGCCGACACCGACGCCGACGGACTGGGCTGTGTCGCGCTGATCCGCGAGGCGCGCGGCGACGCCGGACTGGTCCCCGCTAGTCCTCACCGACTCCACGAGACCATCGAGTGGGCGCTGGAGTACGCCGATCCCGACGCGACGGTCTTCGTCTGTGATCTCTGTCCCGACGACCCGGACGACGTCGCGGGGATCGAGACGCTCACCGACCGGACGACAGTCCGGTGGTTCGATCACCACCAGTGGGACGACGACATCGCCGCGACGGTCCGCGAGGCTGGCGTCGACCTCGTGATCGGCGACTCCGAGGAGGTGTGTACGACCGACGTGGCGCTGTCGGAGCTCGATGCGGACCTGCCCGAGCGGTTCGCCGACCTCGCCGCCGTCACCCGGGACCACGACCTCTGGATCAAGGAGGACGCCCGCAGCGACGACCTCGCGGACTTCTCGCGGTGGTCAGAACCGGAGGAGTACGTCGCGACGGTTCGCGAGCACGGCGCGGACCTCCCCGCAGCGATCGAGGAGTTCCTCACCGAACAGCGCGTCGAGAAGGAACAACTCATCGAGAAGGCCATCGAGCGCGGCCAGCTACGCGACGTGGGCGAGTGGACCGTCGGCGTCACCTACGGTCGCTGTTCACAGAACGAGGTCGCCGAGGCGTTCCGCCAGCAGGGCGCGGACGCCTCCGTCATCGTCAAACCCGCCGGATCGGCGTCGATCCGCGGGAGCGAGAGCTTCGAGCGCGCTCACGAGGTGGCCGAGCAGGTCAACGGCGGCGGCCACCCCCGCGCCGCTGGCTGTAAGCCCGACGTCTACGACGACATGCTCGATTACGCCCACCACTGGACGACCCGCGGTGCCGTCGCGAAGCAGGCGATCATCGACGCCTTTCGGGCGCTCCCGCTCGAGGAGGAGGAAGGCGTGGACACGGAGCGATAGGACGGCCGCGAGCGGAGCGAGTGGCCGGTTTTTTGCTCCAGCTTTTTTGACCGAGCGGTGACTGTCGGTAGTATTCACTCGGTCGAGTACACGTAGCGACGACCGCCGTCGCCGGGATCAGTCGCTGATGAAGTCGTTGTCGCGCCAGTTGACGCCGTCGCCCTCCTCGTCCTCGCGGGGGTCCTCGACCACGTTGATCGAAGCGGGGACCTCCTCGCCGTCGACGATCCGGACGGCCGCGAGGTCGTTGTCGTCGGTGGACGCGATGGCCGTCAGCGTCCCCTTCTCCGCCTCACGGGCGATGTCACAGAGGACCTGGAACATGGCGTACTGGAGTTCGCTGTTCTGCAGGACAGTCTCGCGGTCGCCCTTGAAGCAGGCGTACTCGACGAGTTCCGAGGGAATCTCCTCTTCTTCCTCCTCGAGTGCGCCCCACTGGGGGCCGCCGCCGGGTGCAGTGTTGCCGCCCGAGAACGGGTCCGTGTCTTCCTCCTCTTCGACCTCCTCGTAGACACGGTTCTCGGTGACGCTCGCTTTGAGCTGTGCGGTCGGGGTGTACTTGCTGATCTCGTCGCCCGACGCGACGGCACTGATGATGAGGGTGTTGTTCCGGCGTGTGATATCGACGTCTTCGACGCCCTCGGGCAGCTCCGGGTCGTCGAAGAAGTCGTACACGTCCTCCAGTGGCAGTTCGAGTGTCGAGTGGAGTCTGTATACGAGGCTCATAGTTTGGAATCGCCGGCCGTCCGCTGACGACGGTTCTACTGGCCGATAGGGGACCCACCCATATAGGGTCTGCCCTTCCAGCCGAACCGTCGACGTGTCGACGCTCCCCGGTCGGGCCCGAGCGGCCCGACCGACGTCAGGACGGCGACAGTCTCGACGGTGAGAACGGACCGACGGATGGGTTTTTGCCGGTCGCGCCCGCACAGGCGGGTGTGAAAGAGTACGAGCGAAAACAGCTCCTCGAACGGATCGACCGGGAGGGAGCCACCGTCGGTGCGGACATCCCCGACCGCATCGACGTCCAGGGCGACCCCGTCGACCTCCGGGAGTTCGTCTTCGAGATCAAACAGCGCGACACCGTCCCGCGCGGCGAGCGCGACCGGGTCGACGAAGCCAAGCGGAACCTCCGCCGCGAGCGCCGTGAGCGCCGCGAGTTGATCGAGGACGGCGATATCTCCCGCGAGGACGGTGAGCGCCACGCGACGGCCATCATCGGGATCGACCGGGCGCTGAACGCTCTGGAGAGTCTGGGGCCGACCGACCTCGAAGCGGAGATCCAGGCCCAGGAAATGGCCGACAGGAAACGCTGGATGAAGTTCCTCAAGCAGGCGCTCGGCCAGGAGAAAGACAGCCAGGGCGCGAGCAGACACTCCGGGTTCGACCGATGACGACCAACGACGACGTGGCCGACAGACTCGAAGAGTTCGCTGACCGCCTGGAAGCGCAGGACGTCGAGTACAAACCCCGCGCGTACCGCCGGGCCGCCGAGAACGTCCGGGAGTACCACACGCCCGTCGAGCGACTCGCCACAGACGGGACAGACGCCGTCGCGGAGATCGAAGGAGTCGGCGACGCCATCGCCGCCAAGATCGTCGAGTACGTCGAGACCGGCGAGATCGACGAACTGACCGACCTCCGGGAGGAGATGCCGGTCGACATCGAGGCGCTGACCCGCGTCGAGGGGGTCGGGCCCAAGACGGTCGGAACCCTCTACGAGGCGCTTGATGTCCGGACGCTGGACGACCTCGAAGCGGCCGCCGAGGCCGGGGAGATTCAGGACGTGTCGGGGTTCGGCGCGAAGACCGAGCAGAATATCCGCGAGGGAATCGCGTTCGCCCGCGAGGCCGACGAGCGCGAGCGACTCGGCGAGGCCCGCCCCCGCGGCGAGGCGGTCGTCTCGTATCTCGACGAGGTCCCGGCCGTCGAGGCCGTCGACCTCGCGGGGTCGATCCGGCGCTGGAAGCCCACCATCGGAGACGTGGACGTCCTCGTCGCCAGCGAGGACCCCGTGGCGGTCGTCGATGCCTTTACCGACTGGGCCGAGGCCGACGTGGTGATCGAAGCGGGCAACCAGAAGGCCAGTGTCCGCTCGGGCGGCGTCCGCGTCGACCTGCGTGTGGTCGAGTCGGGGGAGTTCGGGAGCGCGCTCCAGTATTTCACGGGCAGTCGCGACCACAACGTCACGCTCCGGAACCGCGCCATCGAGCGCGACCTGAAGATGAACGAGTACGGCGTCTTCGATATATCGGCCGTCGAGGACCCCGACGCTGGCCAGCGCGTCGGCGACCGGATCGCTGGCGAGACGGAGGCGGGGATGTACGGGGCGCTGGACCTGCCGTGGATCCCGCCGGAACTGCGCGAGAACTGGGGCGAGGTCGACGCCGCGGCCGACGGCGATTTGCCGGACCTCCTGACGACCGGGGATCTGCGCGGGGACCTGCACGTCCATACGGAGTGGTCGGACGGTACCGAGACGGTCCAGGGTATGGTCGACGCGGCGGCGGCCGCTGGCCACGACTACGTGGCGATCACCGACCACGCGACGGGCCCGGGGATGGTCGGCGGCGTCGGCGTCCCCGACGACGAACTCAGCGAGCAGATCCCCGAGGTCCGGGCTGTCGCAGACGACGCTGACATCGAGGTGTTCACCGGCGTCGAGGCGAACGTCGGCGCGGACGGCGAGGTGTCGGTGGCTGACGACCTGCTCGCGGAGCTGGACTTCGTGGTCGCCTCGCCCCACGCCGCGCTGGACGGGGACGGCACCGACCGCCTCGTCGCGGCCGCGCGCCACCCCGAGGTGGACGCCATCGGCCACCCGACCGGCCGACGGATCAACGAGCGACGCGGCCTGGACCTCGACGTCGACCGTCTCGCGTCGGTCGCCGCCGACCACGACACCGCCCTGGAGATCAACGCCAACCCGATCCGTCTGGACCTGGACGGCCAGTCGGTCAAGGCCGCCGTCGAGGCGGGTGCGACCGTCGTGATCGACACCGACGCCCACGCCCCCGCCGAGTACGACTATCTCCGCTTTGGCGCTCACACGGCCCGCCGCGGATGGGCCGAACCCGGGGACGTGCTGAACGCGCGAGACGCCGACGGGATCCGCGCGTTCGTCGGGTGAGCCCGGGTCGGGAGCGACCGCACTCGACCGGGAGACAGAACGAAACACACGACCCGGTGGGGTGAGTAGGGGGATCAGAGCCAGCAGGAATGACAGGAGACGACCACCCGACGGACGAGGCGTTTCTCGTGGACACCATGCTGGGATCGCTGGCGACGTACCTCCGGATGTGCGGGTACGACGCTGCCTACGCCGGTGATCGCGGAATCGAGCGGGACGACGACCTGTTGGCGCTCGCTAGCACCGAACGGCGGCGACTGCTCACCCGAAACCGCGCGCTGGCCGACCGGACCGACCGGTCGCTGCTGTTGTCCTCGCGGGACGTGGTCGAGCAACTCGCGGAACTCGTCGAGGCGGGCGTCCCTCTCGACGTCGAAGAGACGCCGACTTACTGCGGGGACTGTAACGGTCGCCTGGAGTCGGTCGACCGGACGGAACCGACCCCGAAGTACGCGCCCGACCCCCACGACGAGGCGGTCTGGCGGTGCCGGGAGTGCGGACAGCACTTCTGGAAGGGGAGCCACTGGGACGACGTGGCGGAGACGCTTGCGGACCTGTAGGACGGGGGACCGTCGGGTGCGTCGGGACTGCGCTCCGCCGGTGCCGAGCCGAGTCCAGAACACGGAAATAGCCCGCTGGCCGTAGCCGGTGACGAATGACGCTCTCGGAGGAGGCCCACCGGCGCCTGGCGGACGTCGTCGCGCTCCAGCCGACCAAGAACGCGGAGCTCCAGGAACAGTGGGGGATGGACAGCGGGAGCGACGTCCACCAGTACCTCGAATCCGAACTGGGCGACTACTACTACCGCGACGAGAACAGTCTGATCTGCGCCACCCCCGAGGCACGCGACCTGGTCGGCGAGGGCGGCGAGAGCGGCGGGACGGAGTCGATCACGGTCCCCGAACTCCAGGCAGCGATCGTCGAAGTCGTCGCAGGCATCGACGAGGAACCTCAGAGCGTCGTCTCGGTGCTCCACGACCTGCGCGACGCCGGTCACGACCCCACGGCCGACGAGGTGCGCTCGGGTCTGCGCTCGCTGACCGAACGCGGCATCGTCGAGCGCGTCCAGAAGACCGTCCCGACCTACCGCCTGGCGATCGCCCGCGAGCGACTCGACGTCTCCGTTCTCGACCGGGAGTGACTACCGGTCCGCGTCCGCCGAGTCGGGTAGCCCCGGCCGGTGGCGGCGCCGTCTCCGCTCGAGGACCCGCTTGATTCCGGCCCCCGGACCGCCCTCGATGGGCCATCCCTTCGTCCGCCAGACCGGTGGTTCGGGCTCGAACGACGGGCACGACCCGGAACACTCGCTGGCCGTCGGCAGGCACGACTTGGCTCGACACCGCGGGAGGACGCCGCTCCCGCTCGGGTCGAGCTCGAAGTGTCGACAGTCCGGTCGCATCGTTCCCGCGTAGGAGCGCCACCCGCGACCGTAGACCCGTTCAGCCAGTTCGATTCGCTTGTCGCTGATCCACCCGGGGTCGGCGTACTCGAAGCGCGCGGCCGACCGGTCGCGGTCGCTCCCGTCCGGTCGGTCCAGGATGCGCGTCCCGGGATCGGACACCGTGAGCGCTCGCGGGTGCCATGCCACCGACGCCTCGCCCGACGCGTCGACGGTCAGGACGCCCGCCTCGACGGGGATATCCTCCAGGAGCGCGGGTTCGACCGGGCCGTCGGTCGCGGCGGTGGCGACCCACACCTCGTCGGCCAGGCCCATCGCCACGTCCCGCTGGAGTTGCGGGGCGAGCGCGCGGGCCGCGCTGGCGTCCAGGTCGGGTTTGTTCTCGACAGCGACGATCCGGTCGATCCAGTCCGGATAAACCCACTTCCGGCGGAGTTCGATCCGGTTGCCCCGCTTGCGAGTCTCGACGACGCCCCGGTCTGCGGCCCGATGGACCGCCTCGCGGACGTACTGCCACGGGTAGCCCGGATGGGGGAGCGCGTCGCGGTACCACTCCCACTCCGCGGGCGCGTTGCGGACGACGTGCAACAGATCGGAGTCGAGTTCGTCGGCGCCGAAGGCCGCCCGCGCCCGGAGCGCGTCGGGGTCACACTCGACGACGACGGTATCCCACCGGCGCCGTTTCGTGCCGATCTGACGACCGACGATCACCGAACCCTCGCGCTCGCCGTCGGGGGGCCACTGGCGTTCGGCCCACTGACAGACGCAGAGCTCGAAGCCGAACTCCGAGGCGAAAGCCGTCTCCACGACGGTCCAGTGGCCGCGATAGCTCAAGACAGTTGCGCTCGCGAGATACGTGACCGACGACCCGCGCGAAACCGGACGGTGGCGATCAGACCGCCGCCGCGGTCGTGGTGTTCTGAGAACTGACGCCGTCGGCGTTTTCGCGGAAGGCGATGCCGAACATGTGGAAGATGGCCACCTGGCCGTAGAAGGTGACGAACGGGACGAGGATCAGGCCGACGAACGTGATCGCCAGGATGCTCGTGATGAAGTTGATGACGATACCCACGACGATCGGGAGCAGGATGGCGACGAAGTAATCGCCCGTGAGCGCGACCTGCTTGATCATCCCGAGGTCGAACGCAGCGGTGATCGAGTCCTCCCGGGCCATGTTACAGAGCGCTGCCGGGACGAAATAATAGACGAGAAACATCACGGGGATGAGCAACAGGAACGTGATGAGACCCAGTCCGGCGAAGAGCCCCCCGCCCTCCCCGCCCGCCGACGCGCCCCCAACGAGAAAGACCGTCCCGATGACCCCGAAGATCGTGAGCGGAATGAACGCGTAGACCAGCGTCACCGCGATACCCTTCAGCCCGTCGATCAGCAGGTCGCCCCAGTCCTCCCACTCCGGCGGCTCGGTCTTCCCGTCGATCGTGTACTCGAGGACGCGTACGAAGTAGCCGTAGATGATGAACGTCGGGATGATCAGAAACGTCAGGAACGTCAGTATCCCACCGATAGCGAATCGCCCGATCCATTCGTCCCCCTGTGCCGGATACGAAAGCCCCTCTTCTAACATTGGTATTCCTCCAGTCTCGAACATTTACCCCACAAATATAAAACTGAGGGCAGGACAGGAACCTGACACGACGGGCGAGTACGGCTCCGCTTCGAGGCGTGTCCGACGTCGTCACTCTCGGGGGACAGGCGACTGTCCCACTCATCGCCGCGTCAATCCTCGGCGTCGTAGTTCTCGTCGATGAACTCGTGGGCCTGTTCGAGTATCTCGCGGGGGCCGTCCTGCGTGACGGTGTTGATCGCCTGTTCGTAGTCGCGCCACTGCAGGTCGCGGTGCTCGTGGGACAGTTCCGCCGACGCCTCGTAGGACTCGGCGATGAACAGGTGGACGGTCTTGTGGATCGTGTTGCCGTTCGCTTCGAACACGTAGTCGTAGTCCTCACGGAAGCCATCCAGGAGGCGGAAATCCGAGATTCCGGCCTCCTCTTTCACCTCGCGAATGGCGGTCTGCTGGAGCTCCTCCTCGCCCTCGACGCCCCCTTTCGGGAACTCCCAGTCGCCGGGGCGACTCTTGAGGAGCAGGTACTCCCGCCGGCCACGGGTGTCACGAAAGAGGATGGCTCCCGCGCTCGTGGCCTGGATCATTACCGGTACGTACAGGGTTACTACATAAGTGTATATCGGAGGGGAGAGCGCCCCCGGTGCTCCGTGGCTCGGTCGTCGCCGCGGGAAGCGCATCGCTTATAGCCGTTCCCGTCGACCGTTCTGGAAAGATGCCGTTCGTCACCAAACTCACCTTCGCGAGCGGGGACCGACGCCTGCTCGACGACGTGGTCGACGACGTGAAAGTCCGCGCCGAGCGCAAGGGCGTCGAACTGAAGGGACCGCACCCGCAGCCACCGGCGGACTACCGCGTCCCGCTCTCGGAGACGCTGACGACGGCGGGCGAGACGCTGGACACGTGGCGCTACACCGTCTACACGCGGACGATCGAGATCGTCGGCCACGACGACTTCGCACGGTCGGTCGCGGGCGAGGAGTTCCCCGACCGGATCCACGTCGAGGCCGAGGTCGAACAGACCCGACAGCTCGGACAGGGCAACTGATACTGTCAGCTACACCATATCGAACGAGTTCGCACCTCCGGGGTGGCGAATATCTTCACGAACGGATAGCCGACAGTATGATGGCCACTCGGGCGGAGTGGGAAGGACCGTCCTCGACCGCGTCGCCACACGGGGCCTCGGCGGGGCGCGGGCGGGGCTACTTTTGTACGGTGCGTCCGTGGGTCGGGGTATGGCTACACACGTCTCGGAGGACTGGCTCGTCGACCTGCGTCGGGATTTTCACCGCCGCCCGGAACCGGCGTGGCGGGAGTTCTGGACGACGGCCCGCATCGTCGAGGAACTCGAACGGATCGGGGTCGACGACCTGCTGATCGGCCCGGAGGCACTCGCCGACGGCGAACGCATCGCGGTTCCCGACAGCGACGACCTCGACGCGTGGTTCGAGCGCGCCCGCGAGGCCGGAGCACGCGAGGACGTTCTCGACCGGATCGAGGGCGGGTACACCGGCGCCGTCGCGACTCTGGAGGGGGGCGACGGGCCGACGATCGCGCTCCGGGTGGACATCGACGGCCTGCCTCGCGCCGAGTCCGAGTCCGACGACCACCTGCCTGCCCGCGAGGGCTTTCGGTCGGTCAACGAGGACGCGATGCACGCGTGTGGTCACGACGCCCACATCACCTTCGGACTGGGCGTCCTCGAGGCGCTGGCCGACGAGGATCTGCCGGGGGCGCTGAAGGTGTTCTTCCAGCCAGCCGAGGAGACCATCGGCGGGGGGAAGCCGATGGCCGAGAGCGGCCTGCTCGACGACGTGGACTACCTGCTGGCGGTCCACGTCGGCCTCGATCACCCGACCGGCGAGGTCGTGGCGGGGATCGACGGGTTCCTCGCGGTCCACCAGTTCCGCGCCGAGTTCGCGGGCGAACCGGCCCACGCTGGCGGCCACCCGAACCGGGGACGCAACGCCGTCCAGGCCATGGCCGCGGCCGTCTCGAACCTCTACGCCATCCCGCGCCACGAGGACGGCGCGACGCGGGTCAACGCGGGTGAGGTCGGCGGCGGCACCGCGACGAACATCGTCCCGGAGGCGGCCTACATCGAGGGCGAGGTCCGTGGAGAGACGACCGACCTCATGGCGTACATGCGCGACCGGGCCGACGACGCCATCGAGGGGGCGGCGGCGAGTCACGGCTGTACGGTCGACGTCGAGCGCCGCGGCGAGGCTCCCAGCGCCCGGAGCGACGACGCCGTCGTCGACGTGGTCGAGTCCGTCGCGGGCGGCGTCGACGGCGTGGACTCGGTGCTCCGCCGGGACGACCTGGGCGGGAGCGAGGACGCCACCTTCCTGATGCGCCGCGTCCAGGAGACGGGCGGCGAGGCCGCCTACGTGGCCGTCGGGACCGATCACCCGGGCGGCCACCACACCGCGACGTTCGACGTCGACGAGCGGTCGCTCCGGATCGGCGTGGACGTTCTCGCTGATTCAGTCCGCCGTCTCATGTCCTGAGACTGTCGGCTATCCGTTCGGACAGATATTCGCCGGGGTGGCGAACTCCGTCGATGTGATATAGTTGGCCGTCTCGTACGGTTATTGTAGATCACTTCCGGATAGCGCCACCCCCGGGACTGGCGCGTTCCGGTCCATCGCTACAGCAAACCGTATCAGGCATCAGGTCCGTCCCATCCGATGAGTTTGTTGCTGTTCTGGCCCTCGGGGCTGATCCAGACGACATCGACCGACGCCGACCGGAGGACGAGGTCGCCGCTCGAACAGAGCGCCGAGTCTATCCGCGCCGTGACGCCCGCCGAAATCTGTGTCGACGTGACTCCGAGTGTGGCTGGCCGGTACCGGCCGTTCGGGTCGACCGGTCCCCCGACACACCGGGCGTCCGAGAGCGTGAACCGGACGTTCGCGCGCCGGAGGGTGTCGCCGCTGACGTGTTGGATCGACAGTACCTGCCCACCCCCGCGTTCGTTGCCGTAGTCGAATTCGAACGCCGCCGTCGGCGACTCGTACTGTTCGGCCGTGTCACCCAACCCGATGAAGAACGTCGCGACCGTCGCGGCCAGCAACACCGTGATCGCGACCATCAGAATGACGCCGATCACCGGTGAGACACCGCGGTCGTTCCGTTCGGTTCTCCGTGCGTGCATATGTAATCACCTCGTCTCTGACGCTACCCGCACAGCGGACTCGCGGTGCTCGCTATCCCTTCCCCGAACGCACCGCCGTCCGCCACCATCTGTTACTACAACAGACAATTTATCTCACTTAACAATTTATATTCTGGGGGTGTGAGGTACACCGGTAGCTACGCGAGAGTGTGAGCAGCCGTTACGGGACCGAAATCGCGAGCGGGAACGGGGTCAGTACTTCGGATCGGCGCCGGTCGTCGCGTAGACGTCTTCCATCAGCGAGTCGCGCTCGCTCCGCCAGCGATCGAACTCGCCGGGCTGGTCGGGGTACGCCTCGTAGTGGTCGAGGACGCGCTCGGCCAGTTGCTTGGTCTCGTAGAGGTCGTAGATCGTCCCCCAGTGGCCGACGGCCTTGACGGCCGTCTTGAGTTTCAGCCAGAGGCCGATGTCGGTCTCGCCGGAGTAGAGGCCCTCGGCGATCTTCTCGGCCGGGAGCGCCGCCAGCAGCCCCATCAGGTCGTCGATGTCGTAGGCGGTCGTAAAGATGTTGTAGACGTCGAGCGTCGCGAAGCGCGCGCCGAAGTCGTCCATGACGCGCTTGTTGTACTCCCAGAGCGCCCGTTCGCCGAGGTCGCCGTCTTCGATAGCGGCGATCGCCTGTTCGCCCGCGTACGCCCCCGAGCGGGCCGCGCCGCCGATCCCCCCGCCGGTCGTGGGGTTGACCAGGCCCGCGGCGTCGCCCGCGGCGATGAATCCGGGCGCGACCGCGGAGTCGTACGGTCGGCGGGTCGGCAGAGCCGCGCCGAGTTTGTCCTCGACAGTCGCGCCCTCGAACTCGGGGCGGTTGCGGAGGTCCCGCTTGAGGTCGTCGACCAGTTGCATCGGCTCCTCGGTCATCTGGAAGCCCAGCCCGGCGTTGATCTCCGTGTCGGTCCGCGGGAAGTACCAGAGATAGCCCGCCGCGCGCTCCGTCGGCTTGAACACGAGGGCGTCGTTCCACTCGACCGGTTCGTCGACGTGGACGACCTCGCGGTAGGCCGAACAGAACTGCTGGTAGCTGACGTTCGTGTCGAAGGTCGTCCCGTCGAAGTCGGTCTTGTCCTGGAGGATCGACAGCGCGCCCGCGCCGTCGATCACGACCTCGGCCTCGTACTCGACGGGGTCGCCCGAGTCTCTGGCGCGGACGCCCGTCACGCGGCCGCTGTCGTCCTGGACCACGTCGGCCACGAGGGTGTCGAAGTGGATGTCCGCGCCCGCACGCTGCGCGCCGTCGATCACCTGTCGGCCGTACTCCCAGCGGTCGATGACCGCCAGTTCCCCCGGGATGGGGATGTTCAGGACGGTGTCCTGCTGGGGGATCTCGAAGCGGCCGTGGTCGACGCCCGTGTTGGTAAAGGCGGAGTCCAGTTGTGACCGCGGGATGGCGTCCGGGAACGAGCTCGCGCCCTTGAGCGCGTCACCACAGGCGATGTGCCCCCCCTCCTCCTCGGGTTTGCGCTCCAGCAACGCGACGTCGTAGCCCGACTCGGCCACCGTCGCGGCGGCGTAACACCCCGCCGTCCCCGCCCCGACGACGACGACGTCGTACTCGCGTGCAGTCATGCTCTCCCCTGGCAGTCCGAGGTGCAAAACTCTTTATTCAAATCTGTCCTCTCAGCCCGGTCACGTTCGGGATAAAGAGTTTAGACGAGGGTGGCTCTAACGGAGTGCATGACAGATTACACGGTGGCGTTCGTCGGGACCGGCGAGGAGATTACGGTCTCCGACACGGAGACGATCCTCTCGCGGTGTATCGAGGAGGGGATCGCACAGGAGTACTCCTGTCGCGTGGGGATGTGTCTGGCCTGTTCCGCGAAGATCGAGTCCGGCGAGGTGACCCAACCGGCCGCGCGCGGCCTGACCGACGAGGAAGCCGAAGAGTACGCGCTGACCTGCATGGCCCGCCCGCAGTCGGACCTCGTGTTAGACCGCGGGAAGTACCCGCCGAGCATCGAGGACGACGCGGCCGCCGAGGCCGGTGCGGACCCCGCCTCGGCCGACGACTGACCGCCCTCCCTTACACGCCCCCCTCCACACCCTTACCATGCGACTCGTCCGCGTCCTCGGCCTCGCCTTCCTGAGTGTCGTGGACGCGCTGATCCCGACGGTCGTCGCCGCCCTGGCCGCGTTTTTCTTCGCCGTCGATCCGCTGGTCGAGGCCGCCGACCCACTCGTGATCGCGGCGGGCACTGGCGCCTGCGCGTTCGTCGGCACGCTCACTGTCGGCCTCGCGGCGAACCTGCTGGGGTACGGGGCCTTTCCGGCGACCCGCGCGACGAAGTGGCTCTACCGGCAGTGGACCCGGCCGCTCTTGCGGTAGCCGCGACCGGTTAGAAACGAGTCACTCCTCGTCGATCGGATCGAACGCGTTCTCGCGGGCGGGGAACGCACCGCTCTCGACGTCCTCGACGTAGCGCTCGACGGCCTCGCGGACCTCGGTGTCTATGTCCGCGTACTGTTTCGAGAGGCTGTAGGACTCGCCGCCGAGGCCGAGCACGTCCGAGACGACCAGTACCTGACCGTCGACGTAGCGTCCGGCGCCGATACCGATCGTCGGCACGTCCACGGCCTCGGTGACCCGTTTCGCGACCCCCTCGGAGACGGTTTCGAGCACGATCGAGAACGCGCCGGCGTCTTCGAGCCGCTGGGCCGTCTCCAGCAGGGCCTCCTCGGTCGCGGAGGTGTCGGTGTCCCGGCCCTGGACGTAGGCGCCCCCGATCTCGTTTCGCCGCTGGGGCGTCAGCCCGATATGGCCCTGGACGGGGATCCCGAGTTCGGTCAGGCGGTCGACGATCTCTATCGTGGTCTCGCCGTAGGGGGCGGTCTCCAGTTTCACCGCGTCGGCGCTGGCCTCCTTCAGGAAGCGACCGGCGTTCTCGACTGACTCCTCCATCGACGTGCCGTACGAGAGGAAGGGCATGTCGCCGATGACGAAGGCGTCCTCGGTGCCGCGGACGACCGCCGCGGTGTTCGAGAGCGCCTCCTCCAGGGTGACCGGGAGCGTGTCGTCGTAGCCGAGGTGGTTGTCGCCAGCGCTGTCCCCGACGAGGATCACGTCGACACCGGCGGCGTCGACCTGTGCCGCGATCGGGGCGTCGTAGGCGGTCAGCATCGTCAGCGGCTCGCCCGCGTCGTACTTTTCGTAGAGGTCGGGAATCGTCGTGCGGGACATTGTCGGCCGTTCGACCCGCCGTCGTATATCAGTTGCCGAGGCGGAACGGCACCGCGACGGAACCCCGGACGGGCCCCGTCGTCACTCCCCGAGGCTCGTCACGCCCTCGATCTCGAAGCGGGCGCCGCCCGCCGCGCTGTCTGTGACCGAGATGGACCAACCGTGTGCTTCGGCGATCTGCTCGACGATACCGAGGCCGAACCCGGTACCGTCTACCGCGGTCGAGTACCCCGTCTCGAAGACCGCCTCGCGGTCTTCGGGCGGGATACCGGGGCCGTCGTCGGCGACGTAGAAGCCGTCGTCCGTGTCGCCGACGGTGATCGACACGTCGGGGCCGCCGTGTTCGACAGCGTTGCGCAGGAGGTTCTCCAGCAGTTGTCGGAGTCGGCTCTCGTCGGCCCGGACGACGCGGTCGGTGTCGACAGTCAGCGTCGACTCGGCCGTTTCGACGGTGCGCCAGCACTCCGACAGCAGCGCGGCGAGGTCGACGGGTTCGGTCTCGTCGACGGCGTCGCCCTGCCGTGCGAGCGTCAGGAGGTCGTCGATCAGCGCCGCCATCCGGTCGTGGGCCTGTGCGACCGTCTCGAGGGCGTCGCTGTCGCGCTCCCGGCGCGCCATGTCGAGTCGCCCCATAGCGACGTTCAGCGGGTTCCGCAGGTCGTGCGAGACGATGCTCGCGAACTCGCTGAGCCGCTCGTTCTGCCGTTCGAGTTCGCGCTGCATGTCGATCGAGTGGATCGCGTTGCCGACCGACCGTCCGAGTTCCGACAGCGCCCGGCGTTCGGGGGCCGAGAAGACGTTCGACCGGTTCGCGTAGACGCCGATGATCCCGTGCGTGGTCTCGCCGCGGACGACGGGAATGGCGGCGATGGCCTCGACACCACGAGAGCGCAACCGCTCGCGCCACGGCGCCACGGAGTCGTCGGTGGCGATGTCGTCGACCGCCTGAACGTCGCCGGTCTCGACGGCGCGTCCCGCGGGACCGGTGCCCAGCGCCGAGTCGCCGGTTCGCACGTCGAGTGTCTCCATGTACTCGTCCGCGATGCCCGCCCAGGAGACGGGCCTGATCCGTTCGTTCTCGAGTTCGTACCGTCCGATCCACGCCCCCGTGTAGACCGGGCTGTCGACGAGTTTCTCACAGACCGCGCGTTCGATGTTCGTCCGGTCCTCGGCCCGGATTAGCTCCTGATTGACCGTCCGGAGCGTGTCGTTGATCCGGTTGAGTTGGGCCAGTCGCTTCTTCTGGGACGCCAGTTCCCGCTCGCGGTTCCGCCGCTCAGTGATATCGCCAGCCGAAACGATCAGCGCGACGACGTCTCCGTCGCCGTCCGAGACCGGTCGGATCGTCCCGCTGACGATCGTCGGGTTATCCGCCGATCCGACGTGTTCGCTCTCGTACTCGACGTACTCGCCTTCGGCTGCGCGCTCGATCCATCCTCGGATTTCGGCCTGCGTCTCGGGGGAATCGCTCCACCACGGCGTCTCCGGGAACGGCGTGCCGACCACGTCCTCGCGGTCCGCGTCGATCAGTTCCAGCGCTGTCCGGTTGGCGTCTCTGAGCGTCCCGTCCGGATCGAGGAGTCCGACGAGCATCTTCGGATCCTCGAACATCGCCTCGAACAACCGATCCGTGTCGTTGCCCTGCTGTTCCATGTGTTCTCTCTCGTCCCGCCGGTGCGTACCGACTCTCACTCGTTCCGATCGAACCCCGAGTCGGCCACACGGTCCAGACGGCGCGAATTGCTGCATTCAAAGGGATCGAGACACATAAGCGGGGGCAATTCTCCGGAAGCGACGGATGCCGACGGTGGCCGGGAGAGCGGGCGGCGCGACCGCCGTTCGGGACCGTCACTCGCCGGTGACGAGTCGCCGGGCGCCGAGCAGGAGGATGAACAGGCCGAATCCGACGACGACCAGGTAGATCAGTGACGGTCCAGTGTCGATCAGGTACGCGCTGGACGGGTTCGACGACGAGACGTAGGCCGTCACCGTCTCGCCCTCGGGGTAGTCGGCGAGAAAGTCTTCCATGTCAGACCGGAAGTCGCTGGAGGGTTTGCATCCCGACCCCGCTCCCGGACAGAGGTTTTCGCTCGTGTGGGTCTGACCGTCGTACGTGTAGCGGTACTCGACCGCGACGGTGTACTCGTCGGCGTCGTTGCCCCCGGTGTTGCTGTTGTCGACGAACGTCGACGAGACGACGGTGGCGTCCACCTCCTCGGCGTTGGCCGTCGCCTGCATCCCGCTGTAGTAGAGGTATCCCCCGCCGACCATGACCAGAAGCCCGAGGAGGATGGGGACTGCTGGATGTGCGAACCGCTGGTTTCCGCCACTGCTCATCTGCCGACCCCCGAACCCGTCCGGGCCCCGCGTTGATTCGCCGCGAGCATGTTGTGAACCTGTTTCACAAACTACCTGATAAATCCACGTCGTTGTGCAGCCGATCGATCCGTCGTCTCGGCGGGAACGCAAGAAACACTATGTCAACTGTGTCGAGACAATCCTTTTGACCGTTCCGGCGGCACCGACGGTATGAACGTCGCCGAACGGGTCCACCTGATGCCCGTGGGCTACGAGAACGACCGGATCGTCCTGCCGGCAGAGCGCCTGCGGGCCGACCGGGTCGTCCTGCTGGCGTACGAGGACGAGACCGACCACCCCTCCTACGCGCGGCGGGTGCGCGAGCGACTGGACGACGCCGGAGTCGACCACGAGACGGTCACCTGCGACATCTTCGACCTCTACGACTGCATCGGGACCGTCGCAGAGCTGGCGACACGCTTCGCTGACCACGAGGTGTCGGTCAACCTCGCGACGGGATCGAAGGTGACGGCCATCGGCGGCATGATCGCCTGCATGGCGACGGGCGCGACACCCTACTACGTCCGCGCCGAGCGCTACGCCGCCGAGACGGACGGCGACGTGGCCGAGGGCGTCCGAGAGATCACCGAACTCCCGACCTACCCCATGGAGAGCCCCGAGCGCCAGCACGTGTCGGTGATGGACTACCTCGCGAGCGAGGGCGAGGCCCGCAAGCGCGACCTGATCGACTTCGGCCGCGAGGCGAGACTGCCCTTCATCGCCGACCGGGAGGCCGCCAATCGCAAGAGCGAGTACCGCCTGCTCGACAGCCACGTCCTCGACCCCCTCGAAGCGAACGGCTACGTCGCCCTCGAAGCGGTCGGTCGGTCGACGCGCGTCTCGCTGACCGAGAGCGGCCGGAACACGCTCCGGGCGTTCCAGTATCTCCTGGAGACGGCGGAGTGACGCGTTCGTCCACGGCTCCTGGACGGGCGCACGTCCGGGTCCGGGACGCGGACCCGTGCGTCAGAGGTTAGTCGGGGGCCGCCGAACTCCGGGGTATGTTCGACCCGGACGACTTGGAGCGGATCCGGGAGGGCCGCGAGGCGTGGGAGAGCGAGACCCGCGGGCCGACCGTCGACCGCTTCGGGGAGCGAAAGGAGACGTTCACTACCGACACCGGCGGGCAGGAAGTGGACCCGATCTACACGCCCGCCGACGTGGCCGATCTGGACTACGACGACGATCTCGGGTTCCCCGGTGAGGAACCGTACACGCGCGGCGTATACTCGACGATGTACCGCGGGCGACCGTGGACGATGCGCCAGTACGCCGGGATGGGCACCGCCGCCGAGACCAACGAGCGCTTTCACTACCTGCTGGACGAGGGACAGACCGGCCTCTCGATGGCGTTCGATCTGCCGACCCAGATGGGCTACGACTCCGACGCCGACATGGCCGCCGGAGAGGTGGGGAAAGCGGGCGTCGCCATCGACTCCCTGCGGGACATGGAGCGGGTCTTCGAGGGCATCCCGCTGGACGAGGTGTCGACGAGCATGACGATCAACGCCCCCGCCGCGGTGTTGCTGGCGATGTACGTCGCCGTCGGCGACCAGCAGGGCGTCGACCGCGATCAACTGCGCGGGACCATCCAGAACGACGTGCTCAAGGAGTACATCGCCCGCAACACCTACATCTACCCGCCGGAGCCGTCGATGCGGATCATCACGGACGTCTTCGACTTCTGCGCCGCCGAGGTGCCGAACTTCAACACCATCTCGATCTCGGGCTATCACATCCGCGAGGCGGGATCGACCGCCGCCCAGGAGATCGCCTTCACGCTCGCGGACGGCATCGAGTACGTCGAGGCCGCCCTCGACGCTGGCCTGGACGTCGACGAGTTCGCGCCCCAGCTGTCCTTCTTTTTCGCCTCCTACAACAACATCCTCGAGGAGGTCGCGAAGTTCCGCGCGGCCCGCCGGATGTGGGCGACGATCATGGACGAGCGGTTCGGCGCCGAGAAGCCCGCCTCGAAACAGCTGAAGTTCCACACCCAGACCGCGGGGTCGACGCTGACCGCCCAGCAGATCGAGAACAACGTCGTCCGCGTCGCCTATCAGGCGCTGGCCGCAGTGCTGGGCGGCACCCAGAGCCTCCACACCAACGGCAAGGACGAGGCGCTGTCGCTCCCGACCGAGCAGTCGGTGCGGACCGCCCTGCGGACCCAGCAGATCCTCGCCCACGAGTCCGGCGTCGCCGACACGGCCGATCCGCTCGGCGGTTCGTACTACGTCGAATCGCTGACCGACGACCTCGAAGCGGAGGCGTTCGAGCTGATCGAGGAGATCGACGACCGGGGCGGAATGGGCCGGGCCATCGAGTCCCAGTGGGTCCAGCGGCAGATCCAGGACGTGGCCTTCGAGCGCCAGCGGGAGATCGACGAGGGCGAGCGGATCGTCGTCGGCGTCAACGAGTACACCGTCGAGGAAGACGCTCAGGACCCCGATATCGAGGAGGTCTCCGAGGAACAGCAACAGGGACAGATCGACCGCCTCGACGCGCTCCGCGACGAGCGCGACGGCGAAGCGGTCGACGCGAAACTGGCCGCGCTGCGAGAGGCCGCCGACACCGACGAGAACCTCGTGCCGTACATCGTCGACGCGGTCAAGGCCTACGCGACGACCGGCGAGATCTGCGACGCCCTCCGGGACGCCTTCGGTGAGTACCAGCCCGGCGCGGCGCTGTGAACTGCTGTGAGCGGCGGCAGCCGGTCGGGTTCGCCCCGACCGCGACGGACGGCCCGGTCCCGTCGTTTTTTCAGCGGGGCGACCCGATGGTTGCGCATGCCGACTGCCGACAGGACGCTCGCGTTGCTCGGCGTCGCGAGCGTCGCCGTCTCGCTGGGCGGGATCACCGTCGCGATGCTCGTCTCGCCGTGGTTCGCGATCGACCGGCACGCCCTCTCGCTGCTGGGGGTCGCCGGGCTTGCGACGGCGCCGCTCTTTAACGGTGCGTTGCTCGTCGGCGGCGCGCTCGGCGCCGGGTTCGTCACCTACGTCTCGACGGTGACCGATCACCCGATCCGGATGGCCGCGCTCGTCGTCCTCTTCCTCGCGACGGTGTTCATGGCGCTCGTGGGCGTGTTCCCGCTCCCGGCGGCGCTGCACGGTCCGGTCGCGATCAGTTTCTTCGCGTTCCTGACCCTCGGCGTCCTACTGTGGGGACTCGGCGATTACGCCGCCGGACAGGCGGTCCGCGGTGCCGCGTTCGTCCTCGGCGCCGCCGTCCACGTCGCCGTCTGGGCGTGGTGGCTCACGCTCGACTGGCTCCCCCCGGGCATCGCCGTCCCCGAACTGGTGGGATCGATCGTCCTCGCGGGGTGGGTCCTCTGGGTGACGCGCGACGCGCTGGCCGCGAGCGCCCCCGAGAGCGTCTGAGCGACGCGCCGGACAGGACGCCAGGGGTCCCGACGGGCAGGCTCTTTTGGCGCTGGCGGGTCTCCCGACGACTATGGAACTGGACCACGCCGGTCTCGCGACCGACGATCTGGACGCGCTCGCCGAACTCTACGGCGACCTGCTGGACGCGCCGCTCGTCCACGAGGAGGAGTTCGACGGCCTGCGGATGGCGTTTCTCGACCTCGGGAACGCCTACTTCGAGGTGCTCGAACCGCTCGACGACGCGGAAAGCGCGATCGCGAGCTACCTCGACCGCAACGGCCCCGGGATCCATCACCTCGCGCTGGCGACCGACGACATCGAGGCGGCGCTCGACGCGGCGCGCGCGGCGGGCGTCGAACTCGTCGACGAAGCGCCCCGTCCCGGCGCGTGGGGCCACGACGTGGCCTTCCTCCACCCCGGATCGACCGGTGGCGTCCTGCTGGAGTTCGTCGAGCACTGACGCCAGCTCTTGACCGGTCGCCGTGAACGCGACTTCTCCGCTCACGCAGACCGTCGAGGTGACCGCTCGGTCGCCCCTCTCTATATAGTGCTCATAGCGATCTTTAACCGAGAGATCGTCCTGAGAGCCGACTCGATGCCCTCCATGAACCGACGAACAGTCCTCGCTGGCTTGAGCGGGGCCGTCGCCGCCGTCAGCGGATGCGCCGCCCGCGAGTCCTCCGCGACGCCCGCTCACTGGGTGACCGTCTATCTGGGGGACCGTGACGAGGCGCACGACATCACGGTCACCGTCGAAAATTCGAGCGGCGACACCCTCTTCGAGAGGGAGTACCGCCTCTCGGACGGCAACGAAGCGGACGAAGACGCGCCGTTCGAGGAGTCGACCGGCCCCGAGACGATCGTCGTGACCGTCGATGGGACCCGGTTCGAGCGCGACTGGCCGGGCTTCGAACAGCCCGGTCTCCCCTGTGACGAACCCAACCGCGCGGGCGTCGAGATCTGGGTCGAGAGCGGGAGCGACGGCTCGCCGGAGGTCCGGATGGAAGCGAGCTGTCAACACGTGACGATGGAGTGATACTGTCGGCTGTAACGTCACGGAAGGATTCGTCTGCCCGGGGAGCCGAATATTCCCACGGACTTACAGCCGACAGTATGAGATGTCGATCCCTGTTCGACCGTTCGGGCGATCGGCCCGCTGTCTGTGTCCCGACAGACACTGTCGACCGTGTGTCAGCGGGAATCTGTCATCGCCCGAGGTGTTGAATAGTCACCCAGACAGACAGCCGACAGTATCGGTCCGGTGATCCGGGAACGGCGCGGCGTCGACCGGTCGAGTAGGCTCACTTTATAGTGGGACAAGACTTTTGATGAGGTCCGTCGATTCACCGCTATGGCGCAAGGACTCGACGTCGGCACGATGAATCTCATCTCCGCTCGCCAGGACGGGGACGAGACAGTGTTCGCTCAGCAGCGGAACTCGTTCGTAGAGATCGACTACAGCGACATGGCCGAACAGATGCTCTCCCGGAGCGACGTCCTCCACATCCGAAAGGGCGATCAGGTCTACATCGTCGGCGACGACGCGCTGAACTTCGCGAACATCTTCAACGAGGAGACGCGCCGCCCGATGCAGGCGGGGATCCTCTCGAGCGACGAGCAGTCGGCGATCCCGATGATCAAACTCATTACCGAGCAGGTCGTCGGCCAGCCCGAGTACCCCGAGGAGAAGCTGTTCTTCTCGGTCCCGGCCGACCCCATCGATTCGGACCTCTCGACGCTGTACCACCAGAAGACCGTCGAATCGCTGCTCGACGACATGGGGTACAGCCCCGAACCGATCAACGAGGGGATGGCCGTCATCTACTCCGAACTCGCCGACCGGGAGTTCACCGGCCTCGGCGTCAGTTTCGGCGCCGGGATGACCAACGTCTGTCTGTCCTACTACGCGGTCCCCGTGATGAAGTTCTCCATCGCCCGCGGCGGCGACTGGATCGACGAACAGGCCGCCCAGGCCACCGGCACCCCCGTCGACAAGGTCACGTCGGTCAAAGAGGACGGCTTCGCGCTGGACTTCGAGACGGACGTCGGCGGCGTCGAGGGTGCACTCAGCATCTACTACGACAACCTGCTCGACTACGTCATCGAGAACATCATCCACGAAGTCGACGAGGAAGACGTCGAAGAGGGGCTGGACGTCCCGGTCGTCGTCACCGGCGGAACGGCCAGTCCCGACGGGTTCGAACAGCTGTTCGCCGAGCGCCTCAACGACGCCGACATCCCGTTCTCGATCAGCGACGTCAGCCGCGCAGAGAACCCCCTCTACAGCGTCGCACAGGGCGCGCTCGTCGCCGCTCGTTCCGAGGAAGAGCGCGCGACCGGCGGGAATCAGAGCGCTGGCGGCACCGACGAAGGGGAAGCCGAGACGGACGACTGACGTATCGCCCGATTCCGCACCCGGTCCACCCCGAGGCGACCCGCCGTCGACACCGACCGACGCCCCGTTCGTGTCTGCGGCCTCCGTCACTCGTCGCCCGGGGAATCGTCGCCACTCTCGGTAGCTTCGCCACCCGCTGATTCCCTCGTCGCGTCCCCCTCTGGCGTCGGCGCGTCGTCCTCGTTACCCTCGCTGTCGGCCGTATCTGCTCCTCCCGAGTCACCGTTGTCGCTGTCAGCCTCATCCCCATCGCTGTCGGCCTCATCCCCATCGCTGTCGGCCTCGTCGCTCTCGCTGTCGGCCTCATCCCCATCGCTGTCGGCCTCGTCGCTCTCGCTGTCGGCCTCGTCCGGTGTTTCTCCCGTGGTGGCCCCGTCTCCGTTGTCACCGCCGACCAGTCGGAACTCCTCGTTCACGTCGTCACTCGCTCCGTCGTCGCTCCTCCGGAGAGCCGACGCCACGGAGACGGTGGTCTCCTCGAGTCGGTCGCCGTCGATGGTCGTCCGCTCGCCGGAGTCGACGTCGGGGACCGAGACCTCGCTGGCCGTTCGCTGGAGAGCGGCGACGAACTCCTCGGCGCCGTCCTCGAACCGTTCGAGGGCGTCGTCCCAGGTCTCCGGCGGATCCGCGTCGCTGTAGTGGGAGGCGGGCACGTCGGCGTACCCACAGGTCTCACAGACGACGGCGGCGTCCTCGCCCCCACCGAGCGCGTAGGTCGTCAGAGGGTCGTCACACCGGGGACAGCGCATACCCTCGACTTGCACGGGTTCTGCCTTGAATGTTGTCGGCACGTCGGGGGAACGAATTATACGACGGCGTTCCGATACCGGTCACATGCCCGATATCGAGGTCACGGACGAACAGCGCGAGCGGTTGGAGACCGTCCGGGAAGACGTGGAAGCGGCGTTCGTCGACACCTACGGCCACGCCCGACTCGAGGACGCCCTCGACTACCTGCTGGACACCTACACGCCGCCCGAAGAGCGCGGGGTCGACGCCGAGTACGAGCGCATCGCCACGGCGGAGTATCCACAACTCCAGCGGATCGCCGCCGACGTCTCCGAAGTCCCGGGCAGCGGCATCGACGCCGACGAGATGCGCGGGAAGCTCCTCTCGGAACTCGGCGCCGCCGAACTCGCCGAACGACTCGCCGAGGAGGAACCCGAGTCGGGCGGAACCGACGAGACCGACGGGACCGACGGGGCGGCGAACGAGGGTGACGAGGATCGCTCGTCCACCGACGATTCCGACGGGGACGCGGAACCGGTGGCCGACGACTCCGACGGAGACGCCGACGGTCCGGACGGGGACGCCGACGATCCGGAGGAGGGCGCCGACGCGGCGGGAGGGGGCGGTGGCGGCGGGGTTCTCTCGGCGGCCAACCGTCTGCTCGACGAACACGACGACAAGTGGCGGGAGTCGGACTCCGGCGACGAACCCTACGAGGTCGACCTCCCGGACGGGTCGACCGAGCACGCCCGCACCAGGGACGACGTCCGGCAACTGCTCTTCCGGCACTACTGATACTGGCGGCTATCCGTTCGGAGAGATTCGCCACCCGGGTTGCGAATTCGTTCGATACGGGATCGCCGACAGTGCGAGCGACGCATCCGCGCTACTCGTTCTCGTCGTCTGACGACAGTCAGATTCCGGCGACTGTCTGGAGGACACCGATCGATTCGAGCGCCATCCAGGCGAGAAAGAAGACGTACAGCCCGAGGAAGCCGTACGCCTCCGGATCGGACAGTTCCAGGTCGGTGCGAGCGAAGACGATGAACACGAGTGTCGCGAACCCGAGAAAGCCCATCGTCGGGATCGCCACGAGGAAGTTGATTGTCGCCGACCCCGCCAGCAGGACGCCCAGTGGGATAGCTACCAGGAGGTTGAACGTGTTGCTCCCGAGGACGTTGGTGAGGCTGGTGACGCTGTCGCCCTCGCGGGCGGCCTTGATACTGACGAAGGCGTCCGGCAGGCTCGTCGCAGCGGCGATGACGGTCAGCCCCCAGAGAAAGGTCGGCGAGTCGAAGATGGCGCCCAGCGAGAGGGCCGACCGGACGATTCCCTCGACGCCTACCGCGATGACGACCAGACCGGCCACGAGCATCGCCCACTCGCGGGCCGGGCGCACGTCCTCGACCTCCTGAGCGGCGTGGTCGCTCGCGTCCTGCTGGTGGAGGAAGACGTAGATCCCGTAGGTCGCCAGCGGGAGGATCGCGAGCGGCGGCGTCAGGATCGCCTCGGTGTTGGTCCCGCCGGGGACGTAGGTCGCGCCGAGCGCGAACACGATAAACAGCACGAGGACGCTGATGATATAGAACTGCGCGTCCTTGTGGACCACGTCGCGGGTCGCTTCGAGTTCCTCACTGAACAGCGCCGACAGCGCGGGGATGACCAGCAGATTGAAGACGGCGCTCCCGACGATGGCGCCGACGCCGAGCGAGAAGTCGCCGTGGACGACCGTGCTGATGACGATCGAACTGATCTCGGGGAAACTCGATCCGACGGCGACGACGATAGCACCGTGAGCCGCGGCGGGCAGGCCGTAGTGTCTGCTGAGTCGCTCCGCGGCCTGCTCGAAGTGAACACTCCCCTTCCAAATGACGGCTGTCGCGACGACTGCGAGCACGACGGCGACACCGAGGCCCAGCATCTACCCGCCCTTGTCGAGGCCGGTTGAAAGAGGTAGGGCATTCGGCGACGGACAGGACCGGTCCGCAGTCACAGGAGCCGACGGATGGAGTGGAGACCGAAGCGGGACCACCACAGTTCGAGGAGCACCAGTGCGGACGCGCTGGCAGCAAACACCCCCGCGACGGCCACGTCGGAGACGGTCATCCACGACGGTGCCACGTAGAGCACGCCGTTGACGACCGGTCCCGTGAGGAAGGCGACGGCCCGCGCGAGTCCCGTCTTCGACCGGGCTTCGACGGCGCCGCCGTCCCCCCTGGCCGCGCCGCTCCCGTTTCCGGTCGCGACCTTGCTTCGTCCGCCTGCGCTCTCGTCGCCGGTCCCCAGGCGCTCGGCCTCGTAGGGGGTCGGGACCGGCACCTCCCAGACGACGTCGTCGTCCTCGTCGAGTTCGACGACGCGGTTCCCCTGCGAGTCGGTGACGAGCGTGTGACCGTTCGGCAACCGATCGGCGTCACGAGGCCACTGGAGTCGGTCGTCGGTCCACTCCCAGCTCCGGCGCCACTCGCCGTCCGCGGCGGTCGTCGAGTCGCCCGTCTCGGGGTCGACACGCCGGTACTCGACGACGCGGTTGTTCTCCGAGTCGGAGACGAGGACGGCGGGACCGCCGCGTTCTGTGGGGATGTAGTCGGGGTTGTGCTGCTCGTACAGCACGTCGTAGGCGTTCTCGGCCCCGAGCGTCCAGTTGTGGTCGACGCCTTCGCCCGGATCGACGAACGCCACGCGGTCGTGGTTGCGGAGGCTGACCATCACGCGCCCGTCGTCGAGGCCTTCGACGTCGTTGATGTGCGTCCAGTCGCCGGGGGCGCCCCCGCTTTCGGTCCTGTCGTAGTCCGCCGACGCGTTCCAGGTCCACGCCCGCTCGTCGCTCGTCAGGTTCAACACGAACGCGCGGTCCTCGGCGATATCGGCCACGAGCAGTCGCTCCTCGCCGACGCGGTCGACGTCGTGCCAGATGTCCCACTCGGTCACCGTGGCGTGGAGTCGCTCGGTCGCACCCGTGCTGAGGTTCGCCCGCTCGACGACCACCGACGCACAGCCCCCCTCGATGGGGTCGTCGGTGCGGGCCGCCACGTCGGACGGGCACGAGTCGTATCTGCTCCCGGCCACGTACAGGACCGACCGGGACCCCGCGGGGTCGGGGTCCACGTCGAAGTAGTTCCCGTAGGTGTCGTTGTGGTACAGCGGCCGACCGTCGGGCGCGAACGCGACGATGGCCGCGGTCCCGCTGTTCCCGCCCGGCGGGTCCGTCGTCACCACGGTCGCCCCAGGGCGGTCGCCCGCGACCGGACCGCGCTGCTCCAGCGGCCTGTCCATCCCCGCGGCGGCGGCCGCCACGGCGTCTGTCGGGGCCTGCAGCCACCCGACCGCGAGCAGACCTGCCGAGAGGACCACGACTGCGAGGAGCGACGCACGAACCACCGACCGCCGATTCATGGCTTCCCCTGTCGGGCCACCGACGCGAGCGCCCCTCGTCCCGAGAATCGATCCATGTCGGATCCGTTCGGGGCCGACTGAAAAATACCGGCGATAGCTCCGCGTGTCGCGTCGCGAAGTGGCTCCCGGCGCGTCGATCGGCGGCGCTGATTCCGGCTACCGGAGCCGAGCGACCGTCCGACCGTTCCGCTCCTCGATCCGGACGAGGCCGTCGTCGGCGAGATCCGACAGGAGGCCGCGAAGCCACTCCCGGCCGTGTTCGCCGTCGGGCGTGTAGTCGACCCGGACCCGATGGCCGAGGCTGTCCAGGTCCATCTCGTCGTGGTCGCCGAGGAGTCGGACCACGCGCCCCCGCATCTGCCGACGGCTCCCCTCGAACTCCGGCTGTGTCGGGACGTCCGGTGCGGTGAAGTCGCCGGTCTGGTAGGCGTGACACCACTCGCGCCACGGGCACCCGGCCGCATCACACGAGGGAGTCTTCTCGCAGGCGACCCCGCCCAGTTCCATGATCGCGTTGTTCCAGACGCGGGACTCCCCTGCGGGCATGAGCGCTCGCGCGACCGCCTCGAACGTCTCGTCGTCGTCGGGCACGTCGAACGCGCGGTAGAGCACGCGCTTGACGTTCGTGTCCACGACGGCGTCGCCGTTGTCGAACGCGAAGCTCGCGACCGCGTTGGCGGTGTAGGGGCCGACGCCCATCAGCTCCGAGAGTCCGTCCGGATCGCGGGGAAACTCGCCGCCGTACTCCTGTTCCACCTGTCGGGCGGCCTCGTGGAGGTACTTCGCGCGGTTGTTGTAGCCGAGGCTGTGGTCGGTCCAGAAGCCCACCACGTCCGCGCGGTCGGCCGCCGCGAGGTCGGCCACGGTCGGCCACCGGTCGAGGAAGGCCTCCCAGGCCTCGACGACCCGTCCGAGTTGGGTCTGCTGGCTCATCACCTCCGAGACGAGGATCTCGTAGGGGTCCTCGGTCCGGCGCCACGGGAACTCGCGGTGATCGGCCTCGTACCACGAGACGAGCGCCTCGCGGACGGTCCCTACGTCGTCGGGCAGGTGCTCGGCCCCGTCTGTCATCCATCCGGTCTAACGAAGCGGCCCGGTTATATCGTTCGCTGTCGGGCCGAGCGAGACGAGGAACGGTCCCCGACGCCGGTCACGCCGCCGGTCAGACCGACGGGAGCCACGAGACAGACGGGAGCAGCGACGCGAGGGCGCCGACGATCGTCTCCCAGACCGAGACGTCGAACAGCAGCGCGAGGAACGTATCGAAGCCGAAAAAGAAGAAGAGCCCCGCGGCGATCCAGTGGGCCTTCCGGGCGTCGAAACGGTGGGAGAACGTGTGGAAGAAGTACGCGTTCGCGAGGCTGACGGGGATGATCGCGAGCATCTCACCGGCCCAGATGGCGGGGTGGGCGCCGTACTCCAGGGCCAGACCGATCGTCACGATCTGGGTCTTGTCGCCGAACTCGCCGACGGCCATCAGCGAGAAGATGGGGAGAAAGCCCCCCAGTCTGTCGGGCACGTCGTAGCCCAGCACGCTCACGTCCAGATCGGAACTGGAACGCGGGAGGCCGCCGTCCGTCTCGACGTGACGGCTGACGTCGCCCGACTCGGGCATCGACTTCAGCAACAGGACGCCGAACAGCAGGAACAACCCCCCGGAGATGGCGTCGAGGACCGGACCCGGAAGCATCCCCTGGACCGCCCGGCCGAACAGAATCTCCAGTGCCGTCCACCCCGCGAAGGCCAGTCCCGCCGCGCTCACGACCAGCAACGGGTGGTACCGCGTCGAGAGCCCGGCGATGATGAACTGGACTTTCTCGCCGGGCAATACGGCTAACTGCAGCCCCATCGCGATCAGCATGATCTCGACGAACTCGCTCACCGCTCGATCCCTCCGTCGGTGGCCGCGTCGCCCCCGCCGACAGGCACCCTGCCGCCCGGGAGCGCCCGCGCGGCCTCGGCGCCTGCGTCTCTCACGTACCGGGCGACTCGCATTCATCACGAGTTAGACGCATCTAACAATTAAACCTGACGACCCTCAAAACACCCTCCGCGACTTCCGGACGCCCCTCAAAACACCCTCCGCGACTTCCGGACGCCCCCGTCACGTCACGGTCCTGCGGGCGCGGCGAACCGTGGCGCGTGGGCGAGTCACGGTCCGACTCGTTGGGCAGTCCTTTCAGGTGCGGCGGCCGTCAGTGACCGGTATGCGAATCCACTGGCATCGCCGTGACCTCCGGGTGGCCGACAACCGCGGTCTCGACGCCGCGGCGGGCGCCGGGCCGGTCGTTCCGGTGTTCGTACTCGACGCTGACGTCCTCGCACACGCCGGGCCGCCCCGCGTCGCCTTCCTGCTCGACGCGCTGGCGTCGCTCCGCGAAGCCTACCGCGAGCGTGGCGGCGACCTGCTGGTCCGCCGGGGCGACCCCCGAGAGGTGCTGCCCGAGGTGGCCACCGAGTTCGACGCAGACGCCGTCACGTGGGGGAAAGACTACTCGGGACTGGCCCGGGTGCGTGACGCCGCCGTGCGGCGGGCCCTCGACGACGCTGGCGTCGCCCGCGAGGCGGTCCACGACAGCCTCATGTTCGAACCGGGGTCGATCCGCACGAACGCTGGCGAGGTCTACTCGGTGTTCACCTACTTCTGGAAGAAGTGGCGCGACCGCGAGAAGGACGCCCCCGTTCCGACGCCCGACGAGTCCGATCTCGCCGCGGTGGAGGCCGACGCACCGATCCCGACCCTCGCGGACCTCGGCGTCGACGAACCCGAGGCCGAGGTCCCGCCCGCGAGCACGGCGGCCGCGCGCGACCGCCTCTCCGCGTTTCTCGACGGCCCGATATACGACTACGACGACCGCAGGGACTACCCGGCCGACGACTGCACCTCGCGGCTCTCGGCCCACCTCAAGTACGGCACGATCGGCGTCCGGGAGGTGTACGATGCCGTCGCCGACGCACTCGACGACGCGGCGGGCGCCGACCGCGAGTCCGTCGAGGAGTTCGCCTCCCAGTTGGCCTGGCGGGAGTTCTACACCCACGTCCTCTGGGACCGCCCGGACGTGGTGACGGCGAACTTCAAGGCCTACGACCGGCCGATCGAGTGGCGCGACGACTCCGAGGCGCTCCGGGCCTGGAAGGACGGCGAGACGGGCTATCCAATCGTCGACGCCGGGATGCGCCAGCTTCGCGCGGAGGCCTATATGCACAACCGCGTGCGGATGATCGTCGCTTCCTTCCTCACGAAGGACCTCCTGATCGACTGGCGCGAGGGGTACGACTGGTTCCGCGAGAAACTCGTCGATCACGACACCGCAAACGACAACGGCGGGTGGCAGTGGGCCGCATCGACGGGGACCGACGCACAGCCGTACTTCCGGATCTTCAACCCCATGACACAGGGCGAGCGCTACGACCCCGACGCCGAGTACATCAAAGCGTACGTCCCCGAACTGGAATCGGTGCCCGCGGACGCGATCCACTCCTGGCACGAACTCGACGAGGGGCGCCGCGAGATGCTCGCGCCCGAGTACCCCGAACCGATCGTCGACCACAGCGAACGCCGCGAGGAGGCCATCGCGATGTTCGAACGGGCTCGCGGGGACGACTGATACGGTTTATTGTGGCGATCTACCGGGACGCGCCAACCTCGGGGTTGGCGCTATCCGGAACTGATCTACAATAATCCGTATGACATCGAAAAACAACAGGCGACCGGTGTCGACGTATCAGAACCCTGTCCTCAAGCTTTAACAGGTGTCCATCCGTGGCTCCGCATGGAGGAAATACACTATGTCCGAACATTCTGACCCCGAACTGCCACCGCTTCCCTACGACTACGACGCGCTCGAACCGCATATCAGCGAACAGGTGCTCACCTGGCACCACGACACCCACCACCAGGGGTACGTGAACGGTCTCGCCTCGGCCGAGGAGACGCTGGCCGACGCCCGCGAGTCGGGCGACTACTCCGCGACCGCCGGTGCGCTCGGAAACGTCACACACAACGGCTGTGGTCACTACCTCCACACGTTGTTCTGGGACAACATGTCCCCCGACGGCGGCGGCGAACCCGACGGCGAACTCCGCGACCGCATCGAGGCGGACTTCGGTTCCTACGAGGGCTGGAAAGGCGAGTTCGAGGCCGCCGCGTCCGCCGCTGGCGGGTGGGCCCTGCTCGTGTACGACCCCGTCGCCAAGCAGCTGCGCAACGTCCCGGTCGACAAACACGACCAGGGCGCACTGTGGGGCGCACACCCGGTCATGGCGCTGGACGTCTGGGAACACTCCTACTACTACGACTACGGTCCCGACCGCGGGAGCTTCGTCGACGCCTTCTTCGAGGTCGTCGACTGGGACGAGGTCGCGGATCAGTACCAGACCGCCGTGGGCCACTTCGAGTAGCGACGACCCGGTCGAACCGTCCACGTTTTTTCGCGCCCGCGACCCGGAAGCGGCGGCACCGTCGCGGGACGTCCGTCCGCGCGTCTTTCGAGAGATTTACCCGGGGTGCCGGGATACGCGTGGACATGCCCCGACCGAAAGCCGAGTTCGAGGACCTCCGATCGCTGGAGTTCCGGGACCCCGACGAGGTGCTGGCGGCCGATCAGATGTACACCATCTTCGAGGTGGCCCGCCTCCTCCAGGGGGTCGACCCCGACCGCGACCTGGACGTCGAGACGGAGAACGTCCTGCTGGACTGGGCCATCCCGTGGATGCTGTCTCACAGCGACGAGTTCGTCTTCGCCGACCCCGAGGCCGACAACGACCCCGGCTACTACGGCCTGGCCACAGACCCCGAGGACGCCGCGGAGTCATGAACCTCCTCGTCGCTGGCGGGGACCGCGTCGACGCCGGGAAGACGACCTTCACCGTGGGCCTGCTCGAACGGACCGGCGCCGTCGGGTTCAAGCCCCGCGCGGGCAACGACTACTGGTTCGACCACGACGACTACCGCCGTGCGGTCGACGAGGGGCGCCTCTACGGCAAGGACGCCAAAAGACTGGCCGACGCGGGCGCCGCCGACCACACGCCCGAGGCGATCAACCCGATCCACCGCCTGTGGCGACCCTCGCCCCGCGAGGGGAGCGGACTCCTCGGGCAGGACGGCCGGGAGTTCCTCGTCGACCGTGTCGGCGACCGGTACGTCGTCAACGCCACGACGGACTTGCCCGACCGGGTCACCGACCGCCTCCCGGTCGAGGAGGGTGTCTCGGTCTCCTCGCTCGCGGAGTTCAACGACGTGATGGGGCGCCTCCACGTCGACCGGCTCGCGGCGATCCGATCGGACGTCCGGTCGGCGGACCGCGCCGTCGTCGAGTCCTACGCCGACATCGCCCGCCCGCTCCGGGAGTACGAACCGGACGCTGTCGCCGTCGTCGAACCCCGGCGAGTCAGAATCTACGACGGCCGCCGGTACGGCAAGGGGTGTGAGGTCGCCAGCGGCGGCCCCCGCGAGGGGCGACTCGAAGAGCGCGTCCCCGACGTGGTAGATCTGATCGAACCGAAAGCGACCGTCTCGCTCCCGGCGCTCCCCTCGGAGCGGCAGTCGGATCCCGCCGCCGTCGCCGACGCCTACGAACCGGCCTACGACGGCCTGCTCGCGGCGGCGTTCGACTGATCGGCACCGTCCGCGAGGCCGCCACCGCGGGACGGCCGTGGCGCCGACCTAGAACTGTGCGGCCTGGAGCGCGTACTCGATCTGACTGAACGCCTCGTCGGTGACGCTGGGGCCGTGTCCGGCGTGGAGCGTCCGGAGGTCTTCCCCGACGGTGTCGCGGACGTACTGGATACTCCGGACGAGCACCGACCGGTCGCCCTCCGGCAGGTCCGTCCGGCCGAAGCTCCCGCCAGCGAATATCAGGTCTCCGGCGAACAGTGTCTCGGAACCCGGCGCGTAGAAGCAGAGGTGGTCGTCCTTGTGGCCCGGCGTGTGCAGCGCCTCGTAGTCGTGGTCGCCGATCCGGACCTGATCCCCGTCCGCGATCGCGTGGTCGACCCACTTCTGATCGGTGTCGTGCCCCCAGACGTCGGCGTCGAACGCCTCGGCGACGGCGTCGGCGTTGCCGACGTGGTCGGGGTGGGTGTGTGTGAGGACGAGCGCGTCGATGTCGTCGACGTGCCTCCTGATCGTAGCGGGCGCGTCGAAGTCGTTCCCGGCGTCGACCAGCACCGTGCGGTCGCCGTCGACGAGAAACGCGTTGCTCGTGAAGACATCCCGGTTCGCGGCGACGTTGACGACCATGCGCTCGATACCGGCCTGCCAGGACTAGTGCGTATCGCTTCCGGCAGGCGGCGACACGGGACCACGTCGTCCGACTCCTCGGTCGCCGAAGCGGGAACGTGCGACCGTCCGGTCACGGGCCGGTTTGACGGGAACCGTGTGAGCGACCGTCGACAGACCCACAGGGCTATGTACGATGAACGATAATCCGGGCGTAGATACGAATGCCAGGGTCGGACCAAGCGGTCGTACTCATCGTCGAGGACGAGCCCGACGTCGCGGAGACGTACAACCTGTGGCTCGCCGACGAGTACGACGTCCGAATGGCACAGAGCGGGGACGAGGGGTTAGAGAAACTCGACGCGGAGGTGGACGTGGTGTTGCTCGATCGGATGATGCCGGGACTGTCCGGTGACGAGGTGCTGGAGCGGATCCGGGAGCGAGACCTCGACTGCCGGGTCGCGATGGTGACGGCGGTCGAACCCGACTTCGACATCCTGGAGATGGGGTTCGACGCGTACCTCTCGAAACCGATCAAGAGCGATCACCTCAGGGAGACGGTCCGGAACCTGCTGGAGCGCTCGGAGTACGACGACCTCCTCCAGGAGTACTACGCGCTCGTCGAGAAACAGGCCACCCTCGAGGCGACGAAGTCGGCGGCGGACCTCCAGGACAACGACGAGTACACGCGGCTGGAGGAGCGGATCAGCGAGATCCGTTCGAACCTGTCGGGGACGCTCGATGGAGTTAGCGACGACCAGGACTTCATCGCAACGCTGCGAAACCTCGATAATGACCGGGAGTAGTGACTCGATGACGACACACGATCTCACCGGAGTTCTCGACGTCGACGCACTCGGATCGGTCCGGACCGGGTCGACGATTCTCGTCTCCGGCCCGCCGATGAGCAACAAGGACGGCCTCGCGATGGACGTCCTCGCGGACGGACTCGAACGGGGACAGGGCGCCGTCGTCGTCACGACGGGCGATCACGCGTCGGACGTCGTCGTGGATCTGCGGAGCCGCGTCGACGACCTGGACGAGACGCGCGTGGGTGTCGTCGATTGCCGGGGCGAAGGCGACCGGAGTACCGACCGGACGGAGGGCGGCGCGTTCGTTCAGCATCTCGCGTCACCGAGCGACATGACCGGCATCGGGATCGGGATCACCAAGTGCATGGAGACCCTCCACAACAACGGCGTGGATTCGGGCCGGTTCGCGCTCGTCTCGCTGTCGACGATGCTCAACTACACCGACCAGAAGACAGTATTCAAGTTCTGTCACGTCCTCTCCTCGCGGTTCGACTCCCAGGAGTACCTCGGCGTGTTCACCATCGACGCGGGTGCACACGACGACCAGACCCTCCAGGTCATCAAACAGGCGTTCGACGGCATGATCGAGATCCGCGAGGGCGAAAGCGGGTACGAGGCTCGCGTCCTCGGTATCACGGGTCAGCCGACCGACTGGCGCCCGCTCTGATCGTGGTTGTCGGCGCGCTCTACCGGCGCGCGCCGACCCCGACGTCGGCGCGATCCGGACACCATCTACGCTAATCACTCCGAGTCCCCGACTCCGCTCCCACCTACCTCTCCGCGGCTCCCACCTACCTCCACCCCGCCCCAGCGAGGGTCCTCCGGGCGATGTTCCGGACACCGCGGCGACGCCTCTATCGAGTGATTATAATCAAAAACCAGATAGGAAAAACGTTTTACAGCGGTCGGACGTGTAATCGAACGCGGTTGATGGGGTGTCCCCCGTTCGAAACCGCACCGTATCGTCCGCCAACGATCCCGTATCGACCACGGCTCACCACCTGGTCATGGATTCCACCATGGGCTGGCGTAACCGCTCTCGGGAGTGCGGATCACAGTTCGTGATGCCAGTCCCGCGGACCGACCGTCAGGTCGGGCCGCTTTCTCGACGCGTCGACGACGGTCGGTAGTCACTGCTGTCCCGGTTGGCGGCAGTTCCGGACCGGCGCGGTCGAACGGCCGAGTCACCGGGGTCGAGGGAGCCAAGTGCCGCGCAGTCGCCGAGATCGGGGGTTTAATTCCGCGCCCGTGACTGTGTTCGGACATGGCACGGAGCGAGCGCCGGGGGTCGGATCCGGCCGACGACGACCGCGCCGACTACGACTACGCTGCCGACACGGTCCGCCGACCGGCGCTGGTCTCGGACCTCCGGGAGCGCGTCGACGGCGACGTTCGCTTCGACGAGTACTCGCGACAGCTCTACGCGACGGACGCGAGCATCTACGAGGTGACGCCCGTCGGCGTCGTCTACCCGCGCTCGACGGCCGACGTGGCCGCCGTGGTCGAGTACTGCGCCCACCGGGACATCCCCGTGCTCCCGCGGGGTGGCGGGACGAGTCTCGGCGGCCAGACGGTCAACGAGGCGGTCGTCCTCGATTTCACCCGCCACATGGACACCGTCCTCGACGTCGACCCCGAGAGTCGGATGGCGCGCGCACAACCGGGGACGGTCCTCGCCGACCTGAACGCCGCCCTCGAACCACACGGGCTGAAGTTCGCGCCGGACCCGGCGTGGGGCGACAAGTCGGCGCTGGGCGGGGCCATCGGCAACAACTCCACGGGCGCCCACTCCCTGCAGTACGGCAAAACCGACGCCTACGTCGAGGAGTGCGAAGTCGTCCTCGCGGACGGCACGGTCACCCGCTTTGGTGAGGTCACAGTCGACGAGATCCGCGAGCGGGCGAATCCGGCGGCTCTCGACGACGCCACGGCCAGGGACCTCGAAGGCCGGATCTACGCGATGCTCGCCCGGATCGTCGACGCGGAACTCGACACGGTCGAGGCGGCGTTCCCGGACCTCAAACGGAACGTCTCGGGGTACAACCTCGATCGGTTCGTCGCGGAGGCCAGGGCGGCTCTCGACGCCGACGAAGGCACGGTCAACGTCGCCCGTCTGCTGGCCGGGAGCGAAGGGACGCTGGCGGTCGTCACGGAGGCGACTGTCGCGCTCGAACCGATCCCGGAGACGAAGGGGCTAGCGCTGCTGGCCTACGACTCGCTACTCGACGCACTGGAGGACGTCGCACCGATCCTCGACCACGACCCGGCGGCCGTCGAAGTGCTCGACGACGTGTTGCTGGATCTGGCGGCCGACACCGAGGAGTTCGGCGACCTCGTCGAGTCGGTGCTCCCCGAGGGGACCGGCTCGGTCCTGCTCGTGGAGTTCTACGCAGACGACGACGCAGAGGGGCGCCAGCGGGTGGCGGACCTGCTGGCCGACAGGGTCGACGACGCCGATACCGAGGCGTCCCCGGCCGCCGACGCGGTGACGACCGACGCCCCGCGACTGGCGTTCGCGGCCCGGGAGGCTCACGACGACGAAGCCCGCGCGCGCTTCTGGAAACTCCGCAAGAGCGGCCTGCCGATCCTGCTGTCGCGGACGACCGACGCCAAACACGCCAGTTTCATCGAGGACACCGCGGTCCCGCCCGACCGTCTCCCGGAGTTCGTCGCCGACTTCCAGGAGGTCCTCGAGGACAACGACACCTACGCGAGTTTCTACGCCCACGCCGGACCGGGGTGTCTCCACATCCGCCCGCTCGTGAACACCAAGACCGAGGCTGGCGTCGAACAGATGGAGGCCATCGCCGACGCCGCGACCGACCTCGTCGTCGAGTACGGCGGGTCGGTCTCGGGCGAGCACGGCGACGGCCGCGCGCGCACCCAGTGGAACCGCAAACTCTACGGTGAGGACGTCTGGGAACTCTTCCAGGATATCAAAGCCGCCTTCGACCCCGACTGGCTCCTGAACCCCGGGCAGATCGTGGGTACCGACCACCCCGAGGCCCCCGACCGCGCGCGGACGGTCGACATGACGGAGAACCTCCGGAGCGGTCCCGGCGACGAGTTCGACCTCGGGATCGAACCCACCCTGGAGTGGGAGACGGACAACGGCATGCAGGGGATGGTCGAACTCTGTCACGGCTGTGGCGGGTGTCGCGGCGAGCAGGAGACGACGGGCGGCGTGATGTGCCCAACCTACCGTGCGGCCGACGAGGAGATCACGGCCACCCGCGGCCGGGCGAACATGCTCCGCCAGGCCATGAGCGGCGACCTCCCCGACGACCCCACCGACGACGAGTTCGTCTCCGAGGTGCTCGACCTCTGTATCGGCTGCAAGGGCTGTGCCAAGGACTGCCCCAGCGAGGTCGACATGGCGAAACTCAAGGCCGAACTCGAACACGCCCACCACGAAGAACACGGCACCTCGCTGCGCGAGCGCCTGTTCGCGAACGTCGACCGCGTCAGCGCCCTCGGGAGCGCGCTGGCGCCCGTCTCGAACTGGCTCCAGCGGGTCCCCGGCGCGGGTGTGATCGCCGAGAAGACGCTGGGCATCGCCCGCGAGCGGTCGCTTCCGACCTTCGAGCGGGAGTCGTTCGTCGACTGGTTCGCCGCGCACGACTCGACGGTCGACCCCGCCGAGGCCGAGCGCAAGGCGCTGGTGTTTCCGGATACGTACACGAACTACAGCAACCCCGAGGCCGGTGCGGCCGCCGTCCGAGTCCTCGAAGCCGCGGGCGTCCACGTGGACGTGCCCGACGACGTGACGGCGAGCGGTCGCGCGGCCCACTCGAAGGGATTTCTCGACACGGCTCGCGAGCGCGCCCGGGCGAACGTCGACGCTCTCGCTGACCGCGTGGCCGACGGCTGGGACGTGGTCGTCGTCGAACCCTCCGACGCCGTGATGTTCCAGCACGACTACCGCGACCTGCTGACCGACGAGAACACCGAGCGCGTGGCCGCGAGCACCTACGGGGTCTGCGAGTACCTCGATACGTTCCGCCTGGACGAGGCCGTGGCGTTCGACGCGCCCGGGGAGACGCTGACGTATCACGGGCACTGCCACCAGAAGGCGACGAAGAAAGACCACCACGCCGTCGGCGTTCTCCGCCGCGCGGGCTACGCGGTCGACCCGCTCGACTCGGGGTGTTGTGGCATGGCGGGGAGTTTCGGCTACGAGGCCGAACACTACTCGATGAGCCAGGCTATCGCCGACATCCTCTTCGATCAGATCGACGACAGCGACGGCGAGACTGTCGTCGCGCCCGGCGCCTCGTGTCGCTCGCAGATCGGCCACCGCGCCGCGGAGTCCCCGCCACATCCGATCGAACAGGTCGAACGGGCGCTGGACGGTTCGGCGTGACAGACCCGGCCGCTGAACGGGCCGATACGGCCGCTGTGGGCCCGAATCGGGCCGGAGCGGACTGGACGGCTGACCCGCCAACTATTAATAGGGGGACCACCTCTTCATAGTTGCAATGGCGACCGGTACGGTTGACTTCTTCAACGACACAGGCGGCTACGGATTCATCGATACTGACGACGCGGAAGAGGACGTTTTCTTCCACATGGAGGACGTCGGCGGTCCTGACCTCGAGGAGGGGCAGGAAGTCGAGTTCGACATCGAGCAGGCGGACAAGGGTCCGCGTGCGACCAACCTGGAGCGTCTGTAACGATGGCCAAAGGTAAAGTGGACTTCTTCAACGACACGGGCGGCTACGGCTTCATCGACACCGACGACGCGGAAGAGGACGTTTTCTTCCACATGGAAGACGTCGGCGGTCCTGACCTCGAGGAGGGGCAGGAAGTCGAGTTCGACATCGAGCAGGCGGACAAGGGTCCGCGCGCGACCAATCTGGAGCGGCTATAACAATGGCAAAAGGCAAAGTGGACTTCTTCAACGACACGGGCGGGTACGGTTTCATCGACACTGACGACGCGGACGAGGACGTGTTCTTCCACATGGAAGACGTCGGCGGTCCTGACCTCGAGGAGGGGCAGGAAGTCGAGTTCGATATCGAGCAGGCCGACAAGGGTCCGCGAGCGACCAACCTGGAGCGCCTCTAACGATGGCGAAAGGCAAAGTGGACTTCTTCAACGACACGGGCGGCTACGGCTTCATCGACACCGATGACGCCGACGAAGACGTGTTCTTCCACATGGAAGACGTCGGTGGCCCGGACCTCGAAGAGGGACAGGAAGTCGAGTTCGACATCGAGCAGGCCGACAAAGGCCCGCGCGCGACGAACCTCGAGCGCCTGTAACTACGGATTCCTGCCGCGTTCCGCGGCACTGTCCGCTGTCCGGGTAGCGACGGCTCCGGTCGTCGCCGACTCGCGCTCGCGGTCTGCGGGGGCGGCCGAACGTGTGCCCGTGACCGTTCAAGCGGCGGCGCTGGCGGATCGTGAGTCGTATTAGGCACCGGCCGGGAGTTGTCGGCAATGAGCGACGCGAAAGACGCTATCGACGACGACCTCTATCAGCGCACGCAGGCACTGCTCCGACCCGGCGAGATCGAACTCGTCGGCGCGGTGGTCCACACCGACCTCGGCGGCGACGAGGAACCGACGCTCCACCAGACGACCATCGAGATCGGCGACCTGATCGCCGAGCACAGCGGTCTCGACCCCACCGAGACGTTCGTCTACTCGGGCACCGACGACCCCGAGTTCGGCGTCAACCAACACCAGGGGCGCACCCTCGACGACGAGGCGTTCGTCTGGGAGTGCCAGCAGCTCCTCCGGGAGGGAACGTTCGACGTCGTGTTCTACTACGAGGCCGACGTCGACCAGGAGGGGCTGATCGCGGCTATCGACGACGCCGGGTACGACGTCGTCGGCGTCGAACCGGAGTGATCCCCGGGGCGACACGCGTCTCCGGAACGGGCAGCGCCGTCACTCGTCGACCATCCGGCTCCCGCCGGGCGGGAGGAACTCCTGGATCCGGTCGGGACTGGCGACCTTCCGGACGAACGTCTCGTCGGCGAAGCGGCCCTTGAACTCTCGGTAGAGGCGCTTGGCGGCGTCGTTCTGGGCGTACCGGCCGGGCTCGACCGCGATGCTGGTCGCGGCCCGCGGTTCGATGGCGCTGGGCGGCCCGCCGATCACCTGGGTCTCGCCCTCGCAGGTGATCCCGACCGCGACGCCGACCGGCGTGTCGTCGTGGTAGGTGCGGTCGCCGCGGATGGCGAACCCGCCTTTCTCCAGGAACTCCCCGCTCTCGGGAGTCTTGCTCACCTGGTCGGATCCTACCTCGTAGACGTCGCCCGCGAAGCGGCCGTCTTTCCAGACCGACGAGTAGGAGACGGCGAACTGCGCGGCCTCCTGTTTGCTCCCGTCGGGGATCTCGATGTCCTCGTCGGCGGGTTCGCTCGGTCCAGTGGCCTTGAGAATCGTCGCCGGGCCGCCACGGGCCTGCGTGTGGAAAAAGCGATCGCCCGGATCCAGGTACTTCTGGACGAGCGCCTCGTTCTGGTCGGCGTCGCGGCCGCCGATCACGAGGAAGCCGTCGCTGGTGTGGAACCACCGGAACTCCTCGTACCACTCGTCGTGTTGCCTGACCGGGATCGACTCCTCGGTCAGCCAGTCGACGTCCTCGTCGTCTTCGTCCTCGTCCGCTGCCTCCGCGTCGTCGCCGTCTGCCCGCTCCCACTCCTCGCGGCGCTGTTTGACGGCTTCGAGTTCCTCGCGGGTCTGTTCGATGGCCTGCTGGGCGCCCTCCTTTTTCCCCTCGATGCGCTTGGCCTCGGTGTAGAGGCGGTCCGCGTTCTTCTCGACGCCCGTGTCCGCGTCGAGCGTGATCCGCTCGCCCTCGATGTCGACGGTGACCGTCGCCTCGCTGCCGTCGACGCCGACGACGGCCTCGGCGGCCGGAATGCCCCGTTCGCTCCCCTCCTCGAACCGGTCGGCGATGTCGTCCCAGGAGTGGCCGTCCGCGCGGGCGGCCCGGACTGTCGAGAGCACGTCGTCGACGAGGTCGTAGTTGGCATAGAGAAGTTCGGCCCGCTCGCGCTCGCGTTCGGCCTGTTCGTCGAAGTCCTCAATTGCTCCCTCCTGTTGCTGGATGATCCGCTTTTGCTTCTCTATCTCGGCCTCGAAGTCGGGACGCTCGCGGCCGCCGCCGCTCTCGTCGCGTTCGTCCTCGCCCGCGTTCGCGAAGAAGTCGTCGAGCGCGGCGTTGAAGGAGTCGAAGGCGACGCCCTGGAGGTGGTCGTACTCTTCGAGAGGGAGCGGCGTCACGTCGACGCGGTGGCCGGGCGGGCCGTCGCTGTCGGCCTCGCTGTCGTCGCCGTCACCGCTCCCGTCGCCCGCTCCGTCGTCTTCGTAGTAGACGCGCGGGTCGAGATCGCCCTCCCGGAGTCGGTCGGCCAGGCGACGGACGGCGCCGAACAGCGCTTCGAGCTGTCCGTCGGTGGCCTCCTCGATCGGGACGTTGTAGTCGACGCCCGCCCGCGAACAGAGTTCCTCGCCGTAGAGGCCGCCGAAGTTGAGTTGCGTTGCCAGCGTCCGCACGAGGTCGGAGTCCGAATCGCGCATCCGCGCGACGAACGTCTCCTCGTCGACGTCCAGCGGGTCGAACCGCGCCGACGGGAACTCGTACTGCGAGCCGGGGGCGACGGTGCGGGACTTCAGCCGAACGGTCTCCAGTGAGTCGACTACCTCGCCGTTCCCATCCAGCACCGCGAGGTTGCCGTCGCCGAACAGCTCCGCGACGACGGTCGTGTTCTCGTCCTCGCGCTCGAACCGCAGTTCGAGGATGCGATCGAAGCCGAACTGCTCGACGTCGGCCAGTTGCGCGCCCTGGAGGCGATTCCGGAGCATCATCGCGAAGTTCGGGGGTCGCTCGGGCGCCTCGGGGACGTTGTCGACAGCGGCGACGTTGATCCGCTTGGTCTCGCCGACCTCGACGAGCAGTTCGATCCGGCCGCGGTCGTAGTGACGCATCCGGAAGCGCATCAGATCGTCCTCGGGGTAGAGATAGACCTTGTCGACGGCCGCGCCCTCGTACTCGCCCAGCTCGCCGACGAGCGCCGCGAGGTCGACGCTCGTGAGTTCCCGCTTGCGTTCCATACCCGTTGGTCCGCTGGCCGCGCAAAGAGGGTGTCGTTCGCGTCACCGGCGCGCGCCGCTTCGACCCGCCGGGGCGTCCGCGCGCTCAGAGACGCGCCGCGAGGTCCCGGAGCGCCTCGCGCCCGCCGGACCGGACCGGCTCGCCGTGGGCCATCGCGGCCACCTCGAAGTCGGGCGCCCGCTCGGCGAACGCCCTGATGCTCGCACGGATCTCGGCCATGTCGTAGGAGTCACCCCAGAACGGCGGGCGCAGGCCGCCCTCCTGGCCCCACACCAGGTCGCCGAGGAAGGCGACACCCGAGTCGTGGACGAACACGGTGTGACCGGGGTTGTGTCCGGGCGTGTGGACGGCCCTGAACGACCCGATCCGGTCGCCGTCGGCGACGCTTCGGTAGGTCAGCCCGGCCGGGAGCGGGAAGAGCCGTCGCGCGACGCGGTGGAACAGCCCCTTGTGGTGGAGCAGTGGTGGATGCGATTCGCCACGGACCAGCGCGAGGTCCGCCGCGCCCAGATAGACGGGCCCGTCGAAGGCGGGCACGAGCGCCCCCAGTCCCCCGGCGTGGTCGAGGTCCCAGTGGGTCACCAGCACGCGGTCCAGGTCGCTCAGCGCGTAGCCCGCACGCTCGATCTCCGTTCGGAGCGTCGGGCGGTTCCAGAACAATCCGGGGTCCACGAGCGTCAGGTCGCCGTCGTCGATCAGGTAGCCACTGGTCGCCAGCGGCGGGAACAGCCCCAGATCGAGGAGCCACACGCCGTCGGCGAGACGCTCGACCATACGGTCCGAACGGGACGCGTCCGGAAAACGGTGCGGTCGGCCCGGGCGCGAGCGGTGTGGTCGGCCCGGGTGCGTGCGGTGTTGTCGGTTCGGACACGAGCGGTGTGGTCGGTCCACGGGCGAGCGGTGTGATCGGTCCGGACACAAAGTATTCGTGACGCGTCCCGGAAGTGTCCGTATGCGCCCGCGACTGGTCCTCGCACTCGTGGCGGTCACAGCGACGCTCGCCCTGGCGGGGTGTGCCCACCCCGCGGGGAGCATCTCGATGAACCCGGTCGACGACGCCGGGCTGGCCGACGAGGCGAGCAGAGACGTCCCGGACGCCGAGTCGTCACGCCAGCGCGCGGATCGGCGGCTCGTCGTCGGTGCCATCGAGAACGGATCCGCGACAGCCAACGACACCAGTCCGCCCGTCGAGGGCGGGCTCCCGTTCGCCTACGAGGGTCGGTACTACAACGTCACCCACACCGTCACCGGCGAGGGGACCGGGTATCAGGTCGGGATCGAGATCGACTACAACGCCACCGACTTCGAGGGGGCGGCCGTCGACTACGGGGAGCTTCCTCAGCCAGACCGAGACGCCGTCGGCCCGCTCCTCGCGGGGCCTCGCGAGGGGCGACAGCCGGGGTACGACATCGGCATCGGCGCGACGTACACCGCCGACGAGTACGAGGCCTCGACGCTCGCGTCGGGTGAGTACGACGCGATCCGCTACGAGGGCGAGACCTACCCGATCCGGGTCCACGGCGCCCGCGAGGTGACGATCTCGACGTACCGCTACGAGGCGTCGGTCGTCGCCGGGAGCGCGAGCGAGTACGCGGCCGACCTCCGCGACCGCTACGCGTTCACGCTCTCGGGGCTCTCCGACGCGGAGCGCAGCATCGTCGAGGAGGCCGCGGGCGGGAGTTACTACCCCGAGAGTACCGACGACACGGCGTTCGAGAACGTCGTCGACCGGTTCCGGGAACACGACCCGGTCCACCGGCCGTCGGGGTCCGGATCGGGCGCGTGGCTCGTCCGCCACGACGGGCAACTGTACTGGGCACAACTGGACTACTACATGTTCGTCGAAGACACCGACGACGCGGTCGCGTCGCCCGGCGTGACGCCGCACTGACGCCGCCCGTCCGCGCTGTCTTTCTCGGGCACTCGGCGCTCCGCCCCTCGCCGATACCGCCGCGACCACATCGCTTTACCCGGATCGGCGGATATACCGGATATGACTCTCGAAGAGGACTCACTGGAGTATCACCGGGAGGACCCACCCGGCAAGATCGAGATCAGGACGACCAAACCCACCAGCTCACAGCGCGACCTGAGTCTGGCTTACTCGCCCGGTGTGGCGGGCCCGTGTCGTGAAATCGCCGACGACCCCGAGGCGGCCTACACCTACACCTCGAAGGGGAACCTCGTCGCCGTCGTCTCCGACGGCAGCGCCGTGCTCGGCCTCGGCGACATCGGCCCGCAGGCCTCCAAGCCCGTCATGGAGGGCAAGGGCGTCCTCTTCAAGCGGTTCGCCGACATCGACGTCTTCGATATCGAACTCGACCACGTCGATCCCGACGAGTTCGTCGACGCCGTCGCCGGGATGGAGTCGACGTTCGGCGGTGTGAACCTGGAGGACATCGGTGCCCCAAAATGCTTCGAGATCGAGGAGCGCCTCCGCGAGCGCATGGACATCCCCGTCTTCCACGACGACCAGCACGGCACCGCGATCATCACCGGCGCCGCGCTGTTGAACGCCACGGAGATCGCGGGTAAGGACCTCGCGGACCTGGAGGTGACGTTCGCGGGTGCGGGCGCAGCAGCGATCGCCGCGGCCGAGTTCTACGTCTCGCTGGGCGTCCCCCGCGAGAACATCACGATGAGTGACATCGACGGGATCCTCACGACCGAGCGTGCCGCCTCCGGCGATCTCAACGAGTACAACCGCGCGTTCGCACAGGACGTCCCGGCGGGCGACCTCGCGGACGCGATGGCAGGCGCCGACGTGTTCGTCGGACTGGCCGCGGGCGACATCGTCGACCAGGAGATGGTCCGCTCGATGGCCGACGATCCGATCGTCTTCGCGATGGCCAACCCCGACCCCGAGATCGGCTACGAGGCGGCGAAGGCCGCCCGCGACGACACCGTCATCATGGCGACCGGCCGCTCGGATTACCCCAACCAGGTCAACAACGTCCTCGGGTTCCCGTTCCTATTCAGGGGGGCCCTGGACGTCCGCGCCCGCGAGATCAACGAACCGATGAAGGTGGCCGCCGCCGAGGCGCTGGCCGACCTGGCCAAACAGGACGTCCCCGACGCCGTCAGGAAAGCCTACGGCGATCAGCCACTCCAGTTCGGCCCCGAGTACATCATCCCCAAGCCGCTGGACTCGCGGGTCCTCTTCGAGGTGGCGCCGGCCGTCGCGCGCGCCGCAGTCGACAGTGGTGTCGCCCGCGAGGAGTACGACGCCTTCGACGCCGCGGCCTACGTCGAGCGCCTCGAAGCGCGCCTGGGCAAGTCCCGCGAGATGATGCGCATCGCCATCAACAAAGCCCAGAGCGACCCGAAACGGATCGCGCTCGCGGAGGGGACCGACGGGAAGATAATCCGCGCCGCCCACCAGATGCGCGATCGGGGCATCGCCGACCCCGTGCTGATCGGCAACCGGACCAGCATCGAGCGCACCGTCGACGGCCTCGGCCTCGACTTCGATCCCGAGGTGATCGACCCGGCGGGCGGCGAGTACGACGAGTACGCGGACCGGCTCTACGACCTGCGTCAGCGCAAGGGCGTCACCCGCACCGAGGCCCGCGAGATGCTCCGGGACAGTAACTACTTCGCCTCGGTGATGGTCGAACGGGGCGACGCCGACGCGATGCTGACGGGTCTCACGAACCACTACCCCTCGGCGCTGCGACCGCCCCTGCAGGTGATCGGGACCGCCGACGGCGTCGACCACGCCGCGGGCGTCTACATGCTCGCGTTCGACAGCAGGGTGGTGTTCGTCGCCGACGCGACGGTCAATCAGGACCCCGACGCGGAGACGCTCGCGGAGGTGACCCGCCACGCCGCGACGATCGCCCGGCGGTTCGACGTCGACCCGCGCGCGGCGCTTCTGTCCTACTCCGATTTCGGGAGTGTCGACAACGCAGGCACGCGCAAGCCCCGCGAAGCTGCCCGCCAGCTCCGCGAGGACGATTCAGTCGTATTCCCGGTCGACGGCGAGATGCAGGCCGACACCGCCGTCGTCGAGGACCTCCTGCGTGACACCTACGACTTCGCTCAGTTGGACGGGCCAGCGAACGTCCTCGTCCTGCCGAACCTCGAAGCGGGCAACATCGTCTACAAGCTCCTCCAGCGACTCGGCGGCGCCGACGCCGTCGGGCCGATGCTCGCGGGCATGGCCGAACCCGTCCACGTCCTCCAGCGCGACGACGAGGTCGAGGACATCGTGAACCTCGCGGCCATCGCGACCATCGACGCGCAGAACTCCTGACGGACTTGATCGGTCGGCCTCATCGGATCGCCTCGGTCGGGAGAGACGGGGCGTCGTCCTCCCACGTCAGCGCGTCGAGAACCGCCACGAGGTCGTCGAGTCGCCGGTCGAGTACGTTGAGCGGATGCACGTCGAGAAACTCGGCGGACGCTCGCTGGACCGTCTCACCCCGGTGGTCGATCTGGACGTGACACTCACCGAGATCCGGATGCGTCTCGTCCTGGTGCCATCCGACCATGAGGTCGCGGTCCGGTTCGACCCACTGGATCACGTAGAAGTCGTACGAGTGGGTCTGTGGAAAGTCGAACGAGATCTGTAGTTCCGCCTCGTCGGTTGAATAGGTGGTCTGGAGGAACGCGTCCGGATCGATCGTCACCCGGACGCCGACTTTGTTTCCCGTCGATGTCCGATACCACACCTGTTCGACCGGGGAGTTTTCGTCGGGGATCTGCGTCTGGAACCGATTGTGGATCCGGGTGAGAAGCGTTCGTCTGTCGAGATTCGAACGGTTAGCGAGGAAGATCATCAGTCCGTCCTACTGAGAGAGCGGCGACGAGGAGTTCGACGACTCGTCCCGTCCCGGGTAGAGTTCCCGGGCGTCGTCGTAGAGTTCGAGCGCGTGTTTCAGCAGGCGCTTGTTGTCCTCGTAGCGTTCCCACTGTCGCAGTACGCGATTTCGACGCCGAATCGCCTCGCTGTCGAGGTCCGCGTCGGTGAGTGTCGCCTCCAGGTCGTCGCGGGATTCGACGCCGAACTCGCCTTTCCACTCGTCGATGTCGGCCTGGATGGTCGCGATCTCCTCCCGGAGTTCTGCGCGCGTGTGTGTGTTGATCAGCTCGGTCACTTCGTCGAAATACCGAAGCTGGTAGTTCGGCGCGTACTTCGTGTTCCCGTCGTCGCCCTCGACGGCATGGACCTGTCCGAAGTCGACGAGCATCTCTAACTCGTCTTTCGCGGTCTGCCACGACGACACCTGTGCCTGTTCGCGAACCCACTCGACAGACCGGGGTTCCGTGAGCGTCGTCGCGACTTCTCTGACCCGTTCCCGGGACGAGAGCCCGTCCGTCCACGAGCCGAGGCCACCATCGGTCATACGTCGGTATACGCGGATTCGTCTCTTATTTCTTTGGATCGGTCACAGATATACGAGAGGGGGCCGAGATATCGTCGCCGTCTGTACGACGATCCGTTTCACCCGGGTCGCCTCGCTCACATCGCACGCTGTGGAAATTCCTCCTTGCAGAAGCCGTCTCTGGGAGCGAAGCGAGGGCGGAGTAACTCGTTCTCTCTCGACTGCCCGCTCACAGTCGCTTCGAGACGTACGGCCCAGGTCCCACCTTTTACTCGTCGGGTTTCCTCGCTCACTCGCGCTCACGGCGCTGCGCGCCGTTCGCATCGAGGCTTCCCTACGGTCAGCCTCGCACCGTTCGCTGCGGGAACCACTCCTCGCAAAAGATGGGGCAAAAGGCCGACCTCGCTACGCTCGGTCGGGACAATCCCTCATCACAACCGCTTCGAGACGTAGGGACCGTCCTGCTTGTACCCGAGTTTCTCGCGGTAGTACTGCCGGACGCCGATACCCGAGAGGATCGCGAGTTTGTCGTAGCCGGCGTCGGCGGCGATGGCCTCGGCCTCGCGGACGAGACGCGTGCCGTACCCCTGGTGCTGGTGGTCGCCGTCCTCGCCCTCGCCGCCGATGGCCACCTCGTTGCCGTAGACGTGGAGTTCCCGGACGATAGCCGCGTCGTCGAGTTCTCGACGGACGGGGTCGTTCGGGAAGCGCAGGCGACAGAAGCCCACGAGGAGGTCCTTCTCGCGGTCCTCGAAACTGATGAAATGTTCCGTGCCGCCGCCCGATTCGTAGGTTATCGTCTCCAGCGTGACGTCCTCGGGGTCCTCGTCGTTGTGGCCGACCTCGCGACAGCGGATACAGTCACACGTCCAGCCGTGTTCCTCCATGCGCTGGCGAGCGAGCTGGCGGAGGTTCGACTTCCAGACGCCGCCCTCGATGAAGTCGGCGGGGATGTCCCGCTGGACGCGCTGGAGGCGCGTGTACTCGGGGATCAGCGATTTGATCTCGGCGACGAGTTCGGCGGCTTCCTCGTTGCCCAGCGGGTCGAACTCCCCGCGGTGCCACGAGTCGTAGACCGCGGTGCCCTCGACGACCAGCGTCGGATAGATCTTCAGGTAGTCCGGCCGCCAGTCCGTGCTCTCGAAGATGCGCCGGAAGTCCTCCAGGCACATCTCTCTGGACATCCCGGGCTGGCCGGGCATCATGTGAAAGCCCACCTTGAAGCCAGCGTCGCGCAGGCGGCGGTTCGCCGAGACGGAGGCCTCGACGCCGTGCCCGCGGTGCATCTCGCGATTGATCCGCTCGAAGGTGGTCTGGACGCCCACCTCCACCTTCGTCCCGCCGAGTCTGAGCATCCGGTCGATCTGTTCCGGATCGCACCAGTCGGGCTTGGTCTCGAAGGTGGTCGCGATGTTGCGGATGTCACCGGTCTCGTTCTCGGCGATGACGTCCTCCAGATACGAGAAGTCGTACTCGTCGGGGTCCTGCGCGAAGCTCTCGCCCTCGGCTGGCTCGGGCGGTTTGTCGAGGTCGTAGTCGTTCATCGCTTCGAGGGCGCGCTTGACGAACCACTCCTGGTAGTCGTGGCTCCGGGCGGTCATCGTCCCGCCCATCAGGATCAGTTCGACCTTGTCGACGGGGTGGCCGATCTGTCGCAACTGCTCCAGACGCAGTGTCACCTGCCCGTACGGGTCGTAGTCGTTCTGGACGCCCCGCGCCGCGGCGGGTTCGTGACCGGTGTAGGACTGCGCGGAGGAGAACTCCGAGTCGGGACCGCCAGGACAGTAGAGACACTTCCCGTGGGGACACCGGTGGGGGGAGGTCATGATCGCGACCGGCGAGACGCCCGAGGCGGTCCGGACGGGCTTGCGCCGGAGCACCTCCTCGAGTTCCTCGCGGCGGTCCTCGGGACCGAAGTCGATGAGTTCGGAGTTTTTCGGGACCTTCGGCGAGGAGTACTCGCCACAGACTTCGATCTTCGCGCTCTCGACGTCCTCGGCGTCGATCTCGCCCGCGAGGACCCGCTCGACGAGCTCCTCGCAGGCCTGTCGGTAGGCTTCGGACTCGATGTCGGAGTCGCCGACGGTGGTCTCGGAACTCATCGGAGTTGTCGACTCTGGGAGTCTGGCGCGAATAAGCGTGTCGCTACCGCCCGGTCCCGCGAGAGCCGCGGCCCCGATCGAACGTCTTCGGGCCAGCCGCCTTCGACGCTGGCGGCGTAGGCCCGGACGATGCCAGCCACCGACTTCGACACCGAACGGACGTACAGCGACGACCAGTTCTCCGCACAGGGCGTCTACAGCAGCGACCGGATGAAACTGGTCTGTGGCTACTTCGAACCGGGGCAGTTCATCCCCGTCCACGCGCCCGGGAGCGACGTGGCGGTCCACGTCCGCGAGGGGACCGGCGTCGTCCGCGAGGGCGACACCGACCACGCGGTCGAACCCGGCGACGTGGTCGTCGTCCCCGCCGACGTGGACCGCGGCGTGAGAGCCGACGACGACGGCCGTCTGGAGGCCCTGCTGGTCACCGCGCCGCCGCCGACCGACGCCGAACACGACCCCGTCCGCGAGGGCCTGCGACGGGGCGTTTTCGACCCCGGGACCGAGGAGTGAGCGGTCCCCGGTAGCCGCGCTGTCGCCCTACTCCTCCCAGTAGTCGACCTCGGCGGTCAGGTCGACGGTCTTCGAGAGGTACCGATCCCCGTGATCACCGGGCGCGCCGCCGCCGAACACCATCGCCCTGTCGCGCTCGACGAGGACCGACAGGTCGGGGTCGTTCATCGTCGAGATCACCAGGAAGCGCGCCGTCTCCTGGCCGGTGGCCTCGACCTCGTGGGCGTGGTCCGGCCCGGTCGGGAGCGCGACGTAGTCGCCGGGTTCGAGGACGTGTTCGGTCTCCGCCTCGCCCGATCCGAGCCACAGCGTCAGTTCGCCCGCGAGGTGGTAGATGGCCTCCTCGTTTCCGGCGTGGTAGTGACGGGGCCAGGTCCGGCGGCCGGGGTCGAGTTCGTAGAGGCTCGTGCCAATGTCCTCGCCGCCCGCGGCGGCGCCCAACTGCTTGCGCCGGAAGGTCCGCTGGCCGTGTTCGTACTCGTCGAAATCGAGGTCGGACTCGCTGACGACGCGAGACTGTTCGTGGTCGTCCATGGCGACCGTATCGGGGCCCCGCGAGAAAAAACCGAGCGCCGGAGTTGCAGATCAGGCGACTTCGTCGGCGACGACGTCGACGACGGCGTCGAGTACCGTCTCACGCTCGCCGACGAGGAATTCGAGTTTGCCGTCGCGCGCGCTCCGGGCGGTCAGGCCCGCACTGGGGGCCCACTCGCGGGCGCGGTCAGTCACGTCGCGTACGTCGACGGGCGTGTCGCTCCGGATGTGGAGTTCGTCCTCGGCGATGCCGATGACCGCGTCGACCTCGTCGCGGTGGCGGCGGTGGAGTTCGTCCAGCAGAAGTTCCGTCGGCGGGAACTCGTAGCGGTGAGTGAAGGCGTCGGTGTCGAGCACCGCGATGGTGGCGTCGTCGACCGTCCGGTGGTCGATGTTGGCCTCGGCGGTCTCGACCTCGGCGTCGAGTTTCTCGCGGAACTGCTCGCTGACGTGGCTGGCGAGACCGCCCGGGCCATCGCCGTCGCCGAACAACAGGTCCGTGATCAGTTCGCGCTTGTCCTCGTAGGACTGATAGAACGCCTCCAGCGCGACGGCCTCGCGAATTTCGCGGACGTCGTCGGCGTCGTAGCCAGCGTTCTCGGCGGCCTCGACGTAGCCCTCGGGGGTGTCCTCCCAGAAACTCACCGCGGGCAGGTGTTCGAGGTCGGCGCGGACGCTCTCGTCGACGTGTGCGGCGACGTTGGCCGCGATCGTCGTCGCGGTCGTCTCGGCCGCGTCGGCCGCGGGAGTCGCCAGCGCCGCGACCGAGGCCTCGACCTCGGGGTCGACCGCGACGTCGTCGACGAGGGTTTTCTCGGCGCCGTAGAGATCCAGCAGTTCGAACCCGTCGAGCGATTCGCGGGTCGCGCCCGCGGCGACGAAGACGAACAGTGGGAGTTTCTCGCCGTGGCGCTCGCGGGCGTCGAGCATCCCCGTCACGTCGTTGGTGGCGTCGTCCATGTCGTAGACGCCGTCCTCGAGCGGTCGGCGGTCGAAGTAGTGGTAGACGGCGTCCGCCTGGTCGTGCTGGTCGCGCACCAGGGGGAGGGTCGCGCGCTCGATGGCGACGCCGCCGACGTAGCCGTCGGCCGTCGCGGTGTGGCGGACGATGACCGGGCGCTCCTCGATGACCGCGCGCCGGATCGCCGTCGCTACCTCGCGGATGTCGTCGGCGAGCGCCTCGACGGCCGAGTCCGCCACGAGCGGTTCGACGGCGTCGGGTTCAGCGCGCTCGGTGATCGCGTCTTCGAGACGCTGTTCGACCGCCTCTCGCTCGTCGTCGTCGAGTTTGACCAGTGCCTCGGTCTCCACCTGCAGTTCGCTGCGTCGCTCGCGCACCTCGCCGTCCAGACGGACCACGTCGTCGGCGCCGATCTCGGGGTAGGCGCGGACGCCTGCCTCCTTGAACGCCGCACATTCGATGGAACCGGTCTCGTCGCGGATCTCGAAGACCGTCGGCCCGCTGGTCTGGTGGACGTTCTCGACGACGCCCTCGATGCGGACGGTGTCGCCGACCAACTCCGACAGCGACCCGACCGCGACGTGTTCGACGTCCTCCGTTTCCGCGACAGCGACCGCACCGACGCTTCCGCTCGACCCGGCGTCCGCGGACGCGGTGCTGTCGCCGGTCGCGCCGGTCTCGGCAGCATCGGCGCCGTCCGCGGCGCCGCCGCTCGCATCGCTCTCGGTGTTCCCCGCGGAGTCGTCGGTCGACGCGGACTCGCTCGTGGAGTCGTCGGTCGACGCGGACTCGCTCGTGGAGTCGTCAGCCACAGACTCACCTGTCTCGGTCGCGGACGAGCCGGTCTCGGTCGCGTCAGTCTCGGTGTTGTGGCCGCTCCCGTCGTCGGGCGAGTCGTCGTCGCCGTCGTCTTTGACGTACGTTTCACCCTGCTCGGCGTCGTCGACGAGCATGCCGCGGAACTCCGATTCGTCCTGACGGATCGACCAGCCCAGGTCGATGTTGCCGTTGTCGCGGACCTGCTGGACCTGGACGAAGACGGTGTCGCCCGGTTCCCAGTCGAGGCTCTCCAGGCGCTGGTCCAGTTCGCTCCGGTGGAGGAGGCCGGTGACGCTGTCGCCGATGTCGATGAACACACCGAACTCGGCGTAGCCGTCTACCGTCCCTCGGTAGAAGCGATCGATCGTGAGCTGGTCGGGCGAACTACCGCGGAACTCGAAGACGACGTCTTCCTCGTGGAGGTCGCAGATGCGACCGTCGACGGACGTTCCGCAAATGATACACGAACCCATTGCTCGGTGAAAACGCCCCCGGACTAAAACGGTTGTCGAAACGTCGTCGCCGAGTCGCAGTCGCGAGCGCTACTCGAATATCTCGCTGTCGGCTTCGAGCGATTCGATCTCGCGGGCGATCTCGCGGGCCTCGTCGGGGAACAGCGCGATCTCGACCTCGTTGCCGTCCTCGTCCGTGCACGCGATCTTGGCCCGTTCGTCGCCGAACTCGCGGACCTCGGCGTCCTCGACGTCGTAGAGTTTCACGGTCGCGGACTTGTTCGACGGCCCGACGTGTTTGATCGCGCCCTCCTTGAGTTCGAACATGAACGACTCGATGTCGAGCGTGAGCATACGTCGGCCTACAGCGGGGTCGGGGGTAAACGCTGTCCTCCGGGGAGCGGTGCCGTCTCGCCTGCCGTGTTCGCGGCGGAACCCGGTGTCCGCTCACAGCGCCGCCAGCGCCGTCTCCATCTCGGCGACGAGTCTGGCCGCCGATCCGAACCCGCGGAAGCCGTAACCGAAGACGAGCGTCGCCGGGAGCGCGCCCAGGACTGCCGCCTTCGGGAGCGAGATCTCGTGGACCTCCGCGAGGCCGACGATCAGGAGGACGGCGCCGTACCCGGCGGCGGCGGTCCGGACCGTGGGCGAGGGGATCCCGGCCAGCGCACACGGCGCCGCGGCGTAGGCGATGACCTGGACCGTCTCGCTGACGCCAGCGCGGTCGTCGACGAACGCGAGCAACAACACCGTCTGGAGCGCCGCGGTCAGGTGCAGGGCCGCGGGTGCGACCAGCACGACGGCGATGGTCAGCCAGAACACCGTCGACACTAGCGGCTGACCGGCCAGCACGGGATAGATATCCGGGACCAGCAGCGCGCGCGTCCCCTCGGCGACGAAGACGACTGCCGCCCCGAAGGCCAGTCCGGGCGCCTGATCGCCGGGCGCGACGGCCGATCGGAACAGGCGACGCGGCCGGACGAGCGCTTCGACCCACGCCCGCGCGAGCGCCGCCGCGCCGCGGTCGCGGCCCCCGGTCGTGTTCTCGACCCACTGTGTCACGACCGGTGATTGGAACGAGACCGTCAAGACGGTTCCGGAGCGCAGGGCCGCCACGAACTGGGTTCTAACGAACGTCTACCTCGTATCACTTTGGGGTAATTATATACCATACTGGATATAATAGCGAGAGAAGGTGATACCGAGTCACCGGGTCGAGGACGCGGGGAGGCGCGACCTGATCGCGAGCGTGACGGCGGTCCAGGACGCGGTCGGTCCGACGTGCTGGCAGACGGCCTCCGAACGGCCAGTGTGGTGGGTATCGAACCCAGTTTTCACGCGGACCATGGACGTTCACTGTCGCGCCCGGATGTTGGGGACGACGGGGGGACGCGACCGCGCTGCCGTCGGCGGACTGGCTGCCGACAGCGCCGGATCGACTGTGCGGTCGCCGATGTAGGCCTCTCCCGCAGGCTTCGCCGCGACCAGCGCGACGATCCTCGGCAGCGAAGAGGACAAGAGACAGTATGAAAGAGAGAGAACACGTGCGGCGACGGTCGTTCATCGGAACGGTGGCGACCGTCGCGGCGGGGGCGGGCGCCGGAGTCGGTGCCGCCGAAGGCAGTGACGAACAGCACAGTCGAACGAACGCCGTGGCGTCGAGCGTCGCGGCGTCGAGTGTCGCGGACTACGCCAACCGGGCCGGTCGGATCGGCACGGACGGCCTGCAGGCAGCACTGGACGACTGGAACAACGGAGCCATCGGGCGCGACCTGCTGGACCGGGTGACCGCGGCCTGGAACACCGGCGAACGGGTCGTCGAGAAGACGGTCGTCGAACTGACCGACGACGTCGGCTCGGACCGGACGCTGGAGCGGAATCCGGACGATCCGAACGGTGAGGCGGTCGTCTACCAGGTCCAGAACAGCATCGACGTCGGTGCGAGACTCACCGTCGAACCCGGCGCAGTCATCGAGTTCACGCAGGGCACGCGACTGAACGTCGACAGTGAGGCCGCGCTCGTCGCGGAGGGGACCGCCACGGACCCCATCCTGCTGACGGCCACGAACGCCCGGCGCGGGTGGTGGGGCGGCGTCTACGTGAACTCGGGCAACCCCGACGGCTCCATGGAACACGTCGTCGTCGAGTACGGCGGTGGCGGCCTGCGGGCCGACGTCGTCGTCGAGTCGGACGGGACCACCGCGCTGTCGAACTGCACGCTCCGCCGGAGCGGGGAGTACGGCGTCGCGGTCAAGAGCGGCGCGGAGTTACAGGCCGGGAGCGGGGACAACGTCTACGCGCACAACGCCGCCGCGCCAGCGTACGCGCGGACCGGGACGATGCACGCGCTCTCGGCGAGTTCCGTCTACACTGACAACGACAACGACTACGTCTACGTCGACTCCGAGAACGTCACCGGCGGCGGGCCCGACACCGAGGAGCGGACGTGGTCGGGGCTCGGCGTCCCCTACTGGATGGACGGCGGCCACAAGGTCGAGGAGCTCGACCTGACGATCGAGGCCGGGGCGACCTTCGCGTTCACGGAGGGGTCGGGACTGCATCTCGCGGCGAACTGCCGGTTCACGGTCGTGGGGCGCGACCCCGAGGCCGAGGAACCGAACATCGTCGACCCGATCACGTTCACCGGGACCGAGAAACAGCGCGGCTGGTGGAGCGGGCTCTACGTCTCCTCCGTCAACGCCGACAACGTGTTGCGCAACGTCGTCGTCGAGTACGGCGGCAACGGCGAGAACGGCAACCTCTCGCTGGGCAACCGCTTCCGCGAGGCCGCAGTCTGTGAGATCAAGGGGTGTACGTTCCGGCAGGCCGACGGCTACGGGATGGTCCTCGGCGGGAGCCAGGCGACCGGCTACAGCAACAACGTCGACCTGGACTCGGATTTCAACACCTACACCGAGAACGCCGACGGGCCGGTCCGGATCCACACCTCACAGATCCACTATCTCTCGAACGGGTCGGATTTCACCGGCAACGACACCGAGGAGGTGTACGTCGCCAACGGCGAGAACGCTAACGCCGACAACCTCGACGCCGACGCCATCGAGTGGAGCAACATCAACGTCCCCTACCACATGGACAGCAGCGACCACTGGGTGAACGACGTCGAGTTGTCGGTCGAACCCGGCGCGGAGTTCCGCTTCGAGGAGGAGGGACTGCTCGCGTTCAACAACGAGGCGGTCATGTCCGTCGAGGGGTCGGAGGCGGAGCCGATCCTCTTTACCGGGACCGAACAGCAACGGGGGTGGTGGGACGGCATCTACGTCGAGACGAGGGCCGACAACAACACGCTCCGCCACGCCATCGTCGAGTACGGCGCCAACGGCGAGGACGCGAACCTCTCGCTGGGCAACCGCTTCCGGGAGTACGCCGAACTCGCGATCACTGACTGCACGTTCCGCCACGCCGACGGCTACGGGATGATCCTCGGCGGCGGCGAGGGTACCGGCTACACAAACAACGTGACGCTCCACGAGATGGACAACAACGTCTACACCGCCAACGCCGACGGACCGGCGTCGATCAACACCCCGCAGGTCCACTACCTCGCGACGAGTTCGGACTTCACCGGCAACGACACCGACGAGGTGTACGTCGCCAACGGACAGAACCTCAACGAGAGTTCGGTGGACGTCGACGCGGTGACGTGGTCCGCGATCAACGTCCCCTACCGGTTCGACGACAGTACACACGCCGTCGATCACGTCGACCTGACGGTCGAACCCGGCGTCGAGTGCCGCTTCGAGGAGACGGCACGCGTCAGGTTCAAGGAGAACAGCTCGTTCACCATGGAGGGGACCGAGGACGAACAGATAACGCTGACCGGCACCGAGGAGATCGCCGGGTGGTGGGACGGCGTCTCGATCCAGTCGCCGAGCCTCACCAACACGATGGACTACGTCGTCGTCGAGTACGGCGGCCGCGACCTGGCGGGTAACCTCGACCTGGCCGAGACGGGGTTCCGCCAGAACGCCGCGCTGACGCTGACCAACAGCACGATCCGCCACAGTCGCGCCGCGGGCCTGTACGTCAACGAGGGCGAGCGGATCAACGACGACGTCTGCGAGGTCAACACCTTTGCCGACAACGAGGGGGGTGACTGCGTTGTCGAGTGAGTCGCCCGATCGCGACCGACCAGTCTCCGGTCGGTCCGTCGGCAGGACGGTACTGCTCGCCGCGCTAGTCGCACTCGCGGCCGTGGTCGGCGTCGGAAGCGCCGTCGCCGACAGCGGGTCCGGCGCCGCCGGTGTCGCGCTCTCCGGTGGCGGCGCGTCCCTCGCCGCGGACGTCGCCACGGTCGAACGGACGATCGACGACTCCGAAGTCGCGCCCGGCGGCGTCGCGGCGGTCGACGTCACCGTCGAGACGAGCGGCGAACTCGGGACCCAGGAGCTCGTGCAGGTGACCGAGGCGTTCTCGCCCGGCGTCGCGGACGCCCGGCTCGTCGACAGCGCACCCGGCGCGGGCGGCGCCGCCGCGAGCCCGGACGGCGACGAGTTCCTGGCCATCTGGAACGAGGACGCCACCGAGTACACTCTCACGTACGACGTGCTGGTCCCCCTCGACGCGGAGGCGGGCGACACGTACGAGATCAGCGGAACCGCCGCAGTCGGCGACGACTCGACCTCGATCGGGAGCGACAGTCTCTCGGTCAGCGGCGACGCCACCGCCGAGACCACCGTCAGGCTGACCCCCAGCGCCGCGACCGCGGCGTCGGGTGAAGGGGTCACTTACGACCTCGTCGTGACCGGTGCGGACGAAGGGGTCGGTTCCTACTCCGTGAACGTCTCGTCGACCAACGCGAGCGTCGCGACGATCAGCGACGTCTCTCTCGCGAACCAGGCCGACACCGACCGGACCGAGATCGCCGACGGCGGCACCTCGGTCGTCGTCGACGCCGATCTCGGCGACAGCGACCACGCCGCCGGAAACGGCGTCACGATCGCACAGATCACCGTCGACGCGGGTCAGTCCGGCGTCGGCGCGCTCGAAATCGGCGAGGACGCCACGGTCGCCAACGCGACCGGCGCGGAATACGATGTCGCGGCGGTCAGCGGCGCGCGTCTGACCGTCCCCGACCCCGACGCGGCGGCGACCGAGACGGCGACCGACGCCGGTGGCGAGACCGCCACCGACGAGGCTGGCGACGAAACCGCGACCGACGAAGCCAGTGACGGGACTGCCACCGACGAGGCCGGAGACACCACTCCGACCGCCACGGAGGCGGCCGACGATCCGACGCCCACTGCGACCGAACCTAGCGAGGGCAGTACGGACGCCGCCGACGGCGACACCGGAACGAGCGGATCCGGGCCCGGCCTGGGCGTGACGACGGCACTCGCGGCCCTCGTCGCCACCGGGTTCCTCCTGGCCCGCCGACGGGCCGACCGGGGAGCGTAGCGCCCGAGTTCGAGACCGACGCCCTTATCCTCGCGCGTCTTTTAAATAACGGAATGAGTCCCTCCGACGACATCGCCGAGCGAGAGCGCCCGCTCAAGGCGACGCTGTACTGTCCGAACTGCGATCACGCGAGCCGTATCAACGGCAACTGGATCATCGAGATCCACACCGACCACCTGGACTACGAGTGTCCCCGCTGTGGGACGCTGATCACGTCACGACGCGACGAGTCCGAGCTCCACACCAGATGCGACGGCACACTCCAGTTCGGGAACGCCGACTGAGACTGCCCGCTCGCACGGATAGCCGCCGAACATCCGAACGGGTGGGCCCGGGCCGCCGGACACCCGAACGACTACCCCTCAGGCCGCCGAGCCGGTGATATGGACGCACGGAACTTCCTGTTCTGTTCGCTCGACGCGGCACCGATCGGCGACATCGCGTGGCGGGTCAGTCCAACCCCAGCAGGACCGCGACCGCGACGACCGACGGCACCAGCAAGGCGTGGGTGCTCATACCTGCGCGTCGGTCGCGCCCGGTATGAAGGTGCGGTCATCGCATCCCGTTCGTGCTGACAGGCGGGGGCAGCGATGAAATACGCGCCGGTCGTAGTCCGCGGCATGGGAGACAAACGGTTCGAAGTACGGCTCGGCGAAGCCCTCCGGGAACGCGGTGAGACTATCGCGGTTGCGGAGTCGTGTACCGGCGGCCTCGTGGGGTCGACGATCACCGACGTGCCCGGTGCCAGCGAGTACTTCGTCGGCGGGATCATCCCCTACACCGTCCGCTCGAAACTCCACTCGCTGGCGGTCTCACAGGAGGCACTGGACGCGCACGGTCCAGTCAGCAGGCCGGTGGCAGCCGAGATGGCCAGTCACATCCGCGATCGGGCGGAGGCGTCGTGGGGCGTCTCGACGACGGGCTACGCCGGGCCCGAGGGCGGCGACGACCAACCGGTCGGGACGGTCTTCATCGGCGTCGCGTACGCTGGCTCGGAGCCCCGGTCGCCGTTCACGAACGTCGGACACCACCGGTTCGACGGGGCGCGCTACGAGACGAAAGCTCGGATCGCACGGCAGGCGCTCCGGTCGGTACTCGACGAGATCGAAACAGTCGAGCGTAGCAAGGGTGCGGACTGACTGGTCTCGAGACAGTCGTCTCGGGCCGTGAGACGCCGGGCTTCACCGACTGAAGCGCTGCTCATCCCTCTATTGAAACGGGGGTTCTCTCTCCACGTGCAATGGCAGTCCACACTCGACTCGCGGACGCACTGCTCGGAACTATCGTCGCTGTCCTGACCGCTCCCACCGGACTGGGCGCTGGCCTCGCCGGGTGGGTCGCCGCCCGGCGGTCGGGCGGAGCCGTCGCTGGCACCGTCACCGGCGCCGTCGTCGGCCTCGTCGGCGCGGCGCCGTGGGCGGCGCTGGTCTACCTCGCGAGCGCTGGCGCAATCGACCCGGTCGGCTACCACGAGGGGTTGATCCACGTGGGTATCAACCCCGCCGCGCCCGAGACGTTCGTCCTCTGGCAGGAGGTCGGACTCGCGGTCCTCGTCGGCGGTATCGTCGTCGCCGCGGCCGCCGCGGGCGGGTTCGTCGCCGGGTCGGCGGCGGACGTAGCGGGCGAACTGCGCTCGGATCTGACCGAGGCGGTCTGACGCGACCGCGCGAGCGGTCGGCGCTCCGCGCGCCGGTTCATACTGTCGGCTATACCATATCGAACGAATTCGCCACCCCGGGGTGGCGAATATCTTCACGAACGTATAGCCGACAGTATCAGAAGCCGAAGCCGCGCCGGTACTGCGGCGGCGTCTCGATCTGATCCGTCGCGTCCAGCGCCTCGGCGGCGTGCGTCGCGAAGTACGGGTCCCGGAGGTGCTCGCGGCCGACGACGGCCAGGTCGGCACGGTCGTTGGCGACGACGGCCTCGGCCTGTTCGGGTGTCGTGATCCCACCGACGGCGCCGACGCGCACGTCGCTGTCCGTCTCGGCACGGATCCGTTCGGCGTAGCGGGTCTGGTAGTTCGGGCCAGCGTACTCGGGCCGGGACTCGGGGTGGATGCCACCCCCACTGACGTCGATCAGGTCTGCGCCAGCCTCGTGGAGACGGTCGGCCAGGTCCACCGAGTCATCGACCGTCCACGACTCGCGGTCGGGGAGCCAGTCGGTGGCGGAGATGCGCACGAAGACGGGTCTGTCGTCGGGCCAGACCTCGCGGACGGCGGCGGTCGCCTCGCGCACGAGGCGGGTGCGCCCCTCGAAGTCGCCGCCGTAGTCGTCTTCGCGGGTGTTCGTGACCGGCGACAGGAACTCGTGGAGCAGGTAGCCGTGAGCGGCGTGGACCTCGGCCACCTCGAACCCGGCGTCGAGCGACCGCCGGGCGGCCGCGCGGAACGACCCGATCACGCCCTCGATCTCCCCGGTGTCGAGACGGCTCGTCGGTGGGGCCGGTTCGTCCTCGTAGGGCCAGGGCTCGTCGGTGGGACCGACGACCGCCCAGCCGCCGTCTTCGGGGCTGATCGGACCGTACCCGTCCCAGGGGCGTCGCGTCGAGGCCTTCCGCCCGGCGTGGGCGAGCTGGATCCCCGGGACGGCGCCTCGATCGCGGACGAACGCGGTCGTGCGTTCGAGCGCGGCGGCGTGCTCGTCGCTCCAGATACCCAGGTCCTCCGGCGAGATGCGGCCGCGCGGTTCGACGGCGGTGGCCTCGCTCAACACGAGGCCCGCGCCGCCGACGGCCCGCGAACCGAGATGGACGTGGTGCCACTCGGTCGCCAGACCGTCGCAGCCATCACAGGAGTACTGGCACATCGGCGAGACGGTCACGCGATTCGGGATCGTCGTCCCGCGCAACTCCAGCGGCGAGAACAGCGCTGTCATCGGACGTGGTTACGACCGTAGCTACAAGAATCAGGCGCCGAACGCGGGTCTCTCCGGTTTCCCCGGGGAACGTCTCGTCGTTCTATCGGAGATTTTAATAGCGACACGTCCTCTTTATCACGGCGATGGTGGGGACCTATGACAGAACTGTGTGACGGATGCAGAGACCATCTCGAAGCGGCACTCCGGACGGACGACCCTTCGGAGAAGAACTACCACATCCGCGAAGTCCTCCAGACGTGCGGTATCGACGACCTGCCCGAGGGACACGATCCGGAACTGACACCGCTCACAGAGGAGTGATACCGTCGGCTCTCCGACCAGCAGAACCGTTTCGTGAGTGACGCGCCGACGGCCTCAGAGCGATCATTGTAGCGGTCTGCCGGAGCACGGCGACCCCGGATCGGCGCGACGCGGAATGAGCGACAACAGTCACGATCAGTCCAGCCACCGCGGGCGCGTCGGCACGTCGAACCGGTCGGTGCCGAACAGTCCGGCGCCGAACGCGGCCGCCAGGGCGACGGGCACCCAGTTGCCGAAGGCGGCGTTGACCGCCCCCCAGAGGACGACGAAACTCACCATGTCGTCGAGCATGAACGGACACGATTCCAGGCGCGCGAGCAGGGCGTCGCGGTCGAGTCCCCAGTCGAAGGCCGCCACCGCGACGGTCGCCGAGAGGACCCACCCGCGGTAGTTCGACCACGGCACGCCGTAGAACGCCCCGCCGCCGTCGTAGCTCCAGAAGCCGAGCGCCACCGCGCCCGGGTCTAGGACGAGATCGACCGCGACGACGGTGGCGGCGACGACCGGCAGGCGGACCCACCGCGAGCGGGTCCACTCGCCCAGCAGGAGCAGGCAGAGCAGGTAACTATTCAGTACGAGCGGGAAGAAGAATATCGGAAGCGCGAGCGGGATACCGCCGAGCATCGGCCCGAGCGCGACGCCGTACTCGAAGGGGCCGTAGGGCTGGCCGGTCGTGACGCCGACGAGCTCGATCGCGTAGGCGTAGGCGGTCAGGCCCGCGAGCGCGAGCGTCGCGCGGCGGTCGACCAGCGGCGCGACACCCGCGACGAGCGGTAGGCGCATCACGACGACGCCGATCAGCACCAGCCACGGATTGAACGCCAGCGACTCCGGTAACCACGCCCACGCACTCGCGAGCAACAGCGCCGCACCCGTCACCGGGAAGACGACGGCGATGGCAAACCGGTTCTCGCGGACGATGTCGTCGAGGCGCGCCTCGACGCGTCCGCGGTCGAACCGCTCGGCCGCGGGGACCGCCGCGCTCGCCCAGTCAGGTGGCATAGACGACCCTCCAGAGGCCGCCCATCGTCAGCAGGGTTCCCACGGCGGTGTTCAGGAACGGGAACCACCAGTACGCCCGGTCGACCGAGACGTCGCTCAGTGCGACGCCCACGGTGAACACCGGGTAGACGGCCAGCAGGCCGCCCCACGCGGGGTGGACCTGCCAGAACACCGCCGCGGCGAGCGTCCAGACGACGCCGCAGTAGCCGTAGGTCGTTCGCTCCCCGAGGACGGTCGCGGTCGTCTCGATTCCGGCCGCGCGGTCGGGGTCGATGTCGGGGATGGCCGAGAAGGTGTGCATCGCCATCGTCCAGAGCCACGCCCCTGCGACGGCCAGCGCTGGCGGGAACGCCCCGGCGACGGTGGCATACGCCACCACACCCGGCAGAACGTAGAGGCCGTTGGACAGCGAGTCCAGGAACGGTGTCGTCTTGAACCGGAAGGGGGGCGCGCTGTACTGGACCGACAGGGCCAGGAAGGCCAGCATCGCGACGGCGGCCTGCGCCGGGAGGAAGGGGAGCGCCGTCACCGCGAGGACGCCACTGGCAAGAACGACCGCGAGGACGGCCCTGTCGCCGCGGTACCGGACCTCCTTCTCGTCTTTCTTTGGGTTGTCCTCGTCGACATCGGCGTCGAAGACGTCGTTGACGCCGTAGAGGAAGACGTTCGCCGGGAGGAGGAAGTACGCGAACAGGCCGATCGTCCGAGGGGTGAAGAGCGCGCCCGCCTCGCGCGTGGCGAAGACCGTCCCCACGACGACCGGGCCCGCGAGGTAGAACCAGAACCGCGGGCGCGAGAGGCGCAGGAGGTACCCGACGGTGGTGTCGGGGGGTACGAGTGCCCCGAGTCGAGCGGTCACCGAGCGTGGCACGTCGTCGAACATGGTACCCGATCAGTCGCGGTCGTCGAGCAGCGCCTCGGCGGTGTGCTGGCCGCTGATGAGACACATCGGCACGCCGATCCCCGGCGTGGTGAACGATCCAGTGAAATAGAGTCCGTCGACCGCAGTCGAGCGGTTCGGCGGGCGCAGGAGCGCGGTCTGTCTGAGCGTGTGTGCCAGCCCGAGCGCCGTCCCCTGGGTGGCGTTGTACCGGTCGCCGAAGTCGGAGACGGTGAACTCCTCCTCGAAGACGATGCGGTCCCGGAGTTCGACGCCGGTGTTGTCGGCCACGTCGTCGAGAATCTTCCCGCGGAACTGCTCGCGGCGCGCCGGGTCGTCTTCCAGTCCGGGTGCGACCGGGACGAGGACGAACAGATTGCTGTGTCCCTCGGGCGCGACGGTGTCGTCGGTCTTCGAGGGGACACAGAGGTAGTAGGCGGGTTCGTCCGGCCACGCGGGGTCCTCGAAGATCTGATCGAAGTGAGGGTCCCAGTCCTCCGGGAGGACGAGCGTGTGGTGGGCGAGTTCGTCTACCTCGCCCTCGACGCCGAGATACAGCAGGTACGCCGAGGGCGCGTATGTGCGGTCGGCCCAGTAATCGGCGTCGTACTGGCGCTCGTGTTCGGGCAACAACTCCTGTTCGGCGTGTGCGTAGTCGGCGTTGATCACTGCTCGGTCGGGCCGATACGTGTCGCCGTCGACCGTCTCGACCTGGAAGCCGCGCTTGCGGCGGGTCACCTCTTCGACCTCGGCGCCGGTGACGAACTCGACGCCGAGCTCCTCGGCCAGCGAGACCACCGCGTCGACGACGACTCCGATGCCGCCGGGGTGGTCGCCACTCTCGTCCGGTTCGTTGGCGACGGGGTAGTAGACGCCGAGGTTGAAGTCCACGTGGCTCATCATGTTGTACAGCGCTGGCGTGTTGTTGGGCGCGCCGCCCAGGAACACCAGCGTGTACTGCATGATCTGCTGGAGCTTCGGGTGTTCGAAGTAGTCCTCGACGTGGCTCTGCATCGATCCGATCAACTGCAGGCCGATCGGCGTGGCTCGCATCACGTCGAGGTCGACCCAGTCGCGCAGGCGCGAGCGGTCCTCGTAGACGAACTTCTCCATGGCCGTCTCGTAGTGGCGCTCGCTGGTCGCGAGGTACTCGTCGAAGGCCTCGCCCGCGCCGGGTTCGATCGACTCGAACAGTTCGCGGTTGCGCTCGCGGTCGGGGTCGACGTCGACCGTCTCGCCGTCCTTGAAGAAGATCCGGTAGTGGGGGTCGAGCCGCTGGAGTTCGTAGTAGTCCTCCGGGCGCTTGCCGAAGTGACCGAAGAAACGCTCGAACACGTCGGGCATGAGATACCACGACGGCCCCATGTCGAAGCGAAAGCCCTCGGCTTCCAGGCGACTGGCGCGTCCGCCGAGTTGCTCGTTTTTCTCCAGGACGGTGACGTCGGCACCGGCGTCGGCCAGGTAGCAGGCCGCCGAGAGGCCCCCGAACCCGGCGCCCACGACACAGACGTCCGTACCATCCGCGATCGACGACCCAGTGACCGAATCCATCACCCGGGAAAACGGACCGGATCGTCAAAAAGTCCCGCATGGCGCGCCGCTTCCGGACTCGCCTTCCGGCGCGCTCCGGACGACCGACGGTTTTATTAATACCAGGGCTAGAGTTAATACTAAATGGGTACTACCGAACACGTAGATGTTAACAGCGCGGTCGGGTCGTCCCTCGTCGGCGTCGGCGGCGTAGTCGCCGTCGTCGTTCTGTCGGGGTTGGCCTGGGCCGCCGGTGTGACGAAGGTGCTGGTCATCTCGTGGGTCGCGCTGGTGGCGATGGCGGCGGGTGGTTACCTCGGAGCGCGCGCGGAGGCGACCGACCCGTACCGACTGGTCTGGGGGTACGGGCTGGCCAGCGGCGCGATGATCGCGAGCGCGGCGATGTTCCTCGTCCCGCAGGCGATGGGGTTGGGCGAAGCGGGGGGGACGCCCCGGCTCGGCGGCATCGGCATCGCCGCGGGAATCGTCGTCGGCTACAGCGCCCACACGGTCGGGCACCGACTCACGCACCGCGACCTCCCGATCGACGTGACGACCGCCCAGATCACGGCCCACGCGCTCGCCGCGGGCCTGATCATCGGCGTCGTCTACGCCTCGATGCCGTCGCTTGGCTACCTGCTCGGACTCGCCATCGTCTCCCACAAGGGCCCGGCGGGATACGCGGCCGTCAGGCGCCTGCGCCGGAACGGCAAGCCCACGTCGACGATCCTGCTCCCCGCGGCGGGCGTCGGCATCACCGCGCTCCCCGTGGCGATGGTGTCGATTCCCGAACGGCCGGTCGTCAACGCCCTCGTGTTCGGCTTCGCCGCGGGTATCTTCCTGCACGTCGCGATGGACTTCCTGCCGAACTGCGAAACCGGCAGCGAGATCGACGAGGTCTGTTCGATCAGCGAGGGATCGCACGACCTGCTGGACCGCCTGCGGACCCACGCCGTCGCGAGCACCGTCCTCGGCGGCGTCGCCGTCGTCGCCGCGTGGGGCCTGCTCTAAGCGAACTCCCGATCGGTCGCGTCGTCGTCTGTTCTCCCGCCGTCGGCCGCCCCGTCGTCGATTTCTCCGGCGTCAGCCACGATGTCGTTCGGGTCGACGTCGCCCGCGACTTCGATACCCTCGGTTTCGAGGAGGCGCTCCAGGCGGCGCTCGAACTCCACGTCGTCTAGCTCCCCGGCGGCGTAGCGGTCGCGCAGTCGGTCGACCGGGTCCGCGGCCGCCTGCTCGGCGTCCGCCTCCCGGTCTCCCCAGCCGGGGATCAGGTCGAACCCACCGTGGTCCGCGAGGATCGCGAGCACGGGGACCAGGAGGAGCCACCCGGTGACGGCGACGACGCCCGCCGCCGTGTCGCCGAAGACCACGCCCGCCAACACCGTCAGTGGTAACGTCACGACCGCGACGATGCCCACGAGCGCCTCCATGGGCTCTTTCGAGTCGTCCGACTCGTCGGTCATATTCGGCCCTGCACGCGGCAGCACATTAGTTCCAGCGCCCGTCGCGGCCGCTGTGGACAGTGTGGCGACGCCGCGGCGTCAGTTGTACTCGCGCCAGCGGTTCCCGCAGTCCTGGCACTTGAAGAATCGCGTCGGCGGTTCGTCGGCGGAGCCGGTCTGTTTGATCGTGTACCACGCCTTGCCGTGGCCACACTCAGCGCAGGTCACGTCTTCCGCCGTGGGCTTGCCCTCGAAGTTCGCGCCTTCTTCGGTCTCGATCACGTCGTCGTCGGACTGCTCGTCGGTGCTGACGAACTCGGCCGCCCGTTCCTGGTCTTTCCCCTCGCGGGCACCGCAGGACGAACAGACCATCTCGTCGCCGTCGGCGTGCATCATCGAACCGCATTCGTCACAGAACTGCATGGTACACGGATCAGAGGCGCCCGGACAGAAGAGTCGACCGGTCCGCGGGTGGCCGGTGTCCGTCCGTCACTCGATACCGCCCAGTTCGCGCCGCTCGGCGACGATCGGACAGTCGACGACGCGGACCGTCTCCATGTCGAGAAACTCCAGAATCTCGGTCCCCTCGTGGCTACAGTGGATCTCCGGCGGCGGCGAGAAGTGCGGACAGGTCTCACAGAAGTCGTGTTTCGACACGTCGGTGGTTTCCTCCTCGCGGTCGAGGCGGGCGTCGCGGCTCTGTACGTCGACGAACTGCTCCCACACAGCGTCCGAATCGATCTCCGAGACGCCCGCGGCGTCGAACTCACTCGACCCGCCACCGACGTCTGAGTCTTCGAACGGATCGCCGGTCGGAACGTCCACACCGGCGAGGGGATCGGTATCCGGATCTGAATCGGGCGCTCCCGTCTCGACGGACGGGTCGGCGCTCGGATCTCCACCCATCGTCGGGCTTGGCTCGCCACCCTCGCCCGACTCCACCCCACCCGTGTCGAGGAACGGATCGCCCTCGGTACCGTCGTCCCGGTCGGCCCCCCCCGATCGATCGCCCGTCACTCCGGGAGTGCTATCGGCCGCGCCCCACTCGGAGTCAGGTGCGTCCGACCCACCGTCGGAGTCGTCACTCTCCTCCGTGAATCCGTGATCGTCACTCTCTTCCGTGAATCCGGGGTCGTCGTCCGGCGCCGTGGCATCGGCGTCGAGTTCGTCGAACGGATCCGTCTCGCGTCCCTCGAACTCGTCGTCAAGGTACTGGAACGGGTCCTCGTCGGGTTCGGAGTCCCGGTGGTCGTCGTCCTCGTCGGGTTCGGAGTCCCGGTGGTCGTCGTCCTCGTCGGGCTCGGAGTCCCGGTGGTCGTCGTCCTCGTCGGGCTCGGAGTCCCGGTGGTCGTCGTCCTCGTCGCTCATTGCCGGTCACCGTCCCCGTCCGGATCCGTCGTCGGGTCGGTGCCGCCGTCGGCGGCGTCGGGGACGTTCGACTCCGACTCTTCGCCCGCAGTCAGCTGTTCGGCAACCACGAGTTTCGGCTTACTGAACAGGCCGCTCGCGGGGCGCACGTCGCTGATCGCCGTCCCGCAGTGCGGGCAGTTCGGCTCGGTCATGAGGCCGATCTCGACGGCCTCCTCGCACTCCTCACAGACGGCGCGGCTGACGTCGGCCGCGGCCGCGGCGCGTTTCAGTCGGTCGATAGCCCGGGTCGCACCCGTCTTCGCCTCGTGTGCGTCCCGCAGGTCCCGGACGATCCAGGCGACGGTCTGCAACCGCTCTTCCGCCGTCGAGATGCGCTCGTCCAGTTCCGAGAGATCGTCCAGCCGATCGGTCGCCTCGTCGAGTTGTGCGGCGTGGTCGTCGACCTGCGCTTCGAGGTCCGCCACGGCGCCTTCCAGGTCCGCGAGGTCGGACGCGACCTCGTCGAGACGGGCGAACTCCTCGTGATCGTGGTCGGCGGGCGCCTTCGCGTCTGTCTCGCGTTTCACCTGGACGACGCGCTTGCGGACGTCTTCGAGTTTCTCCTGAAAGTCGGTCTCGACGCGGTCCAGTTCCGCGGTGAGTTGTGCCTCAACAGTCCCGACGTCCCCCCCGTCGTCCTGCTGGTCAGCCACGGCCTCGGCGATGTCCGGCAGGCGGTCCGCGATCACCTCGCGGACGGCCGGTTCGACGGTGTCGGCGTCGACGTCCTGTTCGAAGAACTCGGCCGGATCGAGGTTGTCGTCGAGTTCCTCGGCGGCGTGGTAGGTCGCGAGCAACTGGACGACCAGCGTCTCCTCGTCCAGATCGAGCGTCGCGGCCTTCTCGTCGAGCCACTGGCGCAACTCCGACGAAAGGGTCACCGACACCAATCGATCATCCGACTCACTCGCCATTACGCGTAAATCACGCAACGAGGCAGTTAAGCGTTTGCCACCCGATTTTAAACAGCGATACTCGGACGGCTATCTGATCTTGCGGACGTCGCTGATGTCGAATCCGGCGTCGCCGATTTCGGTCTCGAACTGGACGATGTTCTCGTCCTCGATGTTCGAGAGGACACCGCGAAACTGCTTGACGACGAGCGTCCGGGCACGCGTGCTGCCGCCACTGGCCCACTCGAACTCCAGAGTGCCCTTGACGCCGTCGACTAGCTGCCCGTACTCGGTCTCTGTGACGGTCTGGCGGTTGAGGTGGACGAGGATGAGCCCGTCCCAGGAGTCGGCACCCTTCTGGAATCCCTTGACGAGGAAGGCGACGTCGGACCAGTCGACTTCCCCGTCGCCGCCAGCGATGCTGACGATGTCGGTCAGCGAGTCGATCACCACGAGGTTCCCGCTAGCGTGCTCGCTCAGCAGGTTCCCGAGTTCGCCCAGCAGCCCCTCGCGCTCGTGGCGCGCTCTGAGGTCCTTGATCGAGGGAGTCTGCTCGGCGTACCAGTTCCGGGGCACGGGACTGGTGTGGAAATACTGCGCCGAGAGGTCGTGAACAGTGAGGTTGTCGAATCCCGTGTCGACGATCTCGGAGTCCATCGTCATGTCTATCTCGTCGACGAGCTGTCGTCGACCCGCCGTCAGAGAGACGTAGTGAACCTCTTCGGGGATCACCGCACCGTCCGACAGGTTCCCGTAGTAGAGTTCGTGTCGCTCCTGATCTTCGAGCGCCAGCGCGTTGAGGAGTGCGCTCGTGTACATGAACTCCCGCGACCCGGCCCCGCCCTCCCCCGCGAGCAACACGACACTCCCCGAGGGCGCGCCGCCGTCGAAGGTCGTGTCGAGTTGTCTGACGCCGAAGGGAATGCGATCCATACCCACGTCATACGTCCCGACCCGCTTACCTGTTACGCCGGGACCGATCGTCCGCGCGACTACCGTTCGACCGTCGCACCCTCGTTGCGTGGACCGGTGACCAGCACCCGACCCTCGGCACCCACGTCCGCGAGCGCGTCCCGCGCGGCGTCGGCCACCGTGTCGGCGTGGTCGGCGCCGGTCAGCGCGTAGACGGTCGGTCCCCACGAGGACTGGCCGGTCCCGGTCACGAGCGGGGTGGTCGAGAGGCGGTCGACGATCCGACCGGCGGGCGGCCGGTAGACGCCGCCCTGTTCGTCGGCGTACCACGCGCCGTTAAGACGCCCCAGTCGGGCGACGGCGTCGCCGAACGCCCGCCGGTCCGCTGTCGCGGCCGCGGGGAGCAGTTCCTGTGTGACCAGCCGGGCGATGTCCTCGCCGATACCCGGGTCGGCACGCTCGACGACCGAGCGCATGCTCTCGTCTTCCTCGTCGCCGCTCTTGCCCGGGTCGGTATCCGGGATCGCGAGGACGAACCGCCAGTCGGTCGGGAGTTCGTGGCGGGCCACGACCGGCGGGACGGCCCACGCGCCGGGGTCAGGCGGCGCCGACGTGAACCGCTCGGTCGGATGACCGCCGTCGACGACGAACCCGCCCCGCTCGAAGGCCGCGACGCCGACACCGCTCCGGCCGCCACGGCCCAGCGCCGGTGCGGCCTCGCGGGGGTCGACGCTGCGGTCGTAGGCGCGCGCGACCGCGACCAGGCTCGCGAGCGCGAGTTGCGTCCCGCTCCCCAGACCGGCGTGGCGCGGGAGTGGCCGTTCGACCGTCACGTCCGCGCCCGGAACGCCGAGGTACTCGACGGCGCTCTCGACGTAGGGACGGGCCGCCGCGTCCGCACAGACCGTCGATTCGGCGCAGTCGGCGGTGACGACCAGTTCCGGGTCCGCCAGCGCGACGCCCACGCCGCCGTAGAGACGCTCGTGAGCCAGAGAGAGGTTCTGGAATCCGAAGTGGAGCCGCGCGCCGGTCGTGACCCGTGCCATACCCGGGGTTGGACGGCCTCCGACAAATCGCCTTCGGGCCGCGACAGCGCTCGCCGCTGCCGCTGACGGGTTCGCTTCCGGCCGACTCTCCGCGAGCCGGTGTCAGGCCAGCGGCAACAGGTCGGTCGGTGGTCCGCCGGGCAGTTCGTCGCGGTCGTGGTCTGCGGTGAAGTCCAGATCGGGGCCCCGTGCGATCAGGCGCTTGGGGTTGACGTCCGGGTGGGTCGTGTAGTAGTGCTCTTTGATGTGGTCCATGTTCACCGTCTCGGCGACGCCCGGGGTCTGGTAGAGGTCCCGGAGGTACGGCCAGAGGTTGTCGTACTCGTGAATAGCGCGGACGTTACACTTGAAGTGGGTGTGGTAGACGTGGTCGAAGCGGATCAGCGTCGTGAACATACAGATGTCGGCCTCGGTGAGACGGTCGCCAGCGAGGTAGCGCTGGTCGGCCAGCACCTCGTCCCAGTGGTCGAGCGCCCCGAAGAGGTCGTCGATAGCGCGGTCGTATGCCTCCTGTGAGTTCGCGAACCCGGCACGATAGACCCCGTTGTTGATCGGATCGTAGATGTCCTCGATGATCCGGTCGACCTCCTCGCGGTAGCCCTCCAGGTAGAGGTCGACGTCGCGTTCGGCGACACCGTCGGACTCACTCCGCTCGCCCGACGAGCCACCGGTCGCTTCGCTCCCGGAGACCCCGTCGAACTCCGTGTCGAGCATCCGCAGGATCTCGGCCGACTCGTTGTTGACGATCGTCTCCTCCCGTTTGTCCCACAGGACCGGCACCGTCACCCGGCAGTTCGCGTCGGGGTCGGCCTCGACGTACAGTTCCCGGAGGTAGTCCGAGCCGTACAGCGAGTCCGGGGTACACCCCTCCTTCTCCGGCGTGAACTGCCAGCCGTCGTCGGCCCGGAACGGGTCGACCACGTCGACCGAGATGGCGTCTTCGAGCCCCTTCAGCGACCGGATCAGCAGCGTCCGGTGGGCCCACGGGCAGGCGTAAGAGACGTAGAGGTGATAGCGCCCGGCTTCGGGCTGATAGCGCGCGTCGGGGTCGTCGCGTATCTCGTCACGGAACGTCGTTGACTGGCGCTCGAACTCCCCGTCGTCGTTTGTCAGTTCGTGGGCGTCGGTCCGCCACTCGCCGTCGACGAGCCTGTTCATGTCTATGGACAGGGCCGCCACCATCAAAAGTCACAGGTGACGTACGTGTTACCACCACAGATGTCCAATCCGAGAGCGGCCAGATCGATCCCGGCATCGGGACAGTGACAACCCCGGTTCGAAGCCCTTTTATCCGCGGTGTGACTCGCATATGCCAAGACCATGGCCGAGAAACCAGCCTCGATGTACCGGGACATCGACAAGCCCGCGTACACCCGACGCGAGTACATCACGGGCATCCCCGGCTCGAAGATCGCACAGCACAAGATGGGCGACAAGCAGACCGACGCCGAGGACTACCCGGTCCAGATCTCCCTGATCGTCGAGGAGTCGGTCCAGCTCCGGCACGGTTCGATGGAGGCCTCCCGGCTCTCGGCGAACCGCCACCTCATCAAGGAACTCGGCGAGGGCAACTACAAGATGGTCCTCCGGAAGTTCCCCCATCAGGTCATCCGAGAGAACAAGCAGGCGACCGGCGCCGGGGCCGACCGCGTCTCCGACGGGATGCGCCAGTCGTTCGGCAAGATCGTCGGTACCGCCGCGCGCATCCAGAAAGGCGAGCGACTCTTCACGGCCTACTGCGACGTCGACCAGGCCGACGCCGTCAAAGAGGCGTTCCGCCGCGCGTACAACAAGATCACGCCGCCCTGCCGCATCAAGGTCGAACGCGGCGAGGAACTGCTGATCGCGTAATCTCCCGGTCGCCGGGGCCGCGATCTATCTTCTCTGACGCTGCCCCGTAGCGACTGCGCTACTCCTGTTCGTCAGCCCGGATCGTGAGGACCGGTACGTCGGCCGTCCGCACGACTTTCTCGGTGACGCTCCCCAGGAGGTACCGATCCAGTCCGGTCCGTCCGTGCGTCCCCATCACGAGGAGGTCGGCACCGATCTCGTCTGCGTAGTCGACGATCCCTCTGTAGGGGTCGCCGGTTCGGACCTCGCTTTCTGCGTCGACACCGCGATCACCGATCCGTTCGACCGTCTCCGCGACGACCCGTTCGCCGCTCTCCCGGAGCGACTCGACGGTCGTCCCCTCGGCCGCGCCGCCGCCGAGGTACGTCGTGTTGACGACGTAGAGTACGTTTATCGTCGCGTCGTACGTATCGGCCAGTTCGAGAGCGTGGTCCAGCGCCGCCGCCGCGCCGTCACTGCCGTCGGTCGGGAACAGTATCCTGTCGTACATACGCGTGAATTCGTCCACCGATCACTTAGCGGTAGCCACGATTCTCGGACAGTGGGACCGGGGATACGGCGGTTCTCCGCGGTTTCCGGGCTCTACCGGCGCGTTCGGTCGAACGGTCAGTCCGGGCGGCCGAGCGGCTGTCAGCGGATTTTTGTGCGTCGGACCCGACTCGCGTGTATGCTCCGGCTGGCGGTCGCCACCGACGCCGAGACCTACGAGCGGATGCGCGAGCCGCTGGGCGAGCGGTCCATCGCCGTCGAGCACGTCCCTACGCGACAGCGAACGATCCCGCTGACCGAGGAGACAGAAGAGTTCGCGGGCTTCGACGGCGGGTTCGTCTACCCGCCCCGCATCATGGAGGGGGCCGTCGGCGACGCCCTGCTCGGGGTCCCGTGGGTCAACGATCGCGAGGCGGTCCTCCGGTCGCGAAACAAGGCCGACGTGATCGCCCGCCTCTCGACGGCTGGCGTCCCGGTGCCCGAGACGGTGCTGGTCTCGAACCCCGCCGACGAGTCGGACCTGATCGACGCGTTCGAGCGACTCGATCCGCCCGTGGTCGTCAAACCGAACTCGACGACCCGCGGCGTCGGCGTCGCGAAGGCCCACGACCTCGACTCGTTTCTGGGCATCGTCGACTACCTGGACCTGGTCCACGACTTCCGTGCGACCGGCGACCAGTCCTTTCTCGTCCAGGAGTACCTCCCCGGCGCCCGCGACTACCGGGTGATGTTGCTCGACGGCGAGTACGTCGGCGCCGTCGAGCGCCGCCTCCCCGACGACGCTGTCGAGGCTGGCCAGTGGAAGCACAACGTCCACCGCGGCGCCGAGGCCGAGGGGGTCGACCTCGACCCAGAGTTGCGCGAACTCGCCGAACGCGCCGCCGACGTACTCGATATCCCCTATCTGGGCGTGGACCTGCTCGTGACCGACGACCGGGCGGTCGTCAACGAGACCAACGCGCGGCCAACCATCGACGCGGCGACGAAGTACGAGGCGGGGTTCTGGGACGACCTCGCCGAACTGATCCGGGACCGCGTCGGGTGAGAGAGTCGAGAACCCGGTAGGCTAAAGGGACGCCGAGCAATACCACCGTCTGTCAGGGCCCGTATCTCAGTCTGGTTAGAGAGAGCGGCTCATAACCGCTTCGTCCTTGGTTCAAATCCGAGCGGGCCCATACAGCATGTCGCGAACACCCGTGAGCGACTGCTGTATACGCCCCGAGGATTTGAACGAGAGAACACGCAGCGCGAGCGAAGCGAGCGACCGTGTTCGCGTAGTTCACAATCCGAGCGAGGTCTATCCCTCTGTGAGAGCGCCAGGCGGCGGCTGCTACTGGTGGATGCCGTAGACGTCGCCCGACCAGTCACGGGCGGGATGGTCGTACACCGGGTGGTCGCGGTCGCGGTCGTCGAGTGCGGCCAGGTCCGCGTCGTCCATCTCCCAGTCGAACAACTCGAGGTTGGCTCGGACGTGTTCGGGCGAGGAGGACTTCGGCAGGACGACCACGTCGCGCTCGACGGCCCACTTGAGGACGACCTGCGCGGCGCTCTTGTCGTACTTCTCGGCGAGGTCGGCCACCACTTCGTCGTCGAAAACCTCGGTCCGGGCCAGCGGCGCGGCGGCCTCGATCACGGTGTCGGTCTCGCGGCAGTACTCCACGAGATCCGGCCGCTGGAACCACGGGTGGAACTCGATCTGGTTGACGGCAATGGGGACGTCCGAGACGTGCTGAGCACAGCTGAGCTGGTAGGCGCTGAAGTTCGAGACGCCGACGTTGCGGACCAGCCCCTCGTCGTGGAGATAGGCCATCGCGTCGAGCGTCTCCCGCAGGGAGATCGCGGGGTTGGGCCAGTGGATCAGGTACAGATCGAGGTAGTCGGTCCCCAGTCGTTCGAGCGACGCCTCGCAGGATTCGATTACCGACTCGTAATCGAGGTGTTTCGGGAGGACCTTCGAGGTGAGGAAGACGTCCGCGCGGTCGTAGTCGGCCAGTGCCTCGCCGATCTCGCTCTCGTTTTTGTATCCCTCGGCCGTGTCGACGTGGGCGTAACCGGCGTCGAGGCCAGCGCGGACGGCGTCTTTGACGGTGTCGCCGCCGATGTTCCACGTGCCGACGCCGACGGTCGGCAGTTCGTCGCCACTGGGGAGTGTCTTGGTCGGGAGTTCGGACATGTACGGTCCGTTGGGGCGGCCACGGGTTGAAGCTACTGATCGACTGTGAGCGCCGAGAGACGCCGCCGCTGGGTCCCGGGCGCCGCGGCCACGAAAACAACCCCGAAACGCGGGCAAACAGATACGGGGCGTGGCCGCGAACTATCGCGTATGGACGGCAGAGCGATCGGAGCGGCGCTGGTGTCGGGACTGGCCGCGTTCGTCGCGGTCGGCGCCGCGGTCACCGAGGCGGCGCTCGCCTGGATCGAGTTCTGCCTGTTCGTCGGCCTGCCCGTCGGCGCTCTCGCGGGCGTGGTCACGGCCGTCGGCGTCTATCTCGGGCTCGCCCGCGACGCGCCGGACCGACGGCGGACGATCGCGATCGCCACCGGGGCGTTCGGCGCCGTGTTCCTCGGGGTGTTACTGCTCGCGGCCGTGGCCGCCGACCTCGGTGTCGCCACCTCGCTCGCCGTCGGGGGCGTTCTCGGGGCCGTCGCCGCCGCCGGGGTCGTCATCTCCCGCCAGTGAACGCGGAGCGGATCGACCGGTCGGCCGAGCCGGGATCGCGGGACAGTCGCGTCCGCGGACTCCCCCGGGAAGGGAAGGTTTTACCGCACAGGGGCCGACTACACGGCCGATGGACGAGCGGGGCTCGCGCGAGTCGTTCACCCGAATGGGAACGCTGGGTATCGAAGAGGAGTACTACGTCGTCGACGACCACGGCCGACCCACATCCGGGACGGACGAACTGGTCTACGAGTCCGACCCGCCGGAACTACTCGAGGACCGACTCGACCACGAACTGTTCAAGTTCGTCATCGAGTCCCAGACGCCGCTGATCGAGGGGTACGGCGACGCCCGCGAGCAGTTACTGGCGGTTCGGGAGGCGCTGGTCGAACACGCCGAAGCCCACGGCTACCACATCGCGGCGGCGGGCCTGCATCCGCTGGCGAAGTGGCGCGAACTCGAACACGCCGAGAAACCGCGCTATCGCGCCCAACTCGACCGGATCCGGTACCCGCAGCACCGCAACACCACGGCGGGGTTGCACGTCCACGTCGGCGTCGACGACGCGGACAAGGCGGTCTGGATCGCCAACGAGCTCCGGTGGCACCTCCCGGTGATGCTGGCGCTGTCGGCTAACTCCCCGTACTGGAACGGGTTCGACACTGGCCTCGAGTCCGCGCGAGCGAAGATCTTCGAGGGGCTCCCCAACACCGGGATGCCGACGGCCTTCGCGGACTACGAGTCGTTCGACCGGTTCGAGCGGCGGATGATCCAGACCGGGAGCATCGACGACCGCGGCGAACTGTGGTTCGACGTGCGCCCCCACTCCGGACACGGTACTGTCGAGGTACGCACGCCCGACGGACAGGCCGACCCCGACCGCGTGATGGCCTTCGTCGAGTACACCCACGCCCTCGTCGAGGACTACGCGGCCCGTTACGAGGACGGCGAGTCCGGCCTGGAAACGCGGCGGGAACTGCTAGACGAGAACAAGTGGCGCGCGATGCGCCACGGTCACGACGCCGCACTGCTCGACCGCGACTTCGAGACGACTGTGGGCCTCGGAGAACTCGTCGACCGAGAGGCCAGTCGCCTCGGAGTCGACGGAATCACGGATCTCTACGAGGCAGAGAGCGGGGCCGAGCGCCAGCGCCGCCTCCGTCGCGAAGAGGGAGTCGCCGCGCTCTGTGCGGCCCTCGAACTGTGACCCCCTGCCGACAACGTTTTTACTGCAGGAGTATTTTCGTCCTTCTAGAGGCAACTCATGTCTGCCGACGATACATCCGACAGTGAGGGATCGGGCGACGACGCCGAAGGCTCGAACGGCGACGGGTTCGAGGCCGTCGGCGAGGGGGAAGAGAACGTCAGAGAACGGCTCGAACAGGGCGCGGACAAAGCCGTCGAGTCTTTCGACGAGGGGATCGTCGACCTGCTCTCGTGGGTGCTAGAGACGGAGACTCGGGCGCGCATCTACGTCTACCTCCGGCAGAACCCCCAGAGCACGAGCGACGAGATCGCCGACGGGACCGGTCTCTACCCGAGTACGGTCCGGGAGGCGCTGGCGGAACTCCACGACGAGGAGACCGTCGACCGGCAGAAACGGGAGAGCGACGGCGCGGGCAACAACCCCTACGAGTACAGCGCGATGGCTCCGAGCGAACTCGTCGGGAACATCGTCCCCGACGTCCAGGAGGAGCTGAACACCGTCTTCAACCTCGATCAGTACATCGGCGACGGCGACGACGACCCGATCGAGACCGACTCCGATCCGGTGACGATCACCGTCGAAGACGACGAGGCAGACGACGCGGACAGCGCCGACGGCGAGACGGGCGACGCGGACAGCGCCGACGGCGAGACGGGCGACGCGGACAGCGCCGACGGCGAGACGGGCGACGTGGACAGCGCCGACGAGGACGACGAGGAGTGACGCCGGTCGGGCAGGCGACAGGTCGGGGACGGCGGGCGTTCTGAAGCCGAAGGTGCTTTACCGCGAGCGGTCGAGTGAGGCCATATGAACGTCGCGCTGGGCGGGACGTTCGACCCGATCCACGACGGCCACCGCGCGCTGTTCGAGCGCGCGTTCGAACTGGGCGACGTGACGGTCGGACTGACTAGCGACGAACTCGCCCCGAAGACGCGGGATAACGACCGGTTCGTCCGGTCCTACGACGACCGAGCTGACGCGCTCGCGACGGAACTGGGGGCGTTCGCCGCCGAGTACGACCGCGAGTACGAGATCCGCGAGTTGACCGAACCCACCGGGATCGCGACCGAACCGGCGTTCGACGTGCTCGTCGTCTCGCCCGAGACGGCGACCGGCGGCAAGCGGATCAACGAGATCCGTCGGGACCGGGGGATCGACTCGCTCGACATCGAGGTCGTCGACCACGTCCGCGCCGCGGACGGCGAGATCATCTCCTCGACCCGGATCGTCGAGGGCGAGATCGACGAACACGGCAATCTCACGCCCGAGCGTGACGGCCGCGAGATCGCCGACTGACGCGGTTTTCCGGCCGCTGTGGCCTCACGGACTTCCCCGCTCGCGTCACCACCCGGGAGCGTCCAGTCCGGCGTCTTCGAGCATCGGTTTCCAGCGCTGCTGGATGGTCAGGCGAGCCACGTCGGCGGCCGCTGCGACCGCCGACTGACTGCGGCGGTCGCCCTCGACGAGACCCGCGACGTAGAGGCTCGTCGCCAGCACCGCCCGCTTGGACCGCTCGGAGGCAGGCAGGTTCGAGAGAAACAGGTCGGCCGCCCGCGAGCGCGCGTCGGCGTCGAAGTCGAGTCGCTCGGCCGTCCGCTCGAGTTCGTCGAGCCACTCCTCGTTTTCGACCTGGTCGCGGGCGCTGTACATCGACGGTACCTACCGCGTCGACGCTCTTAAGCCTGGGGCGCCGACACGCGATCATCGCGCACGCCCCGAACAGGGCCGTGTCCGCGTCGCTGCGCCAGTGTCCGGGACGGTTCTACCAAAACAGTTTTCGGCGGGAGCGGAGAAGCGCGACTATGACGCGCGAAGAACTCGCGACAGCGAGCGACCTGCTCGAATCGGCTGCCGAATCCACAGACGACGCCGAGATCGCCGACCGTCTGGGCGACCTCGCGGACCAGCTCGACACGCTCGCCGAGCGCGAGCGCGCGCCGGATCACGGCCGTCTCGCCCGCATCGAGAACGCGCTCGGCGAACTCCGCGAGGACGCCGACGAGGCGACCGTCGCGACCATCGACGACGCCGAAGACGAAATCGTCGCGTTCCGCGAGACCATCGAGGGCGTTTAAAGACTACCTTTTTTCATCGTCGCCGTCCCTCGCAGCGTATAGCGCCGCTGCGGGAGGGATACTCGAGAAGGCGGGACCGAAAAGACGCTCGGTCGGCAGTCCGAGTCGGCCGCTACGCTATCTCGCCGGTCGTCTCCGCGGCGGTCTCGCCGTCGTGGCGGACGACGACGTCGACGGTCGTCCCCGCATCGACGCCCGAGAGGTCGACGGACGCCTCGAATGTCCCCTCCTCGGAGACGGTCGCCTCGGCCGTCAGGAGGAACGGCGACGACCCGGCGGATCGGACCCTCACCTCCAGTTTCGTCCCGGGGGCGAGGTCCGTCTCGCCGCGGATCCGCTGGTCGGTCGCGGCGTCGAGAGCGAGGCTGTCACCCTCGTGGACGATCGAGGTGTTCCAGCGGTTCTCGGGCGCTTCGTCGGGCGCGACGCGCGTCCAGTTGCCGTCCTCGGGGTCGACGAGGTCGACCTCGTTTCGGCCGCCGATCACGATGCCGGGCGCGCGGGCGAGCGTCTCGTCGCCGCGGCGGACACTCACATCGAACCCGGTGCCGTTCGCGACGCCGACGAGGTCGACCGCCGCCTCGAAGGCGCCACCGTCACTGACAGTCGACTCGACCGTCCGGATGAACGGCGACGATCCGGAAGAGACGACGCGGATCTGCAGTTCCGTCCCCGCTTCGAGGTCGGTCTCGCCGCTGATCGTCGCGTTCGGGACGGCGCTGCGGGTCAGCCGCTCGCCCTCGTACGCGACGCTGGTCCCGTCCTCGCCCCCGCCGTCGTCGGTGTCCGTAACTGGGGCGTGATCGACGACGGTGACGGTCCCGTTGACGAACGCGAGTCGCTCGCCGTCGCGGACTGCGGTCACGTTGACCGGAGTGGATTCCGCCACGGTCCGCAGGTCGAACGTCGCCTCGAAGGCGCCGTCGTCGCCGACGGTCGCCGTCGCGGTCCGGACGAACGGCGATGGCGTCGTGGAGGAGACGAGCCGGACGTCCAGTTCCGTCCCGGGAGCGAGGTCGGACTCGCCCCGGACCGTCGCGTTCTGGACTGTTTCCAGCGAGAGGCTCGCGCCCTCGTAAACCAGCGACGTTCCGGAGGCCGTGTCGTCACCGGCGTCCGGGGCGGAAGTCGCGCCGTCGTCGGTTGCCCGACTCCCCGGATCGGCGGCCCCGTCGCCGTCCGACGGCGGACTGTTCGTCGGAACGTCCGCCGTGTCGTCCCCGGAGAGAGCGCCGTCGGCGGGGCCGACCGACAGCGCCGCCACACCGCCGACACCGACCAGCGCGGTGACGGCCAGGACGGCGAGTATATCGCGGTTCATCCGCTCACCCCTTGGACGGGCGAGCGTAGTCGATTCGCTGTTCGGAGGGCTGTGGCCGCGGTCGAGTCGCGGCGCGATCGGTTGGGACTCATTCCACTCGGTGATACACCGCCCGTACAAGTAACCACGGCGTATGCTTAAACCCTGATTTAAGTCGAATCAGGCCCTCTATCTGCACATCTCTGATCTGACGGACACGGGTCGGCGGTATCACTCGGCCCAGCTCTCGTAGAAGTTCCGGCCGACGACGCCGATCCCGAACAGCGAGACGACCTGCACGAGGAAAGTCCCGATCACCGGGATCGCGCCCGGGACGGCGAGGACGAACGCGCCGACGAGGGCGTCTCTCCCGCTCACGCGCCCGCGGCCGTCACCGCCCACGAGCGTTCCGGCCCAGACGACGGTCACGCCGGTCCCGGCGAGACTCACGACGAACAGGACGAACATTCCCGGGATAGTCACGATCAGACCGATGATCGTGATCGCCAGGAGCACCAGCAGGATCGGGACGCCGATCCCGACGATCAGTCCCCAGCCGAACGCCTCCCCCGGTTCGTCCCGGATGTCCGTCACCCGGTTGTTCGTGTAGTTCGGACTGAGCGCGACCATCGCGCCGCCCAGAAGCAGGTAGAGGACGAACGTGACCGCGAACCCGATAGCGACTCGCGTTCCGAGTCCGAGTCCGGCACCGGGGTCCGCTGGCTGTGCCGCGGCGACGCCAGACAGTCCGAGCGTGGCGGCGAGACAACCGGCGCTCGCGAGTCCGCGAACGGAGGGCATCGTCGGCGGTTGGCCCACTCCGTATAAACGTTTTGTGGCCCGAAGTGATCGCCAGATCGAGACCGGAGACTGCCTCGCTCCCGCCGGTCGCTCGCGACCTTACTCCTCGTCGCCCAGCAGGTGATCCGCGAGGATGGGCACGAACGTGCCGATGTCGGTGACCATCCCGATGGCCTGCTCGCTCCCGCGGTCGAGCAACTGGGTCACGGTCGCGGGGTTGATATCGACGCAGACGGTCCGCGTCGTCGACGGGAGACAGTTGCCCACGGCGACCGAGTGCAGGAGCGTCGAGAGCATCAGCACGAGGTCGGCCTCGTGGGCCTGTTCGCGGATGGCGTCCTGGGCCTCGACGGCGTCGGTGATCGTGTCCGGCAGGGGGCCGTCGTCGCGGATCGACCCCGCGATGACGTAGGGCACGTCGTTCTCGACGCACTCGTACATCACGCCGGACTCGACGGTCCCGCTCTCGACGGCTTCCTCGATGCCGCCCTCGCGGATGATCTCCGAGATGGTGTAGATGTGGTGTTTGTGTCCCTTCCGCGGGTGGTCGAGGCTCTCGGTGTCCATGCCCAGCGAGGTGCCGTAGAGGTCGCGTTCGAGGTCGTGGACGGCAAAGCCGTTGCCGATCGAGAGCATGTCGATATACCCCTCGCGGACGAGGCGGGCGAGGTCTTCGCGGGCGCCCGAGTGGATCAGTGCGGGCCCACAGACCGCGAGTACGTCCCCGCCCTCGCGTTTGGTCTCGGCGATGGCGTCGCCGACCTGCCGGATGGTCGACTCCGAGGGGCGCTCGGAGGAGACGCCGCCCTGCATGAATCCGAACGCGCCCTCGCGGCCGCGCGGCCGCTCAGGGGGTTTCACGCGGATCCCCGTCTCGCCAGTCACCACGAGGTCGCCTTTCTCGATAGCGTTGAGCACCTTCGTGTAGGCGCGCGGATCCTCTGCGACAACCCCGTCGTCGGTCAGTTCGACGCCCTCGACGACGACGGCACAGTCCATCTCGACGTTCTCGACGGGGACCCACTCGCCGTCGATGCGGACGTCCGTGGGGTGGTTCGTCGTCGAGTAGAAGCCGTAGGGGACGACCTTGTCGTCCGGCGCAGCGTCCAGTGACGCATCGCGCGGGTCGGCGGGGTTGGCGCCGTTCTGGTGGAGTTCGTGGATGATCGACTGGAGGGTCTCCTCGTCGTCGGCCTGGACCAACAGGCGCGCGTAGGACTCGTCGGTCTCGTGGCGACCGATCTCGAACTCCTCGACGTCGAAGGAGCCGCCCATGTCCATGATGATGCCGAAACAGGACTGCATCATCCCCGAGTCGATGATGTGCCCCTCGAGTTCGACCTCGCGAGAGACGGTCATACCGATCCCGACGCGGGCGGCGAGTAAGTCGTTTTGGATGTGCGGGGCAGCCGTGCAGTCACGCCCCGCCCGTCCGGCAGTCCACGTGCCACCCGGTGTCGGACCGGTCGGTCAGGCGCTCGTAGAATCGCCGCAGGCCCTCCGAGTCGGTCTCGGGGAGGACGTACAGACGGACCGCGCCGTCACGGATCACGACCCGGAACACGTCGGTCGTCCCGTCGTCCCGGACGAGATACAGCGGCATCGGCAGTTCGAGGAAGTCGCCGAAGCGATAGGGGCCGCGCTCCAGCACCTCGACGACCCGCTCTTCGAGCGCGCCGTCCTCCCGGTCGGCGTCCGGGATCAGTTCGAAGACGGTCTCGCCCTCGTACTCGACGCCGCCGCCATGGGGGTAGCGGCGTCTGGGTCGCTGGGGGATAGTGAACGAGGGCGTGCGCGCCGTCATACGGGCTCTCGTCGCCCAGTAGGGCGCCATCCCTTGTAAGTGCTCGCGCGCCCAGCTCCCGGACCGGAAAGGGTCGACGGCCACGTCCCGGCCACCGCAGGCGTCAGTCGTCGGAGGCCGGTTCCGGGTCGGGATCGGCCGTGGCCCCGTCCTCGGCGTCGACGCCGCCGACAGCGGTGTCGGTGAGATCGGCGTCGCGCCACGTCCCGCGCATGTACCACCCGAAGGCGAGGGCGGCACCGCAGACGTTCGAGACGGCGAAGGCGAGCCAGACCCCCTCGTAGCCCATCGCACCGGAAAAGAGCGGTTCGACGGCCGCTTCGACGGCCGACGCGACGGCGTCGACGGGAATCGCCGAGACGATACCGGCGACCGCCGTCCGCTCGTAGACCAGCGACTGCGAGGCGAAGAAAGCCACCGGCAAGCGGATGACCCCGAGCATCGCGATGGAGACGGCCGCGGCGGTCATCGTCTTGCCAGCGCCGCGGAACCCGCCCTTGTAGGCGTGGAAGATGCCGGTGAACCCGAAGGTCGGCGCGACGTAGCGCAGGAACAGACGGCCGACCTCGACCACCTCGGGGTCGTCCGAGAAGATCGCGACGATGGAGTCGGCGCTCACCCAGACGAGGACGCTCACCGCCGCGAGAACGAGGAACATCGACCGGGCGGCGAAATGACTGGCGGAGGCCGCGCGGTCCTCCTCGTCCGCGCCGATGTTCTGCCCGGCCATCGTCTCGACGCCCCGACCCACCGCGATGGCGGGCAGGAAGATGACCGAGAACATCCGCACGCCGACGCCGTAGGCGGCGACGACCACCGTCGGGAACGTCCCGACGATGATCAGCATGAGGTTGACCGCGATAGCGTTCCCGGTCCCCTCGATGGAAGCCGGGACGCCGACTCGCAGGAGTTTCCGCAGATAGGACAGGTCGGGCACCATGTCCTCGAGGTGGATCTGGACGCCGCGGGACCCCTCGAACATGACGTACATCCCGATGACCGTCGCGAGCGCCCGCGAGAAGACGGTCGCGTAGGCCGCGCCCTCGACGCCGAGACGCGGGAAGGGCCCCCACCCGAAGATGAGGAACGGGTCGAGGACCATGTTGACGACGACGGTGACGAACATCACGAGCATCGGTGTGATCGTGTCACCGTACCCGCGCATCAGCGACATGAACACGAAGAAGGCGAACATGAAGATCATCCCCAGCGAGATGATCTCCAGGTACGCCGTCGCGCCCGGGAGGACGCCCTCGCTGGCTCCGAGCAACGCGAGGATGTCGCCGACGAAGAGGTAGCCGACGCTGCCGAGAACGATCGAGGCGATGATCGCGAACGTCACCGTCTGTGAGGCCGCGAACTCGGCCTGTTCCTCGTCGCCCGCTCCGGTGTTCTGGGCGACGAGGATGCTCCCCGCGATGGAGATCCCGAGGCCCAGCGAGATGAGGAAGAAGACGACCGGGAACGCGAAACTGATCGCCGCGAGCGCTTCCGTGCTGTACCGACCCAGCCAGATGGTGTCGACGAGGTTGTAAGCGGTCTGGAGGAGGTTCGTGATGACGATTGGCAACGACAGGTAGAACAGAGGCTTCGCGATGCCCCCGGAGGTGAGATCGAACTCGTCGCGGCCCTTGAACACCATCCCGACGCGGCGCCTGACGCCCGCGACGAGGCGGTCGAGTCGCGAGTCCGCCATCAGTCGTCGACCTCCCCGGCGGCAGACTCCGCGGTGACTGGCCCGTCGGTCGCGTCGCCGGTACTTCCCCCAGCACTGCTGTCGCCGTCCTCCGCGTCGGGGTCGACGGTCACGTCGGCGTCGGGTGCGACCAGTCGCTCGCGGACGTAGGCGACGAACGTCCGGCGCGTGCCGCCGTCGGTCCCCCCGATGGATACCCGGCGCGTGTTGACGCCGTCGATCAGCGTCGCGACGAACGCTGCGGTGTCGTCGGGGTCGGCGTCAGCCCGTATCGTCCCCTCCTCGATGCCGTCGGCGACGATATCGCGTACGCGGTCGCGGACGAACGCGTCGAACCGTTCCATCTCCTCGCGGTAGGCCTCGACGTAGGGGGCCTGCGCCTTGAGTTCGAGCAGGGCCGTCTGGAAGGCTCGATCCTGTTCGGGGTCGGCCCGACAGAGGACTGCGTCGACGAACCCGATCAGGCGCTCGACGGCGTGGCCGCCATCGGTCGCCGCGTACTCGTCGGTGAACGAGTCGTAGAGGTGATCGAGAAACGCCAGCAGGAGGGCCTCCTTGGTGTCGAAGTGGTAGTGCAGGGAGGACTTGCTGGTCGCCGACTCGTCGGCGATGTCCTGCATCGTCAGGTCGGCGTAGCCGTGCTCACAGAGGGCGCGATAGGTCGCCTCCAGTATCTCCTCGGAAGTCCCCGAGTCACCCGGCGACGCCGCAGTAGACTCTCTGCTCATTCAGTGTCGGGACTAACTGACTAGTCAGTCAAAAGGGTTGCGAACTGACTGACTCGCTAGTCAGGACGTCGCACACGCCACGGGTTCCGATCGCCGTCCCGACGTCCGTCGGGGCCGTTTTGACGGCGGGTCGCGTACGCCCCTCTATGTGTGGCCGATACAGCCTGTTCGCGCCCCCGGACGAGGTCGAGTCGCGGTTCGACGCGACCCTCGTCGAGGCGTTCGAGCCGCGGTACAACGCCGCGCCGCGCCAGGAGTTGCCCGTCATCACGAACGAGAACCCCGAAACGATCCGGCGACTGGAGTGGGGGCTGATCCCTTCGTGGGCCGACGACCGCTCCGGCCACGAGTATATCAACGCTCGTGCCGAGACGCTTACTGAGACGCCGAGTTTCAGCGAGGCCTACGAGCGCAGGCGGTGTCTGGTCCCCGCGGACGGCTTCTACGAGTGGACCGAGGAGGGTGGCGGCAAACAGCCCTACCGCGTGACCGTCGGTGACGGCGACCTCTTCGCGATGGCTGGCCTCTGGGAGCGGTGGGAGCCACCCGCCACCCAGACCGGACTCGGCGACTTCGGCGGCGGCACGCCGGACGCCGACCCCGACCCCGTCGAGACGTTCACCATCGTCACGACCGAACCCAACGACCTGATCGCTGATCTCCACCACCGGATGGCGGTGATCCTCTCGCCTGACGAGGAACGGGAGTGGCTCACCGCCGACGCCGAGACAGCGGCGGACCTGCTCAACCCGTACCCCGCCGAGGAGATGGACGCCTACCGCGTCTCGACGGCCGTCAACGACCCCTCGAACGACGCGCCCGAAGTGGTCGAACCGATTGAGGGGTGACCGACGCTTCGGACCCCGCCGCGCCCGTCTCGGAGGATCAGCCGACCGTTTGCGTCTCTGGAAGACACTTGTCGGTCCGGAGACGAGGACGCCACATGGACCGACGCACTCTCCTGCGGACGGTCGGCGTCGTGGGCGCCATCGGCGCGGCCGGGTGTCTCTCCCGTGACGACACGACCCCCGGACGGACCGAGACGACGACGCGAGACGGAACGACGGCCGCTGGACAGGCCGAGACGGCGACCGCGGCGTGCGAATCGACACCGCCCCCGTCCCCGTCGACCGGCGAGGGACTCCCCGATCCGGAACCGTACCCCGACCTGACGTCCGCACTCAACCCCGAGTCGACCCGCGAGTACGCCGAATCCTTCGAGACGGCCCACCGGCACAACCGCGTGCTGGCCAATCTTGCGGCAGACGGCAACTGTGTCCGGAACCTCGGTGCGTCCGTCACAGAGAGCGACGTGACACAGACCCGGAGCGGGTACGAGGTGACGGTCACGACGCGTGCCTCCTACACGGGCGAGCAGTGTCCGTCGGAGACTGCGACGCCGCTGCCACACGTCGACCTCGGACGGAAGTCGGTGACCTACACCGTCACTCGGCGGTCGCTCGTTCGCGAGGAGACCACGGTGGCGTGTCACGGGTGAGTCGCGCGCGCCGTCACTCCGCCCGCTCGCCGCGCCAGGTCGTCTTGTCGTAGAGGCGCGACACCTCCCCGCTCTGCTGGCGGATTGCGACGGCAGTGGTAAACAGGAAAGCGCCGACCAGCACGGTGCCGACCAGTTCGACGCCAGCGACGACCCCGGGGTCGAGACCGGTGTAGCGGTCGGCCTGTTCGGCCGCGACGACCGCGGCGAAACACAGCAGCGCGGGAACGAACTGGCGGACGATCGCCGCGATGCTGGTCCCCTCGGCGTCGCGGACGGTCAGGACTGCAAACGAAAGGGTGTATGCCACCGCACCGGCGAGACCCACGGTTTCGACGATCCCGACGATCCCGACTGGACCGAACAGGTACGCACCCCACCAGGCGACGATGAACGCCCCGAGGACGGCGTAGCGCGCCCACTCGGGCACGTCGAGGCCATCGAACCCGCCGCGGTCGAGGGCGACTGTCGCGTACAGCGCGCGGACGCCCACGGCGCTGAACAGGAAGAAAAACAGCGTCGCGCCGGTCTGGAACGTCGCCGCTGCCCCGCTTCCGGTCAGCAGTTCCGCGAGCCCGGACGCCGCATAGACGACCGCGGCAGCGACGCCGACAGTGAGCCATGCCCACCGATCCTTGTACGGTTCGACAAGTATCTCCCTGACGGAGACGCCGAGGTAGTACGCCAGGATACCCGCTCCGATCCCGATTGTCAGAAACGCCAGCGTCTGTGCGACGTCGACCGTCGTATCCGTTGCGACGGCAGTCTGCGCGAGTACGCCCGTCATCACTCGTCGGTTAGTCCCGGACCGACTTCAAGCCCCGTCGGGTTTCTGCACGCTGAGAATCCCGCGACCCCAGGCCCGTCTCTGCTCTCTCCGGCTTGCCACGGGCCGTCCATCGGGTCTCTGTACCGCGGTCGGACGGGATGGTCTCGTGTCTCGGAGACACACCCGCCGCGCACGTCTGCTCGCATTGAGCAGACTGTGGCCGGGGTCGGCCGCGGAGAAAGGCCTATACCGGCCGGGGAGAATGCGGTGGTATGATCGACGGTTCGAACTGCCCGAACTGTAGCGGCCACGTCAGCACCGACGACGGGACAAGTTACGTCTGTGACGCCTGCGGTGCCGAGTTCGACGCCGCCGATCTCTTTCTCCCGTAGCCGCCTTTCGAAATCCTTTTTTCTCCCCTGCTCGCAGGTCGATATGCGCACGACGGCGCGCCGCCTTAGCTCAGACTGGGAGAGCACTCGACTGAAGATCGAGCTGTCCCCGGTTCAAATCCGGGAGGCGGCATACTTCTCAGCGAGGCAATCACGCCGAGCGGAAAGTATCCTCCGAGTGGATTTGAACCACGAGAGTCGCAGCGCCGAGCGAAGTGAGGCGACCGTCTCTCGAAGGTTCACGATCCGGGAGGCGACATATTGTTCTCCCGCCGTACTTATTCTGGATCGACACACACGACTGGAGACAGAGTCGTTCCGGTGAGTACGGCGGGTTTCTCGGCCGTCACAGCAATATTTCGAAGAGTGATGGTTCTCTACGATCTACACAATCGGCCAGCACGGCAATCAGTTCAAGCCCGTCCAGGCCGCGTCTGGACCGTAACGGAGCGCTGGAGTTCTTCCGGAGAAGTCCGACGGTCGAAACGCCAGAGTCCGCCGAAACGGGTAATCCGCTGGCAGTCCACAGTAGTCACATGTCAGATCCACCACTCCACGAGCGGATAGAGCGCCACCGGGAACTGACCGACGAACTGGCTGACGTCCGGCGGGAGCGCGACGCCGTGGCGACCGAGATCAGTACGCGTCTCGAAGACGCTCTCGCGGAGGCGGTCGACGCCGAAGGCGTCACCGTCGAGACGGTCGAACGGTCACGGGACGGCCGTCGGTTCAGATTCGCCGCGCGCCTGGACAGGGCGGCGCTCGTCGCAGCGCTGACCGAGACGCTCCCGGATGGGTTCTACGTCTCGCACGTCAACGACGACGGATCGCTGAGCGTCGACTGGAGCGGTCAGCGCGAGACGCCGTCGAAGCGCGAACACGGGTCGGTCCTGAAAGCCATCGTCGCCGAGGAGACGGTCACGGACGCCGACGGCTTCTACGAGTCGGTCCCCTCGCGCGAGCGAGTGATCGAACGCGCCGTCGAACTCGGTATCGACGAGGACGACGCCACCGCGCGACTCGACCGACTGGCGACGCTCGACGTCGTAGACGTCACCGACGACGGCGTCTACCCCGACGAGAACTTCGCGATGGTGTGAACGCGGCAATCGAGCGAGAGGGCGTCTGATTCGCCTGTGATTGGTTCAGCGGAGCAGTCAGTAGCGGTCACGCCGCGCCGGTGTCCTCGTCGGCGGTGACGCTCCCGCCGCCCTCGCTGATCGTCTCGACGGTGTTGGCGCCGGTCACGTCGTCGAGATACGCGAGGGTTCCGTCGGTCCGGACGAAGACCAGTTCGGGCGTCCCGTCGCGGTCCCAGTCGAAGGTCCCAACCGGAGCCTTCGCCGCCGGGCCGGACCCGGTCAGTGCGGTGGTCGTCCCGGCGTCGTCGACGAGCGCGAGGTCGTTGCTCCCGTCGACGATGGGGATCCGCGGGGTGCCGTCGCCGTCGAAGTCCGCCGGTTCCCCGAGGCCGATGCCGACGTCGCTGCCGTAGCCAGCGTTGGGTTGGACCACTGTCCCGTCGTCGTCGAGATATCGAAGCGTCTGGCTCGTGTCACCGAAGATCAGTTCGTCGGCGCCGTCGCCGTCGATGTCGGCGGCGCCGGAGACGGCTTCGGCCGATACGGACGCGACCACCGCGGTCACCCCGTCAGGGGTCACGCGCTCGATGTTCCCGCTGGTCGCGTTGACGAAAAACACCGAGACGGGACTCCCCTGCCAGGTTCCGACGAACAGACGCGAGGGGGTCGCGCCCGCGCCCGACGCGAGCGTCGCGACCGATCCGGTCTCGTCGACCAGTTTGACGGTGCCCGTCCCGTTGACGAAGGGTATCTCGTCGATGCCCTCCGTCCGGAGGTTTTCGACCATCGGTCCCGTGACGACAGCGTCGGTCACACCGTACGAGCGGGAGATCCCCCGCCCGTCGGCGACCGACGCGAGTTCGTCGCCCTGTGCGAAGACGAGTTCGTCGCCGTCGATCAGCGAGGGGACGGACGTGAACGCGACGACACCGTGATCGACGGCGACCTGGACTCGGCGTGGTTGCCCGGTCACCAGGTCCACACGGAGCGTCTCCCCCTGCGTCCAGACATCCGTTCGGACTCCCGAGACAGTGGCCGCCCGGAAGTTCTCTTCACCATGATAAGAGCCGTTGACGAAGACGGCGGTCCGGTTGACCGACAGCGTCGTCTGGCCGGTGTTCTCGATCCAGACCGTCGTCACGCCGTTCTCGTAGGTGACGTTCCGGATCTCGACGGCAGTCTGTAGCAGTTCCCGCTGTTGTTCCTCTTGGGACTTGATCGCGTCGCCGACCTGTTCGCTGGTGTTGTTCGCGACGGTGTAGAACGTCGACAGTGCGATCATCAGTCCCAGGAATATCACCACCGCCGCTCCCGCCGTCGAGAACGCGCGCCGCCGCTCCCCGTCGCGTATCGGGTCCATCGGTCGCTACTATCGGGCGGAGGTCGGCGGCGCCATTAAACCCACTGTGCCGATTATCGATCCCGATCATCGATCCCGCCTCCGTGGCGTTACCGCGTGCGCCCTGCGGTCACGATCCGCCGGTGGACTGTCCCGTGCAAACCGACGGCCCTCGGGGCCGACCCTACCGCTCGTCGGCCAGCCACTTCTCGGAGTAGGACTGCCCGCAGGTACAGGCGGCGTAGGCGTGGATCACGTCCCCCTCGGCGTAGAGCCCCTCGACGTCCTCGTTCTGTTCCTCTGCGAAGGCAAAGACGAACTTCACGCCGTGATCGCCGCCCTCGCCGTCGGCCGGACACGTCCCGCCGGTGCAGTCGGCGTCGATGTCGCCGTCGGTCGCCATCGCCTCCTGTGCGAAGGTCATGGGATCGACGCCAGTCGCGCTCTGGAAGGCGCTCCGGCCGCTATCGCCCTCGACGACGAGGACGGCGCCGTCGTCGACTCGCTCGCCGTGGTCGGCCAGCGCCTCGACTCCCGAGACGGCGTCGTCGGCGAAGAACATCAGCACGTCGTCGGGGCGCTCACCGGCCAGGAACTCCTCGCGGTCGCTCATACCCTACCGGAACCCGTCGTGGGGGAAAAGTACCCCGACTCGGGTCGAGGGATGACGTGCTGGAACCCCCGGTCAGTCGCTGTACTGGCTCTCGGCGAGGATGTTCGCGTCGGCGACGATCTTGAACAGCGCCCCGACGAGGCCGCCGAAAAACAGCGTCGCGCCGACGAGCGCGATCGCGATCCCGGCGACCAGTTCGACGACCCGGACGAGGACCGGCTCGAATCCCCCGCCGATCAGCAGCGACAGACCGACCGGCAACAACAGCGACCCGACGGCGTAGACGATCAGCAGGCGGCGCATCTCGGGGTGGAGGGCGTACGCGACCGCCGAGTCGAAGTCGACCGGCGAGTTCGCGAGCGTCTCCTCTGGCTGTGCCATGGTCGGTGGTCCCGCCCCAACCGGATAGGTATTGTCCACTTACAGCAGCGTACCCGTCCGCAACAGGTAGATCAGACCGGTGACGACCGGGAGGCTCCCGAGGATAGTGAGGAGGATTGTCGTCCCGACGTAGTCGGCGGCCGACAGCGCGTCGTCGGGGTCGCCCCCGAACTCGATGGCCAGCACGAGCGGCGTCACCGCGGCGGGTCCGGCGGCCAACAGGACGAACGACCGGGCCGCGGTGGCGTCGCCGATCCCGGCCGCCAGCGCCACCCCGAGGGCGAGGACGGGCGCGATCAGCACCTTCAGGCCGACGGTCGGCGCGGTCCGGCGAGCGGCCATCCCGGCATCCATATCTGCAAGCTGGAGACCGAGGATGAGCAAGAAGACGGGGATCGAGGCGTCGCCGGTCATCGAAACGGCCGACATGATCGGGCCGTTCTCGGGCGGGACGATACCCAGCGCGACGGCGATACCGGCGGCGACGACGGCGTAGACCAGCGGGAGCGAGAGGACGCGCCGGAGCGCCGCTCGGTGGCTTCCCGCGTCGCCACCCCGGGAGAGCGCGTACACCCCGGCCGTGTGCATGAGGACGTTCTGGACGACGACGAAGATGACCGTCGTCGTCCGGCCGACGGCGCCGAAGGCGAACGCGGCCACGGGGATGCCGAAGTTGCCGACGTTGGGGAAGGCGGCGGCCAGCGTCGCGCCCGCCAGCACGGCCCCGTCTTCGCCCGCGGCGCGACCGACGAGGGCGGCGATGGCGGCCATCGAAGCCGTAAAGACGACCATCGCGCCGACGAGCGCGAGAGCGGTCCCGCCAGCCAACGGCATCGTCACGAGGCTGTCAAAGATCAGCGCGGGCATCAACACGTAGATGGTGACGGTACTCAGCGGTTCGACGTCGACGTCGCGCCAGCGGCCCAGCAGATAGCCGACGGCGGCGATAGCTAGCGGTGGCGCCACGGCGCCAGCGAAAACACCGACCAGCGACTCTCCGGACACATCGGTGGAACGACCCTCCAGTACTTGAGCGCGGCTATCCGGCCTCGAAACTGAGGGCGTCGGAGAACACTTCACGAGGGAGTCGATTTCAGGACTGTAGCGGGTGAATCCTCTGCTCAGCACGTGTGAAGGTCGAACACTGATGTCCGCGCCGAACGTAGTGAGGCGCGGTTCACCGAACCCGAGCGGAGCGAGGGTTCGGCCTTTTTCACCCATGTTTTTGCCGCGAGCGGGTCGCGGGCCGCTGGCCCGCGACCGAATGACGTGGCGGCTTCGCCGCCACGCTGTCCCCGCAGGGCCGCAGGCCCGAGGATACCCGAGCGGGAAAAAGATGGTTTAGATCGAGAGGAACTGCGTGACCAGCCACTTGGTCGCGACGGCGGTGATAGACCCGAGCCAGGTGAGCGCGACGAAGTGGACGTAGGTGTTTGCCTTGTGGCCACCGTCGACGGTCCGGACCATCAGCGCCGAGAGCATCGCGCCAAAGAGGATGATGATGATCAGCAGGAACTCGATCAGGGGGATATTGTAGACTCCGGTGTTGATGAGGCTCCCGACCTGGAAGTCGTTACTCCCGGTCTGGAGGTCCAGCGTCATCGACTCGAGGATGTTGACCACCTGGAGGCCGATGAAGAAGGCGAACGTCGAGGCGGCCGTGATCCCGTAGAGCAGGCCGATCAGCGTCGTCGCGGCCTGCGCGCGGCGCTGTCGTAGTTGCTGGACCTCCATCATGTTCTCGCTGATGAGCTCCCCGAGTAGCTTGGGGCTCCCGCCCATCTCGCGGCCGACCAGGTACATCTCCGAGAACGTCTGGATCAGGTAGGAGCGACATTCGGCGGTGAAGTGACGCCACGCCTCGGCCGTCTCCAGGCGCATGTTCAGGCGCTTGTAGAGGTTGTCGACGTTGTCGGTCAGCGGCCCGAAGTCCTTGTTCCGGAGCGTGCTCAACACCGTCGAGGTCGTCGACTGCTTGGCGCCCTCGGTCGCACCCAGCGCGCGGATGAAACTGGGGAACTCGTCGTCGCGGGCCTTGACTCTCTCCTCCTCGGCGCGGATGACCAGACCGGGGATCAACAGCGGGGTCGTCGGCACGGCGGCGTATAGCTGCAGGGGTACCGGATCCATGAAGAAGATCAGGTCGTCGAGTCCGACCGGCGAGATACCGACGATCCCGCCGAACGACAGCAGGAGGAGGACCGTCGAGAGGCCGACGCCGACGGCCGTCGCCCGCGTGAGTTTCTCGTCGATCGGTGAGGCCTTGTCCTCGGGGTGGTACCAGACCGGGTCGTGGGGAGCCATCGACCGGATGGCGAGGTAGAAGCCCGACTGGACGAACACGTAGAGGACGATGACGGCGCTGACGGTCATCGTCGGGTCGGTCCCGGTCAACACCGGCAGGACGACGGCGAACACCAGCGCGAACGTCATCGAGAGGATCATCGACAGGTAGAGGTCTTTCATCACTTCGAGGTTGTCCAGCGTCCCCCGGTAGACCGTCTTGTAGTTCGCGATGATCTGCTCCTGTTCGGAGAGGAGGTAGTCGTCGAGCGCCTGCCCGGCCCCGAGCGTGTAGCCCAGGCGGTCGAGGAAATCCGAGACGGCGTCGCTGGGAACCTCCTTGGCGCGGCGGCGACAGGCGTCGTCGAGGCTCTGGTTCCACGTGTCGACGAGTTCGACGACGCGGCCGATCTCGGCGGCCATCTCGCCGTACTGGTCCTGTTCGGCGATCCGACGGAACACCTCCATCCGGTCGATGTTCGTCGTCGACAGCACCGTCATATGCGTGACGACGAGGTGGAACTGGTTGTTCAGTTCCTTCTTGCGCTGGGAGAGGAGGATCTGCGGATAGAAGACGGCGGAAACCGCCGCCAGAAAGCCCAAGAGCGGGATCGGCCCGCGGATCATCAGGGACGCGTTCAGGAACGTCGCGATCCCGACGGTCACGAAGAAAAACAGGACGGCGGGGACGAGGATAAACCCGATGTACCGCTCCATCGGCATCGGCATCTGCCGGTAGGAGTCGAGCAGCCCCTCGAGGATGTCCGTGAGTTTGATCTCGACTCCCGACGCGGACTCGTCAGCCTGTGCCATTATTCCTGCCTGTGGATGTCGAAGGGGAGGCCCTCGACGCCGTCGCGCTGGAAGTCCTCGATGGTCTCGTTTACCTCGTGGTAGCCCAGCACCCCCTCCTGAATGGCGCGTTCGATGATCCGTGCGCGGAACTGCAGGTCGTCGTAGATCTCGCGGGTGTCCTCGTACCCCAGCAGAGTCGCGATCTGCTCTTCGAGCACGTAGGAGTTGTTCATCCCCTGGAAGACGATCTCGTCCTCGACGGGGTCCCAGTAGAACGCCTGCCGGGTGACGACCCCGTCCATCTCCTTGGAGTAGCCCTCGATCTCCTGGACCGAGGTGACCCGGCGCAGGACCTGATCGCCCTGTTTGACCCGGTTCTGGAACAGTGCCACGTCGGCGTTGTCCATGAACGTCTCGGGGATGTTGATCGGGTCGCCGGTGAACCGCTGGATCATCGAGACGATGTCGCTGGCGTGGAACGTCAGCATCACCGGGTGGCCGGTCTGGGCCGCCTGGAACGCCATGCGACCCTCCTCGCCACGGACCTCGCCGACGATGATGTAGTCGGGCCGCGAACGAAGGGCGGCGGCGACGAGGTCGAACATGTCGACGCTGGAGCCCTCGTCCTCGGACTCGCGGGTGAGCAGTTTCTGCCAGGTGTCGTGGGGCGGCAGGACCTCCGCGGTGTCCTCCGCGGTGTAGATCTTCGCGTCGCGGGGGATGAACGCCATGATCGAATTGAGGGTCGTGGTCTTCCCCGAGGCGGTCTCACCGACGACGAACACGGTTTGCTCGTTCTCCAGACAGAGCCAGAGGTACGCCGCAAGTTCCGGCGAGAGCGTCCCCCACTTCGTAATCTGGAAGATCGAGAGGGGCACCTCGTCGCCCTGACGGATGGTCAGGGAGGGGCCCTTGACCGAGACGTCGTCGGAGTAGATGAGGTTCAGACGCGACCCGTCCGGCAGGGTGGAGTCGACGATGGGGTCGGAGTCCGAGACGGGGTCGCCGATCCGCTCGCCCATGTTCTTGAGCCACTGGTCGAACTCCTCGGGGTCGCCGAAGTCCACCGTGGTCTCCAACATTCCGTAGACCCCGTGGTCGACGTGACACTCGTGGGGCCCGATGACGTGGATGTCCTCGTTGGCCGGGTCGCGCATGACCGGCTCCAGCGGCCCGAGGCCGACGATGTCGCGGTTGAGGCGATAGAGGATGTTCTCGTAGGTCTGCTCGGTCACCTCGACTTTGCCGATGTTCGTGATCGAGGAAAACCGCGAGAGTACGCCGCTCTCGTCGCTGGCTCCGTCGGTGATGTCCGTCGACTCTTGGAGGAGTTCCTCGATGCGGTCGTCGTACTCTGTCTCGCTCTGAGGAGCGGGTTTGTTGACGCTCTTTTCGAGCAGGCGGTTCCGGACCTGCTCGAAGACGACCGACTCCTCGTCGGAGAGCTCCGGTTCGATGGCATAGTACTTCATGTCCTGCCCGATGTCGCCGTAGATGTGACAGAAGATGGGGCCACCGACCGGGTAGAGGACGTTGGGCCGGTCGGACTCGTAGTCGTCGTCGGCTTCTTCGATGAACTGCGGGAACTCCCCGGTGATCTGCTTGAACTTCTTGAGGTGGTCCATCAGGTGCGGCCTGCGCGCTGCCACTTGCCTGAGTTCGTCCGAAGGTTTGGGTCGTCCGTGCTCAGTCATGCTGTCACCTCCATCAGGCCACGCTCCGCGATTCGATCACGATACCGGTCCCCGACCGGACCGAGTACCCGATGGTGTCGCCGACCTGTTCGCCCATGCCCGCGAAGCGCATGACGCTGATCTGGCGGCGGACGTCGTTGCCGACCTCCACCATCTCCAGTTCGAGGAACACGTCGGCGATCGCTCTGAACGGGCCGATGGCCTCCTCGTCTAACGTCGACGGGTCGACGGTCAGGACGATCACCTTCCCCTGAGAGATCACGTCCCGGAAAAAGGAGATGATCTCCAGGGCGGCCTGTCGCTCCTCGTTCTGCCGGACCAGCGCCTCGAACTTCGGGTCGTTGCGGAGGATGGCGTCGAACGTATCGATCATGATGACGTCCGACTCCCACATCACTTCGGCCTCCATCAGGCGCTTGAGGAGGTCCTTGCGGTCCTCGTCGCCACCGCCCGACAGCTTGTTCCCCTCGCCGATGTCGGCGTGGAGAAAGAGGATGTTCTCGTCTAAGATGTGCTCGACCATGTCGTAGTCCAGCGAGTGCATCTGATCGAGGAAACTCCCGACCGTCAGCTCGGTCGAGAGCATCGTCACGGTGTGGTCCTCCTCGCAGAGGCCGTAGGCGAACCGCTGGCTGATGGCGGACTTCCCGGCCCCGTAGTCGCCCTCGACGAGGACGATGCTCCCGGGCGGGATGCCCCCGCCCAGTTCCTTGTTCAGTCGGTCCCGTTCCTTCAGTCCGATCGAAAAGAGGTCGTTAGTAGCGATACTCATGCTCGGAATCGAAACACCTCCTCGTCGCCGTTGACGATCAGTTTGACGCGGTGGTCCTCGCCGACCGTCAGGTCCTCGGTTATCTCGACTTTCAGCACCTCACCCGGCCGCCAGGCGGTCGCGCCACCCAGCAGCGTCACGTTCACGTCCGTCTCGAACCGCCCGTTCACGAAGACGTTCACCGAGGTGTTGTCCGCTGGTATCGCCGCCGTCCCGGTGTTCTTGACGTGGAGCGTGGTCGTCGACGTGCCGTCGTCGTAGACGGCGTCGGACCCGCTGTCGCTGATGATCTCCACGTCCGTCCGGACGTCCTCGCTGATCTGGACGCCCTGGTCGTCCAGCGCCTCGCTCAACTGCCCGACGGTGTTGGTGAACACGCCCGCGACGCTGGCCGCCACCAGCATGGAGGCGATAAAGAGGATCATGTGCGACACCGAGACGCTAGCCATAGACGCTCACCTCCGTGCCGTCGGCGCGGGCGCGGATCGACGCGGGCCGGTCGACCGCTGGCCGGGTCATGCCGCGGTCACCTCCGCGCTGACGCTGACGCCGCTCTCGGTGACGAGCTTGACCCTGTTGGGCTGGGACGACTCGTTGAACGCCACGGCGAGTTTCTCGCCGGGGAGCCACAGGTCAGTCTCGGCGTCGCCGTCGACGGTCGCATCGCCCTCCCAGTCGGTCCGGTAGTCGTTGTCCAGGAGGACGTCGGTCCGGTTCAGCGACAGCGACGTGGCGCCGGTGTTGGTGACGTTCACGTCGACGATGTAGGCGGTCTCGCCGGTGGTGGCGTTGAGGACCTTCTCGCTGTAGCTGGCGTTTTCGATCTCGATGGCCGTGTTCTGCTCTGCGAGGGAGCCGTCCATCGCGTCCTGCTGTGCGTCGGTGACTCGCTCGAACCCGTCGGAGACGGCCGAGTGCCACATCCCGAAGGCGATGAACAGGCCAGCGAAGATGATCACGGCAGAGCCACTAACGCTGAAGCCCATCGGAACCACCTCCGGAGCGCCCGCCCAGCAGTTTCGACATGACGACGGCCTCGCCCGTGTCGCCGTCGAGTTGGCTGATGTACTGGAGACTCTGTTGGTGGTGTTCGATCGTCAGTCCGCCCTGACCCGCCCCGCCCTCGTCGAACCCGCGCAGGTACGACTGCAGGTCGTCGGCGACGGACTCGTCTATCCACTCGATGCGTTCGTAGTAGTCCAGCGCCCGCGCGGTCTCGCGGATCCCAACCTCGCCGACGAGGAACTCCAGCCACTCGACGACGACCATATCCGCCGCGAACCCATCGGGCAGCGTCGTCAGATACGGCCGCCCATCGGCGTCACCGGTCTCGGTCGCTCCGGCGTCGCCGGTCTCGGTCGCCCCGGCGTCTGCCGTCTCGTCGGCACCGCCGGATGTGGCCGTGGCGTCCGCCTCCGCCGCTCTTTCGCTCGTCGTGTCGTCCTCCTCGTTGCTCTCGCCCTCCTCGCTGTCCTCGTCCGCCTCGTCAGTCACGCCGCCCACGTCGGGATGAACGCCCGACGCCGCGGTTTCCTCGGTGTCTTCCTCGACAGACCCGGCATCGGCTTCGCTCCCCTCGGCCGGTTCGGACTCATCCTCGTCGTCCTCGAAGACGTCTACGTCGGCCGTCTCGTCCTCGTCCTCGTCCTCGTCGATGACCTCGTCGAACAGGTCGTCGTCGGCGAGATCACCGTCGTCCTCACCGTCCTCGTCGATCGCCTCGTCTCCGAGGACGTCGTCGGCGTCACCCAGTTCCTCGTCTTCGAGGACGTCGTCGGTGGTGGACTCGCCGTCCTCGCCTTCGATCCCGTCGGCCCATTCGGCGTCGCCCGACTCGTACTCGTCTTTCAGTTCCGAGAACGATTTCCCGCCCTCGCCGTCGCCATCGTCGTCGCTCTCGTCGACAGTCGTTTCACTCATATCGGAGTCTCCAGTATCGTCGAAGTCGCCGAAGTCGTCCGCCGTCTCGTCGTCCATCTCGTCCAGTGCCCCGTCGTCGAACGTCCCGCCGTCGTCGTCGAATGGGTCACCGCCGTCGTCCTCGCTGCCACCCATGATGTCGTCGACGCTCCCATCGGGACCGTCGTCGTCCTCGACGAGGTCCTCGTCGAAGAAGCCGTCCGCGTCGGCGTTCGCGATCTCCTCGTCGAGGTCCTCTTCGGTGTCGGTGTCGTCGTCGTCGAACAGCCCGAAGTCACCGCCGCCCATACCGCCACCCATTCCGCCGCCCTCGATGTCGTCAGCGAAGGGGTTGACGCCGCGGGTGACCATCTCGTAGATGTCGAGCAGTTTGCGGACGTTCTCCTCGACTTCGTCGACGGTCTCGGAGATCTGCTCGTTCTCGTTGCGGACGGTGTTGACCGTCGAGGAGAGACTGCCAACTTCGGTCTCCAGTTCGTCGAGACGGTGCTCGAGTTCGTCGGTGTCGGCGCCGCCACCGCCCTCGTCCATGTCTCCGAACTCGTCGTCGCCGAAGTCGCCGAACTCGTCGTCCTCATCGTCGTCGAGATCGCCGAGGCCGCCCAGGTCGTCGCCGCCGCCTTCCTCGGCCATCAGTCCGCCGCCGTCCGCCATCTCGCCGCCACCCGTGTCCGGATCGGCACTGTCGTCGTCTCCGAGAATGCCGATCATCTCTCTGATGCTCATGCCCACCGCACCACCCGTCAGCAACACGAGCAAGGCTGGCGCGACAGCCGTGGCCTCCGGGACGAGCGACTGCAGCGGATCGGCGACCACGAGGCTCATTGGAGTAACGATCCGGCTATATACTCTTTAATGCACTGTTTCTGGTATCATTATTGAAAACAAGAGCCAATATACGGCCGCTTCCGGGCTAAATACAACGGCCGGGTGAGTGCAACAAGCGTCGGACGAATATTTCGGGTTCGGTGGCCGTTGAGTTATCGGGCGCGTAGTCGAAACTGACGCCAGTGACGCGTCCCCGTCGGACGTACGTCGCACGCCACTGGCGTCACAGCGTGATCGAGTCGCGGTTCGCGCTCTTGACAACCAGGTCGCCGGTGTCACTCTCCATGCGTAGCGATCGGCCGTGCTCGCCACCGACGTCCTCGCCGACGATCGGGATTCCGTACGACGCCAGCGTCTCCCGGCCAGTCTCGACGTTCCTGACGCCGATACCGCTCCCGTTCTCCGAGAAGTCGAGCATGTCGCTCCCGCCCGCGATCTTCGCTTCCAGGGTCTCGGTGTCGGCGCCGCGGTCCCGCATCTCTCTGACGAGCGTCTCGATACCCGAGTCGGCGAACTTCGCGGGGCTGCTCTCGTCGTCGTCGTCTCGACTCGGTAACATCACGTGGACGAGACCTGACAGACCGGTCGCTCTGTCGTGGAGCGCGACGCCCAGACAGGATCCGAGGCCGCTGGTCGTCAGGACGGCGTTTCCGTCCGCCACTTCGTACTCCGCGATACCCACTTTCACGCGTTCCGGCGTCCCGCTACTCGCGGTTTCGCTCGTCGTGCCGTCGTAGACTTTCATGCTAGAATATCTGTTCGACGTCCGCTTCGGTCTGGTCTGCTCGCTCTACCAACAGTTCGTCGAGCGCCTCGCGGAGTTCCTTCTCGTTGGGAAGCGCGTGGATCTCCGCCCCGAACTCGATATCGTCGGTCCGCATCTTCGAGTCGATGATGAAGGCGTGTTCCTGGTGTTGTCCGACCTGGGCCGCCAGGGGATCCATGATCGACTGACCCATGTCGTGGACCAGTCGCGGGGGTGTGTGATCCACGGAGGTCTGTAACACGTTCGCCCAGCCGTCGACGAACCCGCTGGTCATGATGTTGCCGAGTTCTTCGATGGCCGCTTTGTGTTGATCGGTGAGCCCCGACGATTCCATCTCGACAGGCATCATCCCCTCGGCGACGTGGACTGCGGACTCCTCGTCGAACAACACGAGCAGGAATCCGCTCGGGACCCCGGTGAACTCCACGACCGTCCCGACGTAGGTGTCCGACCCGATCTGTTTGGGGACGTCCTCGATGGGGGCGAAACTGATCCGACTGACCTCCGCCTCCGTCTCGATGCCCGTCATCATCTCGACGTTGTCGGCCGCGCGCTGGGTCCCGTCTTTCGTCATCTCGTTGAACACCTCGAGCTTGTCGATGGGGATCGCGTCGCTCTCCGTGTCGGCGTGACGGGTCATCAGGTCGGTCATCGATCCGTACTCGGGAAGCATGTAGATGTAGAAACTCACCGACTCGCCGACCCACTCGATCTCGCTTTTGAACAGAAACACCTGGTCCCGGTCCGACCCGTCCTCGACCAACGGGACCATATCGGTAGCGTTGCCCTCGACGTACTCCGGCGGACTGTGTTCGATCGTCGCTTCGAGGTAGTCGGCCCACCCGTCGATGAATCCGCTCATCATGATGTTACCGATCTCTTCGACGCTGGACTGGGCCATCGCCTCGTCGGCTGCGCCCCCGGGCACGAGCGACTCGATGATCGTCTCGCTGCCCGCACGGTCGAACACGAGGACCGTCTCACCGGTCAGTTCCCCCTCGAAGTCGAATCTGACGCCGACGTAGTCGTCGCCGATCAGTTGCTCGCCGATGTCTTCGCGACCGACCAGTGTGATCTTGGTGACGTCGACTTTGGCGCCGATGCCCGTCATCTGGGACATCGACCGGGTTGCCTGTTCGGCGCCCTCGTGGGCCAGCTGATTGAACGTTCCCAGCGACTTGATATCGACTCTCATCTATGAGGGCACGACGTCTTCGATCGCTTCCATCACGCTCGGTTTCTGGAACGGCTTCGTGATGTACCCGTCCGCCCCCGCCTTGACCGCCTCTTTCATCTTCTCTTCCTGTCCGACACTCGTACACATGATGACGTTCGCGTCGGGGTTGTCGGTCTTGATCTCGTCGGTGGCCTCGATACCGTCGCGGATCGGCATGACGATGTCCATCATCACGAGGTCCGGGTTCTCCTCTTTGTACGTCTCGACCGCCTCGACGCCGTTCTCGACCTCGCCGACGATGTTGTGGTCCTCCTCGAGGATCTCCCGCAGGAGGTTTCGCATGAACTCGGAGTCGTCCGCTATCAGTACGTCTGGCATGTCTAACACCATATCTGTACCGTGAAAGCCCCAATAAACCCTTCCCGTAAATTATCGGTATTGATATCCGACCGTGGACACCTTCCGGTGTATAATCGACAGACTGCGGGACGACAGGAGAAGTGACGACCCTGCTACAGGCGAAAACCGTCCTCTTCGTCGACGGTCTGGACGAGGTCGGCGATGGTGTCGTCGGGGGAGAGGTCCGTCGATTCCAGAAGTCGCCGGAGGCTCCGCGGCGGGAGACGAATCGGCGCGTTGGCCTCGACCAGGAGGATTCCCAGCACCTCTTCGACCGGCGTCGAGCTGTCTATCTGTTGAGCGTACCAGAGCACGAGGCTCTCGAAGATAGTCACCACGTCGTTCGACACCATCTTGCGCTGGTTGATCGATCCGTCGAACATTGCAGTGACGTCGAAACCGTACCGCGAGTTCGAGTCTTCGAACTGGTCGGTCATCCACGACCGAACGTCTTCTTCGGTGAGTTCGGCCCGCTCGTCTTCAGCATCGTCTTCGTCAGTCGGCAGCGGCCGCTCCGGTTCCGAACTCGGTGTGGTATCGTGAGAGACGTCGCCGATCGGGTCGTTCGGGGAGACGACGAATCGACCGTCGTCAATCTCCGCGACGTGCTCGTCGTCGGTGATATCGAGCTCCTCCGGTGAGAGGATTTTCCCGTCGTCGGCGTCCGACTGGTCGTCGTGCCCCCGTGCCATGTACTACGTGTCTATGCTAAAGGGAGTTAATTCCGTCGCCCGGGGGAGTGCCGGTTACAGCTGGACAGCACTCTCGCCGCTGATGGTCTCGGGGACGGTCAGCTGTTCGGTGGTGGTCGCACCGGACTTGGTGGTGACCTTGATGTTGACGGAGGCGCCCTCCGGCACTTTCGAGCCGAAGTACTCGTACCCGGCGCCGGTTTCGCCTTC